>Ga0222668_1000208_pt1 | contig 41169 bp, 26 predicted proteins | sample AntAcemetagen728_FD_179823 | JGI IMG/M metagenome (GOLD analysis project Ga0222668, IMG submission 179823) | Saline water microbial communities from Ace Lake, Antarctica - #728 | ecosystem: Environmental > Aquatic > Non-marine Saline and Alkaline > Saline | place: Antarctica: Ace Lake...
CACCTGATTCATTGAATTTTATAACTAATGGATTATTATTAAATTCGAAACCAGAACTTGTTCCAATTAGATAGAATTTATCTTCACTTACATTATGAGCAATTCCTCGAAAGACCTCTACTCCTCCAATCCCAACTATGTCAACCGTATTATTAAAATAGTGCTGCCCAAAAGCAGCACTATTGAAAAATAGTATTAAAAAAATTCCAAGTTTATACATTTATTGTATCACTAATCGTTTTACCGTTTTGTTGCCATTTGCTAGTTGCACATGTACCAAATAAGTACCTGTTGCAGCTAAATTTAAGTTAATTAAAACGGTATTGCGGTTAGATGAAAGTAGGGTTGAATAAATAATGCGCCCAGTTAAATCAAAAATTGTTAGTGTTGCTGTTTCATCAAAATCATAACTAATTGTAATTTCATCTGTTGCCGGATTTGGATACATATTAAAATCGATTAGGTTTGATTTATTAGACATAATTAAATCGTCGTTTTGCTCGTTAAAGGATGGTGCCATATTTTGCGTTTCGCCTGGGAGCGGTTGTAAATACAATATATCAATCTCATTTAAACCCAATAATTCTAAATAGTTTTCGGCATTAACCGAAATGTCTGTACTATCTTCCATTAATTGAATTAAATCTTGAATTTGCCCGGCACTTATTGAATCTAAACCGCCTGATTGTGTTTGAATAGCATACGCCAATTCATAAAAATCTGCCATGGCATATAAATTATTTGACAATTCAGAAGTAGAGTCTAAAGAAGCATAATTACGAATAGAATCCAAGTGATTTTCAAATTTAGTGGTATTCTCTGTCTCCATTAAAATTGGTAATAAAGCCGAGGATGACTGTATGGTATAATTTGATTCTAAAAGGGAGATGACATAATCAAAATTAGTGCTATCTATATAATAACGCGCAGCATAGTTTACTTCCTGTATTTTTTTGTTTTGTAAATAGTTTAATAAAGCGGCTGATGCTTGACTTGTATCTCCCTGATTAATTTGAAATTTGACATCCGCAATATCATCCTCTAAATCGGCAATAATAACCATTAAACCAGAAATATCGTCATTAGCGTTACGCGCCGGACAAGCAGAAGAATTTTCTGGAAAAGGCAAACCAGTGCAACCTTCCACATCCACATTAATATAATTTGTAGGTGTATAAATCGCCTCTGGATAATGATTGTACTCAAATGCTGGACCTTGGTTATTTATTTGATAATTGGTGCCCGAATAGGTTCCAATAAATGAATTTGCTTGGGGTGCTTCAGGGTCATCAGGATCACAAAAGCCTTGATTCATTACCACACCATTTGCATTATGCCAAGTCCATTTAGGATTAACATAAGACAACAAGGTGAACTCATTACAGTCAACCGCTAAAAGTGAATTATTGTTGGAAGACTGTAAAGAAACGTCCAATTTTGAAAATTCATTTCTATAAATTTCACCACCACTGCCCGCAATAGCAGAAGAATTTTTCACAAAAATACCCGCATTTTGTCCTGTAACAGATTGTGCAACACCGTCAAACACATTGTTTTCTATTGTAAAACCAGCGGTTGATTGTAAATAAATACCAGCAGCAGCATTTTGAAAAGGAGAGCCAAATACAAATGCATGGTCATGTTCTTCCACATTAAAGGAATTGTTAATAATACTGCTATAATTAGAATTACCTTCAAAAGCTACACCATAGTGGTTATTATTAAAAATACACCCATCCACTAAAACATCATTTGTGGTAGTAATCGCTTTTGCATAAACCCCAATTTCGAGGTTAGAAAACGTATTTCTATCTGCACTTGGGTCGCCCACATAAAGCGCAATAGGTCGCAAATCATAACTAGAGTCCCACGATAAAATTCCATAACCTTTCCACCTTCTTTCAACATCTTCACCAAAGGTTTCATCAATTTCAAAATCACAACCTGAAATTTTGACTCCTCTAATCCCTTGCAGCAAAATAAATTCTTGATGGGCACGCAGTTTAGTTTCTCGTTGCCCATTTCCAGGTGTAAAGACATGCGAAGCATAAGCAATTTCGGGGTCATTTAATTCCCCTTCAATCAAAAATTCTGTGTTTTTTATGAATGAAACATTGTCTATAATATTACCATATACATCCTTATTTTGTGTTGGACGCATTTCTACTCCAATTAAATTATTTGTAAAAAATGAATTTGTGATTTTTAGTATTCCACCTGCTTTCCAACTGTGTACGTTAAAATTTTCGCGTCCAACACATGCAACACCAATAATAGCATTTTCAATTGTTGCATTATTCATTTCCAAAGTTCCTTGATAGGCTGATGTTTGTGGCACATCCTTTTCGCCATGAATTTCTACACCGTTCCACATTGAATTTTCACAATCGGAAAGTGAAGTTAATTTTGCACCATTGATTAATTTTAAACGCCCACCTGGTTCAACGATAATTTTTGTTTCAAAATCCATTTTTCGAGAATCAGCAAACTCCATTGTTATTCCATCAATAGTTAATGTTTTTACTGCTTTAACCACAACAGTGCCAACAACAGAACTATTGTTGCCAGGATAAGTTGAATTCCAAGTTGTATTAACTTCTATATTTTTATTATAAGGATACCCTACAATATCGTAATCATCATCCATGTATTTTTTCACACAACAATCACCACTCACCTTGGCAAGGTAATAATCATCAGCATTATGGCTTGTATTACCAACAAAAACTAAACCGCCATCATCCGCTTCTGTAATCCGAAAAACGCATTCTTGCTCTTTCATATCGCCAGGATAGTCAAGAGCTCCATTTGGGTCGGCATCAAAAGATTTATCCCACAATAAATTTGCGCTTTCATCAAACTTTGCGATATAGGCATTTGTATTCCAAGGGCCAGAATTAAAATCACATTCAATTCCTGCAATTTGTGCATTTAAGTTATTTAAATAGGTGACATAAGGCTCTTCTCCTAGAATAGTGGAATCGACTCGATAAGAAGATAATAATGCCACACCACCGTCAGCAGTTGCAATAAGACCCAATTTTAAATCGAATGCTTGAAACCGTGAAAACCCATAAGTATTTACGCTAGCCAAATTTGCAGATACAAATGAATTGTCAGAGGGGTCAATTATATATAAGAAGGCGTTACCATAATTATCTGTGCCAGCTGCAAGTGCATTTTTTCCATTATCCAAAAATGCCCATGCAACATTCCCATTTTCTAAAATTTTAACATCCCAGCCAACATTATTTCGCCCAGATATAGTAGGTGACTTGATGAATGCTGTTGTACCATTCCAACTCGTTGTTCCAAAAGGCAATAGATCTTGATCTTCGTCAATTTTAAGTAAAATAGCTTTATTGTCCGATTCAAAACTTCCCAGCGCACCTTGTTTCCAATAGCCTGTAATATAAAATTCATCAAGATTGTCTTTACTTTGTTCAATCTCTCTAAAATCATTATATGAATTATTAGTACCTATTAATGATTTATTAAGGATCATTCCATCTTCATCCAAATCAACAACAAACCCTTTTGTATAGAGTACACCCGAAACATCTACATTACTCGGGTCTTGACATCTACCAACAACTCTGTATTGAACGGGATCCGAACCTTCAATTTCAAGCACATCATAACCAATTGATGCTGCCGCCATAATTTCTTCATCAGTATATGCGCCGCCCAAATCATATCCATAACTATTAAGCCATTCTAATCCACCAGAACTGTTTAATTTTCCAACAATCATTTTGAACTTAAAATCTTCGCAATCGACTAAATCGTTAATGTCTGTTTCATCATCACCTATTGTAGGGTTATATGGAATTAAAGCTCCTGAAATTGTTCTGGTGGCATTACTCCAACCAGTATAAATACAACCACCATCACTTGTTACATCAAGACTTATTGCACCCTCTATACTTTTTGTTTGCGCTCTACACCAAACCATGTTTCCTCGAAGATCATAACGTGCAACTGTAGTAAATTTAGGTCCAATAGGATGTCCATCAATAACAGGTCTATCGCAATCTGGGCCTACAACTCCAGTCTGAGCACAACCCTGGTCTTCTACAAATAATTGTTCGTCATAACCTATGTTTTGCCAAGTGGCAAATCCACAAATCATATATCCTACATGTTGCCCTCCTTCGTATAGATTTTCAATATCATACCACCAATCTTCACCAGATTCAGCAAATGTTTGTGGTGAACCTAGAACAACGCCTCCCTCTGCATAAACATTAGCACCTGAAAGTTTTACTGCTGGAATGTCGTGATAACGCCATGAGATACCTGGCTTTACGTTAACTTGTGCGAAAGGCACCAAAGTTGTTGCTAAAATTGCTAAAAAAGTAAATAAATTTTTCGTATTTTTTGTTTTAGGTTAAAAATTGAATTTTTGCAATTTACACATAAATCAAACACAAGTCAAGTTTATTTTGTTAATTTTCAATATTTTAGGAGAAATGATTTTATTTTAGGGTTAGCTTTTAATTTATGAAGGTTTTAAAAACACGAGGGTATTTAGCAAAAAATCGTAAGCCATCAATCAAAAAAGGCTACCCAAATTGAGTAGCCTTTTTTTAAAAATTTCAACTTATTTGAACAGTTGTTGGAATCGTTTAAAACTTGTGATACCATCATCTGTTCCTCCACAATTGCTCTCTTTAGCCCATGTATGATAATTCTCAACACGATTAGCTGGACTAGGGTGTGTGCTTAAAAATTCTGGAGAAGCTCCGCCACCACTCGCTTCAATTTTCTCAAAGAAACCAGCGCCACCATCAGCAGGCCAAGTTGTTCCGCATAAATATTCAACCGACATACGATCAGCTTCAGTTTCGTGTTCACGACTAAATTTCAAACCGATTAACCCAGTTGTAATTTGTTTTAAAGCCTCTCTTTCGCCTAATGCTGCACTAATTAAAATTTCAATTCCATAAATCTTCGTCATTTGTCGCGTTGAATGGCGCAAATCAGCATGACCCATTTCGTGCCCCATTACACCCGCTAATTGCGCTTCATTTTCGAGGTATAAAATAATGCCTGTATAGACGTAAATATAACCTCCTGGCGTACAAAAAGCATTTAAAGTAGAGTCATCTTCAATGATGCGTATTTGCCAAACAAAATCATCCTTGTGTTCAACTTTACCTGTTGCCAAGATTTTATCACGCATACCGTAAATATACTTATAAGCAGCAACGTTAGAAGCGGAATCCAAAACCGGAAACTGAGCAGGATCAGCAGCAATTTCACCCGCTACTTGTTTCCCTAAATCTTTGTCTTGTTGAAGCGAAAATAAATTTATTCCGCCAGAAGGCACATCATCCGTGCCGCTTTTCCCTAGACCACATGCAGCTGCTACAAGTGCTGTTGCAAGAATCAATAGTGTATTTTTTAATTTCATCTTAATTAAATTTATTTTAATCGTTGGTTTTCTAACCGTTTGCAAAGGTAATATGAATAATGATTTTCAAAAACAATGCCTGATTATTTCTATGAATAATCTACAAACGGTTCTCTTTAAAGGTTGATTGACGCATAGACTAGCGGCAATATTAAATATACACGCCAAATTTGACAGCAACGAAAACAACCAAAAAACCAATTGCCGAACCCAAGAGAATTTCTGCGAGAGAATGTGCTTTCAGGTAAACCCGTCCTGCAGCGATTATTCCCGCCAATACAATAAGATAGAGTATAATAGATAAGTTTGTTGGCCCCGCAGTAAGATCCCAACTGAGTTGTGTTTGATTGTAGCCAATTAACATCCCAACAAGTCCAAAAATAGCTGCTGCGTGCAGACTCACCTTCACGTAAAAATTAATAATAAAGCACGTTATAAAAAGCACCAACACACCAAACATAAACCCTACAAATGCCGGATGTTGATATTCGATTGGCACTCTAGTACGAATAAAAATATACGCTAATAAATAGTAAAAACTAACCAAAATAAAGGGGTAAACACGATCTTCACGACGCTCGAGTGTGAAACTCGAAATCATTTTATTCGCGTACATGATAAGCAAACTCAAAATAGGCGCCACAACTGTTAGAATGGCGATTACGACATAGGTAAATATTTTCACCTGATCCGGGAACAAAAAAAGGGCATCCAAGCGATTAAAAGTAACCGGCCTTGTCTCCAAACTAAATAAAAAATAAAAACCTAATAAAGGGATGAAAATCGGGTGAAAGACATAAGATAGCGTGTTAAAAAATTGGCGTAGAATCATAGTTCTTTTCTTAATCGTGCAACTGGAATATCAAGTTGTTCGCGGTATTTTGCCACGGTTCGTCGCGCGATATTATAGCCCTTTTCTTTCAGTAAATCGGTTAATTTCTGATCTGTTAGCGGTTTATTCTTTTTCTCTCCATCCACAGCATCTTGCAAAATTTTCTTGACTTCTCGGGTTGAAACCTCTTCGCCAGAGGATGTCGACAGCGACTCCGAAAAGAAATACTTCAGAGACATAATTCCGTATGGTGTTTGAATGTATTTCGAATTTGCCACACGTGATATTGTAGAGATATCCATTTCAACAATATCCGCAATATCCTTCAAGATCATGGGTTTCAAATTGGTATCATCACCCGTTAAGAAAAACTCACGTTGATAATCCAAAATCGCCGACATAGTAAATAAAAGAGTCTGTTGACGCTGCTGAATCGCATCAATAAACCATTTAGCCGAATCCAATTTTTGTCTTACAAACTGCACAGCTTCCTTGTCCGATTTATTTCCTTTAGCACCCTCTGCATAGCTTCGCAACATATTTTCATACGTCTTGCTCACTTTCAATTGGGGTGCATTTCTACTATTTAATGTAAGCGTTAATTCACCTTCATCATCCACAAGAATAAAGTCAGGTATAATTTGTTGCACATTTTTCGAATCGGTTGATTCTTTTAGAGAATTTCCGGGCTTAGGATTTAATCGAATAATCTCATCAATCGCCTCTTTCAGATCATCATCACCAATTTCGAATTTGGCTTTAATTTTATCATAATGCTTTTTGGTAAACTCATCAAAACACTTTTCGAGAATTTTTTTTGCTGTATACACTGCAATATTGCCATGATGTCTTCTTTCCAATTGCAATAAAAGACACTCTCTTAAATCACGCGCACCAACACCAGCTGGCTCAAAATCTTGAATAATAAAAAGCACATCCTCTACATCTTCTTCCGTCGTTTGAACATTTGCTGTAAAAGCAAGGTCATCTACAATCGCATCAATGTCTCGTCTTAAATAACCATCATCATCCATATTACCAATGATGTTTTCTGCGATTGCCTTTTCGTTTGCAGTTAATTTCCGCAACATCAATTGGCTTGTCAGGATTTCTTGAAAAGAGATACCTCCTGAAAGCGGAACTGATTTCTCATCTTGGTCTTTACTCGTATTGTTAACCGAAGTTTTATATTGTGGCAAATCATCATCTAGATAGTCGTTGATATCAAAATCTTCATTGGATTCAGAGACATCATTGTCATAGTCGTCATCATAATCATCCGCATCCGCCTGTTCATCCGCCCCTTCTTCGAGTGCAGGATTCTCTTCTATTTCTTCCTTAATTCGTTGCTCGAGCTCCATAGTGGGTACTTGCAGCAATTTCATGAGCTGAATTTGCTGCGGTGAAAGCTTTTGAAGCAATTTTTGACTTAAGGTTTGTCTTAACATTCGAAACTTATCTAGTGATCTACCAAAAATACAAAAATTTACGGAAAAAAATCATGCCAAACTTTATAAAAGTCCTGTTTTCTTTCCACCCACATCCTAAAAGTAGCGTTTTAATCGCGTGTGTAAAATTAAAAATTAATCAAAAATGATTATAATCTAATCAAAAAATATATTTTTGTGATGTGGATGAGAGAATTTATAAAATAGCATTGAGTTTATTGCAAGGAATTGGTATTTCAAATACGAAGACACTTGCGGCATATGTTGGTGGCTGTGAAGCAGTTTTCACAAAAACTGAAAAGGAAATTGCCAAGCTAAGTGAGATAGGATTGGGCAAAGTAAAAAAATTTAACAGAGCAGCAGCAATTGAGCGCGCCAAGCAGGAAGTTGCATTTATGGACGAAAATGGCGTTCAATTGCATTATTATCAAGATGCGAATTACCCCTCTTCGTTAAAATTTTGTGAAGATGGGCCCATTGTTTTTTTCTCACTTGGAAACGTTCAATTTAAGAAACAAAATATTGCGATTGTTGGCACCCGCAAAATATCGCCCTACGGCAAGAAAATGACACAGGATTTGGTGCGGGATCTAGCGCCTAGAGATGTTCAAATCATTAGCGGATTGGCACATGGAATAGACAAAGAAGCCCACGAAGCGGCCTTGGAGAATGAACTTTCTACTGTTGCTGTATTAGGACATGGACTGGAACTAATTTATCCTGCAGCGCATAAATCATTAGCTGCCAAAATGTTAGTGAAGGGAGGTTTAATTACTGAATTTTTGAGTTATACGCCGGGAGATCCGAGTAATTTTCCAAAACGCAACCGAATTGTAGCCGGATTAGCGGATGCAACAGTAGTTATTGAAAGTGCAATTACAGGAGGATCCTTAATTACAGCCAATTTGGCCTTAGGTTATAACCGTGATGTTTTTGCCGTTCCTGGCAACGTTGACCGACCCTTTTCGGCTGGATGCAACCATCTTATTCGAAGTCAAAAAGCACATCTCATTACTTGTGCTTCGGATATGAATGACGTAATGGGATGGGAAGAAGTAGATGAGGAAGAAGGTGCAGTGCAAGAAGACTTGTTTGATTCGTTTGTATTCGAAGAGCAAGAAATCATCTCAAGTTTAAAAAAAGCGAAAGTAGGTTTGCCCATTGATGAGTTAGCCCTTGAAGTCAATCTTTCGTCGTCAGAATTATCATTACATTTAATGAACCTCGAGATGAAAGGGAAAGTTGAGTCATTTGGAGGTAAGTCTTATCGTTTGATTTAAATGCGCTCCATAAAAAAATAAGGCTCATCCAATTGGATGAGCCTTATTTTTAGCATTTTAATAGAATTCTTATACGTTTTTACTCACCACAATCAGTGCATAAATTATACCTGGAATCCAAAAAAAGATGGATAACAAAAGGCAAATAACAACTTTCGTTACATCCCAATCTGTAACCAAACCAACAGCAAGGAAAGGAATTAAAATCGCTAAAATATAATATAATATTGCGTCATCACTTGATTCACTTATTGTTGCAGTTGTCTTCATTGACTTGCGTTGACTTTTCGTGAGTTTATTAGGTGTTATTGTTTCTCCTAATTCTTCAATTTCAACTTTTTCAATAATTACATTTTCAGAAATAATAGTTGCTTTATTGTGCTCAGCCACCGCTTGATTTTCTGATGACATCACAACTATTTCAGCGCTTGGCAAGGTTTGTACCGCTTCAACATAGACAACTTCTTGTTCAATGCTTCTCAAGAGTGAATTTTCTTCTACTCCCGTTATTTCATCTGTATTTGTATCCTCATTTTTTGCCAGATTATCTTCACTTTGCGTCTTACCACCTTTATTGTGGTTGAAATCAATAAAATAACCTTTGGTGTACTTTCTCTTTTGAATACCACGGTTACTCGCTACATCATTGGTAGTTGAACATGAAGCAACCAAACCTAACATTGAGAGGATCAATAAACCTCTTTGTAATCTTTTTTTCATAATTAAACAATTTTGTTTTGAAGTACCAATATATTGTTTTTCATGCTATCTGAGATCAAAATAAGCATAAAAAAACGCATAACTTTCATTATGCGTTTTCAGTATTTAAATTGGATTTATAATCCCAATAACACTTCTAAAGGATCTTTGCCTCCAAAAATCATTCGCTCAGGGTTTTCCAACATTTCTTTTACTTTCACCAAGAAGCTTACCGACTCTTTACCATCAATAATCCGGTGATCATACGATAAGGCTACATACATGATTGGTCGAATAACGATTTCACCATTTATCACCACTGCTCTTTCAACAATATTGTGCATGCCTAAAATAGCAGATTGAGGCGGATTAATAATTGGAGTTGATAACATTGAACCAAATACACCACCATTGGTGATTGTAAAAGTTCCACCCGTCATTTCGTCAGGAGAAATTTTGCCATCTCTTGCTCTAATTGCTAAACGTTTAATCTCACGTTCAATTTCTGCCAATGACATTTGCTCAGCGTTTCGAACGATTGGCACCATTAAACCTTTAGGAGAAGAAACAGCAATACCTATATCAGCATAATTATGCATGATCATATCTTTGCCACTAATTTGAGCATTTACTGCAGGGAAGAGGTTTAATGCTTCTGTTACAGCTTTTGTAAAGAACGACATGAAACCTAAATTCACTTCATGGTGTTCTTTGAATAACATTTTATATTTATCACGGACATCCATGATTGGCTTCATATCCACTTCGTTGAACGTTGTCAACATGGCCGTCTCATTTTTAACCGCCACCAAGCGCTCAGCAACCTTTCTGCGGAGCATTGACATTTTTTGCAATTCAGTATCTCTCGAACCACCCCAGCCTTGTGCAGCATTTGCAGAGAAGCCCGCAGCCATAGCAGCCACAACATCTTGTTTTGTAATGCGTCCATCTTTACCAGAACCATTAATTTGATTCGCGGCAATACCGTTTTCATCCATTACCTTTTTCGCAGCAATTGACGGATGACCCGTCGCATAGTTCGTCGACTTTTCCTCAACCGGCGCTTCCTTTTTAGCCGGCGCAGGATTCGGATTTGGAACAACCTCTGCTGGTTTTTCTTCCTTTTTTACTTCAGCAACGGGAGCTGAAGTGCCAGCCGGACGTTCGGCAGCTGTATCAATTAAACAAACCACTGCACCAACAGCAACAGCATCACCCTCTTCCGCTTTTAGCGTAATGATTCCTGATGCCTCAGCTGGCAATTCAAGCGTCGCTTTATCCGAATCGACCTCAGCAATTGCTTGATCTTTTTCTACATAATCACCATCAGCAACAAGCCATGTAGCGATTTCTACTTCTGATATCGACTCACCTGGTGAGGGCACTTTCATTTCTAATACAGACATTCTGTTTTGATTTAATTTTATAAACTAATTCAGTAATTATTTCTTTGCAATTTGATCAAATAAGCGATCAAATAAATCCGCTAGACGGCGCTTGTGTAATGAACTTGACCCAGCCGCTGGGGCAGCAGAAGCATGGTGAGCAATACCTGTAAGATTGTATTTTCTCAAACACATGTCCATATAACGCCAAGCCCCCATATTTTCAGGCTCTTCTTGCGCCCAAATCAGTTGTTTCACATTTTTATAGTTTGCAAGTACTGCTTCCAATTGTTTTTCAGGTAGCGGATACATTTGTTCCATTCTAATAAATGCTGCATTTTCAACACCTCTCTCCTCAGCTTTCTCTTTCATTTCATAAAAGAACTTACCTGAGCAAAGTACAATCGTATTAATTTTATCGCGATTATCGACTTGATCGTCCATTACCTCAATGAAACCACCTGACGTAAGGTCTTCAATTGTAGAAACCGCTTTTGGATAACGCAACAACATCTTTGGAGAAAAACACACCAATGGTTTTCTAAATTCACGGTGAAGCTGTCTTCTCAAGAGGTGAAATTGATTTGCTGGCGTTGATGCGTTACAAATTTGCCAGTTTAGATCTGCAGAAGATTGCAAGAAGCGCTCTAAACGCGCACTTGAATGCTCAGCCCCCATTCCTTCGTATCCATGCGGTAATAGTAGCACTAAACCACTTTGTACGTACCATTTATCTTCACCAGCTGAAATAAACTGATCGATCATGATTTGCGCACCATTGTAGAAATCTCCAAATTGCGCTTCCCAAATTGTTAAACCGTTCGGATTTGCTAGAGAATAGCCATATTCAAAACCAAGCACACCGTATTCTGAAAGTAAAGAGTTATAAATGTCAAATTTCCCTTGATTTTCAGACAATAAATTTAAGGTAACAATCTCCTTTTCATTGTCTTCCGTTTTAACAACGGCATGACGGTGCGAAAATGTTCCTCGCTCCACATCTTGACCAGACATGCGGACGCCGTGTCCTTCATCTAGCAAAGTGGCATAAGCCAACATCTCGGCAGTACCCCAATCTAAAGCGTTATTATTGATTTGATCGAGACGATCGTTCAATAATTTTTTAATTTTTCTATAATATTTTTGATCCGCCGGAAGAGTTGCCAATTTGGTGCCTAATTCAATCGCTTTTTCTTTTGTGACAGCCGTTGACGGAGATTGGTCAAAATCCTCTTTTGTTCCGTGGCGATAACCTTTCCATGTCTTTTCCAAGAAATTTAGAACTTCGGCTTTCGATTGTTTCTTGGAATTATCGTAAGACACATCAATTAAGTCCATATGCTCAGACTCAAAGCGCTCACCATCCTCTGCTGTCAAAACATTTTCAGCTATGAGTTGATCCAAATAAATCGTTCGAACACTAGGATGCTTTGCAATTAAATCGTATAATTTCGGTTGTGTAAACTTAGGTTCATCCCCTTCGTTATGTCCGTATTTTCTATATCCTAATAAATCAATAAAAACATCTCGGTGGAAAGCTTGACGGTATTGCGTAGCGATTTGAATGGTTTGAATAACCGCTTCTATATCATCTCCATTTACGTGGAATACAGGGGCAAGCGTTACTTTGGCAACATCCGTGCAATACGTCGAAGTACGTCCGTCTAAATAATTTGTTGTAAAACCAACTTGATTATTGACCACAATGTGAATTGAACCTCCGACACGGTAACCGTCCAATTGTGCCATTTGCACTACCTCGTAAACGATTCCTTGACCAGCAATAGCAGCATCACCATGAATTATAATGGGAACAACCGCATTTTCATTTTTGTGGATACTATCGATACGTGCGCGAGAAATACCGTGCACAACTGGCGCCACTGCCTCAAGATGCGAAGGATTTGGCGCCATAGTTAAGCGCACTTCATGTCCTTCGGTCGTTACAATATTATTTGAATAACCCAAATGATATTTTACGTCGCCATCAAAACTATCATCCGTATCAAATTCTTTCCCGTCAAATTCATTAAAGATGGATTCGTAATGTTTACCCATGATATTGACCAGGGTATTTAAACGACCGCGGTGTGCCATTCCAATCACAAATTCTTTAGCACCGAGTTCGGCCCCTTTTTGAATAAGTGCATCCAGTGCAGGAATAAGCGACTCCCCCCCTTCGAGTGAAAATCGTTTTTGCCCTACATATTTTTTATGTAAAAATTGCTCAAAAATGGTTGCATTATTAAGCTTTGCAAAAATTTCTTTTTTATTTTCCGCAGAATAAACAGGACGATTTTCCAATTCAATTTTATCGCGTAACCATTTTAAACGCTCCGTTCCTCTCATGTAAGAATACTCAATCCCAATTGATTGGCAATAGGTATCTTGCATGTGTTTGATAATGTCTCTCAATTTCGCAGAACCGATACCAATCTCGGAGCCTGCTTGGAACATTTCATCCAAATCGGCCTCTTCTAATCCGTAGCTATCTAAATCCAAAGATGGATTATATTGTCTTCTTTCACGAACAGGATTTGTCTTTGTAAACAAATGCCCACGGTTTCGATAATCCTCGATTAATCGGAGAACTTTCAGTTCTTTTTGAAAGTTTTTGGGAATTCCACCTTCTTCGTTTTCTGATGTAAAGTCTGTCTTGGCAAAATCCACCCCTTCAAAAAATCTAGCCCATTGTATATCAACGGATTCGGGATCGTTTTTGTACCTCTCGTAAAGATCGTCAATGGCGTTGACATCACCATTTCCGACAAATGTAAATTTGTCCATTATTTCAGTTCAATTACCTGTATGTACACAAAGGTAAAAATTATATAAACACAGTAGATTTTTACGGTCGATTTATTCTCGTTAAAGGTTTTATTCTGTTGCTTAAAACAGTTCCAATTGCTTCAATTAGATTTTGTAATGATGCCTCAAAAAAACCTTTTGCGCCTCTCGTTGAATGACTAAAAAAGCGAGGTGATGCCAATCTTCATCTTGCAATGCAATCCGAAAATCACGTTCATTTAGATCCACGCGGTAGATGAATTGGGCGATACGTTCAAGATTTTGAATGGACGAGAAGATAATTATCAGTTGCTCTCGCAGTGATTCGAGGTGATTGTTAGCTGTTGATTCGAAAACAACAATGCGCTCAGAGATGCCTCCCAAATCCTTATTCATTTGGGCAATCGTCCCGTTAACAAATTCATCCGCATCTAGAAAGCTGCGAATTTCAGTTTCCGATTTAATGAGTGCTTTCAACCGAATTACTTACGAACGATTTGAATCGTACCTTGACCCTCGAGTTTTTCTCCGTTATCAGCCTTTGCCTTGTACAGGTAAAAATAAACCCCATCAGGACACGGATTCCCATTTGCATCAGATCCATCCCATCCTGCAGCAATATCATTAAATTCACCCACTTTAACACCCCATCTATTGACGATTACACATTCAAATTCAGCAATTGATTTCGATTTAAATGTAAACGTAAAGACGTCATTCAATCCATCACCATTTGGCGAGAAGATATTGATTGGATCAAGTGAAATAGGTTCAAAAATGGTCAGAATTTTACAGGCAGTATCTGTACATCCATTCTTGTTCATAGCCACTAAACACACTTCGATTTCATAACTTTCTCCACGTTTTTTATAAATGGTATCCATGTTTTCCTCAAGATGTTCACTAATGATCCAATTGCCATCCGGTGAATTCAAGTTCCAGAAGAACGTTGTATCAGCAAGTGGATTGAATGGATTCGCAAAATTTTCAGAATTATTTTCGAAGGAAACAACCACATCAGCCGTTCCTTTGTGATCCCCATTTAATTGATCAGAATTAACGGTAAAAGCTGCAATTGGATTTAAAGAATCTAAAATCATTGTTTCAGAAAGAATACATCCATTATCATCAATAGCGGTTAAACGATACGTTCCTGGATTTAGACCACCCCAGGTTGAACTATTGGTAAACGTCTCTTCATCCAAGTTATCCCATTGATACGTATAATCTGGCGTTCCACCAGCAGCTGCCCCAAAAACAACCCCATTACCCGATTGATAATCATAAAGGCGACAATAAGCAGGGTGATAACCAAATTCGGTCCAATACAAGGAATCAGGTTGATTTATTGTAAAGTCAAAGGTATTCGAACAACCATTTGCATCATTGACAGTTAAAACATAGGTTCCCGCCGGCAAATTCACCAATGTATCCGCACCAATTCCATTCGTTCCCGGAGGATTAGGCACCCAGTAGTATCCAATTCCTCCAGCGGCACCCGTATAATTCAATACTTCCGTAACCACTGCTTGACCGGTTGCTAGGCCATAACAAAGTGGATCTGTTAAATTAAGAGAGACATCCAATTGATCCGGATGTGTTAGCGTCACTTCACCTGAAACTGTACAACCATTTTCATCTGTCACGGTAACATAATAAGTACCTTGACCGAGCGTATTTGCAGTATTAGAATTATCAATATTAAGTAATGTTCCACCCGCGTCACGAATTTCGTAAATCTTACCTGGATTTCCTCCAAAAGCATTCACAGTTACAGAGCCATCCGAAAATTGATAACAAGTTGGATCATTAAAAATGATATCAATTGTTAATAAATCCGGTTCATTTATCGTGAAGAGGTGCGACCATGCACAGCCCTCCTCGTCCAATACCGTCACAGTCCATGTCGCACCAAATAAATTGTCAATGTCATCTGCACCGCCAACAGGAAGACCCGTCACAACATCAAATGGACCACCAATCGTTGACCAAACAACCGAATACGGCGGTGTTATTCCGCCATTAAAATTAGACACATAAGCACCCCCATCATTTGCTCCAAAGCAAGATACATCTCTTAAACTATCAATCACAAAATTAGCAGTAACCTCATTGTCTCCCAATCCAACATAGATTGCCGTATCAAGCGTACATCCTCTCTCATCAACTATGTTGAGTAAATAGTAGACGCCCCCTGTTAAATCTGTAAATGTATTGACACCCGTTGGCCCAAAAACATCTCCACCACCAGAAAGAATATAAATCCAATCAGGATCATCTGGCACAATTGTCAACGAACCTAAAACACCTGGCACACCGGGACACGTTTCAGCCTCAATGACATTAATCGAGGAAATATCAATTGTTCCAATTTCAACTTTCACCGAATCAGTAACCGTATAACACTCATCTGTTACAGACAAATAATACCAAGTTGTTGCATCCGGGGAAACTGTAATTTCATCCGTAGCACCGGGTTCAGGCGACCATTCATAAGTAAGATCTCCAAAAGTACCATCCACATCCGTTGCAATAATAGTCGCCTCTTCTGACGGACAAATAATGAACAAGTCCTCATTAAACGTAATCGTTGGCGGAGGAGGTAATGTGATCGTATACTCTGAAGTTATAATATTATAAATGTATTCACATTCCAACACATCACTATCTTGATTCGCCAAATCACCAGCATCAAAAGTGGCGGGAATAACTGTACCGGGTGCACCTGCAAAACTTCCATCATCATTTAAAACAATCGTAATATCACCGGTTAAAGCCCCGCCCAATGCACTAATATCCACAGCGAAATTGAACGTAGCACATTGTCCTTGGTCAATATCCAAATCATAAATTGTTGTGTGTAAATAAATCGCCGTTGGATCAACTGTTGGATCAGCAGTGTAAAATGAAACCGGCACCGGCACGGTCAAATCCGCACCACCCGAATTACAAATTTCCATTTGCATGTGCACACTGTCGCACCCTGTTGTAAGTTCATCATTTTGCTCAAAGGTACTGTACACAAGATTTACCTTAGATCCTAAGAAGGTCATGTTGAGAATTCGTTCGTAGGCAATTTTATCATTTTCCAAATGAACACGAAAAATGTTTGGCGGAATAATTTCGAAATTCAACCGTTCGTCATTATTTGGCAACTGACCATAAATATCTAAGGTTGTGATATCAATTGCTGGATCGATTGGAATTTCTTGCCATGCGTATAATTGTTGCTCCGTAGATGTTGTAATCGTTACAAAATATCCTGTCGTTTCTTCCAAATCAAAATTCACTTCAGTAAACGCATACATTTGATTTCCATTTGTACGGTTGGTATTGGACATGGCCGGACCTTCATATTCGGCCAACGAAAAGGGGCTGTATAATCCATTTGCACGAATTTCTAGATATCCTCTCTTACTTCCAGGAGGTATTGTAAAATCGACAAATCCATCCACACTGACACCATCATTCGATCCGCCATAATCAAAACTAATATCCAACGGCCCGTTATATGCGTTTTGCGTTAGATAAAAACTAGAAGAATAAGGTTGATCAGAATAGCGCAAAAACTCAACATAATAAATCTCATTAAAATCGGCACCGTGCTCATTGCTCCTTGTCATAATCAATTGGTCACCCACAATTTCGAGCGTCATATCACAGACAGCTATTTGATCAGGAGGAGTTGTATTTCCATCACTATCGCCCAATAAAGTTGCAGTTGCTGTAATTGGTAAACCACTCGTTACATCATAATCAGAAAAAGAAAAGGACGAATTCATGTCAGGAATATTACCATTATTAACCGTCATATTTCCAGAAGCCGTCAGAGTAGCCATATCAATAATCATGTATTTAATTGACATTGCTTCTTCACGTGTATCTTGCACCAAAAAGCCTCCATTACCGTATCGATTTTGATTAATCCCAATTGCACGAATTTGAATGTAATTAGGTGCATCAGCACCTGGCAGCAGATCAACAGTGGCGGTGAGGTTTACCGGCATTACTCCCGCATTATAATAAACAGGATATTGTGTAGGATCAGCACCGGGAGTGCTCGTCAAACTTTGAGAATCAAAATTTCCGTAAAAAATAGAATAATAAGAAATATCAACATCCGCTTCATCACAACCTATTACAAGGTTAGAGCCCACTGCTTGAAAAGAAAACTCAAAATCCAGCAACTCGTCAAAATCGTGACCAACACGGGTATAGGTATCCGTACTTGCAGGCCCCATTGGTTGATCAACCCATGAAAAGCGTTTCGATTCGTGATTATTCACAACATATTCGACCCAACCAGAAGACTCATTATTATCAAGATCCAATTCAACACGTCCCCAAACGATTCGTTCTTGTGCATGATTCAGGTCATTCACACCGGTTAATGCGTCAACTGGTGCTTGCTGGTAAACGCCTTGAATAATAAGAGAAGCACGATTTGTAGAAGCAGGAATTGGAATCGTTACATCTGCTACAGAACCACCTGTTTTAAATCCACCATCCGTACCTGTGATATCCGGAATGTATCCAATTGGGAGACAACTTCCAGGAAATTCGAACGCAGGACATGCATCCGCATCACCGATACAATCTGGATCGAGACAGTCAATTAAACCGTCGCCGTCATCATCAATACCATTGGTACAGTCTTCTTGACCAAAACCGATATTTACTGTAAAAAATAATCCGAAAATCAGGATTAGATTATGGAGGGAAAATAACTTATTCATCATAAAAAGGGGTCTAAAAAGCAAACTTACAATTAGGCACACCTTAGGGACGATTATTGATCACGTTTGGTTGCACGTCATTGTTTGATTCTGTAGCGTTCCAAATTTTCTTAGGATCACATTCAAAATCAATTGCTAAAGATAAAAATCTTCTCGGAAATTTAGCCCTTCCGCCAACAATTTACAGGGTGTCCATTAGATTTTGGTGAATCTTTTATAAATAAACCCTTGATCGATTGTTTGTATATGGATAATATATACTCCGCTTTTTAAGTCTTGTATTGAAATTCGGTTATCTAATGGCAGACCAGCGAACAAAACATCTCCCCTCATATCATAAACGAAAATATTCGTAATTTTTGTTTCAGATTCGATTTGAATAAAATCTGATGCAGGATTTGGATAAAGGGATATTAGACTATTGAACTTCTCATCCTCCAAACTGAGGTCACATTGATTTTTAAACTTCCAAATTGCCAATTGATACTCCAAAACATCCATTCTTTTCGCACCTATGACGGCAAAACCACCGTCAAATGTTGAAATAATCGGTCCTGCATAATCCCATCCTAACGGCGTTAATGCATCATCCTCCAATAATACCTCACTAATGATCTCCAAAGTACTTGTATTGTATTCGGCAACAGAACCAAAAAGCGCCAAGGCGCTCCACGGATAATAAATAGAAGTTTCATTTGTCCGCAAGACTAGGTTGCCGTTATCGAGCAGTGCGATCTTTGCAATCGTAGCGGTCAAGTCAGCTTCATATTCAACAAGCCAAGGATCTCCAAGAAACAGGGGTAATTCTTGCGTTTCTGTGGTATCTCCGTCGAAGTTGTAAAAATAGAGGATGCGCGTCCGTTCTCGTTCACCTCCTAAAATAATTTCATCTTCTGTAACGAGTAATGAATTGGATTGAAAATCCGTTTCCTTTGCAAACAGAATTGTTCCTTCCGTATCACATTTCACGAGCTCATAGATTCCGGAAGGGTATGCTCGCCCAAGTAAAATGAGATGATCTGTGGCATCCAATTGAAGGTCGGAACAAAACAAATTTTCTTCAACAAAAAAATTCTTTTCCCAAATCAATTCACCAGCATCATTTAATTTTAGCACAGTTGTTTTAGTCATCAAGAGCAGGTTTCCTTCTGAATCTTCATTTAATGATGCTACTGGCCTATATTGAACTAGATATGCATCATTTGGAATTAATTTATCCCATAAAATATCACCGAGAGGGTTCATTTTAAACACATAAATCGAATCATATCCAATAATACCCCACCCCACATAGTTATCATCCATAGTTTGAATGATAGCAACACCAGAAAAATCATTGGTTTCTTAGGGAGGATCTATATACTGCTCCCAAATCAAATCTCCACATTGGCTGAACTTCGCTGTAATAATTGTTTGATATCCATATCCAGGATCCACTGTATCCGTTCCGATTGCGATAAAACCGTCACTCGTTTCATCAAAATCAAAACCGAATGCCAATGTTCCCATTTCTGTATTTGCCATCCAATCTTGCGCGCATACGCCCTGACCTAAAAGCAATAAACCGATTAAAATGCCATTTCTCATCATTTTCCATTATTGGTATACCTTAAAAACAATTCTCATTTGCAAAGGTTGCTTTAGGTTTGATTTTTCCTTTAAAATCCCCACAAATAATCTTCAACATGTGATAAAAAATAGAAAAGACACATTTTATGAGAAATGGTAAATTGAAACCCATTATTTTCGTAAAAAAATGACGCATGAAGGTATTTAAATTTGGAGGAGCATCCGTGAAGGATGCAGAAGCTGTAATTAATGTAGGTAAAGTTTTAAAACGGTACGAAAACGAACAGCTTGTTGTTGTCGTTTCCGCCATGGGGAAAACAACCAATGCATTAGAGGCAATTATGCAAGCCTATGCGGCGAATGACACACAGCTATCAAACAAATTAATTCAAGAATCACAGGCTTACCATGAGACAATAATAAAGAACCTATTTCCGAATGACTCGAGTGCGGTCAGCACTGAAATTTCACAAATTTTTAGCCAGCTGACCGCGAAATGTGCGCTTCAATTTGAAGGTGAATATGATTATCATTACGATCAAATTATATCATTAGGCGAAGTTATTTCAACAAAAATTATTGCTACATATTTAAATACCATCCAGTTTAAATCACAATGGATGGATGCGCGCAAACTTGTCCGCACCAATAACCGTTGGCGAGAAGGTCGTGTGAATTGGGAAGTCACAGAAGTGCTTATACAAACCAAAGCCAACCAACTTTTTGATCAAGGAAATACGATCCTGGTAACGCAAGGTTTTTTGGGACATACATCCGACGGAAAAACCACGACATTAGGAAGAGAGGGCTCTGATTTTACGGCAGCGATTTTTGCCTATTGTTTAGACGCAGAAGATGTAACAATTTGGAAAGATGTGCCCGGCATGCTCAATGCTGATCCTAAATATTTTGACAATACGGTTTTACTCGAAAAAATATCCTTCAAAGAAGCCATTGAATTAGCTTATTTTGGCGCTTCCGTCATTCACCCGAAAACGATTCAACCGCTGAAGAGAAAGAAAATTCCGCTCCATATAAAATCCTTCCTCAATCCAGAAGCGAGCGGATCAGTCATTCAAGAATCACTCGCATATGATGATCATATCCCCTCGTTTATCTTCAAAATGGATCAAATATTGATCTCATTAACGCCAAAGGATTTTTCATTTATTGTTGAAGAAAATTTAGAACGCATCTTTGGACACCTCAATAAGAAAAAAATCAGAGTGAATTTGATGCAAAACTCGGCGGTTAGTTTTTCATTTGTTGTTGATCGTGTGAAGATTGATTTAGACAAATTGATTCAGTATTTTCAACCCGATTATTTGGTGCGTTATAATGAAGGACTAGAATTAGTAACTATTCGTCATTACGACGAACCTACGTTAAAGCGAGTCACGGTTTCGAAAGACATTATACTCGAACAAAAATCGCGACAAACTGCGCGACTCGTGATTAAGGATATTGATTAATTAGGCTGCCAATAAAATGGCTGTAGTGTAGTTTATTTTGATTAAAAATTAATACATTTGTGATTAGATATTAATCAAATATGTATTTAAATACCCATACTTATTATAGCCTACGGTACGGTACATTTAGTACAGAAACCCTGTTGGAATTGGCACAAATAAATGGCATTAACTGCTTTGCCCTAACCGATATCAATTCGACCTCAGCTTGTTTGGATTTTGTACGCCTTGCTTCACGGTATAAAATACGACCTGTTCTTGGCATTGATTTTCGATTAGGTGTGGAGCAATACTACGTGGCCATTGCGAAGAATAACGAAGGGTTTCATGAAATCAATACACACCTTTCTGAAATTTTACACGGCACTCTTAAACTGACCAAAGAAGCACCGTCTTTCGACCATGCCTATGTTATTTACCCTTTTCGTAAAGGACATGTATACACATTAAAAGCAAACGAATTTTTGGGTATTTCTCCTTATGATTTAGATTATGTTCGACTCAAAAAAATAGACACAGAACAAGCCGTTATTTTACATCCTGTTAGTTTTAGAAATAAACGCGATTTTAACGCCCACCGTCTCCTACGCGCAATCGACAATAATACACTGCTGAGTAAGCTAGCTGTTTCAGAACAAGGCAATCCACTTGACACACCGATATCCTCACTCAAACTAGAAACAGTATATGAAGATTTTCCGGAGGTAATTACGAATACAAAATTCATTCTTGATCATTCCACAATCGAATTTGATTTTTCGGAACGAGCTATGCCACAAAATCAACGTACCTATACCGGAGACGAAGATGAGGATATGGAACTCTTAAAATCACTTTGTGCCGAAGGTTTGAAATACCGTTATCCAACGCCAACAACAGAAATTCTTGACCGTATAAAAAAAGAGATGGATACAATTGAGCAAATGGGTTTTGTCTCCTACTTTTTAATGAATTGGGATATTGTTTCATATGCGCGGTCAAAGGGTTATTTTTATGTGGGTAGAGGAAGTGGCGCCAACAGTATAATTGCCTATCTACTGCGCATCACCAATGTAGATCCTATTGAACTTGACCTGTACTTTGAACGATTCATAAATCTTTATCGTAAAAACCCACCCGATTTTGACATTGATTTTTCGTGGATGGATCGAGATGATGTCACAGCATATATTTTCAAACGATTTGAAAATGTTGCATTGGTAGCAACATATAATACCTTTCAATACCGCGCCGTTATTCGTGAATTAGGAAAAGTATTTGGTTTACCAAAAGCGGAAATAGACTTATTGAGCCGAGGATCGATTACAAGTTTCGACAGCAACCATTTAGCACATTTAGTTTTGCGTTATGGAAAATACATTCATGGTTTTCCGAGTCATTTGAGTATTCATTCGAGTGGCATTATCATTTCAGAACTACCAATTCATTCCTTTTCACCGACATTTATGCCGCCAAAAGGTTATCCCACCATTCAATTTGACATGCATGCCTGTGAAGATGTTGGACTCTTCAAATTCGACATCCTCAGTCAACGCGGTTTAGGAAAGATAAAAGACGCCTTGATGCTCGTGCGAAAAAACCGCCCCAATGAACCTGCAATCGACATTGATGATATTAACCGATTTAAAGCGGATCCGCAGATTAAATCTTTGCTGCGATCTGCCAATGCGATTGGTTGCTTTTATGTGGAGTCACCAGCCATGCGGATGCTGCTGCGAAAATTGCAGGTAGACAATTACCTAGGATTGGTTGCGGCGAGTTCTGTCATTCGACCAGGAGTGGCAAAATCGGGCATGATGCAAGCCTATATCCAGCGTTATCGTCACCCCGAAAAGCGAAAAGAAGCCCATCCCGTTTTGCTCGCCCTCATGCCCGAAACGTATGGGGTGATGGTGTATCAAGAAGACGTGATAAAAGTGGCCCATTTTTTTGCAGGATTAACGCTTGGCGAGGCCGATAAAATGCGCCGCGGGATGTCGGGCAAATTTCGATCGCGCGAAGAATTTCAAGAAGTAAAAGCAACGTTTTTCTCCAACTGTTCCGAAAAAGGACATAGTTATGAATTAACTGCAGAAGTGTGGCGACAAACCGAAAGTTTTGCAGGATATGCTTTTGCAAAAGGCCACTCTGCCTCCTACGCCGTAGAAAGTTATCAAAGTCTCTTTTTAAAAGCCTATTACCCGATTGAGTATATGGTGGCAACGATCAACAATTACGGTGGTTTTTACAGTACAGAACTCTATGTCTATGAAGCACGAAAATTTGGAGCGATTATTCATCCCCCATGTGTCAATAAGAGCGAATATTACACGTCATTAAAAGCGAATGATGTGTATATTGGCTTTCATTTGATTCACTCTTTTGGGATAGAAATTGCCCAACGAATTGTACGTGAAAGAAAAGAAAAAGGACCGTATATCGATTTTAATGATTTCGTAGATCGTATCCCTATTTCACTCGAACAAATAAGTCTTTTAATTCGCATAGACGCCTTTCGATTTACGGGAAAAAATAAGCGCACATTGATGTGGGAAGCCCATCTTAAAATCTCGAAAGAAAACGTAAAGGAAAAATATGACGCCGAACTTTTTCAAATACATCAAGTGGATTATAAACTCCCTGAATTATTTCATTCATGGGAAGAAGATGCTTTTGATCAATTAGAACTGCTTGGTTTCCCGCTATACAGTACATTCAGTATTGCTACCGAAGACGAAACAGAACATATTTTAGCAAAAGACCTAAGAGATTATAAAGACTCTATCGTATGGATAAAAGGTTATTTAATCCACGCCAAGCGCACCGCCACCAGTAAACAAGAAAAAATGTTTTTTGGAACCTTTCTAGATTATGAAGGAGAATGGCTAGACACCGTTCACTTTCCGGATATAGCACATAAATATCCCTTTAGAGGAAAAGGGATTTACAAAGTAAGAGGCAAAGTTATTGTCGATTATGACTGTGTAACGATAGAGGCTTCATACATGGAGAAGCTAGGCGTAATAGAAGACCCGCGATACGCAAATATGCGCGCTGGAGAAGGCCTGTTTAAAACAGTGCATCAAGCACAAAGCGTAGAAATCAATCACACCACACTTGGCTTGCCAAAAGGCAGGAGTTATCATGGTTAATGCGCACTGTCCGCTTGCAACTGCTCTTGTTTAAGTTCAAGAAAAGAGCGGCGTTTTAATTTACTTTGCACCCATGTTAAAAAGTCAAAATAATCAAACACAGCTTGTTCTTTTGGATCCTCTTTTAGTTTAATTAAGGTCTTTTCGATTGGAATAAGTTTCTCTTCCAAATCAAAGAAACCATCTGACTTTGCCATTTTTGAAATTAACTTTAAAAACACCTCCTCAAAGGCATAGATCCTGTTTCTATTCTTTAAGTAACGTTTAGTTGAACTGATGGCGTAAGGTAAAAATCGGTCATTTTTCAATTCAAAATGGAGGATCAAATTAATCAATTGTGCAAAACAAAAAATATCTTGTTTTTGATCGATTTTACTTTCGTTAAGGACCTTATTAATCCAGTGCAAAGCCTTTGTAAACTCTCCCAATGAGAGGTAGACAATACTCACCTTGAAATCAATATACGCTTTGCGCAAGCTATTGATGTTATCACCATATAATCGATACGCTTCAATAATAGATGGCACTAACTCTTCAGCCTTTACAAAGTCACCCTTCTCAATTAACAAAAACAATTCAAGACTTACAGAACTGGAAAAATACTTAATATCAAGATCCAAAGTGTTTTGCTGTTTACCTTCACTCGCGAGACTTTTTAGCCGTGACAAATAGAGCTGTGCATCTTCATATTTCTTCAATCTTGTGGCAACATATATGCTATTCGTTAACAAAGAAAAGTGCAGGTTCGGTTCATTTTTAAAAATATCCTTTTCATCAGCTAGCAACTGCACATTGGCTTGCAAATGATGGTAAGAACAAACGAGATCATTCACTGAAAAACAATAGGCACTATGGATATGATGAAACATGTGCTTTACATGGGATGAATACCTTGAAATATTTATCGAAGCGATACGATCGACTACTAATTTAAGGCGCAATGTTGCTTCCTCTGTACGCACATTCCCATTCAAATTAAGCTCTTGAAACAGCAAACTTTTTACATGCCATAGTTCGTTAAAGGTATTAATTTCATCAATTAACCCCTGTTCATCTGCATACATCTTTTCGATATCCCCAACGGCAATATCCGTATAGAGATCCTTTTCGATCAACCGCTTTTGTTTTTGTTTAATATCAAGCAAAATCGTAAACCGCTCATTTTTGATCGCTTGTTTTTCGGCACTGATCAAAATTTTCTCACACTGTTTATACAATCCTTTGTCATATAAAATATCGGCACTATGGATAGCGCGATAGAGTTGGGCATCAAGTGAGGTAGCCGCATAAAAAGAATCTAATCCGCGCAATATATTACTATAAAGTCTCGCTTTTGTGATCGAAAACTTATTTAATAAGGCTTGACCCTTGAAATGCATATAGATCAAATCCTCCTGGTAAGAATCCATTTGATCAATAAAATCGAAAAGTTTTAAATATCCATTTTCCTCACCGATTGTGTGCCGTGAAGAAAATAATTTAAAATAGCGTTTTTCTGACTTGGTTAAGCTCTTAATAAGATCAAATAAGTGATTTGAGACTTTGTTAGACATATATAAAATTGAAGTTGCGTTATTCAAACTATAACTCAATTTAAGGCAAATAGAAAGGATGAACGGCAAAGAAATGATTTAATGCTCATTTCAGCTATCCATTAAACGTGTTTATTTATTAAACGGAATTATGAAAAATAGAAATGATAGTTTTACAGTCCCATATTCGTATCATACTGCGTCGTATCGTATGATATTCATCAGTTTTTAAATTTCCTGACATTATTATGACAAAGCAGGCAATTAAAATGAGGATTTTTGTCGAGCAAAAAAATGATCAAATTTAATGTCATAGCACTCACTCACGCGAGTATTGGCCTCAAAGCACTCGGAAACTTCCATATCGACGCTATGGAAGTCGCCACAAAAATGCGCGACCTTAAAAAACACCACACTATTGGCGAGATCATGTACCTCTCAACCTGTAACCGTGTAGAATTCATTTTCACCAATGACACATTGGTAGACCAAGCATTTGTTCGTTCATTTTTACAGGCTATCAATGCTACATTAGAGGAGGACGAACTAGAAAGTATCAGCAAAAAGGCGCGGTATTGGAACGGAATTAATGCCGTAAATCATCTCATTGAGGTTGCATCTTCTTTGGACTCTATGGTTTTAGGTGAGCGAGAAATCATCACACAGGTGCGAAATGCCTATGAATATTCGCGCAAAGAAGGTTTATCTGGCGACACCATTCGCATTGTGATGCGACAAACAATTGAAACAGCAAAAAAAGTATTTACAGAAACCATTATTGCTGAAAAGTCAGTTTCTGTTGTTTCTTTGGCTTACCAAGAGTTTTCAAAGGCGAAACTTCCAAAGAAGGCCAAAATACTCATCATAGGTTCTGGAGTAACCAATCAGAACATGTGCAAGTTCTTAACCAAAGATGGCTATACCAATTTTACTGTCTATAATCGAACCTTATCCAACGCAGAAAAATTTGTGGACACCTTTGGTGGTAAAGCAGAATCCCTTAAAAATCTTGAATTACATCAAGACGGATTTGATGCAATTATCACTTGCACAGGTGCTAGTGGAGCAGTCCTTTCTCAAAAAACATATACGACACTATTAAAGGACAATAAAACCAAACACATCATTGACCTTGCTATTCCGAACGACGTTGCAGAAACAATACCTAAAGCATTTGCTGTCAATTATATTTCGGTCGATTCATTGAAAAAAATTGCGGATAAAAACCTACTTGCACGCCGGAAAGAATTATTAAAAGTGAGAGAGATCATTTATAATTCACTCGAAGATTTCAAATCTATATTTGAAATGCGTCAAATTGAATTGAAAATGCAATCCATTCCTAAACATGTTAAAGAAATTCGCACAAAAGCATTAACAGAGGTTTTTCACAAAGAAATTGCAACATTAGATGATGAATCAAAGGCTGTTTTAGACAAGATTCTCAATTACATGGAGAAGAAATATGTAAGTGTTCCAATGATCATGGCAAAAGAAATGCTTACAAAAATTAAATAAATGAAAATAACAATTGGTTCAAGAGGAAGCGATTTAGCCCTATGGCAAGCTCATTTCGTAACAGATCAACTGGCGAAATTAGGGCACGAAGTTGTGCTTAAAATTATTGAAACCAAAGGCGATCGTATCCAAGATTTAAGCTTTGACAAAATCGAAGGAAAAGGATTTTTCACGAAAGAAATCGAAGAAGCATTGCTGAACAAAGAGATTGATTTGGCCGTGCATTCACATAAAGATTTAGAGACAACAAATCCCGAGGGCCTAATTATTGGCGCAGTCTCTTATCGCGAAAATCCAACCGATCAGGTACTCATACGAAAAGAGAGTTTTGATCCTTCAAAACCTTTAAATGTAAAAAAGAACGCTGTAATTGGAACCTCTTCGGCCCGCAGAAAATCGCAAGTGATTCGGATGCGTGAAGACATACAGTTGAAAGACCTCCGTGGCAATGTACCGACACGGGTAGAAAAATTGAGAAGCGGTAACTATGACGCGATTATATTGGCAACAGCAGGATTGAAGCGCCTAAACTTAGATTTAAGTGAATTTGTAACATTTGAATTAGACATCCGCAATTTTGTACCTGCGCCTGCCCAGGGCGTTTTAGGATTGCAAATGCGTGAAGCAGACAAGGAACTCTATACCGTTTTACAATCTATTAATCATGCAGACGTTGCAGAAGCGATAAAAATCGAACGAGACGTACTCCGACTTTTGCAGGGTGGATGTCAGCTACCTTTGGGTGTTTTTGCCGAACGTATTGAAGACCTTTGGCATATCCATGTAAGTTTTGCATCTGATAAAGATGAGGCGGCACATGTTTCGGTTTATGAATCAGCAAGGGCAGAAGGAATGGCTGAACTCATAGTCGAAGACCTGCAAGATGCCGAAGATTAAGCACATCTTAATCACGTCCGACTCTGCCTCATTTGATGCAGTTGAGGAGTGGTGTGCAAAGCGCTCTTATGCTTTAACAAGAGCTCCACAAATTCAAACAAAACCAATTCTTAACCTTGCTATTCCTCAAACGGATTGGATCTTTTTTAGTTCGCCCAAAGGAGCGGCACTTTATATGGCCCATTATCCAATTAAAGCAAAAAAAATTGCCGTTTACGGAGAAGGCACAAAAGCTGAATTGACGAAGGCGCACCTCAACATAGATTTTAGGGGAAAGATGGATCAATCATCATCCCAAATTGGCCGTAATTTCGCAAAACATATCGGAACGGTGGCAACCGTTTTGTTCCCATTGAGTGACCGATCATTGAAAACAATCTACCATGAAATACCGAGTCAACAGAGGATTGAAATAAACACCTATCAAACCAAGCTGACACCAAGCAAATTTCATACTCCCCCTTCAATCATCCTCTTTACAAGTCCTTCAAATTTTGAAAGCTATACTTCATTATATCAAATTGAAGACAAGACACAACTTATAGCGATAGGAAAAAGCACGGAACAAGAAATTGCTAAAAAATACAGGGTTGATTTTGTTCTTGAGGCACCCACGAGTGAGGCGTTTACTGCGCTGCTCGAACAAATTTAAGACTGATTTTCATCTGATTCAGTAAGCGCCAAATGCTCGTTAGATTGATCCTCTTTGAGCGGAACTGGACGTCTGAAGAACTTTCTATATCTAAAAATTATTAGTCCAACACCAACTGAAATTGAAAGATCTGCAAAGTTCCATATTGCGCCAAAAATTTCTTTACCGGGATAGATATCAATGATATTTGCTCCACCCAAAAATGCAGGTAAATTAAGATCAAGAACAGGCATCCAACTTGGGTACGTTGAGGTAAATTGAAACATATCAACCACACTTCCTAACATAAATCCATTCGGACGCATCATGATATCATCCGTAAGGGGATCCAATAAAATATTTCGATCTCCATCCATGGCCCAATTCCATGAAATATCAGGATCAAGCGACCATATTAAATCATAAAAAGCACCGTCAATTAAATTCCCTGTTGCACCAGCAAAAACGAGTGCTACTGCTATAAGTAAGCCTTTAGGAGATTGGTTTTCCCGCACTAAATTTCTCAAATACCAAGCAATCCCTACAATGGCACCCAGGCGGAAAAAAGAAAGTGCATATTTGGCCCAAATGCCACCACCTAAGGTTGCCCCAAAGGCCATTCCACGATTTTCTGTGTAGTATAATTGGAAAAATCCATCAATGACGTTAATAGAACCATTGGGAACCATAGACGTTTTAACCCAAATTTTAATGAGCTGATCGAGCACGAGAATGGCTCCAATAATAATGACAATTTTTTTACCCAAAACGACGAACTATCCTTGTGCGCGTTTAGCCTCAATACTCAACGTTGCGTGAGGCACTAACATAAGGCGTTGCTTCTGAATTAGTTTACCCGTTTCACGACAAATACCGTATGTTTTATTTTCGATACGAATCAATGCATTTTTTAATGCTTGAATAAATTTTTCTTGTCTTACAGCTAATTGAGCCATTTCTTCTCTAGACATGGTTTCAGAACCGTCTTCCATCATATTAAATGACCGACCCGTATCATCCGTCCCATGATCATCACTGTGATCCAATTGTCCGCGCAATAAATCCAAATCCAGTTGAGCTTCAACCAGTTTACCCTCTATCAATTCTTTAAATTCCTTTAAATCTTTGTCCGAAAATCTTACCAAATCTGCCATGCTAATTTATTAATTTTGATAAGCAGCAAATATAACTTAATTCTCATTAGGTGAATCATATAAAAATGCTAAATATTAGAAATTTTGAAACAATTAATGAAGGAGGCTGTTTAGCACTTGCATGTATCGCTCTAAATGGTCGTATATTTGTTTAAATTCCTATCCAATGAATGAAGTTTTACTTGCTGCTTTGAATAAGCGCTACGCGACTAAAAAATTTGACGCAACCAAAAAAATTCCAACCGAAACGGTGGATACATTGGTCGAAGCCATTCGGCTGACACCTACCTCATATGGTTTGCAATTAATGAAAGTCGTTTTGGTTAAAGATCAAGCCTTGCGTGAAAAATTAGTTGAACATGCCTTTGGACAACGTCAAATCGCAGACGCTTCTGATCTTCTCATTTTATGCCGCGAAAAAGACGCCAATGCATCTCATATCAATGACTATATTGAGAATATTGCCGACACCCGAGGGATAACCGTTGATAACTTGATTGGCTTCAAAAACATGATGCACAATACCGTCCTGAAAATGACCCCTTCAGAACAAGAGGATTGGATGAAAAAGCAAGTTTACATTGCGCTTGGCAACTTACTTACATCCTGCGCAGTCTTAGGAATTGATGCCTGTCCAATGGAAGGATTTTTGCCCGCAGCATTTGACAATGTCCTTGGATTACATGACATGAACCTCGCATCCGTACTTGCAATACCAATCGGTTACCGCGCAGAAGATGATAAAAATGCAAGACTGAAAAAAGTGCGAAGACCTTTACCCGAATTTTTAGTAAGAATATAAGTTAAAGCACGACAAGACGCTTTGTTTCAACAGCCTCGTCCGAACTTATTTCCACAATATACATCCCTTTTTTAAATGCCTCAATCGTAAACGTTGTTGTGCCGGCGGGAACATTTTCGACTAAAACCAATTGTCCTGTTTCTGCATAAACCTTTACCGTTTTGTTCAAACCATCTTCTCCAAAAGACAGCGTAAATTGATCGCTTGTTGGATTGGGATAAATGTCAAACAGTGATGCCGTATAGCGGTTATTTTGGATTCCCAAGGCTGGATTATCCGTCACCAAGTCAATTCGCTGTATCTCTAAAACCCCACGCATGATAGCAACTTGCCCAAGTGTGAATGAATTTTGACAAGTTTCAGGCGAATAATCCATGTAATTTTCAACCATATCAGGCAAATCGCCTAAATCAAGAATATCATCCACACAGGTATTGGCCTCTAAGGCACATGTGCCCGACTGATCAACAGCATTTGGTGTATCATCCACACCGTCTTGCTCGGCACAATCCCCATCACCCCAAATATGACGTAATCCCAAATAATGCCCAACTTCATGGGTTGCCGTTCGACCTCGCACATCTATTGCTCCGCCGCCTGCAACCAATGGGTTCGGATTATTGCTACCAAACGCTTGGTACTGAATCACAACCCCATCCGCTAAACCTGCTGTAGCATCCTCTGGCCAATGCGGTAAACCACTCGGCGGAGTCGCATAACCTAATAAAAAAACAGTTTCAAAAACAGACATATCACAAACCCAAATATTTAAATAACGACTCGGATCCCAAGCATCTATTCCGCCTTCTGCCGATTGTTTTACACCTTCTGCCGGACTGAGCGCCAAACTAAAAAAAGAAGTTACAGCTGAGTTTGTTCGTGTTATTCCTGTTGTTGGATTTCCATCCGGATCAAAACTCGCCAATTGAAATTCGATAAATGTATCACCCACAATTGTATTAAAGGTATCGCGCACATTATCGGCATCTGCGTTTAATCTTCTAAAATCTTCATTTAAGGTAGCAATTTGATTAAAAATGACACTGTCCGCCAAATTTTCTGCAGCCGTGTTGTAGACGATATGCACCACAACCGGAATGGTCAGCACCTCCGAACGATCTTGAGAACCTGTATATTTTGCCCGCTCAAACGCCTCGTTAACACCCGCTAAATAACCAGGTGTCTTCTCTTCTTGCGCCATCATAGCTTCGTGCGTATAGCATCTATGAAAATCTTGACTGTAGATCGAGAAACTGATTAACCCGATAAAGAAAGTAGTAATTAACTTCATACGTTTGATTTAGAACAAGTCCAAAGATAAACATCCTTTAAAACTTTGCAAATTACACGGCTATTTTTCTAATAACGCTCTGCCAAAACAGAATTTGAAGTAAATTTGCAACCATGTTCGAGCACCTCAAAGATCAAATTAAACAGATTCCACATAGCCCCGGCATCTATCAGTATTTTGATAAAAACGAGGTCATCATCTACGTGGGTAAGGCAAAAGATCTTAAAAAACGTGTTTCTTCCTATTTCACTAAATCGCAGGACAATACGAAGACCATGATTTTGGTGCGTAAAATTGTGACGATAAAATATTTGGTTGTCGAAACCGAAATGGATGCGCTCTTGCTCGAAAATAATTTAATCAAAAAATACCTCCCTAAATACAACATCCAACTCAAGGACGATAAAACTTATCCTTGGATTTGTGTCACAAAAGAAGCATTTCCACGCATTTTTGCCACGAGAAGGGTCATTAAAGACGGATCAAAATATTACGGACCCTATCCGAATGTTAAAATGATGTACACATTGTTAGACCTCATCAAAGATGTTTATCCCTTGCGCACCTGTCGTTTAAATCTTTCTGAAAACGCAATAAAAAAAGGGAATTATAAAGTTTGTTTAGAATATCACATTGGCAACTGCAAAGGTCCTTGCGAAGCAAAGCAAACCGAAAACGAATATCAAGTCTATTTAGATGAAATAGGATCCATTCTCAAAGGAAACATCACTTCCGTTATAAAAGAATTACAAGGCATGATGGAAAATTATGCCCGCCAGTTAAAATTCGAAGAGGCACTTGATATCAAAAACAAAATTAACAGTTTACAAAACTACTATTCCAAGTCATCCGTTGTCAGTCCTACCATCCATAATGTTGATGTCATTTCAATGGCGGAGGATGATAAATCGGCATATGTTAATTATCTCAAAATAAGCAATGGCGCCATCATTCACGGTCACACCGTTGAAGTTAAAAAGAAATTAGCCGAAACGCCAAAGCAAATCTTGCCCTTTGTACTAATCGATATGCGCGAGCGCTATGGTGACGAGTCAACCGAAATAATAACCGACATTAAGTTGGATAAATATTTTCCGCAGCTAAAAATTACCATTCCTCAACGGGGCGAAAAAAAGGCTTTATTGGAACTGTCCATGCGCAACACAAAATTCTTCATGCTTGAAAAGCATAAACAAGAAAAATTAGTCGATCCCGAGCGGCATGTGGAGCGCATTATGGAAACCATGAAAAAAGATTTACGCTTGCAAGAATGGCCAACCCATATCGAATGTTTTGACAATTCCAACTTTCACGGCACCAATGCAGTAGCAGCCTGTGTTGTCTTTAAAAACGGCAAACCAAGCAAAAAAGATTACCGCCATTTTAACATCAAAACCGTTGTCGGCCCTGATGATTTTGCCTCTATGGAAGAGGTTGTTTATCGGCGATATAAACGCTTATTAGAAGAAGAGCAACCCTTACCGCAAGTGGTAATTATTGACGGCGGTAAAGGACAATTAAGTTCAGCCATGAACAGCATTGATAAATTAAATCTTCGCGGAAAAATTACCGTTATCGGCATAGCAAAAAAACTAGAAGAACTCTATTATCCCGGCGATTCGATCCCTGTTTATATTGACAAGCGCTCCGAAAGTCTCAAAATTATCCAACAATTGCGAAACGAGGCACACCGCTTTGGTATTACCCATCACCGCGATAAACGGAGTAAAAATGCATTGGGAACAGAATTGACGCAAATTACAGGCGTAGGCGAAAAAACCGCAACCGATTTACTCAAACATTTTAAATCTGTAAAACGCATTAAAGAAGCGTCATTGGATGAACTCACAAAAGTAGTTGGCTTTTCAAAAGCACAAGTCGTATTCGACCATTTTAAGTAAGTCAATACTTATTTTTTGGGCACCTTAGCGGGCTTTACGCTATAGTTCCCTCACGCAAAAACGGTCCACTAAACTGTCCTTTCGGTTTCCTGCGGTCACCAAAGGCCAGCAAGTTTCCCTGTTTTTCCGCTTCGGCAAGCTGCCGCTGCAAATGAGTGCAACGAATTCATGAGAACCATTAAAAAAAGACACTATTCGAACTAATCCTTGGTGCAACGAATTCATGAGAAACATTGAAAAAAGACACTATTCCAACTAACCCTTGGTGCAGCATTTACCTCATAAAAAGTAACTCGACTCAATGTCGCGCATTTTAATAAAAAAATTTGCCATGCGGGTTAACACATGGCAAATTTCTTAAAAAAACAAAGACAATCAAATACCGTTAATGCGCAATTGACATGCGTCCTGCGTGCTCGACTGCGCCATCAATCAACACCGTGTACAGATAAAGTCCAGACGTCACATTTGAAAGATCAATCGTTGCTGTATTTGATGCCTCATTGAGCCACGTGCGGTAAATCACTTGCCCATTGATGCTATATACCACCAACTCAGCTCTTTTATCGGTAGGAATTTGGTATTTAAGGTTTACGATTCCGTTTGAAGGATTTGGATAAATGGCAAATAACGATTTGCGATTGGTTTCATCCTCTTCGGGTTTTAATGAACCGTTGGTGCATGAGCGATAGGTGATGCTTGATGGTGAATTAATTATTGAACCGAAATAGGATACGTTAATTTGAGTTGCCGTTGGTATACGATAGCCGGAAATGTCCGTAAGTGTATCCTCCGATCCGAATCCTTCTTCACCCAAATTTTGTTTTGCCAATTCTTCTTCGAATGCAAACCTCCATTTATTCAACACAACCTGCTCATTGGAATCAAGTGGACACAAATCAATATTTTGGAGGATGTTAAGTCCCATATCTGTCTTTCCAATTACTCTTAACAAGTGAGCCTTATCTAATTCTAAATAAAAACGATTTATATATTCAGCTGTTGCAATCGTGTCCGAGTTGCTCATAGCGTTAAGCACATCCACATAATTTTGAATAGGTGTAGCGAAACTCGTTTGATTGCTAGTCAAATCAATAATACTATCACTAATCGCATGATAGACGGTATGTTTCATCCATTCGTAGGCATAATCGCGATAAAAGCGAATCGAAGTATCTGCAAGTTCTTGTTCAGTATATTGGTACATCAATACATCATAAAATCGACAGATGGCAACTAAATCACTTTGAGTAGAATCCCAAAGCGTTGTAGAAGATCCGGCATATATAACCGCTGAATCAAGTCGCATGCTGTTAGATTCACCTGTAAATGATATAATTGGCATATAAGTACCTGTCCCTCCTGCATGATCAACAATTGGAACATTCGGATCATAATATCCACAATTGGCACTACCCGGTAAATTCGCCATAAACAGAATGGGATTTCCTGTAATTGAACTGCTGACTTGAAATTCACTTGCTGCAGGAACCGTATTTGCACCATTCCAACGATTGTGTTTGGCCAAAATCATTGTTAGATATGGTCCGCCTATCTGAAGCGTTCCTTGTATGGTTGGAATTTCAGCAACGTCATTAAAGTAATTATAGCCATTTGTAACATAAACAGATTGCGCGTCTTCCAATTTGATATTATAATTTGAGAGGTTCGTAAATTTATTATAACCTGCATTCATCCCAAGCTCCAATTCGGCCCCCGATTTAGCAATAATACACGGATAAAGTGCATTGTTAAAGGTATTGCATTTAAGCCTCAATTTTCCAAAATCAGATTGTATGGCTGTTGTCACCTTATCAAATGATGAATTTGATACATAGAGTTCGGCATTAGATGTGTGCAGAATAGGCATTCCGGCATATTCGTATGTCTCACTCGTGAAAGAACTGTTCATTATTTGCGAATAAGTCGTCGGCGAAAGTTCAAGGCAAACATCTTTAAAATCTGTAAAATAACAGTTGAACATAGTTAGATTTCCACCATTTAATACAACTTGCGGCTCATTAAATTCATAGCTGTAATCAAAATCATTACCGACCATATTTAAAAAATAGCCGCTAAATAAGGGGGCTGCATAATTGGTTACGACCAAACGCACATCTTGAACGGTACTACTCGTAATTAATGAATGATTGTATAAAAATAGTTTTGGATGAACTTTTTCATCAACCAAATTTGATTGTACATCAAAAGTCACATCTACAGCGGAAAACGGGGATTCAGAAATAATGGGAGCATCACCGTTTCTAAAAAGCACTTTACAATTGGAAAAACGCATCAAAGCCATGTTGGCAGGAGATTGAATCCTTCCTTCTTCTGTAAAGATCACATAAGGGTCATCCTCATTGTCACCTATAAATTCAATGCGGGAATTATCCTCAGCAATGATCAAACCTTCCGTATTTTGAATACTAATTTTCCCACTTGAATACCCGTCATGTATTGGTCTAAACACAGCATCTTCAAATAAATACAGCATTCCTCCCAAACGTAATTCGGTATCTTCACCGTTTAAAGCAATTTCACCACCTTGATGATAGAAGAGCGTACTCCCTTCATTTGTGATCAATTTTGCGTCTTCTTCTAATATTATTGTTCCGCCATCTTGAATGATGAGTTTTCCGCCATCCATCAACTTCAACAAACCACCTTTTTTTACTCGAACAACACCTCCATCACGAACGATTATAGAATGACCATCTTGAACATGCACTGAACCTGATCTATTGATTCCGTCCCCAATTATAAATTGCGCTTCGTTTTCTATTATTATTTCAACCGCTGGCATAGGTTCGCAAAGTGGACCAATATTGACATTAAAATGCGAATCGTTAAGGGTATTGCCCAAATCATCTGGCGCATAAGGCGAAGGAGTCAAACCAATATTAAAATTAGCATTTACACTGATAGTCGTATTATCAACAGAAATCGAATGATCTACAATTGAAGATGTTTTATATGGTTTTGGAGTACCATAAGGATCAATTGCAAAATCAGGCACTATTGATTCTCCGAAATTATATGTGCCTGAACTTATCGAAGTAACACCCGATAACTGATCGGAACCTTTAAGGTGATAAAGCAAATAGTTTGCCCCTTCGAACGTAAACCAAGTATGTGCAGTATTTTGGTAGGTTGAGGCTGTGCCCCATGTTCTGGTTTCGGAATTACTTAAATAATTATTAACGCCTCTTGTATAGTTATTCGAAATATCGCCTGTATTGTCTTCGTAATTTCTAAAAGGAACATCAGCCCAATCCGTGCCGCCTGAACCATGATAATTTAGCACACTCCCGGTTGGTGTGAAACAATAGGTTTGAAGTTTAAAAACTACTGGAGCTAAATCGCCTAAAGAATCTTCATCAAAGATAAATACCTTATCTTTTAGACCAAAAAAGCCTCCGGGTGCACAATCAACAGCTGGTAAGTGTTCATCTGTATTGTAGTATACCCAATTATGATATGCTAGTGTATCACCCCAAATAAATTTCATTTTAATATATCCTTCATATATCTTGGATAGCTCATGATCTCCTGACGCCCATCCTTTTATATCAATGGTGGCGGTTCCTCCGATAGCCCATGTGATTAGCGTTCCAGTGATCGACGCACTTTCAGTATTAATTTCTTCGACATCCGTATCTTCTTCATCTCCTGCCCCATCACGAAAAGGCAAAAAAGACAAAACTGTTAAATTTTTATTGTCTGCATGCATCACCAATTCTTCAGGATAAAAATTATGCGTGCCGGCTAAACCTTTACGAGAACCATTGGTGATATTTAATACCGCACACTCCGTTGGCATTCCTCCTAAGTCATCATGAAAATAAGAATAAAAGTCATCATAGAGGTGAGTAGGCCAACTTCCAAACCCTATACTCTCAAAATCTAACATGTAACGCACCATGGTTTGTGTTGCTGGTAGTTCATATATTTCAAGAACGTTTTTAAGAATAGGTACAAAATTATAAAGGGGCAGCTGTATGTATGTCAGAGGCAATGGCCACACTATCTTATTAACCGGAAGAAAACTAATTTGCAACAAGCTTGCCTGCATACACAAAGGAATATTTACTCCGTTTATAGGACTATCAAAAATGATGAATTTTTCTACTTCGTGATCTTCTAAAGATAGTACTTCCATTTCTTTCAATGCTAAAGCTGTTGCAACGCCACCCATACTTTGCCCCAATATTACATTTTTTGCCGTGCTGCCTGCTGCTGCTTTGCGCTCATTTACCCAATGTAAGGTTGCTTTAATGAGTTCTGCGGTGCGGGGTAAATAATCTCCACCATCATCATAGTCTATAATAATTATGTCGTAGCCATTTTCACGCAGGTGGTCGTATAAAAATTTGTCATCTATCTTGCTATCAAATGTACTCATTCTATCAATTATATCTTCGCGGGTTAAGTTGGCGTCCATTTTACCTACATGCGGGTTATAGGCTTCTGCCCAAATAAAGGGTTTTTCAATTTCAGTGTGGCCACAAGCTAGGTAAACATTGAGCGTTCCTCCCCCTCTACCCGCGCCGTCAACTCCGGGAATTTCCGAAATATAATGGGTAAAATCGGGAGATAACCCATCCACCGAACGTCCGGCAGGCGCACCCACCCGAATATCAAAATGCGAATAATAGACTGTAGCATCTGTATAGGTTATCCGTATTTTAATGTTTTTTGTGCCGCCAGTGCTATAAATGACTGGGATATTTTGATTAAACTGGACGCTGGTGTAGGTAGAATCTATTCCTGCATCAAGACTAATGTCTGCAATGGTTTTACCTGTATTGGTGTAAAAAAAAGAAGAATCTATCCGAAAATTAAACACATTGCTTTTTACACTGTGGTGAGCAGGTGCAAATAGAAAAAGGTCGTGTTCGATAAACGGACTGGATGCCCTTGGAAAAATATCAGAAATTGTGTTGCCCGAAACAGCAATTAAACCATTAGCAATGGCGTTTGAATCAATGCTGTGGTATTTTTGATGCAAGCCCAACAGGGGTATGGTTGAAGAATGTTGGTTTACCCCATCAATCATAGTCATATAGGCGGCAGGATCGGGGAGTGATTTAGCAGAATCTACCACCATAGAGGTAATGGCGGCATACGCTAATCCAAAAGCCAGTCGGCTGGCTTTACTTTCTTCGTTGAGTTCGCCGATAAACGGTTCAAAGGTAATAAAAGGGAACCCCCTTTCATACAGCACACCGGATTCTACATAAGTCATGTCAATACCGTCAAATATTTCATTTAGGGTATTAAAATACGTGGTTTCTAAACTATCCAAGGGTTTTTCGAATTGTGAGAAGCTAGAAAAAGGGTTTCCAATTAGGCATAAAATGCCTAGTACAAGTTGTTTTGTTTTCATAAGATTTGAGTTTAAATTAATTGAATTAATACAGATTCGGGATCTTGGGATTGATTAACGAATCAAAGTTACTTTTTGATCTGATTAAAAACGAACATCAAAACGTCCGTCTCGCACCAGCATCAACGTTTTGTCACAGCTATTATTAATTAAATCCATTTCAAAAGTCCCAGAAGCGATACGGTTAAGGGTATCGAAATATGTCACCGACACGGATCCTGGATTATCAGGGTTATGGTAATAAAAATTACATCCGAATGTCGGATCATGTGTATAAAAGCATTTTGATGTGGTTCCGCTAAACTCGTAAGGATATTTACCAACTCCATCATTCAAATAAAAAATAAAGCCTAAACTTGAATTTAAATCATTATTTGTCTCTACTCCCTGCAATGCAAATCTTTTAGAATCTGTATTAAATGTGGCACTAACATCAAAAGCGGGCCAGCCTGCATTGCCTATAAACGCCTCACCATCAATCAAACAACCAAACGTGTTTTTACCCTCATTCGTCGCAGGAGGTAACATGTCAATAGGTTGAATGGGTTCGTCTTTACAGGACGAAAGAATCGCTACAAGAAATAATAATGAAATGTAAAATTGAGCTTTCTTTTTCATTGTTAATGGATTTATTATGAGCAATATACAAAAAATAAATTTTGGATGTATTATTGATTTGCGCAAATTAGTTTGTTTATTTGCGTTTTTCGCAAAAAAATAAAATTGTTTAGCTAATACCTCATATCAAACCTCCCTTCTGTGATGTGCCTAATTTTACCGGGATTGCTACCATCTACCATGTCAATATTAAATTTGCCGGAAATTATATAATTAATGGTGTCTAGACGGGTAATCACAATATTACTTGGATTATCCGGATTATCATAATAAAAACCGGAAAATTCTGAGTCACCATAATCACTGTATGAAGCTGACTCTTCTTCATCTATAGAGTAGTTTCCTGTACCAATATCTAAATAAAGCAGGAATCCTGTACTATATAATACCCCATCATTGTCTTTTCTACTAGCGTCCAAGCAAATCTGCGAGAGACTGCGTTATAGGAAGCATGAACGCCATAGGCACCTGCTTTAGTGTTTGGAATAAACGCCTCACCATCAATCAAACAACCAAACGTGTTTTTACCCTCATTAGTAGCAGGCGGTAAGGTATCAATAGGTTGAATGGGTTCGTCTTTACAGGACGAAAGAATCGCTACAAGAAATAATAATGAAATGTAAAATTGAGCTTTCTTTTTCATTGTTAATGGATTTATTATGAGCAATATACAAAAAATAA
>Ga0222668_1000212_pt1 | contig 40875 bp, 28 predicted proteins | sample AntAcemetagen728_FD_179823 | JGI IMG/M metagenome (GOLD analysis project Ga0222668, IMG submission 179823) | Saline water microbial communities from Ace Lake, Antarctica - #728 | ecosystem: Environmental > Aquatic > Non-marine Saline and Alkaline > Saline | place: Antarctica: Ace Lake...
TGAACTTGCGAATCAACTTAAATTTCACATCGACGTTGATATGATTCTTGTAACCGAAAAAACTGCGACCATTTTTTTTCGTCCAACGCGCATCAGTGTCTTTTTGCCGTTTTTTGCTGGGCTTGTCGTTCCAGTCATCGGGCGTTTGGCCTTGTTTAATTTGTTCGTTTTCATCGCGTGAGTTGCGTTGCGTGGGAACTTGAACGATGCTGGCGTCGATAATTTGTCCTTTTTTTGCGGTGAAACCTTCTTGATCCAGAATGTGATTGAACTTGGAAAACAAAGGCTCGGCGAGGTTTGCTTTGGTGAGCCTATCACGAAACTCCCAGATAGTTTTTTCATCAGGAATGCGGTCGTTGAGGTTGAGGTTCAGAAAACGCATGAATGAGATGCGGTCAGCAATTTGGAATTCAGTTTGCGCATCAGACAGATTATACAGCGATTGCAGAATGAGAATCTTGAACATCAAGACAAGGTCGAAGGGAGGTCGCCCGGCATTACTTTTGCGTTCCTGGTTGCGGAGTTCATTGAGCGTGGATCGAAAGTGTTCGAAGTCGATGACGCGATTCATTTTGGCAAGAGCATGATTGTAAGCTTTGATCTTATCGTATCGCAATTGAACATCGAAAAGGCCAGGCTGATGCATGATTAGACTCGTTGAGCTGAAATAATGGAGTTAGAAAGATCCAGTTATACAATCTGAATAGAAATCGGTAAACTAAGAAAATAAATAGCAATTTACAGAGGGTGCCTTTTGTGCGTATTTGTGTGTCTGATTGAAATTTGCCAGTTTCCAATACTCTTGTGCAATACGAAGATGGTTTTGCGCGTTTTCTGTTTGATCTGATGTATCGGAACCTTTTTTCTTCGCCAATTGGTTTTGGGAGAGGGTGACTCCACGAAGAATACTTTTGCGAATGGATTTCTGTCCCGGCATCCGCGAAGCATTGGTAAATTCCTGAAGCGCCTGTTGGTATTGATGTTTACCCACATAGGCCCACCCCAGAAAATTAACGATTCGGGCATCACTGCCCTCTTTCTTCAGTAGCGATTTACTAAACGAAATTGCTTCATCATAATTTTCTGTCGCAAGTAACTGTTCGAGGTAGGTTACCTGCGCCGAAAGCCGATTGGGGAACTGTTCGACTATTTTTCTGGCGATTTCCATAGATTCGTCTTCCCGCCAGTATTGATGCCGGATGGTTCCTTCATAGTTAGGTTGGATTTCGAGAATCATGACTCCTGATTTTTCATAAACAGGAGTCAGGCGGTAAACAAGGTCATTGTCCAGTAAGTGCCACGGGAATGCACTAGTCGTGTTTCGATCAAAACTCACCAGATATTGGGGCGAGAAGGTTTGAATATATTCATGAAGTTTCTCTGGGTTTGTTTGCTCAAAATAGACCAGTTTCTGAAAACGGTGGCCGGTCGTTGCTACATCATTTCTGCGTGTGAGTAAGCGTGCCTCGTCGGGAGCGTGTTTGTTAATCCAGGTGCCCGCTTCGACAAAATCGCTGTAGTGAATGGAAGGACGTTCGGTTTGATAAAATTGATCGCCTTCTGAAATGAGTTGCTGATTTGCATAAATCATGTTGTAGTCTGTTCTCACCTGAGAGATGAGGAGCGCGATACCTGATGCAACCAGGACTCCGGCAACGATCTTTTTTGAGATGTCATTGATGCCTGCCAGTTGTTTTGCAACGAATATGAGTCCCACGGGGAAAAAGGCCAGGGTAACTGGTAACAGGGGAAGCGTATAGCGCGCCTGCATCCAAGGCCATAAGGAAAGAATGCCGAATGTGATACCCAGATAGAGCAAACTGACGGCTCCCCCTTTCTTCCAGCATTTCAGCATGCCATACAGGGCGATCGAAATAATGAAGATGCTGGCAAGTGAATAGATGACTTGAGGGCCGGGTAGAACGTGATTGCCATCAAGCAGAAATCGTTCATAACGCGGAACTCCTCCGGGCATATCGGGAAATATTTTCTGACAAAATCCTTCAATGTGATTCAGGGATCGATTGATCATGGTCAGCAACGTGCCGACGACCCCCATCGACTTGATTTCATCCAGCGTAGCCGATGTGTAAACATCCGATTTGTATGCGTTGTTGCGGAGTGTCCAAATGACGGTCGTTGCGAATGAACCGACAACACTGATCAGATAAGGCCAGCGTTTTCGTTTTGTCACTGCCCAGATACCGAGAGCCAGAATCAACGCCACACCGATGGTGCGGATCAATGGCAGAAACATTAATAAGCAGGTGAGTAGAATCAGTTTTCGCTTGTCGATCTTTTCTTCATCACTTGAAATCAGATAAAGAATAGCCAGGGTGAAAGCCATGAAGGGAATTTCACTCATGATGATTGTCGAGAACAGTAAGATATAGGGGTTGGTGGCTAACAGGAGCACGACGAACAGAGCCGGCCAGTGAATCGCACGTTTTGTACCGGTAATCGTTTCGACCGCAAACTCATCCAGTCGACACATCCACAGATAAAGCAGAGCAAGCATCACGATGCCGGTAAGGATGACAGTCAGCTTGGCAAATATTGCATCGTACGGAGCGATCAGAGCAGCCGGGATGAGCAGTACCGACATTCCGGGAGGCCGCACTGTGAAATAGGGTTCACCAGGAACATCGATTCGGCGGTATTCATGCTCATTCACAAGTCCTCGTGCCATCATGACATAGTCGGCACTATCCGGCGTGAAGAAATAAATCTGATTTAAGCGCGCCCCTGCCAGGACTACGAAAAAAATTAATATTGCAATCATCACATTTCGAGAGCGATGATTCTTTGATTGCAAGTCGTCATTCATAATCATACCGGGTTCAGTCATCCTGATTTTAAAATCGTTGCTGAAACAAGTCTGAAAACAGCGATTTTCATTCCTGTACGCAAGAATGATCATAATCGGGATTCTGAGGCCCTGGCGAAACATTTCCAGGAATTCTCGTCGATTCCGCGACTCTCCCAGCAGAGAAAAACGGTTTTGCAGGTTGTGAAGAGGGTTTGATGTTCAAAATGACCCAGTTGACGCGGGGGGAAGCGAGGAAACCGTGTGCTAAAGGCTCTGATATTTGGTATTACCCTCAGTGGGATGCGCTTTGATTTGTGCTTCAATTGCGTTGAAATCAGATCAGCCAAGGCAATAGTGCCTGGGCAAATGAGAGCACCAGGAAGAAGCCGCACATGTCGGTGAGAGTGGTCAGAATAGGACCGGATGCCAGCGCGGGATCGAGCTTGAATCCTTTCAGCAGCAGTGGAATCAAAGCACCCAGGCAGACGGCCATCAACGTATTGAGGGCCAGGGCACCGCCGATGACCAGGCCGAGATAGGGGTTGCCTTTCCAAATATAGGCGACGCCTCCCAGTAAAAAACCGAGCGCAATTCCATTGACCACGCCTAGCCCGAATTCCTTGCGGAACACGTGAAACCAGTCGCTTGGTCGAATGACGCCGAGTACCAGTTCTCGCGTGCTGACGGCGATCGCCTGATTGCCGCTGCAGCCACTCATGTCGGATACGATGGGCAAAAACACGGCCAGTGCGATTACGCTGGAGAGAGTTTCCTCATACATGGCGATGATACTGGCGGCAACGATATTCAGCAGAATGTTGATGCTGAGCCACGACAGACGCCGCGCGCTGCGGATTTTGAGTGGCAGGCTGCGCAGTTCTTCACCGCCCATAATCCCGGCAAAACGGAGGAATGTTCGACCGGCCTGTTCTTCACTTGCTTTTTCCACGTCTTCACGACGGACCACGCCTACCAGTTTATGATCGGCGTCGACAACCGGGAGACCAAACAGCGGATGCGAGTCAAAATAATGTTCCAGGTCCTGCAGAGTGGTGGAATCCGATACGCTGGTGGGGTTGGCGATCATCATTTTGGAAAGCCGTCGTCCCGGGGGGGCCATCAGCAGATCGCGTAAGCGCAGGACTCCCAGTAACTGGTGATCGGCGCTGACCACATAAATGTATTGCACGTTGTATTCGGCGTACTGCTCTGCATTCTGGCGCAGGTCAGATACGACATTATCAACAGTCTGAGACTCTTCAAATGACAATAGTTCGGTAATCATCAGTCCGCCGGCAGACTGGTGGTCATACTTTGCCAGAAAACGAGCATTCTTTGCCTCTGCCGGGTCCATCTCTTCAAGGATGGCTTCGGACTGTGCGTCGGTAAGCTGATTCAGCAGGTCAACCTGATCGTGGCTGTACATTTCATCAAAGATATGAGCAGCCTGCTCAGGCGCCAAAGCCGATATCAACTGACCTGCCTGCATCTCCGGCAATGACTCCATCAGGCGGGCTGCGTTTTCATCGTCAAGTAGCCCGATGAACTCCTGCTGTTCGGATTCAGACAGTTGCGCCATTACGCGCGCATCCTCACCCGGCGGCAGTTCCTTCAGATAGGTGTGGGCTGCGTCGGTATCCCCGGCTGCCACAATCTGTTCGAGCTGTTCCCAGGCGTCCGGCTGCTCTGCGCTGACGTCTTCTGTTGTTTCGGGTGGTTCCTGCATCTCGTCTTCTCCATTCCTTACAGCAATTCGGCCATCGTGATCCAATCGGGTGGTCTATCTATCCCGGTTCAGTATCTATCTCGGTTCAGAAAGTGCGACAAATCTCTCGAAACACGATCACCGGAGTCGGCGCCATCATGTTATAGTCTGGTTAGTTGAGTTTGACTACAGACCGGTTGCGCAAATTAGAAATTCAACTCTTTGCAGCGGCGTTCTCAAAACCGATGGTTGTCGGCGAAAACACAGATCGTGCCGAGAGAACATCAACGCTTTGAGGGAATCAGCTTAAGTCAAGAACCGGAGTGGTCAGACGGCTGCCGAGTTTTTAAAACCCGGGAATCGCAATTCGCCGGGGATCTCAACCCAGCAGTTGCGGGATAGGAGTTCCGTGAGGAAGAATCGGCATCGGTCGACCACTACGATCAAGGAATTCGTGACGTTGGTCGATTCCCAGAAATTGATAGACGGTAGAGAGGAGATCGTTGGGATCGAGTTTGTTGTCCTTTGCGTATTCTCCTTTGGACGTGGTTGAGCCAATCACCTGTCCCATTGGTGCGCCCCCTCCCGAGACCAGGACCGACATCGCGCCGGGCCAGTGGTCGCGGCCTGGCTGCATGATCTTGCTGCGCGTGCCTGGTTGGACCGTGATGCGGGGAGTGCGTCCGAATTCGCCGGAGACAACCAGCATGACTTTTTTGTCTAGCCCCCGCTCATAAAGGTCTTCAATCAACGCGGCGACGGCACTGTCAAAGTGGGGCATGCGAACCCCCAGATCGTAATACAGGTCGCCGTTGATGGCATGGATGTCCCAGTTGCCGTGGATGCGTTTTTTATCTGTGCCTGGTACATCGGGATTATTCATGTACATGGTAACAAAGCTGCTACCTGCTTCCACAAGACGTCTGGCCAGCAAAGCGCGTTGCCCCCATTTGTGGCGACCGTAGCGATCGCGGGTGGCGTCACTTTCGCGTGTCAGGTCAAACGCCTCGCGCGCTTTATCACTCGTCAACAGTCCCAGCGCCTGTTGATTGATGTCGTCCATTGACTCCATGGAGCCTTTCAAGTCGATGTCTCTTCGCAGCGTATCGAAGGCATTGAGCAGACCCAGGCGATCATCGAGTCGATCTTTCAATCCATTCGACAGTGATAGATTCGGCACGGAATAACCTGGCGCACCGGGGTTACCTCCGACGACAAAAGGCATTGCCGATTCACCCAGGTAGGCACTTCCACCACCGTAAGCGCGGGCGGAACTGGCAACATAATTCGGGACGCCGACTCTGCGATGTTCGCGCATCTTAGCAACAACTGGACCGACTGTGGGAAATTCCGAAATGGGATTCACGCTCTGCGTTTTACGACCGCTCAGGAAACGGACCGAGCCGCGTGCGTGTTGAGAGTCTTCGTGTGAAATGGAACGAATGATCGAAAACCGATCTGCCACCTTTGCGTGTTTGGGCAAGAGTTCGCAGATATCAAGGCCCGGCACGTTTGTCGCGATCGGACTGAGCTGCCCGCGATAATCGCTCGGAGCATCGGGCTTCATATCATACGTTTCCATATGACTGGGCCCGCCTAACAGCCAGATGAAGATGACAGCGGTATCGTCACTCTTTTTGGTCTGCGCCTTTGCTGCGTCAGCCATTGCACGACTGCGGAGCAGGTCAGATAACCCGAGTCCGCCGAGCGCCAGGTAACCGGCTTCAAGAAAACTACGCCGCGACAGAGGGCCGGGACAAAACACGGAGCTTGATTGATCAGGACTCATGAAGATACCTTTAGTCAAATCAAATACGGCAGGAGTTTACGAAACTTGCAGGCGGGTAAGTCTTCTCAGTAGGTTTCGAAACTTTACTAATTTTCATTATAAACCCGGTTCAGCCTCTGAGCAAGTAAAGAATGAGCCTGATATAGTAGACCTCAACTCGTTTTTTAAGTGAGAATTCCACTTCGAACTGACCAATTGCAATGAAATCGAAAGAACTGAAGCATATTCCAGCGCAACCCTGTTTGGGAGAAATTCGCATGATTCCCGGTTCCGAAGTCCCTGCTGGCTAGATGAAATGTATGGTGGAGACGGTCGCACAACGATTGGATTGCCCGATTTATGTAGTCGTTTTTCCGATGCATGCTGGACGGCGGGCCTGGTTTGACTGCGCGTAGACTGGGGTCGAAAGGGGGGCGCACCACGCGGGTTCCACTGCAACAACCATCGCCGTCGAACGGAAGTCATCAATTGACAATCCCGAAGCGGTCGTCTTTGTACAAAAAACGTTGAGTGATCAGCCAAACGTGCACGATCATTCTCGGTCCCTTTCGTCATTGCTACCCAAGGTCTCTATCCCAGCCGTTAATCGCCGGTAGACTGTCGCATCTCCAGGACCATTGGAAATTAAAGAAGGCAATCATAAGCAGGACGCGCAAATATTCCGGCGGACAGACGTGCACAATCAACCTGAATCCAATGGAAAAAGCACCTTGCAATAAATGCAGGGGGCTTGATAAGTGGGAGAGGAGGGACAGGAATAGATTGTAAAAACCGGCCAGAAAACGTAGCACCGATTATGAAAAGATCCGTCTGATGAGTTGGTTGGAGATTCAGACAAAAATTGGTCCTGATCTTGTTCCGTCTCGTTTGACTTGCCGCTTGAGGTTTTTATGCGTCGGCGTCTCTCTCCCGTCAGCACTTCCATTTATTTCAGTCTCCCATGAGTTCCTCTTGACGTTTTTCAAATACCGAAATGCAGGGCTCAAAAATTACGATGTGCATGTACAACAACTCATTCATTTTTGGCAGACTCAAAACTGTTCAGATTCCGTTAATTTAACAAAACCAGGCAATTTGTTTTTCCATTTGCCCGTTTCTACTGCGATACAAGTAGCTCAGTCTTTTTTGACCACGGCTTCAGGTGCGCAATTATGTATACACGCAATATCACTCGCCAGAATTATCCTATGTCTCAAACTCCTGATGACAAAGAGGTAATGCCTCCGCGCGACCATTCTCCATTTATGCGATATTACTCTGTCGCTTATCCTCATGTATACAGATATGTATTCTCCCTGATCCCCAGAAAATCGGATGCGGATGAAGTCATGCAGGAAACATCCGTCGTTCTGTGGCAGAAATTTGAAGAATTTCAGCCTGATCGTGATTTCACCCGCTGGGCTTGTGGAATTTCCCGTCTGGTTGTGATGGAAGTTCTGCGAAAACAAAGACGCTTCATTAACGGCTTTGATGAACAGTTAATTAAAGAACTCTCGATCCGCAGAGAGGAACGGTATGAACTTCTGGAACTGCGACAGGAGTTTCTGGAAGAATGCAAAGAGCAACTGGATCAGCAGGACCTGAACCTGCTCGATCTGTATTACAACTCGCAAGAAAGTGCGCAGGATGCTGCAGAGAAAAAAGGTTGCACGCGCAGGAATATCTATCAGCGGTTAGGCACGATCCGCAAACTCTTATTTCAGTGTATCGAACGCAAGATGTCGGAGGGTTGTGAAGGATGAGTCGCTTACTCAAAAAACACGCCCGACTTGTGAAACTGGTCTTCCAAGTGATGGACGAAACAGCAACGGCTGCACAGGAGCAGGAACTTGCCGATCTGATTCGCAAGGACCCGGAAGCCCAGACAGTTTATCTGGAGTTGATCGACATTCACTCCAATCTTGTACTCAGTGCTTCGCTGATACCCGCCACCTCGTCCGATGCGTTATCACAAACAAGTGAGATCAGGAAACGGCGGAAAGCGTCAGCCAAAAAAAGAGTCAATAAAAAAATATTACTGCTGGCGACAACCTGTCTCATACTTACCTGCAGTATGCTTTCTTACATCGGCTACCGTGTCTATTCGAAATCTTCCGAAACCGCGCAAACCGAAATGATCGCTCAGGAGAAAGCCACTCTTCCCCAGGTAGAGCAGCGTATGCTGGAAGACGGAAATCTGGAATTAAGTTTTCCGACAGGCGTCAAAGTTCTGATCGCTTCTGAATCCCAGTTTCAGGTCACTGGAAATAACAGCCTCAGCCTGATGCAGGGTATGCTGTTCGCCAGAGTGACGACTCCCGCTGGCAAAGGGTTTACCGTCGATACTCCCCGAGGATCAATCGTGGATCTGGGGACCGTATTCGGCATTGAGGTCGATGAGACAAAATCCGCAGCCGTCCAGGTTTTTAAAGGTGAAGTGGAACTGGTCGATTCCGCCGGCGACAAAATTTCGCTGTTAGAGGGAGAAAACATGTTTGCGGAGGCCTCTGCTAATCACTGGCAGCCGTCGGAGAACGTTTCGCCCCGGTTTCTGACAGCCGTCCAAGGCTTAAACGAGACGTTTTTTCCCGGGATTTCCTATCTCCGGCGTACAAAGGTGACGTTCATTTATCACGCCGATGCGGGAGAGTTGCAGAACGGTCCCGTGCAAAGTCCCTCCTACATCATGTTTTCGGCTACGTCGGTTGCGGAACGTTTCAGAGAGGCCGTTCCCAATCCGAATCACTGGAACGGTCAGGCCAAACATTTTGTGGAAGTCCGTTTTAATGAATCCACCAGCAAATGGCAGTTGCCTTTCAAAAACCAATCTATCGACTTTACGCCTGTTGATTCAGATGTACTGATCGCACAGGCGGCAGCGCATGAGAAAAACGAAGCCGGTGAATGGTCGCGCAGGGTTACGCTCTGGGAAGAGGAGTCGGGCACGATGCATGGCATCCGTTTCGGAGATCAAATGCATGAACTCAGTATTCGCCCTGACTGGTTTTCAGACAAACCTGATATGGGAGATTTTATGATGATCAAAAATATTTATTATCCCTAATTCAGAAAATCAAAGCCTCTTCATCATGCGAACATAATTTCTTGGATAATACCTGCGATTATTCTGATCTACTTACCCGGGAGAAAAACAATGTTACTGAGTCGTCAAAAAAAACACGGTTTTACGTTAATTGAATTGCTGGTGGTGATCGCCATCATCGCCATTCTGATTGCCCTGCTGCTGCCTGCGGTGCAACAGGCTCGTGAAGCAGCACGCCGGTCACAATGCCAGAACAACATGAAACAGTTGGGTCTGGCGCTGCACAACTACCACGACACGTTCAACGGCTTTCCAATTGGAAGTGCTCATCAATACGCGTCTTCCTGGCTTGTCGCCATTCTGCCCTATTTAGAAGAGAACGCACTCTACAACAGATGGACTTACGTTGGTGCCAGGGGTGGTCAATCAAGCCAGGCACCAGCCACGACAGTCGCTGCCTTTAAGAACAAAGTGATCTCAGGCTTTCAATGTCCGTCCTCTACACTTGAAAACCTCTCAAGAGGTGCGGTCTCTCCTCGCTTCAGTACTTCCTCCTATGTCGGCGTTTCTGGAGCCCCCACTGCAAGTGACCCTATTTCAACGACGGTCGGAGCCCGCTGTATTCAAGGGCTATATGGGGTTGTCTGTTCCAATGGCGCGATGCCTCCCAACTCATCGATTCGATCCCGGGATTTCACTGACGGCTTGTCGAATACGATTATAGTCGGAGAACAATCCGACTTTGCTACAGACTCAGCAGGCGCGAAGGTGGATATTCGAAATTCCTGGCGTTGGGGATTCGCGATGGGAGCAGGCGCTGCCGGTCATCCGGGAACATCGAACTGGCTGACAACCGTTGCCAATGACTGCCACAATGTGACCACGCTTCGATATAAAGTGAACTTCAAAACCAAGACAACTGATACCGGTGGAAGTCTCGAATATGGGACTAACAATGGGGTCCAGTCGATTCATGCAGGCGGTGCTTACGTCCTGCGTGGTGACGGAAGCGTGAAATTTCTCTCTGAGAGTATCGATTTTAACGCGATCCTGACTCCCCTTGCCGTTCGGAACGACGGTCTTGTCTTAGGTGAATATTAAACGAAATAAAATGGCGTTTTGCCTTCCCGGTTCAGGTGCGAAAGCACAATTCCGGGAGGAAAAGCGGGGTTGTTGAGCACCATCAACGGCTCCTGGCCTGAATGGATTTCTGAATCCTTAATCATATTTTCTTGATCTAAAATCAAATGCGATGAACGTAACCTTGAGAGGAGTGGACGCTATGGGGGCCTATTTAAAGTCAATAAAATTCTTCATAATCGTGATGTCTGGCGGATTTCTGTGCGGCGCCATTTTCGGTTGTTCGGACTCAAATCAGCCCTCGATTGTTCCCGTAGGCGGACAGGTCATGGTTAATTCGAAGCCAGCTTCCAATACGATTATTACCTTTGCAGATACGGAGAAAGGCTTCGCGGCGATAGCAACGATTGCCGCCGATGGGAGCTATCAGATACAGTCCCAGTATGGTAACGGAATACCTCCGGGGGAATATCTCGTTTCTATATCTCCACCATCCACGAGAGACGAGCTTGATCAGACAATTCCTTTACCGCCGGGAACGGCAAAAATACCTCAGAAGTATCATGCCACACAAACCAGCAAACTGAAAGCAGATGTCAAAGCGGATGAAACAACATACGACTTCAATCTCGATTGACGGTGATTGGGAAATATCCCTCAGCAAAACGGCTCAGGGATTTGAGAATTCAGGATATTGACGTGCTGCCTGACAGTAGCCACGTAACACTGTTAGTAAACGGGAGTAAAATCATGCGAGGTGTCGAGGTTGTCCTTAAATGGACTCTCATCATTTTATTCGGAATCCCTTGCCTGGCTCAGGCTGCCGTCGTTTTTGCAGCGTCTCCGATCGTCGGGTCTCTGGTCGACAGTGAAAATCTGAATGGCGTGGAAGATGTTTTTCTCAGTGGCGACCTGGCGTATTTGCCGTGTCGTGAAGGGCACTGTTTGACCGTTTGTTCCATTAAAGATCCTACCAAACCGCAGGTGGTGGGAACGTTTAGAGATTCGGATCTGGACGATGTCACTGGTTTTGCCCTGGATGGAAATACCACGTATCTCGCGTCGCAAAGCAGTCACTTTTTACTCATCGTAGATGTGTCAATTCCGGAGAAAATGAAACTCCTGGGAAAAGTCCGTATCAGTCAGCAGGGCAGCAAAGGCCCACTCTATAAGATGGCGTATCGAGACGGCTATTGTTATATGTCCCACCAGGGAGAGAAGAAGCTGTATATTGTCGATGTTCGAGACAAAACGCGTCCGCTTGTCGTTGGAAATACCCAGGTCACCACGGACGGCGATGGAGCCTACTGTGTCACGATGAAGGGGGATTATGCGTTAGTCGGGACCGTGTTTGGAAAAAGCAATCGGCTAGCCGTGGTGAACGTGACGGATCCTGCCCACCCGCGCATGGTGGGAGAACTGAAAGATCCGCATCTTTCCGAGGGGATTGGAACCATTGTGGGTGACCGATTTTATATCGCCTGCTGGCCGCATAACGCCATGATGGTAATCAATCTGTCCGAACTGTCAGACACCAGACTGCCGTCTATTGAAGGTGTATTGGTCGACCCCCGTTTGAGCAAGCCGAATCGTTGTGCCGTCGTCGGGGACCGCGCCTATTTTCCGATCATCGAAGCAGATGGCGTAGCCGTTGTAGACATTTCCGATCCAGCCAATCCCCGTTTTGTAGCGTCCTACAGTAATCCCCTAATGAAAAAACCGTACGGGCTGACTGCACGCGGTGACTACGTTTTTGTCGGCGCGCGAGCCGGCGACAGCCTGGTCATTCTGGATCGACATCAACTCGAAAACAAAGCTCCAGATTAAAACATGCCTGTCGAAGCAAGCGAGGATTTCTATTGAGATCTCTCATGATTTATAACCATCACAACAGTTGGTAACCAGTCAGCGGAAGTCATAATCATGTTCAAATTATTCGTCACTGCTGCTGTTCTATTTCCCTGCATTGCGCCACTGTCTCAAGCAGCAACACTGCAGGCCCAATCGCCTTCCACTCCCATTGTGGGAATGCTTGTGGATGCGGTCCGACTGGAGGGAGTTGAAGACGTCCATCTTGAGGGAGATTATGCATATCTTCCATGTCGAGAAGGCAAACGATTGACGATTTGCTCGATTGCAGATCCTGCTAACCCTCAAGTCGTCTCCAGCTTTACCCATCCATCAATTGGTGGTGTTGCGGGATTTGCCCTGCATGAAGATATCGCTTACGTCACATCTCAGGGGACTGGCCTGTTGCTGGTCATTGACGTAAAAGACAAAGCAGCACCAAAGCTACTGAGTTCCGTGCCAGTTGGTCCACCTGAGAAAGGGGCCAGAGGAACGGGCATATTATACAAAGTCGCTTATCGTGATGGATATTGCTTTGTCGCAAATCTGAGTGCGAAGAAGTTGTTTGTCGTCGATGTGCGTGAGCCAAATCAACCGGTTGTCGTCAGTTCTGTCGCGGTGACTGAGGACAATGATGGGCCGTTTAGTGTTACTCTTCACGGCGATTACGCACTGGTGGGAACGATTTTTGGTTCCCGCAATCGACTGGCGGTCGTGGATGTGAAAGATCCTGCTGCCCCCCGGCTGATCACGCAGGTTTTCGACCCTGATGTGGGCCACACCAGCGGCGAAGTTATTGGCCGATATTTCTTTTCCGTCAATTGGGACAAAAATGCTTTTTTGGTTTTTGATGTATTCGACCCGGCCAATCCTCAGCTGAAAGCCAAACTGATTGACAAGAGACTTGGCAATCCCAACCGTTGCATTGTTTCCGGCAAGCGTGCCTATCTCCCGATGGTCTCGGGAAATGGTGTGGCAATCGTGGATATTTCCGAACCGGAAAACCCAAAGTTCGTAACGGCATTCCATGACGCACCCATGAAGAAAACGTACGGCGTTGCTGCGCGGGGAGATCTGCTGTTTGTAGGTTCCCGAAAAGGCAACAGTCTGGTGATTCTAAATCGAGAAGCTTTGGAGAAGTAGCAAGCCGCGTACTGCATCTACTGTCCCGAAATGATGAAAGGGCTTACTGATGAAAATTACGTGCCAGATTGTGAGCAAACAGTCTGCCGATATCAACGACCGTCCTGCCATAAATTAAGGTTTTGAAATGTACCCAAAACGACTCCTGTTTGTATTCGTGTTATCTGTCATCTCCTTGACACCAAACCTGCCATTGGCTGCCGCCGAATCTCCCGTTGTGGGACAACTGGTAGATGCCGTCAATCTGAAAGGGGCCGAAGACATTTATCTTGATGGCGATTATGCCTATGTGCCCTGCCGATTGGGACAGCGGCTGACAGTCTGCTCCATCAAAGATCCCGCGCACCCCAAAGTGGTGTCCAGTTTTAGCCACCCGCTACTGGGAGCCGCTTCGGGTTTCGACAGGGATGGAAATACAATTTACGTGACCTCTATGAGCAGTAGCCAGTTACTGATACTGGACGCCACCGACAAAACCAACCTGCGTCTGCTGGGTTCTGTGCCTATTGGAGGAAAAGGCAGGCTGTATAAGCTTGCCTACCGCGATGGTTACTGCTTTATTCCCAATGCCGATTTGAGGAAACTCTTCGTGGTCGACGTGCGTAATCCGGAGGCACCGAAGATTGCAGGGTCTTCCACTGTGACCACAGAGAATGATGAACCCTTCAGCGTGATGTTGCGCGGAGATTTTGCTCTGGTCGGAACGATCCGCGGGAAACAGAGCCGACTGGCGGTCATCGATATCAGCAACCCCACTCAACCACGTCTGACAACCCAGGTCTTCGGACCGGAAATCGGCCATGTCAGCGGTCAGGTTTTGGATGATCTTTATTATTCCGTTAACTGGGATAAGAACGCGTTTCTGATTTTTGACGTAGCCGATGCAGGCAATCCCAAACTGTATGCCAAGCTGGTTGACAAGCGGCTGGGGGCACCGAACCGCTGCGTCGTATCAGGCAACCGCGCTTATCTACCCATGGTGGATGGAAACGGGATTGCCGTTGTCGATATCTCTGATCCGGAAAATCCACAATTCGTGACATCCTTTCGCGACAATGTTCTAATGCAGAAAACCTACGGTGCGGCCGTGCGAGATCACCTGCTGTATGTCGCTTCGCGGGATGGGAGCAGCCTGGTGATTTTTGACCGGGATCAATTAGAGAAATAATCAACGCTATGAATTTAGAACTGATACAGCGGCGGCGTTTTCTGACCTGTTCGCTTTCGACGATTTTTGCGCTGAGAGCAACGCGGGCATTCCCCGCTGACACACCTGCTGTAAAGCAAGAGTTTTATGAACTGCGCACTTATTATCTGGCTGACAATACGTGCGTGAAACGGTTGAGTGATTATCTGGAGCATGCTCTGATACCGGCGTTGAAACGTATCACAGACTGCCCGGCAGGCGTATTTCAGAACACAAACATGCAGGAAGACCGATGTCTCACGATGGTAATTCCTTTTTCCTCACTGCAGGAATATGGTGGATGGAATGAGCGTCTGAACGCTGATACCGCGTTCCAGCACGCAGCGAAAGACTACTTCACCCAGACCGCAAAGGTACCTGTCTGGCGTCGAATGGAGAGCCAACTGTTAAAGGGGCTCTCCGGATCACCGGTGCTGGAGCTGCCGAAAGGAAAAACGCCTCACCTGTTTGAATTGCGCACGTATGAAAGCCCTAATCTGAAACTGGCGAGGCGGACAGTTGAGATGTTCAACGAAGGTCGACTTGACGAACTGATGCGTCAAGCCGGTCTGGCCCCCGTCTTCTTTGGGGAAACCCTGATTGGGAATCGACTTCCCAACCTGACTTATCTGCTGTCTGCAGAAAATGAAGTAGAACACAAAGAACATTGGCGCACTTTCCGGTCTGATCCCCGCTGGGAGCAAGTCAGGCAGATGAAGAAATTCCAGTCTACAATCTCAGAGATCAGATCACGTTTTCTAATACCGATGTCTTATTCAGATATTCGCTAGCACTATAGTTGGTCTTTGGTTCTCGCCGCGTGATCTGCGTGCTCACTCCGATCGTCTTTATGACTGGTCTTATGTTTCGCGTCCGAACCCGTTTCACAATATGCGTGCGAGTAGAGAAACCGAATTGTGTAACGATTTCCCTGAACATGTTGTCTGTGCCTGGTTGGGGAACAGCGTGAAGTCCGCTCGAAAAGGTTATCTGCAGGTCACAGACGAGCACTTCGAAAAAGCGGTGCTGTATGGTGCTGTAAACCCCGGAAACCAGCATGTAAAGACCTGAACACGGTACGTAAAAAAACCCCTGAAAATTAGGGAAACACTATTTTTCAGGGGTGAACGGTAACCGCTCTTATGGGCGATGAGGGGCTCGAACCCCCGACCCTCTCGGTGTAAACGAGATGCTCTAGCCAACTGAGCTAATCGCCCGGAATTTTGATTAACATCGGAAATTTCGACATTATTCTTGCGTCATTCTGTCTGACACGTACGTATTATGGCAGGTTCGTAGCGAAATGCAACTCTTGCATGTAAACTGTTTTAAGCCTTAACTGACTTTGGACCAAATTTAGCATTTCTGCGGTTTTTTCCTTTCTTGAGAAAGATTTGATTTATGTCTCATTGCCTGGTCACCGGTGGTGCAGGATTTATTGGCAGCTATCTTTGTGAGCAATTAATTCAACAGGGAGAACATGTTACTGCTGTCGATGACCTTTCAACCGGATTTCTGAAGAATCTGGACAGTATCATTGATCATCCCCATTTCACCTTTCGGACCGGTTCGATTACCGACCCTGTGTTGATGGCGGAAATGGTGCAGGGGATCGATACGATTTATCATATGGCGGCCGCGGTGGGCGTGAAACTGGTTGCAGATAATCCGGTGCGTACCATTGAAACCAATATCTACCCGACCGAAGTCTTGCTGCGGCATGCAGTGCAAGGCGGTCAGAAATTTTTCCTGGCGTCGACCAGTGAAGTGTATGGGAAAAACCCCAAAGAACGCTGGACCGAAGAAGATGATCTGCACTTTGGCCCGACTACGCGGCCGCGCTGGGCGTATGGTGCATCAAAGGCGATTGATGAATTCCTGGCGCTCGCGTATCACCAGAAGTACGGCTTGGATGTACGAATTGGCCGTTTCTTTAATGTGGTCGGACCCCGTCAGGTCGGTCAGTATGGAATGGTGATTCCACGCTTTATTGATCAGGCACTGGACGGCGGACCTGTCGTGGTATTCGATGATGGCTCTCAGGTCCGTTGTTTCGGACACGTCTCGGAAATCGTGGATTGTGTGATTGATCTGACTAATTTGGATGCCGCACAAGGACACGTTTATAACATCGGCAGCGATGAGCCGGTCTCGATCCGCGAGCTGGCGGAAGTGATTATCTCGAAGATCAACCCGGAGGTGAAAGTCGATTATCTGCCTTATAATAAAGCGTATAATGAAGACTTCGAGGATGTCCAGCGTCGGGTTCCCGATTTAGGTCGTCTGACAGCCACCCTGGGGCGGAAGCCGCATGTGAAACTGGATGCGATCCTGGATGATATCATCGCGTCCAAGAAACAAGCCCGCGGGCTGGCTTGAGAGACGCCTATAACAGGTAGAGATGGAATAATCCTCACAATCTGAATTCGAATTTGGAGTGGATTCAGAACAGAGGGATTGGGCTCTCATATCCGGAGTTCTTCTGACCCGATGAGGGATAGTAAGTGTGGTTCTCTTACCTCATCACACAGAACAAAGGAATGGAGAGTTCGATGAAGGGATTCCAGATCAAGTTAATTGCTTTCACAGTCTTTCTGGGAATGTTTGGTTCCGGTTCCGCCGTACAGACAGCGCAAGCTGGCGGTGGTCGTTTCTTTCTTTCCTTTTGTGAACTGTGTGAAGAAGAGAATCGCGGACGCCAATACGAGGCAAGCACGTATCCTTGGCCCCGTTATTCGTATCACATGTATCGCGGCAGACGCTGTGATGCCCGGATGCGAACGGGGCTTTATCAACGCTATGAGTACGATCGCTATCATGTAAAGAGCGCGCAGCCGATTCACGGCGAAATGCTTCCTTTGCCTGAATAAGCAATTTCACATAGTGCGCTCAAAATCTGCTGTTTGACTATGGAAATGATTCTCCTGTATGTAGGCTAAAGGGTGAGTTTGAAGACTTACCTTTCTATGAATGCAGGAGATTATTTTCATGTATCGTCTCGTACTGCTGCTTTCTGTCTGTGTTACTCCTTTTCAGCCTGTGTCTGCTGGAAGATTAACAGGGACCATCGTTGATGCCTCTACCGGGAAGATTATTCCCGCGCGCCTGTCAATTCAGTCCATCGCCGGTATCGCTTACTTTGCAGAAAGTACGGCTGAAGCCGGCGCGGCGATTCTCTATGACAAGCAGCGCAGCCCGACCAGTATTGAACAACACGTGACGCTGTCAGCGCATCCTTTTCAAGTTGAGCTGCCTCCCGGAGAATACCAGGTCTCTGCATTTCGGGGGAAAGAATATATTCCAGTCACATTCATGGTTCGGATGGAAGATCAGCCACGCAAACTGAAACTCTCACTCAAACGCTGGGTGAATATGGTTCGCCAGGGCTGGTATTCGGGCGACACGCACGTGCATCGTCTGGTGAAGGAGTTGCCGAATGTGATGCTGGCGGAAGATCTGAATGTGGCGCTACCGCTGACGAACTGGGTATCGATTGCCGATCAACCACCATCGCGGGGCGATTTAAATACCGATCAGGCGGCGGTCAAAGCGGCTCCCGTGTATGTCGATCCGACGCACGTTTATTATCCGCTCAATACCGAGTATGAAATTACGAAGGTCGGCAAACGACAGCACGTATTCGGGGCTGTCTTTGTATTGAACCAGAAAGAGGTGCTCGAAATGGGGGCGCCTCCCGTCACGCCAATTGCCAAGGCCGCTCACAAACAGGGGGCGTTGCTGGATCTGGATAAACACTCCTGGCCGTGGTCGTTAATGCTGGTGCCTGTAATGGACGTCGATCTGTTTGAGTTGAGCAACAATCATCTCTGGCGAACGAACTTCTTTTACAAAAAATTCAGCGGACAAGCGCGTCCCACGCATCTGGACTTTGAGATCGCGGACAATGGATTTACCGAGAATGGCTGGATGCAGTATGGCTTTCAGATGTATTACACGATGTTGAATTGCGGATTTCGGATGCGGCCGACCGCGGGAACGGCATCGGGCGTGCATCCTGTGCCACTCGGGTTTGGCCGCGTGTATGTGAATCTGCCGGACGGGTTCAGTTATGAAAAATGGATGTCCGGTCTTGATGCAGGGCGGAGCTTTGTGTCTACGGGACCGATGCTGACCCTCAAAGTGAATGGATCTGATGTCGGGAAAACGTATTCGCAAGAGCCAGATTCAGAATATGAATGTCGTCTGCAAGGGACCGCCAGTTACTGGAAGCCGATTTCCCGAATTGAAGTGATCGTGAACGGCGATGTTGTTGAAACGGTTAAGCCGGCCAATCAGAAGGAAGTAAACGCTTTCATTTCCCCGCTTGATCTCAAGTTGAAGTTAAACGGTTCTGCGTGGGTTGTTGTTCGTTGTTTTGCAGAAGCGGAAACAGGACGCACGCGGTTTGCTCATACAGCGCCCGTGTATTTTGATGTTTCCGGGGTGCCTGTGCGTCCGAAACGGGCTGCGGTGCAGTATCTGATTCGTCGGATGGAAGAAGAAGTCGCACGAAATCAGGGGATTATGAATGAAGCGTGCGTGAATGAGTACCGTGAAGCACTGAAAATCTATCAACGATTGTTGCCGACTGCTCGGTGAGCCGGGTAGACTGAATGGATCAACAGCCTTGAAGAAAAGGTGCAGCGGACGCTGGAGCCGGGAAAACTGGAGGATCTGGTGGTGCTGGACCGGGACTATCGGACCTGTCCCGAAAACGAGATCCTGCAGATCAAACCGCTTCTGACGGTGCTGGATGGACAAATCGTCTATGAGGCGGCGAAGTCGAGCGGCCCTTAGAGTGGGTGTCGTGAAACGGTAGCAGCCTCTGCTCTTCTATTATGCGGTCAAATTACTCGGAAACGCGCTAATTCGCCCGGATTCGGGCTAATCGATGTAACAGGAAAATTTACTCTATTCCGGTTAGAATATCCATTTTTTGAACCGAAAAAGCGTTACCCTTGGACATTAAATTTGTCATTGGATATGATGCGTGCTCCAATCATTCAGATTGAAGCCGAAGTTTCGTTTTCTCACTCATTTCTGGACTCTGCACGGAGTAGTTGATTTCTTATGTTGGATTTGCAGTTTATCTGCGAGAATCAGGAAGCGATTCTTGAGAATTGTCGCAATCGTGGGATCGAAGTTGATCTGGAACAACTGACAAAACTGGATCAGCGTCGTCGCGAACTGATTGTTCAAGGTGACAAGGTTCGCCAGGAGCAGAAGTCGGTCTCCTCACAGATTCCCAAATCAAAGGACCAGGATGAGAAACAGTCGTTAATCGCGCGCGGCAAGGAATTGCGCGAGCAGGTATCGGCGATTGATATCGAGCTGCGGGAAGTGGAATCACTTTTGAAGTTAGAGCAGGCACGTGTGCCCAACCTGGCCCATCCCGATGTGCCTATCGGGAAAGAGGACAAGGCAAACACGATGATTCGGATGTGGGGCGAGAAGCCCGCGTTTGATTTCACGCCCTTGGATCATGTGCAACTGGCTGAAAAACACGACCTGATTGATTTCGAAGCGGGCACACGGGTTGCCGGTCATGGGTTCTATTATCTGAAGAATGAAGCGGTTCTGCTGGAAATGGCGCTCTGTCAATACGCCATGCAGAAGCTGGTGCAGGAAGGTTTTATTCTGCACAGCACGCCCGACCTGGCAAAGAAAGAGATCCTGGAAGGCATCGGTTTTAATCCTCGAGGAGACGAGACACAGATTTATTCCGTAGAGAATACCGACCTCAGTTTAGTGGCGACCGCGGAAATCACGCTGGGGGGATCGATGAAAGATCAGATCCTGGAACGCGAGACACTGCCGCGAAAAATTGCCGGTCTTTCTCATTGCTTCCGTACCGAGGCTGGCGCACACGGCAAGGCGACGCGGGGAATTTACCGGGTCCATCAGTTTACCAAAGTCGAAATGTTTGTATTCACCGAGCCGACGAATGCTGCCTCCGATGCCATGCATGAAGAAATCGTGCGGATTGAAGAAGAAATCTTCCAAGGGTTAGGTCTGCATTATCGGGTCGTGGATACCTGCACCGGCGATCTCGGCGCACCCGCCTATCGGAAATACGATCTGGAAGCCTGGATGCCCGGTCGTGGTGAAGGAGGCGATTACGGTGAAGTCACATCTGCTTCTAACTGCACGGACTTTCAGTCTCGGCGATTAGGAACCCGTTGTAAGACGAGTGGCCAGAAAGGGACGGAATTCGTCCATACATTAAATGGAACTGCTGTTTCGATTGCGCGAGCGATCATTGCCGTTCTGGAAACTTATCAGCAGGCTGACGGAACAATTCTGATTCCAGAAGTTCTGAGACCCTGGGTTGGAAAAGAGAAGATTGGTTGATTTTTCTGATTTAGAACAAACGGTGTCTCTTTGATTTTCGTAAAAGAACCAGGGTAGTTTGCCTCAATTCAACGATTCCCGCAGGAGAAGATTGATCTTAAGTAGATCTTGGTTACTACTGGTTTTGGCTGGACAATCTGAGTGTTGACCAGCCAAAATTGGTTTCGGCGTGCTGTTCTCTTATCTTTTTCGTCCCAATTTCAGATCTTGAGTATTTCCGTGAACGATCATCCAGACAACGAACTGCCTGAAGACAAACCTTCCGATCACACTGATCCGGCTCCGGGTCAAAATCCTACTCCTGATAAGTCTGAAAAAATACCAGACAGCGTTTCGGGACAGACGGAATCAGAAACAGGGAAACAATCTGATTCAGAGGAAGGGCTTCCGGAGTGGGAGCCGCTAACGCCTGAGCTGGTCGAGGATGAAGCGATCCGGGGTGACTTCATGTTGCGCTGGGCAGCCATACTGCTGGCTTGCCTGTTTGCTGCAACGTTCATTTCGGACACGCAAACTCTGGTGCATGTGAAAACGGGACAGTATCTGTCCAGTCATGGTTTCTGGCCTCCTGCGACCGACGTGTTTTCTTATACCGCCGTCGATCGTCCCTGGCACAATAATGCCTGGCTGTTCGATTTAATTCTTGCGGGAGTTTATGGCGTCTTAGGTGCGACAGGGTTGACGTTGTTGAAAATGTTATTACTCGGCATCACATTTTATGTGATTGTCCACCTTTGTCAGCGGGATATTTCTACCTGGTGGGGCTCGATTCTCGCAGTGCTTGCGTTGATCGCCTGCTTTCCGCAGATCACGATGACGCCGGAAATTATCACGATCCTGGGAATCGCGATCACATTGCGTTGCCTGCGTTCGTGGCAGGAACATAATTCGTCCCGCCCTTTATGGGCTTTAGTCCCGCTGTTTTTATTGTGGGCCAATTTGGATTCCCGAGTGGTTCTGGGCCTGATATTACTGCTACTGTATGCCTTGGGAGAGACGGTTGCTGCTTTGATGAATCGGTCTGCTTTGAATGATGATACCGATTATAAAGCGCTGTGGATGGTATTAGGCGGAAGCTTGATTGCCACCCTGTTAAACCCCACCGGCTGGCATTCACTGACCGCCGGTCTGACTTATTACACGGTTGACTACCCGGTTTTGCGTTCGATGTTTTTCGGAAATCTACGTCCCGAAGAACTGGGTTATTTTTCCATGACATCCCCGTTATTCTGGAAGTCTCTCAATCACTACGCGGTTGCTGCCTTCATCTTGATTTTGCTGACCTTTGTCAGTTTTGTTCTGAACCAGTCGAAGATGAGTTGGGGGCAGCTATTCGTATTTCTCGGGTTTAGCGGCCTGTCAATTTTGGCCAGTCATGAACTTGTTGTGACGAGCATCCTCTGCGCCGTCTTTGCGAACATGAATTTTCAACAATGGTATCGTGATAATTTTCGGCAGACCTATAGTGTGGAAACTTCCGAGTTGTTGTTTTCTCGTGGCGGTCGGGCGTTGACGGTGTTGACGTTTTTTGTATTGGCATATCTGATTGTCTGTGGCCGTTTTCAGGGACAGGGGGCGACCCGTCATGCGGTGGGAGTTGGGTTCAGCCCTTCACTCACCCGGGCTATCGATGGATACCGGGACGCACTTTCAGATTCACTGGATGATCGCCCGTTTCATTTTGTGCTGGAGCAGGGAGATCTTTTAATCTGGCTGGATCAGAAGTCATTCGTTGACAATCGTATTTCGCTCTTTGCCGGAACGGGGGAAAACAATTTGCTCGAGTTGCATGACAAAACGCGACGTGCATTGCGCAGCCAGCGTGAAGAACAGTTGGGCAGCGGAATTCCGGATATCTGGAAAACGACCTTCGATCAGTACAAGGTCACACATGTGATTCCGCGCTTGTCTGGAGTGAATCCGGATTACCGTACATTCTTTGATTTACTCAACACCAAAGACTGGCAGTTAACAGATTTGAACGGTGTGACCGCCATCTTTTACAGAACGGATACCGCTGACGCTGAAGAGAAAGCGTTTTTAGCAGCACACCAGCTCGATTTCAAAAAGCTTGCGTTTCAGGAGAAAAAAGACTTTCCGGAATTGCGGACAGACTGGGCACGGCCCAAATCATTTTATAGCCGTTACTTCCTGCCTCAAACAGAACAGACAGAGAATGATGTGCAAACCGCCCGTCATTACCTGGGGCTGATGTCACAGGCGGGCGGCAATCATGAATTGGCCTCCAGCTTTGCAATGCTTGCGATCCAGCTGGCAAATCGCGGCCTGGTTGACAATCCCAATAGTGCAGAAGCCTATCGCATTTTAGGCAGTGCTTATGGTTACCTGGCTAGTCTCGAATCTCAGTTAATGGCGCCCCCAGCGCCGCGCAATCAGCAGAGGCAACCGGCGCGCATTGACCGGATGCGCTATTTTCAAATTCTGCACGCCTATCATCAGTCATTGATTATTGATCCTGATTTCGCACCGACTCATCTCTTTCTGTTTGAGCTTTATACAAACATGGGAAAGATCGATCTGGCGCGGCACGAATTGAAAACTTATCTGGAGATGGTCGAAGGCCAGGAACTGCTTTCGGATGATGCCTTCGCGCGATTGCGGGCTTATACCGATCACCTGGAAAAACTCAATACGCAAATTGATCAGGTGACACAGGAACTGGATAAACAACAGGCTGCAGGCACAGAGCGGATGCAATTAGCCAGTCAGGCCTACCAGAATGGGTTTGTTTTACTGGCACAACGTTATCTGGATGATCCGGTTTACATCGCGCAGAACCCGCTCGCGCAAAATCTGAATGCAACCATCTTAATGGAAGTCGGGCATTCCGAAGAAGCGGATTCGCAGATGGAACAGCTGGAGAGTCTGGCGCAGAATGATCCCCGAATTCCCTGGCGTGCCCAGGCAGCATTCACAAATTTGGGGAATGGGAATTATCGAGGCAGCTTTGATTTATGGCGACAGGAACTCAGATCGCATGAAGAAGCACGGATCGCCGGGGTGTTGCAGACGCTACCAATGATTCAACCACCGACCAATAGCTTTTGGCCAACACAGCACGCTGTTTCGGTCGTCAATTATCTGTATGGACTTTCGCAGCAACAAACGCCTCTCAAACTGAACCTCGCACGCTGTGAGATCGAAGCCGGCCAACCTGAGCAGGCGATTGCCCTGTTACAAGAAATTATCGAAGAGCAGCCCGAAACTCCTTACCGGCCGATGATACGCTTTTATCTCTATCAACTGACGGGCGAGTTGATTCCGGCTCAGATGGAAGCGCCTGCCGGGCAGACTGAGCCCGAGCAGAGTGAACCCGAGCAAACCAAACCCGGGCAAACCGACCAGCCACTCGTGGCTCCCAAACCTTAAGATTGCATCAGGCGGGCTTTAAAACCTTGATCTTGGTGCCTTTCACCAGATCAGCAACCTGCAACCGGTAATCTGTCATGTGCGGCGCGACGAGATGTGCTTTGAGCGCTTCTACGCTGGCCCATTTTTCCATGACGGTCACAATCAGGCTGCCATTTTTGACCTGCGCTGGAATGTCGGTTTCTTCATCGATGGCGGGGCCGTACTCAATACAGCCTTCTTCTGCCAGTACCAGGGGAACCAGGTGATGGAATGCTTCCAGAAACGCGGCCTGTTTTCCTTCAACTAATTCAATATCTGCGATGACAAAAATCATGTCTCTGCTTTCTAACGTGGCGTCTAGTTGCTTTGTAAGCGTTTGATTAATTGATTGGCTTTAATGATGCGGCGGGAATGGATTCCCTTCGCAATTTTTTCCTGCCCTGCCTGCGCTTCGATACTGAATCGATACACGGGACCATCCTGATAGATAAGTCTCGCGGTACAGTCTACGGTTGCACCAATGGGGGTGGGGGCTAAATGCTCCACATCCACATGGGTTCCTACGCTCAAGGACTTGTCATCAAGCCACGGTTCAAGAAATTGTAACGCCGCCTGCTCCAGAAACCAAATCAGAGATGGTGTCGATAATACAGAAATCTCTACTTCATGAGTAAACGTAATCGAATGACTTTTTTGAACTTCGAATGTAATGGTTTTAAACGAGCCTGTTTTGGGAGCCAGCGTCATAATGAAGGATCTCAATTCTGGTTAAAAACCTACTGCGAAATTTCAATTGGTATGGAGTTGGATATTCGGGAGTCACTCGTCGAAATACTGATCGTGGATCGAATGAGTTGTTTCGCTAACGTCGATTTAATGTCTGGTGTCACCGTAACAGGTAAGGTGATCTTGATTTTCGAGACACCACCAATTTTTGTCGGGATTTCCAGGGTTGCCTGTGATGCGTTACTGTGATTCGTTTTGGCTGCAGACGCATCAATCAGTTTTTGCGGTCCTTTTATTTTCAGAATGTAGACGTCCGGACGACCGACCGACAGAATACTCAGGCCAATCGAACCTTCCATCTTAACGGGGATTCCCGGGAAATACGCGTCCAGCGTAATTGTACCCTGGCTGTGCTTTAAACCTTCATCATAGGGAACCGTAAAGTAAGTATCGATGGCCGCGTAAAGCGTTTCATATGGTTTGCCAGGTTCTGGTCGGGGAATATTATTAAATGATTTGCCGCGACCAAAGAAAAGCCCTTTATGTGCTTCGACCAGCTTGCCATCAGGCCCTTTTTTATACAAACGATGATCGATGCGACCACTGAAGCCTTTGTATTTTTTATCATCGGGCGGGAATGTGAGCCGGATGCTCGTTTTGTTGCTTTCGCCGCTTTCCGGTCTCCACTCTGGAATATCAAGTTTGCGGAATGTGCGATAGTTTGCCATGACAGGAAAATCATCCTGTGGCACGACGCGTGTGAGACCTCCCAGGCTGGCCGACATGCTTTTGACCTGTCCTGAAGAGTTTGAGAACGTAATCAGTTTCTCGGAATCTTTCCCGGAATCAATCGAGGAGAGAGCCAGTTTATCATTGGATGCGCGGAAACGTTGTGCTTCAATCAGCAGGTCATACTTGGATTCATTGAGCCAGTTACCACTGAAGGTACTGACGACGACCTCATGAATCCCTTCTTCCTTGGTGGAAACGGTCAGGCTGGCATTTGATCGGTCGCCTCCCAACTGTGATGTCTGTTGAATTACGCGATAGCCAATTTCTTTACCGTCCGGATCAAATACACTGATCAGTAAACGCCCGGAGCTACTAGCTTCAAATCCAAGCATCACAGTCAGACTGCTGTCGCGCCTTGTGACGGCGATCGGATAACGATGATAGGCTCCCGCCGAGATGGTTTTTTGTGGTACTACAAAAGCGGCAATGCGTTCCGAGTCACGCAACGCGATTCCCGGCAGACTGACTTCGGTTTCCAGGTCAGATAACTCAATCGGTTTGTGAACGACGTCCAGGAAACTGAACTCACGCTCGCCATGCTGTGAAACGGTATAATAAGCCAGATACGTTTTTCCGGTTTCCATCAACTCCCGTTTGCGAGTGCTGTAAAAGAACGATTTACTGCTGTTCGAAAGCACCAGAGAAATCTGATTGCCCTGCGCTTCTTCTTTTCCAGGCAAGGCAATCGAGAAGGGGATTTTTTCCTTGTTGCCGTTCACGTCCAGGATGGTGACTGTTCCATCACTGTCCTGGATTTCGACTTTTTCCAGTTTTACGAATGCCGGCGTATTTTTCAGTAACAGACTTCCGCGGTCAGAAACCTCGCCATCAATATTCAGGTCCAGGTCTACTTTTTTATGAGCCGCGATATTATTCGAACGGTCATAAAGACGATTGAATTTGGAATAGTGATTGATGCTGAATTCAGCAGTTTGTTTTTTCGGATCAACCGTCAGATTTGCCAGTCGTAGAAATTCTGCATAGGCTTTGTCGATATCGATTAAGCCGGCCCCCTGTTGGGCATAGGTGAAACCTTTCATGCGCGTGGCCGAATTTTCCAGAGCCAGCCGCATACTTAATGCCAGCGAAGTGAGTGAGTAACGGCTGTCCGAAGATTTTTTGCGAATGGATTCAATCTTCTTTTTCTGTCGCTCCAGAACTTTTTCGTATGCTTTATCGGCTTTCACCAGAGACAACATGGCGGCTGCAGCACCCGCTGCAATCGGCGATGACATACTGGTCCCATTGAACATGCTCGATCCATCGGAGTTGAGTGGAGTCGAGGACAGGGCAGAACCGGGGGCGACAACGTTGGGACGCATTTCTCCCGTATAGGAAGGTCCCAGTGAAGAAAAGTAGAGCAAACCGTGCTCGGGTGCATTCACCCCTTCTGCCAACCGGTAATGTTCTCTCAAGGTATTGGCTGAAACATGAGCGCCGACAAATACGGCAGGGCTCGAACCGCCCAGGCCGTTAATTGTACGATAGCCTGGGCCGTCGTTAGACGCCGATACAAAAAACGTTGTTCCGAATTTTGCTGATAAATCCTGAATCAGAATACTCAGTGGACGTTTCAGATAGCCTTCACGGCTTCCCAGCGAAATATTCACGACATCGGGAACGTACCCCTCAGGATTAAAAAACGCAGCGATAATTCCTCGCAGGATGGCCTGGTCGGTACAACTTCGTCCCGAACAGACTTTAATGGCCATCAGTTCGGCTTTAGGGGCAGCACCTTCAATTTGCAGCCCGCTACCAGCAACGATTCCCGCGACGTGTGTACCATGTGATTGTTGATCGAAGGCAACGGTAATTTCAGTAACCTGTTTCTTAGCGTCAGGACGGAACAGCAGTGGATAGGCGATTTGTTTCGTTCGCGAGGGGAATTCCAACATCTTTTGATAAGACACTTTCAACCCGTCTTTTTGCATTTTGCGCGCTGTGTTGAAATCGATGATCGGAGTATCCGCTTCACTTTTGCTGAATTTTCCATCCATATCCACGTCGACAAATGCCAGCGTGTATTCTTTAGGAAGGTCCAGCTTGTCCAGCTCCGGCTTTTGAGCAACCAGCGGTGCGTCTTTATCTGCCTCTTTTTTCGCTGCTTCCGCTTTTTTCTTCTCTTCTTCTGCCTTGACTAATACCGGATTCGGAATGGAGCCGACCACAACCAGCATTTTATCATCTTTGGTTCCATTGCGGTTGATATCGACGCCCTCTTTGCCCAGGGTGGTCCAGATATCGCCTTGCTGAAACCCCAGTTTTTTCTCATCAATATAACCAAAGTAAACATAGTCATTCTCTTTGATCGTGGCAGGCAGCGCGATGAACTTACGGGGTTCAATTTCGATTTTTCCATCCAGCTGTCTGAGACGTGTCAGTTTCATGCGGCCTTCGCGTGTGGCATCGTTCCAGAAAATAACCCGATCCTGAAAGACTGGGTGGCTGGTATCAATGCCGGTATCGATAATCGCCACAATCGTGCCTTCACCCAGGCCTTTGCCGGCAACGCGTTTGCGGAGCGCAGGTATCTTGATGTCATCCAGCGGAACATAGAGAGAGTCAAAATCGGCTTCCGGAGCTGCCTGTAGTTCCGGCACTTTGGTCTCTCCCCCGGCTGGTGCTGCGATATCTCCGCCAGCTGGTTCGGCCTGAGGAACAATTTTTCCCGGCATGATTTCTTCCATCACTCCGGAAGGAAGTTTGAGTGAGGTAATAAATTTTTTATCATTCAGCTTGCTGGGGGGGAGATTCACGACCAGGAAAGGAATGTCGTTCCCGATACCCAGGTTGGGGTCGTAGACAATCTTGCCTCCGGCTTTTGTCACCAGGGTGGCGGTCCGACGTACATCATCCACGCGTAATAGCAGCGTCAATTCCGGCGAGCAATCACATAACTCTTCTTTGAGCGTTTGTGCTGAGGCCTTTTCACTGCTTTGACTCAGACTGCAGGCCAATATGGTGATTATCAGTGAAGAACACATCAGATTGCGACGATTTAAAATATTCATCAGCCCCTCAAGCTTTCGGGATCCAGAGCGTATGACTCTGTTTGTTTTGTATGAGTATATTCAGATAGTTGGGTAGGCAAAGATTGTCAGGCAATGTTCAATTCTCAAATTGCGCTAACCGGCAATACTTTCCTAGAAGACCATGTTTTAATATAGTCTATAAAATGTTGATGTTGTTCATATTCTCACACGTCCACGAACGAATGTGAATGCCAGGGAACAGGGAAAATGCGATTTAGTGATGACTTAGAAAGCACTTACGAGTACGAATTCATCAGACATCGCTTCCGCATCACCTTATTCTAAGTTAGTTCATAAACCAGTCATTGACAAAGTAAGAACCATAAAATACTATCTATATATGTTTCAGTACTCCCGCCAATCTCTGATGTTCATTTTCTGTACAGTAGTCTTGCTGGACACCGTTTTTGTGCTGGGCGCTCCTGTTCTCGCGGATTCCTCCGAAGCAAATCCTGACTGGCTTTTTTCTGAGTTTGAGCTCGAAGAGACAGAAGATTTTGGTGAAGAAGAGACACTGATTCAGGATGCGGAGTTTTCTTTAGAGCTCGCGATCTCAAATTCTCAGATTCATAGCACTGAATTCAGTGTCAAAGAATCAGACCGTTCTGAGAACCATGTCTCTCGTGGCCCGCCTGTCACCTGCTAATTAATGCTCGGTTTCTTTCCGGCATTGTCCCGCTTTTCGTACTCGCTTGTATTTCTTTTACTGCGCTCTCAATTCACCGGTTTTGATGAATGCACACTTAGTATTCATCAATTACTGGATTCTTACGCGTAGGCTGCGCAGCGCTCCCGACAATGCTGTTTCTATTTTCATTCCGCCTGAGAGTTGTTTTTCACGGTCATTAATAAAAGGATCTCCTTCATGTCACAAATTGATTCGGATCAATCGAAGTTTAACCTTAAAAGTTATCTTAACGATTTTAACCCCTGGCATAATATCAAGCTCATGCACACGAATGTGCCCAATGATATCCTGTCTGGAATTACGGTGGCTGTGATTGCCATGCCACTGGCGTTGGCGTTTGGAGTGGCTTCCGGCCTGGGGGCAGAAGCGGGGATGTGGGCCGCCATTTGTGGTGGTATTCTGGTGGGACTGTTTGGAGGCTCTAATACTGGAGTGAGTGGTCCGACCGGCCCGAAAGTTGTTCAGTTGGCGGCGATTATTGCTGCGACCAAACTGGCATCCGGAGAACCGGATATCGTGTTCGCTATGTCGATGGTCTTTTTGAGCGGACTGGTGTGCATCGTGTTGGCGTTGATGAAAATCGGGCGTTTTATCTACTACACTCCTTATTCGGTAGTGTCCGGGTTCATGTGCGGGATCGGCGTGATTATTATCTTGCTCGAAATTCCCCCCATGCTCGGTTTTGCCACACCGAATTCGGTGATCGGAGCCATTAAACAAATTCCGTTTGACGTCATGCATGAAAAGCCACATGCGTTGATTATTTCTTTGGCGACTTTTTTCACGATTATACTCTGGCCCCGCATCACTAAGAAGCAGTGGTTGCCCGCGCCTCTGTTAGGCTTGATTGTTGGAACCAGTATCGCTCACCTCTTTCATTTCAAAGACATTGAATATATCGCATCGATGCCCGTTGGTTTGCCACACTTATATTGGCCTGATTTTACTCGGTTTGGCGAAATGATTGGTGGTGCATTTGCCTTAGCCGGACTGTGTATTTTTGATTCGCTGTTAACCTGTCTGGTAGCGGATAACATGACCAACGAACGGCATAACAGTGACCGTGAAATCTTCGGGCAGGGCGTTGCCAATCTGGGCTGCGGGCTTGTGGGGGGCGTGACAACTGCGACTGCTACCATGCGGACCGTTGCTAATATCAAGTGTGGCGGTAAAACGGGTCTGGCATCAATTACACACGGTTTGGTGCTACTGGCACTTATGCTCGGTTTGGCTCCCTATGCGAGCTACATTCCAATGGCGTGTCTGGCAGGCATTCTGCTCAAGGTGGGCATCGATATCATCGATTATCGTGTCTTACCTGTTTTGCATCGTATGCCTCTAACGGATTCAATCTGTTTCTGGTCTGTTTTGATCCTGACGATTTCGGTTGACTTACTGGTGGCGATGGGCGTCGGAATTACGATTGCCTTTGTCCGCATCGTGCAGGAACTGGGACAGGCTTATGAACAGGATGTGGTGAAATTGAACCAGATGAGTCGCCCTTTACCCGGCGATGTTGAGATGCCTGAAGATCTCAAGGAAAAAGTCCTTAAATTACGACTGGAAGGGCCTCTGTTCTTTGGTGTATCAGATACCATCTATCGCGCTTCATCTGCTTTGGTCGACTACAAATACCTGATTATCCGTATGGCCCGTGTTCCGATGGTCGATATGTCGGGAGCCTATTTACTCGAAGATATTATCGAAAAAGCACATAAGCAGGGAGCCGTCGTGTTCTTCACCGGTATCAGGCCACAGGTCGAGCGTACTCTGGACCGTTTACGAGTGACCGAAAAACTGGCCGATGGGCATTGTCTGGGTTCATTCAATGACGCCATCCTCAAGATACAGGAACTTGAGCAGGAATTAGCGTCGAAGAAAGGCAAGATTGAAGCAGAGGACCTCAGCAGAATTTAAGCTGAACTCTGGTGATCAAGGCTTCTTATCGAGGGAATCATTGTGAATTACTAAAGCAGTGAATTTCACAGCTCTGCTCCAAATTCACAAGTTTTTCCTACCCGCTTGAGATGGTAAAGGGAGCATGCCGCTTGCTGCAATCACGCAGGCGGCATTCCCGTTCGCGCCCATTGCCGCGCGTCTTCGGAAAAAAAAACGAAATAGTTCTCCGACGGATTCACCGCATCGATGCTGTCGAAAATCAATCCGTATTCAAAATCGATACAAACCAACTCAAGCAACTCGGCTGACATCAGAAGCCAAATCGAACAGCGCTCAATCCCTTTGGCTGCAAGCCACTTCGAAGTGCGAGGCCCGACAGAATTCCTGTTGCATCAGCGCCCGTTTCTGTCTCGACCTGAGCTCGTTCTGCTGGTGAAATCTGTTGAAGGCTTACCAGAGGCGGTTTCAAAATTGCGCCAATTCTCACAACAGGTGCAATTTATGACGAGATGTAACGGTTATAGGAATCAGAGTCAGACTGAGGGTTACGAGATTTACGCGAAATGTGTTCTGGTGAGTAATTTAGGCCCTGTTTTACAGTGTTGACAGAGAGTCATGCACTTTAATCGTTCCCGCAATTTTCGGAGATTTTTCAAAACTTTTTTATTGTGTTTGGGAGACCCCTCTGGCAAAGTAATACCTGTCACTTACCAAGTGTAACTGATTTCATGACGGCACGTAATGTAATTCAACATGTCCTGCATGAAGCATCTGAGATCTACAACTTTTGCCAAGCGATTAATAACATGCTTACAATTTCAAAAGACATTCTGCCGCAAACATTTCTGAGCTACATCGCTTTCCGAATTGCTTTTATGGATACACTGGAGCGAATTGCTCTGGCAAAGCAGGTAGGCGACGATCCCTTTGAATCATTTGGTTACCTGACTGAGGTACCATTCTTACGCGGTGTTCCACCTCACGTTCAATTAGACCTGTTATCAGTGACCTGGGCCAAGCATCTGGCCAGCGAGCACGTCGCAGGTGACCTGGTTGATGAGAGCGTGGTCTACGCCGTCTGTGAAGCGGCTGCTCGCATCATTGATGAACAACCAGATGAAGCACGTCGTCACCTTGCCGGGGGACCATTGGACGTGCACATTGCCGTTGATCATTTTCTTTCATCGGAAATTCGCAATCTGCACTTGAACCTATCTAATGAAGGTGACTTTTTACTGATTAGTCAATTTCAGGATATGTCACCTGAAGAAGCGCTGCCGATGAAGGAAGAGTTCGGAATTCAAGACGAGTCGATCGAGCCGATGTTCGACGTTTTGATGCAATGGTACATGTCGGTTGATTTCATGCCGAACCTGGAAGGATTATTGCAGGAACGTGAAGTCGCCAAGGCGATCACAATCGTCGGTTTAAAACAACAGCCGCTCTGTTAGAGCAACGGTTGCGATGCACCAGAGGGGGAGATCAGGAACGGTTGTTATCATCCGTTCCTGTTTTTTTACGCCTTTGCTTGAAGACTTCCAGCCGTTTGCGGATCGTGGCTTCAAAGCCGCGGTCCACCGGGCGATAGTATTCTTTGTCGACCCCCAGGTAGTCCTGATCGACCCAGCCCTCTTCCGATGCATGGGCGTACTGGTATCCTTCGCCGTGTCTCAGTTGAGTCGCGCCGGAATAATGACTGTCCTTCAAATGAATCGGCACCGGGACCAGTGATTTGTTTCGAACATCATTCAAGGCTTCGTCAATGGCGACATACGAGGCATTCGATTTCGGAGCCGTCGCAATATAGGTGACGGCTTGCGACAGTAAAATTCGACCTTCGGGCATGCCGATTTTTTCGACCGCTTCGAAGGCAGACATCGCCAGAATCAACGCCGTCGGGTCAGCGTTGCCAACATCTTCGGAAGCCGCAATCACAATTCGGCGGGCCAGAAACCGCGGGTCTTCTCCCGCTTCAATCATCCGCGCCAGCCAGTACAACGCCGCATCGGGGTCGCTGCCGCGCATACTTTTGATCAAGGCACTAGCGGAATCGTAATGATTATCGCCATCCTGATCATACTGGATCGCCTTTTTCTGTATCGATTCCTGTGCGACTTCCAGGTCGAATATTCTTTCGCTGCCATAAATTGAAAGCACGCCGATTTCCAACGCATTCAGAGAACGCCGGGCGTCTCCGTCGCAGACTTCGATCAGGAAATCCAGCGCTTCCGGCTCAACGGTTACGTTGTATCGCGCCAGCCCCCGTTTTTTATCGTTGAGGGCTCGCTGCATTAACTGTTGAATGTCTTCGGGGAGCAATGGTTGAAATTCAAAGATCTGACTCCGGCTGATTAAAGCGGAAACCAGCGAGAAAAAAGGATTCGATGTCGTTGCGCCAATCAGTGCGACGACGCCCGATTCTACATCGGGCAGCAGTACATCCTGCTGAACTTTGCTGAAATGATGTAACTCGTCGATGAACAGAATCGTCTGTTTTCCACCCGTTGCCAATTCATCGCGTGCCCGATCCAGCGCGGCACGGACTTCTTTGATCCCGGCAGAAGCAGCGTTTAATGCTTCAAAACGTCGATGAGACTGCAAAGCGATTAACTCTGCGAGAGACGTTTTTCCGGTTCCCGGCGAGCCGTAGAAGATCAGCGAACCAATCCGATCTGCTGCCAGAATTCGACGCAGCAACTTGCCTTCACCCAGAAAATGCTGCTGACCGACAAACTCTTCCAGCGACTGAGGACGCATGCGGGCGGCCAGCGGTTTGGCTTTTTCCAGATTGCTGGATTCCTGCTGGTCGAACAAACCCATAAAAAAAACCTCCGCCAAGTGATTCAGACGCGGGTATATTAGAACCCGTGATTGCAAAGTGGGAACCTGATAACCCGGGTTGTGTGAGCCGGATATACCGGATATACACGCAGCCGAATTTCGGGGGTCCCCAGTTTAGTATTTGTAGGGTCAACTCACGATTTTGAATCAGCATGACAGAGGAATATTCTTCTTGTCTGTTATACCCTCATTTTAGCCAGCAACGCCACTCAAAACAAGGATACGATTCCATAATTAATTTTCCGAGTAGACAACGATCAATTTAGCCCTCGTGTCCTTTCGCGGTTGCTTTCTTTTTTTGTTTTTGCTGAAAAAGAAATTCGACAAGATCCCGCAAATCGTCTTTACTGAGCTGTTTAACGATCTCTTCCGGCATGGCTGATTTACCGGAAGCTCGTTCATCAATGTCCTCTTTATCGACGCGAGTCATGGTGCCTTTGGCGTCCATTAAAATAATTTCTTTGTCAGTCTCCTTGCGAACAATACCGACCAGGACTTTGCCGTTGAGCAACGCCAGTACAGCCGTTTCGAATCCTTTCGCAATCGCCTTATTGGGAGCCACGATGGCTTCCAGCAGATAACGTCGGTCTTTATCGACGCCGATTCCGGATAAATCAGGGCCGACTTCGCCACCGTTGTCCTTGATTTTATGACACCGACGGCACGAAGTATCGCTGCGTCCATAAAAGATCTCACGTCCGCGGGATGCGTTTCCGCCCGACAGCGTTTCGATATAACCGCCAATCGCGTCCGCCTTCGGTCGACTCTGATCGAAGGCCGCCAGCAGTTGATCCAGTTCCGGTGACTGCTTCTGCTTCGCCGCCTTGAGTAAGTCGAGCTGGATTTCTGCCGGCACTTCCTGTTTGGCGAGTCGCTTCATCCAGCGGACTAAAATCTCCGTTGCTGCCGGTATTTTCATTTCAGCCAATGTCTGAATCGCGCCCTGCTTCTCGGTGGTCTGTCCCTTATCGATTGCCTGTTCCAGCACTTTGATGGCGGCTTCCGGAAGATGCTTCGCGAGAATGTTTCGGCCCGTGACCCTTAGTGCCGCTTGCTTGTCTTTAATCGCGGTCTTCGCGACGTCAGTGATCTGGGGGTAGTCCAGTTGGTCCAGTGCTTTTAATGACGCGACACGCACCTCCACGGGGCGTTTTGAATCGATGACCATTTCCGCCAGCATCGGAGCCGCCTCTTGAATACCGTATTTTGCTGCCAGCACTGTGCCGGCAGTTTTAATTTTTTCCGAACTCTGAAACAGGTCCGGCACAATCGGCCCGACAATGCCCGCCAGTTCGATGGGAGCACGATTCTTGATGGGTTGCCAGCGCCCCAGTACTCGGTCGAGGGGCGCAGGTTCGTTCCATTGGCTCAGTTCTTCAAGCGCTTCCAATCGCAGAGGTTCTGGAATCTTACTGTTGGCGGCGATCTTTGCGATAGTAACAGCGCTGTCTGTGGTCCCTAAACGGAAATTCGCGTTCATCACCCGACGTAATAACGCGTCGGATAGATCAGGGCGAATCGAAATCGCTTCCGGAATTGAAACTGCTGCCAGATCTGAAACTGCCGCGGGGATCGGTTCGTCGTTGATGGCGCGGGCCGCTTCAATTCGGACGAACTGGTCGGAGTCTTGTAGAAACAGGCCGACTTCTTTGCGTTGCAGTCGTCGTAACGCGACGACGGCTCCCAGTCGCACTGCCGCCGATTCGTTGTTCGCTGCGGCAATGAGTGAATCGGTATCACCGATGCGGGCCAGTGCCAGAATGGCCGCGTGCCGCAGCATCGGGTCGGCGTTGTTATTGTTCTTGAGTAGTTCAAACAGTGAGGGAATCGCATCTGCTGCCTGAAGTTTTCCGAGCGCCACCGCCGCAAAGTATTGCACGCGGGCATTGGAATCGGAGACCAGCTTGATGAGTGCGGGAGTCGCCGCTTTCCAGCCTGCTTCGCCAGTCACTTTCGCGGTCTGGCCGCGGACCTCGCTGTCAGCGTCTTTGAGCAGGCTTTGAATTCCGGAAACAGCGGAACCGGTTTTGCGACCGAGTTGACCGATGCCCCAGATTGCGTGCAGGCGGGCGAGCTGATCTTTCGCATCAAGGGCTACTGTCTGTAATGCATCCAGCGCACTACGATCAACGAGCGCGAACTGGGCTTCCATCCGGATGCGTTGATCCGGGTGTGCCAGCAGCTTCGTTAATTCTTTGACGGAACGCTGTGAGAAACCCTCTTTCATGAGTGTGGCCGAATGGGCCTGTTTCGCAGCTTTAGCGTGTTCGGTATCGGTGAATTCGTAGATGCGGCCTTTCCCCAGACCGTTCCAGCCATTCACCCAGTCGCTGACATACAGACTACCGTCGTAGCCAAAGTCGACATCGGTGGCGAGAATCTGCCAGATGAATTCATGGGAATCGGTCAGTTCGAACGACGCGCCTTTGGGTTTCACAGCGAAGGATCGAATGCCACTGCGTGAGGGGGTGCCTCGGAAGTCTGCCAGGAAGAAATGGTCTTTGTAGCGATCCGACAGACCGACGCCCGGATAATGCACGAGCCCGGAAGGACCGTCGGCGAGATTGATAATCGGCGGCACCATGTAGGCGGGCTGTCCTTCATACGCGGGATACCAGAGCTTTTCCCGATTGAAAGGGCCGCGATCACTGAGATATTGATAATACATTCGCCAGCCGGTATCTCCGCCTTCGACCACATACACCCAGCGGGCCTGGTCGCCACTGTCGGAATTGTTATCGCCGGTGAAGAGATTGCCGTAATCGTCAAACGCCAGTTCCTGCGGGTTGCGTAATCCGTAAGCGAACTCTTCCAGTTCGGTTCCATCCAGGTTACAGCGGAAGACGGCTCCCGTATCCGGTCGAAACAGCTTCTTGCCTTCCTTTGTTTTAATGTTGTAACCACGGTCACCGATGCTGAAATACAGCCGTCCATCGGGACTGAGCTTCAAGCCGTGCAGGTCGTGACCGCGAAAGGCGACCCGCACACCGTAACCGCTGCTTAGTTTTTCCCGCAGTGTCGCTTTGCCTTCGTTGGCGGTGTCGCTCAGTTTCCAGACATGCGGGATGCAAGTGTAATACACGTATCCCCCGCGGGCTAAGATGCCGGCTCCCGTGCCTTCGAGAATCCCGTTGAAACCGTCTGCGAACACGCGCGCATGGTCGGCTTTGCCGTCGTGGTCGCGATCTTCCAGCAGGCGGATGCGGTCGTGTTCGAGCCCGTATTGTTTGACCTCGTCTTTGAGATGTTTCTTGAAGTATTCCAGCCGATCGTCCACGCTCTCGGCTGCCAGGTCATCGTGTAACCAGTTCATGTGGCCACGATTGTCCTCGACCCCTTTTCCCTGGCGAAACGTTTCCGCAACATAAAACCGGCCCTGTTCATCGATGCAGAATGCCACCGGATTTGCCAGCAACGGCTCCGCGGCAAACAGGCTGACTTTCATTCCCTTCGGCACTCGAAAACCCTGAATCGCCTGTTCGCCTTCTTTAGACGCATCAGCAATCGCCGGTGTGTAAGGCGTTTCAGCAAAACTTGACTGGGCGGCGATGAATAGAATCAGGCAAATACAGGCAGAAAACAGGCTGCGATGCGCAAAGGGAAACAATTTCAGACAAAGGGCAGGGAACAAGGTGACACTCCTTGGCGAGATTATGATGTAGCAAAATCGTAATAGATGATGAATTTATCATATCTTAACGCTGCCGTTAAGCAGTTCACAGCCTTTGATTCTCCTAAATTGCCTGATCAATACAGATTTGATTCAGACAAAAAAATTTCATGAGTCGGCAGCATACAGGTCTTTATAAACTGGCTTGAGGACCGAAATCTGAGTACCATAAAAGATATAGGAAAGAAGATCAGATTTACGGATATCCGATTCATTAAGTTTACTAATAAAATTATACGAAGTCATGCTATCGGTGCGTCATGCACTAGAACTGGGTCGCTTTATGAAGAATGTTGTCAGTCTCATTCTCGGGGGAGGAAAAGGCTCACGTCTCTTTCCACTTACAGAACTTCGTTCCAAACCTGCCGTTCCACTGGCTGGAAAATATCGGATTATAGATATACCGATTTCGAACTGTATCAACAGTGATTTGAGTCGCATCTATCTGATTACCCAATTCAACTCAGTCAGTCTGCACCGCCATATTCGGCAGACATACAAGTTCGATTCTTTCGGTGGCGGCTTTGTGGAAATTCTGGCGGCGCAACAGACAATGGAAGGGGCCGACTGGTATCAGGGAACCGCCGATGCCGTTCGCAAGAATATCCGTTGTATTGAGCAGTCCGACATTGACTACGTTCTGATTCTCTCCGGCGACCAGTTGTATCGCATGGATTATCAGCAGATGCTGGAGACCCATATCAAGTCAAAAGCCGATGTGACGATCGCCACGGTGCCGCTCTCCAGTGAGCAGGCTTCCGCGTTCGGCATTATGAAAGTGAATGACGCAGGACGCGTGGAAAGCTTCCTGGAAAAACCTCAGACGGAAGAAGAGTTGTCGATGGTGCGTACGCCATCAGAGTGGATTGACCAACAGGGAATCGAAAGTCGAGGCCGCGACTGTCTGGCCAGCATGGGCATTTATCTGTTCAATCGCGATCTGCTGGTAGATCTGTTGAAGAAGACTGATTACGAAGATTTCGGCAAGGAAATCTTTCCAATGTCGATCCGCACGCATCAGGTACACGCGCATCTGTTCGATGGATACTGGGAAGACATCGGCACGATTCGTTCGTTCTACGATGCGAACCTGGCGCTGACGCATCCGAATCCGCCGTTCGATTTTGTCGTGGAGAAGGCCCCCATTTATTCGCGTCCCCGCTTCCTGCCGCCAACCCGCTGTGAAGGCGTGACGATCAAACGCAGTCTGATCGCCGACGGTTGTGAAATCGACGAAGGGACCGTCATTGAAAACAGCGTGATCGGCTTGCGCTGCCGGATCGGCAAGAACGTCACGATTAAAAATTCGATCTTGATGGGATCTGACTACTATCAAGACCAGTGCAAAGAGACAGTCGACGACAATCTGCCTCCGTTTGGAATCGATGACGGCGCGTATATCGACGGTGCGATCGTCGATAAAAACTGCCGCGTAGGCAAGAATGTCCGCATCGAACTCAACGGCCACACCGAACAGGATTTCGACCACACCGACGTCCTGATCCGCGACGGCATTATCGTCGTGCCCAAAGGCACCGTACTGCCGGACGGGTGGAAGCTGTGATTAGTTCTGTTCGGAAAGTAATCATTGATTTCGAGTAAGGATCGAATACACTGATTCCGAACAGCGTAGCGGCTTCCAGTCGGTTGCGGATTGATTACGAGTAAGGATCGACAAATTAGAGGGTTTGAGACTATTTACTCATTTTTGTTGAGTAGTATCTCGATGTCGTCGAAAGTAGCGATTTGGGTTTTTGACTCAAACTCTTTCCACGCATATAACATCGGAACCGGATTTTTAAATAAAACCCACCCCTCAATATTAGTGTCTTCATTAACTCTGATAGATTTGCAAAATTCTTTGCGCCGTGCCTTAAGTAACTTAATCCGATTTAAATGTTTTAGTAAATCGTCAGGTTTACCATTTGTCTTAAGTTGTCCTCGGTAGTCCGATAATTGTTCTGCAATTTCACCAGTTGTCTTGTGGTAATGTAAATGTTTGCATTCGATTACTAATACACGATTCGCTGATTCATTCCACGCCAAAACATCTACATCTCCAAATCGACTGATATCACCAAATTCAGGATCATTTTTCCGTCCAATCAATTCTTTAACTTCGATTCCTAGTTTTGCTGTATTCCAATCTAGAGATTGTATTTTCTCTAAAACTTGTTTTTCAAAATCACCACCCCTCTTGTTCGCGCGTGTTCCATACCATTGCTGCATTTGGGGGCTACGAAGCTGTCTATATGGAAAAGCGCTTTCATAGAACCCTTCCACGATATAGCTAATAGATTCACGAATTAGTCCTGGTACAACAAACAATGTAGGGTTCGTAGAACTGTCGATCTGAAATAGAGGCCGTCGAACAGATGATAGTTGACGGCGAAATCGCCAGAGTTGAATGTCTTTCTCAAGATATCCTTCTGGTATAGTACGCCAACTTTGACGTGGTTTGAGTACTAAGGCTTCTAATATTCGCTCGACTATGTCTCTACATAATTCTGATGATATAAGAGAATAAATCTCATTTTGTTTAATTCGGAACACGGCTAACTTACGGTTCAATCCAATATCTTCAAGTGAATCAATAAATAATCGCATATCATTTAAAGAAAATCCGAATTCATGGTTCCAAGCCTTTTCAAATTCTGGATCAAATTTTGAGTCACTTGTCTCAGGATTCTGGGTATGTTGAAAATTATCATCATAATTATTGACTGCTGTGTTTATCCGAAGTCGACTGCTTTTTTGTGAAAATGGCATAACGACATTAGAATCAAATTGGGTATCAGCTGGGGATGTCCCGTTTATTGTTAAAACTCTCGATGGTCTCGCTGAGTTAAACGTAGCAGGATGGGGTTAGCGCTGCAACCGCTCCGGCGAGGGCTGGGACGGAGCCGGAGGCGATGGAGCAGA
>Ga0222668_1000213_pt1 | contig 40844 bp, 23 predicted proteins | sample AntAcemetagen728_FD_179823 | JGI IMG/M metagenome (GOLD analysis project Ga0222668, IMG submission 179823) | Saline water microbial communities from Ace Lake, Antarctica - #728 | ecosystem: Environmental > Aquatic > Non-marine Saline and Alkaline > Saline | place: Antarctica: Ace Lake...
AATTACATTCAAAAGTTATTGGTCTGATCTCATTAAAATCGATCCGTGCAACCAACCTGAAAAACTGATTCAAAAAATTCGTACCTCCGTCTCTATTAAAAGAGATATTGTTGCGAAAGATCACCTCGAGACCGGTATTCGAAAAAACCTAAACTTTGGGCACACCATTGGACATGCAATTGAAAGTTACCATCTGAAACATGAACTGCCTACTACCCATGGATATTGCGTAGCTTGGGGTATTGTGGCTGAGAGTTTTATATCCCATCAACAAAAACGACTTTCTCAAGTTGAGTTTGACGAAATCAATTTGACGATCCGATCCATGTATCCTAAAATGGATATTCAGCTTGAAGCATATAGTGAATTGAGGGTTTTACTTCAGCAGGACAAAAAAAGTATTCAGGGAAAATTGCAATTTACCCTCTTATCAAAAATAGGTGAAGCTATTCACAACCAAGAAGTAAGCGAAGAACAGATTTACGCGGCCTTCGCTTTTATTTTAAATTCTTAAGTATAAATTCGTATCGCGTTCCATTATCATAACTACGGCTCACCTCTCCATCCAATTGCTCCGTTAACGTCGCAATCAATTCTAAGCCAAATGAATTACCTTTAGGAGACGATTTCCATTCTCCGCCGTCTTTATAGACGAATGAAAAATACTCAGGACGTTCAGCCTTCATAATAGCGACTTCAATTAATCCTTCCCGCTTACCTACAAAGGCATGCTTGAGTGAATTCGTCATTAACTCATTCAAAATCAAAGCGACAGGCACTAACGAATCATTTCCCAACTCCTTAATTTCAGAGCTAATATCTAATTTAATAAGTATATCTCTTGCGTGTGTTTGAACCAAGTCGAGGGCTAATGACTCAATATAATTTTTAAGATCAATTTGCGAAAGATTTTCGTTTTGATACATTTTTTCATGAATCAGCGCCATAGCCGAAACGCGATTAATCGCATCTTGAAAATGCACGCGGGAAGCTTCCTCTTCAATTTCATATGATTGCAAACGAAGTAAGCTTGAAATCACTTGCAAATTATTCTTCACCCGGTGATGAATTTCCTTCAGCATCACTGTTTTCTCTTGTGACTGAGAATTGACCAAATGATTAACTTCTGTGAGGTTCCGATTGATTTCAACAAATCGACCTTCTGTTGTTTTTCTTAATTGTAAAAATTCAATGATCAAAAAACCAAAAAGCGAAAGGGCAACAATCAGAGCGATCAGTAATGCTATTTTAGATGAAAGTGCTGGTGACTCATGTTGAACGTCTGACGACATAGCAAAAAGAGCAATCCAAAAAATTTGAATGAGCAAACTAATCATCCCTATTTTTCTCCGTAAGGTTAAAAAAGCATAGAGAACGGTGATCATCATAAAGACAATTTCAACCACGTGAAAATGCACAAGATTTAAATTTAGAATTAAACCGGTAACAATAGAACCAAGAATAACCTGAGCATAAGCAACAAACTCATAACGCTTTAGTAGTCTTAACATGAGCAAGGAGCTTATCGGTGTGAGCCAGCATAGGAAACCAAGAAAAGTCACTTGAGAATTCACAATCGCTCCAGCGACAATGAGCAAAATATACGTGAAAGACATGAACATATTATAGCGCCAGGTCAAGTCGAAAGCGCCTTGCTCATAGTAGTTCGTGTAGTTGGTTTGTGGGGGAGAGAAAAGGGTCATTTAGAGTTTTATTTTCAGTTGAAGTTTGACAGTGGTCTTTTCATTGCCTTGAATCTCTTCAAGTCCAGATGAAATTGAATTTTGATTTGCGTAAGAAAAAACATCCCATCTAAACCAGATGTCAACTGTTCTTCCAATATCATATTTCAGCATTAAATAGGTTCTAATCCCCTTATAATAGTAAGAAGGTATACTGAAAACACCCAATAAATCATTTTCATAGGCGTAAATGCGGGAATCATAATTATCCGTGTCGAAGATGGCGTAGCGACCATAAACCGTTAATGGAATTTTTCTGAAATTAAACTTAAGATCCTGAAAAAATAAGATGCCATGACTTTTTACGTCACCATATTGATGTCCAACCCATTCAATTCTTGTTTTAAATGACCATTGATCATTGATGCGTTGATCATAATTTAGACGCACTGTATTTTTGATAATTTGAACTTGACCTTTTACCCCAAAAACATCATCTTTTGTATTTCGTTCTGTAACCTTATTTCTAAGTCGCAAATAAAAACTAGAACCCCGGCGTGCTTCATAATTCAACTGCCCAAAATATTCGCGACCGACACTGACATCATTGGTTAACCATTTATAATAGGTGAATTTAAATTGATCATAATAGGCATTGATACTTATTTTTTTATTGATACGCGCTTGAGTACCTATATAAATACCTCGCTCACCAGAATTATCAGAAGACTCTCCAAACGCAGTTGAGTATAGTGAATGAAACGCTTTATCATAATTGCGGTAAATCATCAAGAGATCTAATCTTGGATCAACGTGCCAAGCAAAACCATTCACCGTTCCAAACTTTAGGTTGTCGCTCACAGCAGTTTCTCCAAATAGCGTCATTTTTCGAATATAAAAACGATAATTCAGACCTGAAGTTGAGAGTTGATTACCGTCAAATTTAAATTTTTTATAGCCGGATGTATCAATGGATAAGGGTTGATCAAATTTCGTGTACACAGATGAAAAACCGATTCTAAAATTATCCCCTCTGAAGGCCACTTCACCCCCCAAAATTGTTTGTTGAAGCACATTACGACCTTCCATTTCGCCGGGTGTGCGGTGTAATCCAGAAAGTTGAAAAGAACTAAAATTATTATCGAAAAAATCTAACGAATCTCCTGTATTTACGCTTGCATCTATCTTTTTTGACGAGGCAAAATAAGTCATATCCCATCCACCAAATTGAAGATTTACCGCTCCACCGCGAAGAAATTGATTTTCATTTACAGATGTATAGGGTCGCAATCCTGTCGCAAACCTTTTCCCATTCATCACATTCGCCGATTTTCCAATTCCGAAGCCAGACCACATGGTTAAGCCTTGTCCTACATTCACTTGATAATCACCCAAGGCAATAGCATTAAACTTCCACAATTTTCGCGCAAAGAGGTGGGCCGAATAAAAATCAAAACCTTGTTTCTGCGTTCCTTTAAAAAACTCTTCTCCCGCATCTTTCTCACCTGTTACACCCCAACTTAAGCGATCTTTATATGTATTACGATAGCGGAAATACAGTTTATCTGAACTTCCCAAATATTGTCGATTGGGATAGAGTGCCAAAATACTGTCTGACTTTGGCAGGTATCCTTCCTTTTGCTCAAATGTATTTTGATAGCGCATTAAAATTTCATGCGTGCCATAACGTGCCGCATTTTTCCACTTGAAATCGTCTTTTTGAACTGGATCTACTGTAACAAAAGGCAAGATCATTTCGAGTGTTATTCGATCAATTTCCTCAATCGCAGCCAACTCATAGATTGTAACAAAATCACCATAAGACTCAAGGTAATGAAGCATTGAAACAATTTGTAGATCCGTCAATAAATGAAGACGCATCAACTCCTCTTGCGTTGTATTATTTAGATTGATCGGCGCATCATAAAATGCAAATAAATCGTCAAAATAGGTGGTTAAATCAATGTCAGAATCTTCAAGTGACTCTCCAATGAATTCGATTCGCTGCTCAATTATAGCTTGCTTTTCTTCTTCTCGCTGACCGAAAACGACACCTGATAAAATCAGCAACATAAATAGGACGGTTAACTTCATTTATTTGTTAAAGCGATAAGTTAAACCTGCTGATGGGCTCATGCCGAGTGTGCTATGCCAAGTTGTAGCCAAGTCAAATTGCAATTGATCTAAGTTTAAACCAAAGCCAAAGGCGGATTGAAATGGATAAGAGTTCACACCTAAACGGATGTAAATGATTTCGTGTGGATGAATTTCCAAACCTGTTTTAACATTCACAGGTTGAACGATTGTCTTTTCTGCTTCTATATTCCACAATACTTTTTCGCTGAAATGATACGTTACTCCCAATCCAAAAGTTGTTGGTAAACGTTCATCCTCATAATCAGCAAGTTTTGTGCGCGAGATATTGAGAACACGCATGCCGAAATGAAGGTTGTCAGTTGCTTTATAAAGGATACCGAGCGAGCCTGAAGCTGTATTCTTATTCCCATAATTCTCCGCTAAATGAATGCGGTGAAAATTAAATCCAACTCCACCAAAAAAACGATCAGAGAGTTTTAACCCATAGGATAAACCGATTTGCATTTCACGGTATAACTCAAATCCATATTGCTGAAAATGCAATCCAATATTTCCATTATTTTCCGTATGATAACCAAATGCGAGTGCCTGCGTCGAAAGTTCTTTTAGTAAATATCTGTTTTCGTAATTTACTCCAACAGCCGTTTTTTCAAGTGCACCTAAGGCCCCCGGATTGTTGTAGGCCGAATATACATCACTAAAGGTGAGTGATGTAGCGCCAATTCCTGCTGAACGCGCTCCAATTTGCGGATAGACCTGAGACCACCCTTGAAAGGCTAGTAATAAATAGGTTAAAAGAAATAGGTTTTTCATTGCGAACGGAAGGTAGTAATAAAGTCTGAAATTTGGGAATTCTTAGACTAATTTTTGTACATTTAATGACGATTTATTAACATGGAGAAGACAACCAACAAACCCTTAAAAATCTTCAATGCATCTGCTGGAAGTGGTAAAACGTACACCTTGGTACAAGAATATTTACGGATCGTTTTACACAGTAATAATCCCACTAAATTCCGATCGATTTTAGCTATGACCTTTACGAATAAGGCCGCTAATGAGATGAAAGAACGGATCTTGGATGGTCTTTTGCAACTGGCCAAACCAACCGCCAAAAAATCGGAAAAGGAATTGAGTTTTCTAGTTGACACTTCTAAAAACTTGATTTTGTCTCCCGCTGTGATCGAAGAGCGTTCTGCAAAAATCGTCAATCGCATTCTGCATGATTACAGTTCTTTTTCGATTATGACAATCGATAAATTTACGCACAAAGTCATTCGAACATTTGCCAAGGATTTAAATATTTCATTGGATTTTGATGTGGAATTAGATATGGAGCGGCTACGAAAAAACGTGACCGATCTTTTGTTTGATCAAATTGGACGCGACCCTGAATTAACAGCCTTAATGTTGCGCTATGCCAACACAAATCTCAGTGAGGATAAGTCATGGAATTTTTCCAATCAACTTTTCGAATTTAGCAATGAGATTTTTAAAGAAGAAGCCATTAAGTCAATTGATTTACTTAAAAAACTAAGTCCACAGGATTTTTTAACGGTTCAAAATGACATTGTCAAAGAGAATAAATTAATCACTGATCAATTGAAACGCAATGCCAATGAAGCCTTGGATTTAATTAAATCTAAAGGGCTAGATGCGAGCGATTTTCAAGGATTGAGTAGTTCGATCGTTGCGTATTTTCGAAAAATTGGAAAAAAAGAAGATTTTACCCATCCGAGTAAGACCATTCTCGGTTATGTTGAGAATGGCAAATGGGCGCACCCTAAAAGTCCTAACGCAGGAACGGTTGAGGGCATTGCACCTTTATTAAAACAATATTTTGAGCAGATTTTAGGCATTTTATCGTCTGATTTTAAAACATTAATCATCAACCGCGAGATCTTAAAAAATTTAAATAACCTCTCTTTACTCAACCATCTTCTGCAATTGGTGGAGCAGTTGAAAGAAGAAGAAAACATCCTCCTCATTTCTGATTTTTATCGAAAGATTGCGGCCATTATTACCGAAGAGCCCGTTCCTTTTATTTACGAGCGATTGGGAGTGCGCTACTCCCATTTTCTCTTGGACGAATTTCAAGACACTTCACATATGCAGTGGATTAATATGATTCCATTGGTTCACAATTCATTGGCAAGCGAAAATACGAACTTAATTGTTGGTGATGGAAAACAAGCGATTTACCGTTGGCGGAATGGAGAGGTTGAACAATTTACAGGGCTACCAGAAAAAATCTTAAATCCGGATCACATTGCTTCTTTAACCGAAGCTGAACCTCTTTTTAGGGCACTCGGAGCTAAATACCCCTTGAAGAAGAACTTCCGATCCGCTCCGGAAATTGTCACGTTTAACAATACTATTTTCCCCGAATTAGTTAAAACACTGCCGCCATATTTGCAAGTCATTTATGATGACATCCAGCAAGAATCGACACAATCTTTTGCAGGTTATGTTGAAAGTAGATTCAATAAAGAGTTCGAAAGTAGTGATCAATTGCAGTATGTGCTTGAAACGGTGGAACGTGCTTTGGCAAAAAATTATGGTTTAAAAGACATTTGCATCCTCACGCGCAATAATTATCAAGGAGCGGAGATTGCTCGTTTTTTGACCGAAAACAAGTACAAGGTTATATCACCCGACAGTTTATTTATTGGGAAAGATTTAACGGTGAAATTTGTCGTTAATCTCTTATCCGCCATCATCAATCCGAACAGTAAAAATTACAAGATTAAAACACTTGAACATTTTTCAACCTTGATTTTGAAGGCTGAAGCACGCGCCATAATCGAGAAACACACCAAAGCGATTGAAGAAGATGACATCATCACCATTTTGTCAGGTTATGGCTATGCACTGAAAGTACCGGCTGATTTCCATAATTTATATGAATTTGTCGAATTTTTAGTCTCGAGTTTTGACCTTAATTTAGCAGATAACCCATTTTTACAGTTTTTATTGGAGCAAGTTCACCTCTTCGAAAAACGCAACAATTCAAATGTTCGCGATTTTATCGATTGGTATGAAGAAAGAGGACATAGAACCTCTATCATCAGTCCAGACGGGGCCAACGCCATTCAGGTTATGACTATTCACAAAGCAAAAGGACTGCAATTTCCAGTGGTTATTTGCCCATTTTTTGACTGGAAAATGCGCCTCGATCGACAAATTGCATGGATAGAAAATGAAACCCATCAATTGCCAGCCTTTTTTGTAAAGATGTCTAAAAACTTAATGGAAACAGAACTAGCAGAAACCTATGATGTTGAAAATGGTAAGTTTTTATTGGACCACCTCAACCTCTTGTATGTGGCGTTTACACGACCGGAAATAGCGCTCTTCATTTGCGGAAAACCTGCTGCGCAAACTTCTCCAGCCAAATTATGGTTGCACGATTTTTTCGCAACCTCCACAATAGGCAAGTATGAAAATGACACCTTCAAACTGGGTAATTTCAATGAAAACCACCGTCCAGCAAAAGAACCTGCGGCTAATTTTCCGATTTCTTTTCACGGAAAACGCATGGACAAACCTGTTTTGAGCTTTAAAAGTGCCGAAAATTGGGACATTCACGAACTGGATGAAAAGCGACTTTTTGGTACAAAAGTGCATTTTATCCTCTCCCAAATTGAAACGATTAATGACCTCGAAAACGTGCTTGCTGAAGCCCTTAAAAAAGGAAAAATTGAAAGCAATGACAAAGCTGCGATCGAAGAAACTATCCACAACCTCTTCAAAGACACTCATTTTTCAACCTATTTCGAAGCAAAAGAACAACTCAACGAAAGAGAAATCATTAACCTTGATGGACGCAAATTAATTCCAGATAAAATTATTATTGAGCCGAATAGAACCTTAGTGATTGATTTTAAAACAGGACAAGAAACACCCAACCATAAAAAGCAAGTGAAAGAATACATGCTGCTCTTAAAAGACCTTGGCTTTGAAAATGTAGAAGGTGAATTGTATTATACCGAAGAGCAAAAAGTGGTCCGTTGTTAAAATTGGTGATTGGCGAGTAGTCATTAGTCAGCAGAGAATATGAAGAATAAAAACGTATTGGGCGTTCCCCAAACGCTCGCTTCCAGACAGGTCGCTCGGTTTAGGTCGGGCTTTACGCAGTCGCATCCTGACCGAGTGTCAGGAGTGCTCCAACAATTGCTCCAATCCCTAACGCAAACACTCGAATGGACGGTGGGCAACCTTGCAATGTATGAGGATCTTTAGTGATTGGTAATTGGTCTCGGCTTAGCTGAGAGAAACTTGTCTTGCGTCTTTAATCTTTTGTCTTGCGTCTTTTTTAGGCAACGGGCAGAAGGCAATGGGTTTGGTGATTGGTCATTAGAAAGTAGTCTTCTGTCTTCGATCTTTTGTCTTGCATCTTCAACCTACCTCCCCACCAATTCTACCGTACCTTGTCCTTTGAGTTTGGTACCGTTGTCAGTGGTAGCGGTATAGGTATAAAAATATACCCCATTTGTGCAATTGTTGCCTTGCTGATTGGTGCCATCCCAAAAACCGTTTATTGTGTTGATTTCGCCTATTACTTCGCCCCAGCGGTTGGTGATGATGCAGTTAAATTCTGCGATTGATGCGGCTTTGTAATCAAAGGTAAAGACGTCATTTTTGCCGTCGTTGTTGGGGGAAAAGATGTTGACGTTGGCAAAGGCTATCGGTTCAAAAATGGTAATGATTTTACACGTCGTGTCGGTGCAACCGTTTTTATTCATGGCAACTAAACATACCTCTGCTGTGTAGGATTCGCCCGCGGCTTGATAGGTGGTATCGAAGGTTTCAAAATAACTGGTGCTGAGTTGCCAATCGTTTTGTGGATGATTGAGGTTCCAGAAAAAGGTGGTGTCCGCAAGCGGATTGTTGGGGTTGGCAAAATTTTCTGATTGGTTTTCAAAAACAACTTCTACTGGGGCTGTGCCTTTATGGTCGGCATTGAGTTGGATGGAGGTGATTGTAAAGTCCGCAATAGGGTTGAGTGAATCTAAATAAAGTGATTTTATGAGCACGCATCCATTATTGTCCGTGGCTGTAAATTGGTAATTCCCCGGATTGAGACCTCCCCAAGTGGTGTTTTCTGTTTCTTCGCCGGTGTCGGTGTTTTTCCACGTATAGGTATAATCGGGGGTGCCGCCTGCTGCTGCGCCTTTTACGACGCCATTCCCACTTTGATAATCGTATAAACGGCAATAGGCTGGTTCATAACCAAATTCGGTAAAGTACAAGGAATCCGGTTGGTCGATTGTAAAATTAAAGCTGCGACTGCATCCGTTTTCGTCATTGATGGTGAGCAGATAATCACCTGCTGCGAGGTTCCATGTCGAATCGGCACCTAAGCCATTGTTGTTTGCTGGGTTGGGACTCCAATTATAATCTAGTGCCGCATAGCTGCCTGTTGCATTGTACACCGAATCTACTCGTGCCCAACCTGTATTGTCTCCATAACATAGTGGATCTTTTGTTGTAATAGCACTGTTTAATTGATCGGGTTGGTTGAGGAAAACAGAATCTTTTCCGGCACATGCCGATTCATCTTCTACTTCGATATAATACCATCCTGTGGGCAGCGTATTGGCAACATTGCTATTGTCAATATTGAGGATTGTACCGCCAGAATCTTTGATGGTGAAAATAACTTCTCCCAGAGGATCTTCAACCGTTACCACAATAGATCCATCTGAAAAACCAAAACAGGTGGGTTCATTAATGACGAGTTCGAGTGGTAAACCATTGGTCATGGTAATTAGTTGCGTGGTGCTTGCTGAACAGCCCGCTGACGAGGTTACGGTAAGTGTTACCGTATAAGTGCCAATTGTACCGTAAGTGTGTGTTGGATTTTCAATAGCAGCTGTTCCGCCATCACCAAAATTCCAGCTCCAGCTTATAATTTCATCTGCTGCTGTTGAAAGGTCTGCAAATGAAACGGGGTTAATGATACACCCTCCCGAAAATTCAAAAGCAACGGTTGGCAATTCATAAACGGTTACTTCGTAGCTTGTGGTATCATTGCACGAAAGGTCATTGACACCAATTAGTTCAACGGTATAGGTGCCTGGTGTGCCATAGGTATGACTAGGATTTTCAGCCGTGGAAGTTCCGCCGTCTCCAAAATCCCATTGCCACGTGGGGCTGCCCCCTTCTGGAATTGTACTGGTGTTTTCAAAATCGATTGATTCTCCAAAACAAACATTTTCTGCCGTAAAATCGGCATCTAATGCATCTGCAAAAAACACAGCATGTGATAAACGCAAACATTGGCCACCAATCGAATATTCGGCGGTATAGGTGCCCATTCCGTAGGCATTCACATCAATTGTTTCTCCGGTTTCACCCACCAAGGCTATACCGTTTTTATACCATTGCCATGTGCCACCTATGGTGTCAATTCCGGTGGAAAGTTGTAAATCGCCGTCGCACCAATCACCTGTGCGGGTAATTTCGGTAAAGTGTTCTTCGGAGACTAGGGTGAGGCCGTCTAGGTAGTAGTAACTTGTAACGGCCACAACACCGCAAGGTCCGCCAATTGCAATTGCATTTATATCCACCACGGGGGTATAGGTGAAGGTAACTTTGTGCCAAGAACCGTCCATGGGTAAAACAACCAATTGGTCATCTAATAATTCCCAAGAACCTTCACCTACCGGGCAGTCACCTCCTGCCCAAGGAAGATCCGTACAATTGGGAGTCCCATATAAGGAAAGATTAATTGAAGAGTTACCTTTGCCCCAAGCCAAATATAAGTCTAATTGATAGGAGGCGCCTGCTAACATAGGTGAACTTAAACATGATCCCATCATTTCGTGATAACCGGGACCAGTTTCATAGAATCCAACATAGGCATTTCCTCCATCAATAGTTGGAAAATCAGGTTCTTCTGTGCCTGGTAAAAATGTATAAGAGCAAGTATGAAGATATTCACATGAGCTTCCTAACGAAGCTTGTATCCAATTATCCAAACAATCAAAACCGACATCTCCCCCCCCCATTGGGCAGCATAATGTATCTTCAAAAGAAGTGTTAGGAATCAAACTCGTAAAACCAGCCAAATTCTCGCAATCACAATCCGGATCATTTAAGTCAATTAACCCATCACCGTCATCATCTAACTCGTTATTACATACCTCTTGTGAAAATCCGACAAAGGATAGAAAAAGCAATGCTATAACAGATATTTTTTTCATTTGATAATTCAAGTAATTAGACGAAGGTCAACCCTCTATTGTTGCATAATTGGTTCTAAAGGTCTTGATATTAATTTGTTTTTACCAATTTGACAGAATAAGCGCTAATTTCATTAAAGACGCAAAGTAGAATAAATTATTGATCTTGCATCTTCAACCTACCTCCCCACCAATTCTACCGTACCTTGTCCTTTGAGTTTGGTGCCATTATCCGTCACTGCCGTATAGGTATAAAAATAAACCCCGTTAGTACAATTGTTGCCTTGTTGATTTGTGCCGTCCCAAAAGCCGTTGATGGTGGTTATTTCGCCTACTACCTGGCCCCAACGGTTGGTAATAATGCAGTTAAATTCTGCGATTGATGCGGATTTGTAATCAAAGGTAAACACGTCATTTTTGCCGTCGTTGTTGGGGGAGAAGATGTTGACGTTGGCAAAGGCTATGGGTTCAAAAATGGTAATGATTTTACACGTCGTGTCGGTGCAACCGTTTTTGTTCATGGCAACAAGGCAAACGTTTACTTCGTAAGATTCGCTCGCGGCTTGATAGGTGGTGTCGAAGGTTTCAAAATAACTGGTGCTGAGTTGCCAATCGTTTTGTGGATGATTGAGGTTCCAGAAAAAGGTGGTGTCCGCAAGCGGATTATTGGGGTTGGCAAAATTTTCTGATTGGTTTTCAAAAACAACTTCTACGGGTGCTGTGCCTTTATGGTCGGCATTGAGTTGGATGGAGGTGATGGTGAAATCGGCAATGGGGTTTAAGGAATCTAAATAAAGTGATTTTATGAGCACGCATCCATTATTGTCTGTCGCAGTAAATTGGTAATTCCCCGGATTGAGACCGCCCCAAGTGGTGCTTGTGGTTTCTTCGCCGGTGTCTGTGTTTTTCCAAGTGTACTCATAATCGGGGGTCCCGCCTGCTGCTGCACCTTTTACAACCCCGTTTCCACTTTGATAACCGTATAAACGGCAATAGGCTGGTTCATAGCCAAATTCTGTAAAGTACAAGGAATCGGGTTGGTTAATTGTAAAATTAAAGCTGCGACTGCATCCGTTTTCATCATTGATGGTGAGCAGATAATCGCCTGCTGTGAGGTTCCATGTTGAGTCGGCGCCTAAGCCATTGTTGTTTGCCGGGTTGGGACTCCAATTATAATCTATTGCGGCATAGCTGCCCGTTGGATTGTAAACAGAATCTACCCGTGCCCAACCGGTATTGTCTCCATAACATAGTGGATCTTTTGTTGTTAAATCAAGATCTAGTTGACCGGGTTGATTCAGGAATACGGAATCTTTTCCTGCACATTCCGATTCGTCTTCAACTTCTATATAATACCATCCTGTGGGTAAGGTATTGGCAACATTGCTATTGTCAATATTGAGGATTGTTCCGTCTGCATCTTTGATGGTGAAAACAACTTCTCCTAGAGGATCTTCAACCGTTACTACAATGGATCCGTCTGAAAACCCAAAACACGTGGGTTCGTTAATGACGAGTTCAAGCGGCAAACCATTGGTCATGGTGATTGGGAGCGTTGCAGAAGAACTGCAACCATTTTGTGTGGTTACGGTAAGTGTTACCGTATAAGTGCCAATTGTACCGTAGGTGTGCGTTGGATTTTCAATAGCAGCTGTGCCGCCATCTCCAAAATTCCAGCTCCAGCTTATAATTTCATCTGCTGCTGTTGAAAGATCAGTAAAAGAAACGGGGTTAATGATACACCCTCCTGAAAATTCAAAATCTACAGTTGGCAATTCATAAACGGTTACTTCGTAACGTGTGGTATCATTGCATGATAAATCATTGATGCCAACTAATGTTACCGTGTAAATACCCGGCGCAGCATAGGTATGACTGGGGTTTTCAGCCGTGGAAGTTCCGCCGTCTCCAAAATTCCATTGCCACATGGGGCTGCCCCCTTCTGGAATTGTACTTGTATTTGCAAAATCAATTGTACCACCTAAACAGGTGTTTTCTGCGGTAAAATCGGCATCTAATGCATCTGCAAAAAACACAGCATGCGATAAACGCAAACATTGGCCACCTAGGCTATATTCTGCGGTATAGGTGCCCATTCCGTAATCGTTTACGTTAATTGTTTCTCCGGTTTCACCCACCAAGGCTATGCCGTTTTTATACCATTGCCATGTGCCACCTACGGTGTCTATTCCAGTTGAAAGTTGTAAATCGCCGTCGCACCAATCACCGCTGCGGGTAATTTCGGTGAAGTGGTCTTCGGAGACGAGGGTGAGGGCGTCTAGGTAGTAGTAGCTTGATCCCGGAACATAACCACATGGACCACCTATAGCAATAGCATTTATATCAAGCATAGGAGTATAAAAAAAGGTAACCTTATTCCAAGAGCCATCCATTGGTAAAATAGTAGGAACATTATCCAATAATTCCCAAGAGCCAAGTCCAATCGGACAATCGACTCCTACCCAAGGTAAATCCATACAATCTGACGTGCCATATAAAGAAAGATTTATTGAAGAACTTCCCTCTCCCCATGCTAAATACAAATCTAATCTGTATGTTACTCCCGCTAACATTGGCACAGTTAGACAAGATCCTGTCATTTCATGACCTCCACCTGTCTCGTAAAAACCAACATATCCTGACCCGCCGCCTGGAAGTGGCAATAGAGGTTCTAGTATACCAGGCCAAGCAGGAAAATTACACAAATTAAAATAATCCGTGCTCCCCATTGTAGATGCTTGTACCCAATACTCTATACAGTCGAAATCCGTCGTAATTGGACAATACAAGGTATCCTCAAAAGAAGGGTTCGGTATTAAAGACGTATAGCCAGCTAATTCTTCACAATTACATTCCGGATCATTCAAATCAATTAAACCGTCCAAATCATCATCTAATCCATTATTGCATACCTCTTGTGCAAAACCGCAAATTGGAAGCAGGATTAAAAATATGAGGATTGTTTTTTTCATATTATGATTCAACACATAAGACGTATCACAGCTGATTATTGTTGCATAATCCTCTGCACACGTTCGTGCTATTAATTTGCCTTTATCAATTTAATAGAATAGGCATTGATTTCATCATTTACCCAAATGGTATATATACCATTTGCAAATGTAGAACAGTCCAATAACAGATTGGAATCATTAAATTCTCCATAGTAAATGACTCTTCCGTCAACGCCTATAACATTTATTGTATATATTTTTAATGGATCAGAATTTAACAATTTAATCCTAGTAAGTCCACTTGTAGGATTAGGAATCAAAACCAAATCAATAGCCCCTCCTTCATTTTCAACAGCTTCATTATCAATTGGATCACCAAAAACAGGTTTTTGCATAGGCATTTCATCTACCTCTATATCTACTCGCATAGTAAAGACGCTCCCTCCATTAGACGAATAGTATAAGTTGCCACTTGCTGGATCGCCCAACATATAGCCCATATACCCTTGAAAAGAACCCGTCACAAACAAATGACCAAAATTATCAACGGCAACTGCTCCAGGATAATGGAAAGCGTTTTCAATGCCTGAAGGGTTAGTTGTGCCGTTTGACAAATTATAAGAACCATCTGAAATATTGTATGAATTGAGACTAAGTAGATTGTCCTCACTTGCAAGTCCTATGAAATTTAAAACACTACCTCCTGGATCTTCATTATCAAAGAAAACGCTGGTGGTTCTGTATCCCGCGAAGTAAACCGTATCCTCAAAAATACTGACACATTTTGAATATGAATGACCCAAACCAACTGGATTCGATATCTCAGACAACCCCGCCGGTGCAATTCCCCCATCAAAACGCATACTCACAAAATACCCTGTATAACGGTTAAAAGCAATCGGCAAATCATGCCCTGCTAAACCAAAAGCTGCAGCTGTCTCCCCCTTTTTCGTCCCTGTCATAAAAGCATTCCCCGTTGTTTTATCAAGGGCGATATCCATCCCTGTCATACTATTACTTGCTCCATAACTAATATTTCCTTTTTTAAGAAAGACGCCGTTTGGATTATCGGTCATTGCGCCTGGACCGCCTGTGTGATCCAAATATTTAAGGACAAAAGCATCCCGTTGCGCGCCCGAAGCATTAAGCGTAGTGAATGGTGCCCCTCCGTAGGATGAAATATTAAAAGAACTTCTAAAATCACCAAAAAGCCAAAAGGAGCCAAATGTTCCGGAGCCTAACGGCGAATCTTCATCATAATCAATGGCATTAACTATTGCACCGTTAAAAGTGGTGCTTTGCAAATGAAACCGTTTTGGTCCTATCGAAGAATAAGAAGGCACATATTTACGGATATACACTTTCTCTAGTCCATACGTATTATACGTTTGCCCGGCAACAATTATTTTTCCGTTGTTTTCATTAATAGCGATTGCGGTGAGGTTAGAATTAGCGGCATCACTCCAAACAGCATCTACATAATCTACTTTTCCAGTGGTCATGTTTAAACGAGCGATATACCCATTTTTACCTGCTCGAGTTGTGGTTACTGCTCCTGCTCCAAAACCAAAATCGCCAATGCCATGGTTAAATGTAATTTGATTTTCAAATTCACCCACAATGAATAAATAATCACCCGATTCGCGTATCGCCATGTCGTACGAATAATCATCCGCACCATTGCCCGTCGCATACGCCACCCACATTAAATTGGCACAGTTGTCATATTTTGCCACATAGGATTTTGTATTTGTTGTAAAGGCAGGGTCGGCATCAACCGTAACATTTGCATTGTCTCCGCCATCAAAAACAGCATAACCTTGGTAAATACCGGTGATGTAGACGTTGCCCTCGCTATCTGTTGCAATGGCATTGCCTGTTTCGTATAAACCATCCGTGGTTTTTTGATGCCAATTTCCTGTTTTAGCTTCAACCTCTACACATTCACAATCAACCTCCTCAACATAATTAAAACAGCCAAGGGCGCGTACACAATAGGTTGTAGTTTCGGTGGGGTTAACCTCAATCGTTTCACCCGTTCCAACAACAGGGCCGTCACAAGAGCCTTCGTGCCATTCCCATTCGTAGGCGTCGTAGAGGACGCCGCTGACGTATAGATCAGCAACGCCAGTACATAACCCTTCTTGTACAACAGTTATATCGTTGATTATGGGTTTATTTTCGGCGACATAAAGATATACAGCACCTGCGGCTGAACGAAAAGTGCCTCCACCTAATTCGTCGTAGTCTTGGCCATAAGCGCCAATCATAAGTCTATTATTGTTAATCGAAAGTGCTTCACCAAAATGATCTATTGAATTTCTGTCAAATCCAACAAATTTTTGCGCCTGACTCCAAATCCCACCTGAATAGGCAAAAAGATAAGCAGCGCCTGCATCAAATAATGAATCCAAACCTGCTTCATCAAAGTCATGACCGGGCGATCCAACCAAAATCTGATAATTATCAATGGCGACCAATGTGCCAAAAAAATCATATCGCACATTATCTGAAGGAAATATTTTTTGTTGAAAATCAAAGGTACTGGTTGCGTCATTCCAGAGATAGATATAAGCAGATCCTGAATTTGTCAATTCAACTCCTCCTACAACTGGATCTTCTGTGTAAGCGCCAACCACTATGTTTTCTTGTGACATATCTACTGATGATCCAAAATAATCAAGTTCTGTTCTGTCAAATGCAACCAATTTTTGGGTTTGTGACCAAACACCAGTTACTACATTTTTCCTAAAAATATATACAGATCCAGATCCATTTTTGATGTCACCATCAGCTTCATCACGATCTTCAAACCTTGCAGCAACTGCGGCATGATTCCCAAAAACAGATACTTCATTGCCGAACTGATCGCCAATGTGGCGAATCGTCGCTGTGATTTTATTCTGAAAATCAAATTCAGATGTAAGATTGTTCCATTCATAAATATAAGCTGCGCCGGAATTAACAACGCTAACTAAGGCATCATCTTCATCTTCAAAGGGTGCAGCCGCTATTAATCTTCCACCGTGCATTTTTAATGAAAATCCAAATTTAGCTGTTAATTCACTATCAACAGTTAAATCGTTACGCAGTGGGTTTAATCGTTCCACGAACACAGCCTCATCAGCTATGATGCGATATATGTATACAATCCCGGACTGATATATATCATAATTATCGTATTGAGAAGCACCAATTGCAATCAAATCGTTTTCCAATGCTACCGCTGCTCCAAATTCGGAATCAGTTTGAATATCGAGTACACCAACCGCAGACTCAGCATAAATAACATCAATTTGATCCCACACACAGGCAGTATCATTCCAATGATAAAGATAAACCGCACCGGTTCGCAGAGTAGTAACTCCACCAGCTATGTGATCTGCGAAATGCGCTCCGGCAACCATATAATCTCCAAAAATAGCATTACCACCATAATGACCTAGATGATCACCTGCCAAATGTGGATCAGCAACAACTTTACTATCAAAGGCAAATGTTTGGCAAAAAATAGTTGGATTATAAAGTAAAAAAAGTCCCAAAAATAGGATGATTAGGTGATTGGTGATTGGTGATTGGTGATTTCATATAATGGGTTTTTAAAGTTTGGACTGTAATGTAGGGATAAAGATTTGAATTAGCAAGTTATTTTGTGGAAATAAATATTGTTAAGTCCTTGTTTTTCATCACCAAACCCAGTCTAAATCTGTCGAATGCATTTTTGCTGCGTAAATAAAATTGGCAACATCAACAAATTCAGCGAAAAATTGAACTAAAGAACTACAAACGATCCGATTGTCCAGAAGAACTTTCTTGAATTTGGGCGGCAGCTTTCAATCGTCCAAACTTAACAAATACACCTATTTTAAAGGTTGTGAATTGGTTTTGGCTAACGGACTCATATTGATAATTTCCAGAAAATTGAGTCGACTTATATTTTGGAGGAATGATATTACTGACATCCGCAAAAAATTGGAGGTTATTGCCGTTGTATTTTTTGGTCAAACGCAGTCCCCAATTTGCTACCACACTATTGCGCGAATCTGCTCCACCCCATTTATTCAAATGAAAACGATTCATCAAGCTAAAATCTTTTGGCAGGCTAAACGTTAAGTAGGAGTAAACACCATACGTGAGGTTAAAAAATGGATCTCTGCCAAAAATTGGAGTAAAACTGTATTTGCTATAATCCATCCACACGGAGTTCCATCCTTGCAACCACTTTGTTTGAAACGGAATACTGAAAGATGCGCTAAGGCGATCCTCGGCGAAGGCATTCATGGGTGTATTCTCTGTTAAATAAGAATCGGGGCGAATGAATGAAATAGAACTAATTGGATCCTTCAAATGCGAATAACTCAGGGAGAAATTATAGGCATAAAAAAGATCCACTTCAAACCCCACCGTTTGCTCAACTGAAGGACGCAAATACGGATTTCCGTAGTTGATTTCTAAACTATCAGATTGGCGCACGAAAGGGTCATAATTTGAGAATTGCGGGCGATCGATCCCCGAATTATAAAAAACGGTAATCGCAACCTTATCGCTCGGTTCGAGCAAAATGGATGCATTTGGAAATGGCAAGATATAGGACGAATCCATAAACTGTTGATTCAACGAATTACTGTACCCGTCTAATTTGGTATACTCGGCACGCAGGCCAACACGAAAACCAACCTTTTTCCATTTCTTTGCGATATCAAAAAATGCTGCACCGATATGCTCTTGATAATCGTAAGAATTTGAGGCCGTTGTATCACTAATCCAAGCTCCATCTACATCATTGTATTGATCGAATCTTTTGCCGTTAAACAAAGCACTGTAAGACATTCCTACATTTAATTTCCACCCCGTTGTGTCAAATACGTGTTCGTAATTCGTTCTGAACTCACCAATATTCGGGATATCCCGTGAATCGTTGCGAATTCCAAAGTTGGAAATAGTGGCATCCGGAATAAATTCGAAACGACTAAGAGCTATTGCATCCGACGAACTGACCTTATTTACATAATTCAAATTCACTTCAAAATTACTTTTATTCGTATCTGTTTCAACCGTATAATTGATAAAAGCGCTGTTATTTAACCACGTATAGGATGAATTATTCGTCGATTCACTCGAAGTTTGATCGACACCAGAATTTGCGTAAACAGAATTTGAGATATTGTCTGAAGAACCACCACTTCCGTATCCATTTACACCGAAGGTGATGCGTTGTTTATCCGTGACATTATACGCCGCTTTGAGGTTATAATATTGCCATAAATTAACACTGTTAAAATCATATTGAGAGGTAAGACTTCGAAAACTGTCATCCGTTGTAAATCCGCTCGAATTTCCAAACCCATTTTGTGAATTATAATTCGCCCCTAAATAACCATTGAGCGAGAATTTTTTTCGTTTCCAACTCAATCCAGTGCTCAATCCAGCTTGAGGTCGCAATTGAGTGCTTAACCCACCATCTGCTCGAACGGTCATATTATACCCTTCAAGGTGAAAGTTTTTGGTATAGACTTCGATTACACCATTTCCACTCCCCTGCGCTTTGTATTTGGCAGAAGGATTGGTGATAATTTCAATCCGTTCAATTTGGTTGGCAGGAATTGCCTTTAATTCATCATTGGAAATAATCGCTTGTCGATCAACGAGAATAAGAGGACTTCCCCGACCGATAATCTCGATTCGTTCATCATCAGGTGAGGTTAATTTTGGAGAAGCCTTCAGCACCTCGAACAAGTTAGTTAAACTTTGTAAATTCGTACCTTCCACATTCACTGAAATACCATCCATGGTGCGCACAAACATTTCTTTGCGATAGAGAATTTCAACCTCATCAAGCGCCTGATCTTTTTGCATTGCCAAAATCCCGAAATCAACGAGGGTATCTCCAGGAGAAACAGAAAATGGAATAATTGAATCTTTATAATTTGGAACAGCAATTTTTGCATAAAATTCAGTATTTTTCTTTGGATCAAATATCAAATTTAATGCGGTGCTGTCCAAGTATGATCCTTTTTTTAAGGTTGAATCAGGCAAAGAAAAAATGGTGATTTGTCCAAGACTAAGTGCAGCTGTATCAGCAATGATCGTGGCTCGAATACGAACCGTTTGCCCATAGGTTAGACTCATAAAAAAGAAGGCAAGAGCTGAAAGAACTATTTTCATTTTAGGCATTTAGGTTTTGGTATCTCGTCCAACACGTGAACGTAATTATAGCGCAAAGATAACGTTTCGTTACACCCCTGTCGTACCGTTCATCACATCTTAACAATTAATTAGGATTTTTTAAGAGACAATCCTCTAATAATCAACGCTATTTTTTTCGAATGATGATTAATTTATTATAGATAAAGATTCCAATCAGTCCCGCTAAAAGCGGAAGGATAATCTCTACAGTGAGGATATTTGTTCGCCACGAAAGATAAAGAATTGCAGCGCCGGTAATGGCTAAATTCGCAATTAACCCCGCTAATCCCGCAATCAAAAAATGACGATAATCGAGAATCATTCCGCCTAAAATTCCTAGACCTGCATTGAGTAACCACAAATCTTGAAGAGACATGATTTTCATTGGTTTTGGAGTTGAACCGCCATATTCTTCTTTCACAAATCCCAGGTGGATCATCACAAACGTTGCAGCAGCCACAAAACAGATTCCGCCTAAAATGAAACGAAACTTCTTCTTGCCCGTCATCTGATTCATTTTATCTTCGATATTTATATTTCCTTTGCTCATCCTTTATTTTTTTATCTTTAATACCAATTACTAAGCTAGTTTTTTTATCTTCGAAAAACAAATTCAAACAGCTTAACCATGATGATCTATGGACTGCGACGTGTCGTTTTAAAATCGGAGAAAATGCCCTTTACGAATTGCGCGAAATGCGGCGTTAAAGGGCAATCAAAAATCACCTTCTATCGGCGTCATTTCCACCTCTTTTGGATCCCTATGTTTCCGCTCGCCAAACGTGGAAGACTTGAATGTGATGCCTGCGGGACCTCCACCAAACCAAAAAATCTCCCGGCGGATGTTGAAAATGAATTCGTACGCGTGAAAAGCGAAGCGCGTGGTCCCCTTTGGCAATTTTCAGGAATTTTGGCAGTCAGTTTAATCATTGGATTTTCGACATATTCAGCAACGCTCTATAACAATAATCAAAATGAATACCTGAACTCGCCGGCCGTTGGCGACCGATATCAGTATCGGTTGGAAAATGACCTGTACTCACTTCTGCTTGTGAGGGAAATTATGGATGATACGCTTTATCTTTCACCAAACATTTTTGAAATTCAGAAAAAAAATAAGCTAGAACAAATTGACAAAATCCAAAATTATAGTAAATATTATTATGCGTACACCTATTCTGAAATTCGAAATATGTATGATACGCGCGAAATTTTTAGGATTCTTCGTTAAGTTCTATTAGCTTTATTTTTAACTACTAAAATTAAATTATACATGCGATACCCGGAAGATTTATTGATGAATATCTATTGGTCGTTTGATGAAGATCAATATCCGAATCAAGATAAGTTTACTGCCGCTTTTTTGGAGTACAGCGAAGCTTTGGATGACGAAATCGAGGATATAAATGCGGTTTGTTTTGAGCACCCCAAATTAGTGATCGTGTACGATACATTTGAAGATGATTTTGAAGACGAAGACATGGACGGGGATGATTTTGAATCGAATACGCTATTAATCGAAGCCGAGAATGGAAAGTCGTTTACAACCGTGGAATTACTTTATAAAATCCATCAAGCCATTGGCGTTTTGTTAGAAGAAGAAGATGCTCATTTTTTCGAAGGACTTAATTTCATTACGGACGAAGATGAAGATTACCCAGGTTTGCCCGTTTATTATTTGAATTTGGGGTCTTAGGCGCGAGATTCTAATATTCGGACTCTATTAAAACAACTCCTTCTGAAAATAGCGACGCAAAGCGCGCTACTTAGAATGAAATGTGAAATCAATTCTTAATCGTAATATAATATTGACCCAAGACGCTGCATGCCTCATATGGGCCCTCACGATTTGCTCGTATACAGTTCATAATTAGCACTAATTCGTCTTCAGTTAACTTGTCGACTGCATTGATGCGGTAAAAAATCATCTCCGGTGCAAGGCCCATATTACAATTTAATTCGAACTGGTCCTTTTCCTTTATCTCAATTGTAAATCGCAACACATCATGACTCATGGAAAGACATGTTATTTCATATTTTCCTGGTGGAATAGAGATTAAATATTCACCCTTTAAATTTGTCTTTACTTGCCTAACAAGGCCTTCTTCATTCTTAAATAGCAAACGTGCTAAAGGAACAGGTTCGCCGCTATTATCACGAACCAAACCATAAAAGGTGTTTTCTGTTTCTAAAGAATCCAGTTTTTTTAGGATATAAGAAGATGAATCATCCTGGTTTTTAAAATTTATCGTGTATTCGAAACGGAATTTTAAGTTTGAATCTACCTGCTCCAATTGCCAGTCTTGCGAATAAGAGAATAAAGAGCAACTGACCAATAAAAATGCAAGCAAGAATTTCATGCGCGTTCTAAGGAATTGATTTCTGTAAAAATATCAATAATTGCGCCATAAGTATTAATCAACTTAATTAATCGAAGATAAACTTTAACTTTGCATCCTATTCAATGGCAACAAAAAAATCCACCGATCCCTACGCCGCATTGCGGATAAAAGAGTTTAATCTTTTTTTAATTATTCGTTTTGCACTTGTTTTTGCGTGGGCAATGCAATTCATTGTGATCGAATGGGAAGTTTATCGCATCACCAAAGATCCGCTTTCTTTGGGCATTATTGGATTAATGGAAATTATTCCTGCCCTCGGCATTGCTTTATTTGCTGGTCACTTTGTGGATAAATGGGAAAAACGGAATTTATTGATAAAGTGTTTGGCAGGTTTTGCATTGATTAGTTTTGGATTAGTTTATTTAACATGGGAGGACACGGCGACCTATTTGTCATCCAATTCGATTTTACTTGGCATCTACGCCCTTGTTTTTGTGGGGGGCTTATTGCGTGCTTTTATCGGCCCGACGGTCTTTTCGTTGCTCTCACTTATTGTTCCAAAAAACAGGTACGGCAACGCATCAACGTGGAGCACTACCGCCTGGCAAATGGGCTCAGTAACAGGTCCTGCCTTAGGGGGTTTTGCTATTTTATGGTTTGGTGTTTCCTGGGCTTTATTTATTGTCTTGATGATTGTTTTAATTGCCTTTGTTGTCTTACTCGGTATTGGCAGAAAGCCCATTATGAATAAAAAAGTTGATGAATCTATTTTTGACAGCTTAAAGGAAGGGGTGAAATTTGTTTTTAAAACCCGGGAGATTTTAGGGGCGTTGACCTTGGATATGGTCGCTGTTTTATTCGGTGGAGCTGTTGCGCTTTTGCCAATATTTGCGACGGACATTTTAGAAGTTGGACCAAAAGGATTTGGTTTTTTACGCGCGGCACCGGCCATAGGCTCTTTCTTAACCTTACTATTTATTACGTATTTCCCAATCTACAAAAAAGCGGGAACAAAACTTCTCCTCTCTATAGCTGGCTTTGGTGTCTCAATAATCATATTTGGCTATTCTGAATGGTTTATCCTTTCATTTATTGCTTTGTTTTTGAGTGGTGTCACGGACGGAATTTCGGTGGTCATTCGCCAAACCATTTTACAATTGTATACACCGGATGATATGCGTGGTCGTGTTTCCTCTGTGAATTCTATGTTTGTAGGATCCTCTAATGAATTAGGCGCTTTTGAAAGTGGACTTACTGCCAAATTGTTCGGTCCTGTAAAAGCGGTTATTGGGGGTGGAATTATCACCTTACTTGTGGTGGGTTATACGGCGCTTAAATTTCCCAAATTACGAAAGTTGGAGTTTAAAGATCAGGATTGATGGTATGATTGGTCTGAAGAAAAAACTTCTGCCTTCTACCTATTACATCTTACCTCTTGCCTTCTGCCTAAAAACTAATGACTCGGAAAAACCTTTGCGCCCTCCTTTGCGGTTAAGAAAAAACTTCTGCCTTCTGCCTATTGCCTAAAAACTAATGACTAATGACTAATAACTCAGAAAAGATGAGTTGATTGGTTACAAAATACCCGCAGACTGAGCGGAGCCAATAACTCTCGGGACGAAGTCAAGGGGTGAAGAAAAACCTTCTGCTCTATGCCGAGACAGGACAATAAATCGCCTCGTTCTTTTTTATGTGTCAGATTTCTAGGCTAGAAGATTATTCACGCATGACTGCCTTTGATATGGCTTTACATAGCTAAAACATTAAAAAAACTACAAATTGATATTTAAGCACGTTCAATTTCTTTTTTACACGAAATCATCCAACTCTCAATCAATTTCTGATGAAGAAGAATTATTCTATCCTTTTTAAACTGAAATTGTACTGGGTATAATAATAAGATTCTTCCGCATTGCCTCCTGAATAGCAGCCCCATTTAGTTTCTATGTACAGCGAATCAAAATCTTCGCTGCGAAAGCAGGCTGCAAAACGCACATAACAAGATGAACTGGGTTCACAAGAAACTTCGATTTCAGGATATAAAGTGTCAATTGGAAATTTATTCATGGGCTGTGAACTGCATCCGCTAAAGTATGTTTCTGGCAGAAGTTCTAGTGAATCAGTTCCAATTGGATTTACGGTAATTAGACCTTCTCCATAACTGTTAATAATTAACGGATAAGACGGATCAGGGTCGTCTGTTGCATGATAGTAAGATTCCTCTTTTTTTACCCATACGCCGCTGAATTCACCAAGAAATTGTGCGTTTAAATTCACAATTTCAGGTACATCAGTCACGGGTATTTTAGGTTCATGCTTTTTACAGCTCATCATTAATGCAGCAAAAACTGCCACGCCAATTTTCCCTTTCATATTAATCATAACGATATGAACATAAAAAGGGTTGGTTGGATTAATGCTTTAAGAATGATCCCGTCGCTGGTAATGCAAGTGAGTGAACAGAATTCATGAGAACCTTTGAAAATTGACAGTGATCGAACTAATCGCGGGGGGGGATAAATTGACCGCTTGGCCTAGATTTACCGCAGCACCGTAACAAATCCTTTAAACTCGTATACTTTGTCATTTTCTTTATCTTTAGCTTGAATGACCCAAACATATACACCATCCTGAACAACTGTTCCACCGTAGGTTCCATCCCATAGACCGTCAGGATTATACGATTCCCAAATCATTTCTCCCCAACGATTGAAAAGAGTTAAATGAAAATCATAGATATCAATTCCTTCTATATAAATACCCCACATTTGGTTTAGGCCGTCCCCATCTGGGGTAAAGGCCGAGGGTGCATAAATAATTTGATCATTATTGATAATTAAGATTTCTTGGGCAGAATCAACGCACCCAAATTCAGTGGTTTCAATTAGGGAGACAGTATAATTATTACTGATCAGTTCAGGATAATAAATTTCGATTAATGAATCACTGAATGCTTCAGTAGTTGTAGCGCCTGGTGTCGACCATGAAAAGGAACTTGTATAATTTGGACTAATATTTACTGCCTTCACCACTGTATTAAAATAGGTCGTAGGATTTGGTGTGATATATAAGTTCGGCGAAGGCAGTGGATGTATAGTGATATAACTCGTCACTTCTGTAGAACTCACGCAACCTTCGGGCGATAATACATTGAGTTTAACATTGTAAGTTCCTGCTTCTTCGAATAAATACGTAACAGGATTGCCAAACAGCACTTCCTCGTTGATATGCCAAGTAGATGCATTTAAACTTGCATCCGGTCCTGTTAGATCCGTAAAGACAATTGCTACCGGTACACATCCTTCAGTGGTATCTGAAGTCAAAGAAGGCCGTTCAGGAACGTATACCTGTGTACAAATTGCGACGGGTGTTGTTTCACAACCATCTTCGACTGTGACGCAATATTCGGTGGTAATCAATGGATTTTTATTCATCAATGCAGTATTGTCTGCGAGCGGAATTCCGTTTGCCGTCCATTCATAGGTATAATCCCCTCTTCCACCTGCAGACAGAACCTCTACAACTGCGAGATCCCCAATACAAACCGTATCAAATGGACTAATTTCGAGCGTTATTGGATCCAAAACAGTAATTAAAATAGAGTCCATAGGAGAAATACATCCCGCTACATTTTCAGCGGTCACATACACCCAATAATCCTCCGTTAAACCCTCTAAAGTCTGGCTAGCCGAATTATCTGACCCTGGTATTGACCATTCATAACTATGAAGTGAACCGTCTGAACTCGACGCTTCAAGTTCAACTGTTCCGTTTTGACAGATCGTCGTATCCCCCGTTAAATAAGCCAGCCCATTGGTCATTAAGATGTCTATGGTGATGGTAGCTTCGCAATCGTAATTGGAAACCACAATAAGTTCAACGGTATAAAGTCCCTCAGTTGCGTACAAATGTGCAGGGTTCTCATCACTTGACACAGTTCCATCTCCAAAATTCCAGCTCCAACCAATAATCTCTGACGGAGGATCAATAAGGGATAAACTATTGAATTGAACTTCACTCGTATAACAGCCCCCTGTTCCACCCGACTCAGAAGAAACACCATCCACTATAAATTCGATCAGTGGCGCAGGAAGAGGATAGACTTCAATAATTTTCCCCATAGTATCACGGCATCCTGTCTCGCTAATCGCTACAAGATCGACGGTGTATGTGCCAGGCTCGGTATAGACATGCATTCCATCTTCGGTGAAACCTGTTTCGCCATCTCCATATATCCATTCATACGCATCTAACTCACTTAAAAATTCAGTTGTTGATTCATTCTCAAAGTTCAATACTTCAAAGACACAATCATTTTCAACCGTAAAATCGGCATTCACTGTGGTGGTAAAAAACTCCAAGGTGGTTGTATCTTTACACCCATAATTTGTGGTGACCACCAATGATAATGTAGCCTCTCCAAGACCTTCATATAGATATGTTGGATTTTCTAGATCGGAGGTCTCACCTCCTCCAAAATCCCAATGCCATTCCACAATTTCCGAAGGTAAACCAACTGCAGATGCATCCATAAAATGGATGGGGTGGTTGGCACAAAAGACGTTATAACCATACCATAAGAAAGAACCTTCCGAATCGAAATCTATGATCGCATCAGGACGTTGATAAAAGTTAATATCATGATGCACTGTATCATTACACATGGAATCTAAGCTGCGCGCAATGAGTGTAACACCATAAGTTCCAAAGGCATCATACGTATGATAAACATCTTCCGTTTCGTAGTTAATTCCACCCCCCATATCCCATTCCCATTCGATTATATCCTCCCCCGTATAGGTTGATGTGTTTTCAAAAAGTAATGAATCGGGATTACACATATCTTCCACCAAAAAATCAGCATTAACAGGCCCGATTGGCATAAAAGTAGATCCAAAACAGGATTCTCCAAATGTTTTAACAAAACTAAACGTTCCCAATCCATATGGAATGGGCATTAGGGTATCATTCGTTTCACCGATTAATGCTATACCGTCTTTATACCATTGTGTCGAAGCACCCACCCCATCTTCTGCTATATAAATCAAATCACCCGTACACCATGATCCAATTTTTTCAATTCCATAAAAATCGTATTCGGTTAATAAAACGAGATTATCAAAATAAAAATAACCAAACGGTTCACTATCATCACATAAACCTCCGATTGCAAAAGCGTTCATATCCACTGTCGGTGTAAATTCAATCGTTACTTCCTGCCACGTAAAATCCTCCTCAAACACGACATATTCCGTACTCAACATTTCCCAATCTCCAACACCAATTGGACATGAAATGCCGAGGTAAGGCATATCGCCTACATTCGGAGTTCCGTATAACGTTAAGTTTAAATTTTCGCTAAAATTAGTCCTTGCAACTGACAAGGAAAGAACATAAGTCACTCCCGCAACCAATGGCGACAGTAAACTATTGGTTCCTAATACCTCAATCAAACCTCCATCATGGATAGCTGCACCAACAAAACCTGTTTCGTTATCAATTCCGCTAAAAGGATATCCCATAGGAGGTAAATAATCACATTCGTTATAATAATCTGCAGTACCTTGATTTACATCTTGCCAAGCAGTTGCACATGAAATTAGACTATGACTATATGGACAACAATCTGTTTCTTCAAAATCGGGGTTAGGAATAAGGCTGGGAATATCACCATCTAAAAAATCTCCACAGTCACATTCAGGATCATTTAAATCGATTAAACCATCCCCGTCATCATCAATAGCGTTATCGCAAATCTCCTGACCGAAGACAGCGATATTTAAAAACAAGGTTAGGTAAAAAAAAACTAGTTTTTTCATTTAAATAATCAATTGTCTATCAAAGGAATAAAGATACGAAAAAATATTTTATTCAACAGGATTATTCTTTTGGTGAGTCAATTGGGGTGATAAATATGGTTTTTTTTGGGCACTCATTCTAGTTTGCGGACAAATTCTTTATGCAGACGCTAATTATATTTCGAGCCCAGCAGCATTGTTCCTCAACTTTTCCTTTGATTGGCCTGGAGATCCAAGTAAATAAAAAAAGCAAGCGCCATTTGGCTTTAAGAAGCATCAAATAAAAAGCGTGTAAAATTATTTCTAATGAACATTATTGTTTTATGTCCTTCAAATGAATATATTGTTCTTCAAACTGACCTATAAAAATGGTCCGCGAATTAAATTTTTACTATGAGAAAAAACTACAAACAAATTAAACTTTTATGCGCCACCTTACTTTTAGGATGGGGTGCGCAAGGACAAATTATTTCCACCTTTGATTATACGGGTGCAATGCAAACGTTTGTTGTGCCTGCGGGCGTTACAGAAGTTCAATTTGATGTAAAAGGTGCTGAAGGTGGAGACGTCTTAGGTGTAACTGTTGGTTGGGGCGGAACAACGACGATTGATGCAGATGCTGGCAATGGTGGGCGCGTAACGGGATTGTTACCTGTGACTCCCGGTGAAACCTTGTATTTATTTGTTGGAGGAGAAGGCGTTTTACTTGACGGTGGATATAATGGCGGTGGAGATGCGGCCAGTTGCGGAGGAAGTGAAGTGATAGCCTCAGGTGGGGGCGGCGCTTCCGATATACGACAAGGAGGAACAAGTTTTGCAGACCGAACGGTAGTTGCAGGTGGTGGCGGAGGTGCTGCTGGTAATGGAGCAGCCGGTTATCGATCAGCAGACGGAACGGGTGCCGGAGGAGGTTTAGTTGGACAAAGTGCATTGACTGTTTATGTTGGTGCATCCTGTCTCATCCCAACTGGAGGGAGTGCAGTTGCTGGAGGAACGGGAGCTAATAACTCGTGCTGGTGTGGCGGTGGAGCGATAGCTGGTAGCGGATCATTCGGCCTAGGTGGGACAAGTATTTGTGCTCCGTCAGGCTTGAGTACTTGCTCGTGTTCGGGCACAGGTTGCACATCTGGCGGCGGCGGCGGCGGTGGCTATTATGGCGGAGGTGCAGGAATTTGCTATTCGGGAGGTGCTGGAGGTTCGAGTTATACCGTTCCTGGAGCAACTGACATTGAACATACACAAGGCGCCAATGAAGGAAATGGTCAGATCATTATCACGGTTCTTTGCTCACCTCTAACGGTTACTGTCTCAGATTATGACATTTGTTTTGGTGAGACTTTCACACTAGATGCATCAGGAGACGGAACAATCTCGTGGGACATGGGGGTTGAGAATGGCGAACCATTTACACCAGCTGCAGCAGGAATAACAACCTATACCGCAACAAGTGATTTGGGAACGGATTGTGCTTTCGAAGTGGAAATTGAGGTCTTCGAATTACCGTTAGTGACACTTACTTCGGATGAAACAGAAATTTGTGATGGCGACGAAATTATAATCGATTTTGGTGGAGATGCCGACACGTATGAATGGACCCCTGTCGACATTATAGAAGGTGAAGCTTATGTTCCTGAAATCGGTCTCAATACATTTATTTTAATTGGGACAGATGAACTTACGGGCTGTGAAAACACGGCAAGTATTGATGTACTCGTTCATGAATTACCACTTGTCGAAGCGAATGTGGATGACGATAAAATCTGTATCGGTCAATCGTATACTGCAACAGGAGCTGGAGCAGCAACCTACGAATGGACACCTGCTGACGTAATTGATGGAGAATTAAATACGCCAATTGCCGCGGGTCTTATTTCACTGATCGTGATTGGAACGGATGCAAATGGTTGCATAAATTCGGCAAGTACTGAAGTGGAGGTGGCTGAAGCGATTGAAATTACGTATACGACAACGGATGAATTATTGGGTGCTGATGGAACGATTGATGCAACTGTGACAGGTGGTTTCATTCCATATTCATTTGATTGGGACAATGATGGAACAGGTGATTTTGACGATACAGAGGACCTTACAGGAATAGCAGCAGGAACCTATGTTTTGGTCGTACAAGATAGCGAAGGATGCGACAAAACCGTCACAGTGGAACTGAATGGGCAAGTGAGCCTAGAAACAATTCAGGAAAATGGATTCACGATTTATCCTAATCCAACAACGGAGCAAATCACGATTACACTCAATGGGTATTTCACCTATGAAGTCGTAAATTTAAATGGTGATATCGTGATGAATGGAACGGGTGTGAATCAAACCACAGTGGGCTTAGAAGCAATTTCTTCAGGTATGTATTTCGTTCATGTGAAGAATGCAGATTTCTCAAATACAGTTAAGGTTGTGAAAAAATAATATTAATGATTGCATTGCTAAAAGGAGGTTGTCGGTTGGCAACCTCCTTTTTTAATAAAATTCGCCGGATTGTATTTCGCTAAAAAGGGCCTTTCTTAAAGATTTAGTGTGAATTCTAATTCTTGATGGCATGCAACTTAACAATTAAGGCTTTATCCCTGTACGATCAGTTTTGCTGTCTGAATGACTTTACCACTTTCATAAATGAACACCATATACATACCTGAGCCCATTTGATCGTTTGTCAAAACGAGATGAGAACTACCCGCGAGTTGGGAAGAGGTATAAACGATTTGCCCCATTAAGTTTCGGACTTCAAGAAACGCGGTTGACGACAATACCCTGTCAAATGTGAGTGTTGTATAGTCTTCAAATGGATTAGGAAAGATGGTTAAAGCGTTGACAACTTCATTTTCAGAAAGATTCACGAAATTCTCAACTACAAATGAAGACGCACGTTTACAGCCATTTTGGTCTTTTACCACTACTGAATAAGATCCAGCCGTTAATCCAGCCACATCTTCTGTATCATCAAAATCATTTAACTCGTCGTTACTCCAATCAAACGAATAGGTCGGGCTGCCATTTTCAACCGTAATATCTATAGCTCCATCTCCGCCAAAAAAATCGCCTGTAACCTCCGACGCTGTGATTGCTGGGTAGCTTGAAGGCGCATCTGTATTTGTAATTCGTATCACCATTCCTTCTCGCTGCATGCCCCCGCCAGAAGCATCTAATTCAACATCATCAAAAAAACAATCCGTCATGTAATAGCCCGCGACGAAAACAGTCCCGTTATGATCGATAGCAATTTCTACCCCTTCATCCGTAAACAATTCACCGCCACCATATTTTAGCCACTCTGGTTCTCCATCTGGCGCTGTTTTCACGATAAATGCATCTCCCCAGTTATTTGCTAAAAAAGAACTTTCATAAAAGATTAATTCGCCAAACTTTGTCAAATTTTGTGCACTACCAGTAAGATAATAATTACCCAAACAATCTTTTTTGAGATCATTAAAATTTAAATCACTCGTGGCCCCCAGCGTAGTATAAAAAAAACGGAGCCAATCGGGTTCAAAATCTTCGTTTAATTCAGCAAAAAATATACGAGGATTTGCAATGACCACGACTGTATCACCTGGAAAATCATTAAAGGGAACAGCTCCCCCTTTCCCCGCGATAACGAGTCGATTAATAGCAGTATACGTCATGTCTAGTTCGTTAGAATAAAATCGAATCGAATTAAGCAGCGTTTCTCCATCAGCACTGACTTCAAAGATTTTATGTTGATAGCCAATATCAGGTGTCTCGTAATGCGTAACACCATTAATAATTACATTTTTTTGCGATTGCATTGCTACAGCGTAATTTCCATTCGGGGCAACGGCGTAATTAAGCATATCGACACTCCCAGCGTCTGAGTGTATATGCAAACACGCTATGGGCTCATTGTCTAGACTTAAGCGCGTTAAATAACTATCCTTGTCCCCTACTAAAGGTAAAGTTGCTCCTGTCATTGGGTTGGAAATATCGGTTGAGAATGAAATGAGCATGTGAATTTCTCCATTCTCTATTTTTAATTTGTCTTTGAAAAAGATATCAAAACCACCAAAAATTCGGTGCCAAACGATATTCCCCTCACTATCTATTTTTACCAATGCAGTGCAATATCCTTCGGGGTCAGATAAAGTTGTCTCATTTAGAATAAATGGATCATTCATTGCTCCAGAAAAAACCACATAGCTATTACCATAATCATCCGTTTGCAATTGATGAATTTTGAAATAAGGATTACCAACACGCGTAACTGCCCATTTAACCTCCGTCATTTCATTTGAAAAGCAAAGTACTGAAGCCGTTCCCAACTCATCCGAAAAGGCCCCATATCCTGGAGGAAGCAAAACACTTACATAATCCATCTCTGTATCAAGACAAGCGACAATATCTCCATTACTTAAGGCGCCTACTGATCGAAAATTCTGACTATCATACCCGCGAGCAATTACAGCTGCTGTAACCACTTGTGCAAGGGATGAAAATGAGCCAAAAAATAGAGAAAATATAATAAGATGACGTAGGATAGAATGCATAATTATTTACAATTGAGTGTTTATTTGATCTCGAAGATATCAAATAAACACTCAATCAGACTCGTCTACTGCAAAATAAATGGACAAGAAGTGCGCGTCACTCGGCAAGGCGGCGGGAAAATGCTAAAGTTCAACATTAATTCATGTGTCCCTCTTCCATAGGTGTTTAGCGGGTTTGTCATCACATCAAATGAATAGCCAATTTTCATCATATTCATTGTCGTTTTTTGAGATGGTGAAAATGCATAACCCACATTAAACGCGATCGCATCTTGCAAGCGGTAAGTCATTCCTGCCCACAAATACGAATAATTGGTCATCCAAATATCACCTGTGATATTTAAATCAAAAACTGCCGTTGCGCCGTCTGTCTTCAAAATAAAACTAGGTTTTAGGTCAATTTTTCGACTCGTATTTAGACGATACGTATAACCTGTCAGGACATAATAATGTCGCACAACAGAAAAATTAATTGTGGCCAAAGTCTGTGGTGCCAAATGTGTCGTTGAAAGAGCAATATAGTAGGGACGCTTTGAACTGGACCAAAAGAGTCCAATATTCAGATCAAAAGCAGTTCCTGATGTTGCGAGGGGTAAGGACGGATCCATCAAGGTGACAGGAGGAATCCAATTGGGAGAAAAACCCACATTGATCAATCCTATGCCCACTCCCCCACTCAAAACACCCACACGTGTTGGAAAATGATAGGCGCCATTAAATGTCAGTGTATTGTTTCGTTGGAAACCAATCGCGTCATTGGTAAAGGACATCCCTATGCTCACATTATTTTTAGGAAGTTTGGCTTCAAAATTCAAGACACTCGTATTGGGTGCATCTTGCACACGATCCCATTGATTGCGATAAATAAAGGTCCCACTATACCCAGCAAAACCTGTTGCAGCCGGATTAAAGGACATTCTTTCAAACATATAATGGGTCAATTGCTTGTCTTGCTGTGCAAAACTAAGATTGAGAACAAATAAGCACGTAAAAAAGGTGGTTGACTTTAACATAAAGGACGATTTAGTTTTCATCTCTTTATGTCAAGTTGCGAAAATGGTAACTATTTTTTTGGAAAGTGGTAAGGAGTTGCTTTAAGTGTTTACGTTTTTCATAGCAGCTTAAGCATCCTCTTTTATTTTCTTGGGGCCACAACAAAACCTTCAATTTTGTACCTTTCACGAGGAACGTTTGAAGAATCAGCGCATCCAAATTCAGCCGCTTCAATCAATGAATTGCTGAGAGCTCGTGCGATACGCTTTTTTATTTTTGTGAAAAGGATCTCATGCTAACACACTTTTTCGATTTAAAATTTATTTACTTGACTCTGTTTTGCTTAAAAAGCATAAATATTAATTATGATTAGTATAATTAATATAAATAAAAACTTATGAATTATAATTCGGATGTTTGTAAAAAAATAATTTATGGAAACTTTTCAATTAATCCAAGGAACATACAACGGCGCTGAGGCAGCAGAAGTCTTATTAAGTGTTATCGACGATAAAATCAAATACCATAATAAGAAAAACTTTAGTTTAAAAGAACGATTTGGTGTTGAATCAGAAGAGTCTACAAAGCGACTTAAGGAATTAAAAGCAGATCGAAAAAAAATTGAAGAAATGATCGAAAATCCTGACAACAAATCTGCTGAATTCACGATCTCTTCGTCTATCAATATCACGGTTAATGTATTGGCCTAAGTTGAGTTTAAAATAACTGCCGAACTGAATGGACTTTTTTTCTCAGTTTTACTTTTTACACGGTGCTTCATTTTTTGCTTGCGCCAACTTCAACGAAAAAACAGCTTATTCGTTGCCAAAATTGCTCGCACTTTCCATTGTTGCTAATTCTGCAGTAGCGGATGCTTTTCTTAAGACACTTTAAAACTATTGATATGGCGCAGCAGTGCAACTAATGCGCAGTTGGGAGTTATGCTACCCTTCGACTTTCGCTCGGGGCAAGTCGCTAAACTTTAAGTGGCGGGCACAGGTAATTCGCGAAGTTTTTTTGCCTTTAACGCTTATTAAACCTTGTTTGACCTACATACACGAAAGGGTTCACTGCGTGGAATTAGCATTTCGTGCCCTAGCGTGGGGATATAGGTTATTCGATAGTGAACAGTCTAGGCTTAGCCGAGAGGAAAAGGCGAAGCTGAGCGCTTTTGGTTTGATTGGGCGTGCCCCAGACGCTCGTATCCTCGGTCTGGGTCGCAGTATTACGGGCTCGCTGCCGCTCGGTGCTGCGCACTAAACCCTGCATGTTGCTCACGCGGGGCTTAGTGAAAAAAGCGGATAAATATCCGCCAGTGGTCGGACACGTCCGCGATTTTTTTGTTTTGGCGAAGGATTTATATCCTTCGCAGCGGGGGGGTTGCGAAGACCTTATAACCTAACCGCATTAAAAATACGTATTAACGATACACACGCATTACGCTATGCTAAATGCGCGCGGGCAGTAAAACTACTGCGCAGCTGGAGCATCCAAAACCATTCCGTTCATCATACTTGCCTGATTATTTAATTGAGCAGAGGCGTCAATTACGAATGCCCCTTGCGTAACAACGAATTCTCCTGCTGACAAACCTGATTTGATGCTATAATTATTGCCGACAGAAGCACCTAATACAACCTCCCGGTATTGGAAAGAAGGAATTGACGTATTCTCCAATTGCACGTACACCACCGATCGGGTTCCTGTCCACATGACTGCGGATTTTGGCACAACAAGACCTGAAGTCCCCTTTTGATTCCCCTCTAATTCTCCGATCACAAACATTTCTGGTTTTAGATTTGAAGAAGTATTTGAAATTTCAGCTCTAATTTTTGCCGTTCTCGTTTGCGCATTGATCAAAGGGTCAATGAATGCTATTTTAGAGTTATAAATGACACCTGGTTCTGCTGTGGTCGAAAATTTAATCCTATCACCAACCTTTACTCCTTGGATGTCCTTTTCATACACATCAAAAACAACCCAAAGTGTATTCAAGTTTTGGATATCAAATAAGACTTCTCCCTCTTTGATGTGGTCACCAACAGCAACATTTTTTCTATTGACAACACCCGAATAATCCGCATAAATAATAAAGGTCTCCACGATCTCGTTTGAAGTTAAAATAGCATCAATTTGCTGCTCCGTTAGCTTCCAATATTTCAATTTATTCATAGCGGCCTTGAATAATGCAGGTTGACTTTCCTTCATTTTTTCGGCCTCAAGTAACTCCTTTTGTGCCGTAATAAGTTGAGCGGAATAGATTGAAGCAATTTTTTGTCCCTTTTGCACATTCTCGCCGGTAAAACTGACGTACAACTTTTCTATGCGCCCAGGCACTTGACTAACGATACTTGATGAATTTGATTCGTTCACTTCAATTTTACCGGACACCTCCAAATTAGAACTGTATTTATTTTCGGTAACAACTTTTGTTGTTTGAATCTGTGAAATTTTCACAGCCTCTTCAGACATTTCTAATACATAGGGATTGCTGCTTGAGTTCTCATTTAAAGGAATCAAATCCATCCCACAAATTGGGCATTGTCCTGACTCATTTTTACGAATTTGAGGATGCATAGAGCAGGTCCAAATTTGCTCTTTCTCTGTGGATGTCGCATGAGTATGATCCGATTCGTCAACGGATCTTGATTTTTCATTTCCTCCAAAAATAACCCATCCCAAGATGAGGCCTATCACCAAAACACTTGCATTAATTAGATACTTTTTCATAGAAATTATTTTATTGATTGGTTCCTTAGTCTTAACGCGTTTGCAATCACTGAAACGGAACTAAAACTCATTGCCAATGCAGCGATCATTGGAGAAAGCAATAATCCAAAAACAGGGTATAAAGCGCCTGCCGCAATTGGAATGCCTAGCGTATTGTAAGCCAGCGCAAAAAATAGATTTTGTTTAATGTTTTTCATCACCTTATGGCTCAACGATCTTGCTTTTATGATACCCTGCAAATCGCCTTTAACCAACGTCACGTCCGCACTTTCAATCGCCACATCAGTTCCAGTACCCATTGCAATTCCTACATCTGCTAGCGACAAGGCCGGTGCATCATTTATTCCATCACCTGCCATGGCAACAATCAATCCCTCTTCTTGCAGTGATTTTACCTTGTTCAGTTTATCCTCAGGCAAACAATCAGCAACAAATTCATCCAAAGTCACTTCTTCGGCGACCGCTTTGGCTGTAAACCCATTATCGCCCGTCATCATAATTACTTTTATCCCTTTAGCCTTTAATTCTTTAATCGCACGTTGACTTGATTTTTTAATGGCGTCAGAAATCACTACAAATCCAACCAATTTATTATGAATAGCTATGAGCGGCACGGTTTTACCTTTTTCTTGCTCTGATTTTGAACGGTCTGCTATTTCGCCATCTACCTCAATCCCGTGTTCTTTCATTAACTTAACATTGCCTACTAACACCACTTTATCACCAATATTGGCTTTAACACCCATCCCTGTAATCGAATCAAAATCATGAATCGACAAAAGTTCAACCTCCTTTTTCTTCGCGAATAATACCGTTGCTTCAGCCAAAGGATGTTCACTTTGACTGTTTACCGAAGCAATAAATTGAATCAATTCATCCGAAGTATAATCTGAGGTAGAGATGACATTTTCAACAGAGGGTTTACCTTCTGTAATGGTCCCTGTCTTATCGATAATTAAAACATCTACTTTATTCAATGTTTCGAGAGACGCCGCATTTTTGATCAGTACACCTTCTTGCGCACCTTTGCCCACACCTACCATTACCGACATTGGTGTCGCTAAACCTAAAGCACAAGGACAAGCAATAATTAGGACAGCAATTGCATTTACGAAAGCATAGACAAGGGTTGGTTCGGGACCTAAAAATTTCCATAGAATGAATGTGATTATTGAAATGATGATCACTACGGGAACAAAATAACCTGCTATTTTATCCGCCAAATTTTGAATGGGTGCTTTACTGCGACTTGCAGTATTAACCATGTGAATGATCTGCGATAAAAGCGTATCGGCACCTACTTTTTCGGCCTTCATTACGAATGATTGTTTTCCATTAATCGTTCCAGAAGTAACGTTGTCTTCTTTTCCCTTGTCTACAGGAATAGGTTCTCCTGTAATCATTGACTCGTCAACAGTACTTTTCCCTTCAGTGATCATTCCGTCTACCGGAATTTTGTCGCCGGGTTTAACACGTAATAAATCACCAATTTTTATTGCATCTATACTGATTTCTTTTTCTTCTCCATTTTCAATTTTAATGGCCTTATTGGGAGCCAATTTTAGAAGTTCTTTCACCGCATTATTGGTTTTGCTGTGCGCCTTGGCTTCTAATAATTGCCCCAGTAAAACCAATGTTAAGATAACAGTGGCTGCTTCAAAATAAACGTGCACTGTTCCGTAATGAGTTTTAAAGTCCTCTGGAAATAGATCGGGGAAAATTAAACCAACTATGCTGAACAACCATGAAACGCCTGCACCAACGCCAATCAGAGTAAACATATTGAGATTCATAGTTTTTATAGATGCGTATGCCCTTTTGAAGAACATCCAAGTTGCATAAAAAACAACAGGAATAGAAAGTGTTAATTGCAACCAATTCCAATATTTTATGTGCATGATTTTATACAAGGGGTTGTCATTGATCATTTCGGACATAGCGATTAAAAATATCGGCAGTGTAAAGACCGTTGCAATAATGAACTTTTTCAATAACTTTTTATAGGTTTTTTGTTCTGCCGATTCATTCGCTTCCTTTGGTACTAATTCCATTCCACAGATTGGACATGATCCTGGCGCATCCTTTATGACCTCTGGGTGCATTGGGCATGTATATTCTTGCCTATGAGACGCTCTCGACACCTCAGCTACTAGATCCATTCCACAAACAGGACAGTCGCCTGATTCATCATAAGTCTTATCACCCTCACAGTGCATAGGACAATAGTACGTACCATTTATCCCTTTTTCATTTTTTTTCTTCTCAACGCCTTCTTCATCAACTGAATGGATCATATAATTTGAACCTTCAAACAATTCTTTTAGTTCTTCTAAAGGAATGTGCTGCAACATTTCTAATTGCACCTTGCCTTCATTCAAATCGATTTCAACGTCCGTAATTCCTTCGGCATTCTCTAGTGTTTTTTGCACATGACTCTTACATCCTCCGCAAGTCATGCCTGTTATTTTATATGTATGTTTCATGTCTTTTTTTGTCAAAATTCGTTTATGTTCAACTTTGTGACGTGCACTTTTCGATTTAAATCGTGTCTAATTTTTGTCGATTAGATTGAACTGTAAATTGTGAGGGTGTGATTTGCACCACTTTTTTAAATTGCCGAGCAAAGTGCTGCGGGCTACTAAAATTTAATTCATGGCTTACCTCTGAGATATTTAATTCTCCATAGGAGAGAAGTTCTTTTGCTTTCTCCATTTTATGAATTAATATGAATCGAGATATTGTGATTCCTTCTTGTTTTGAAAAAAGAGCACTTAAGACCGCATAATTATAATTCAATTCAGCTGCTAACGCCTCAGAAAAAGACTTGTTTTTCCCTTGATTTTCAGGATTATGTATCAGTTCAATAATTCGATTTTTAATGCTATTCACTAGCTGGTTTGACTTGTCCACAATCAATTCGAATCCCTTTTGCTTTAATCTGTTTTCGATTTGAATTTGTTTTTCCAGATCCATTTTATCCGTCAATCGAACCCGTCCCAATGAAATTTCTAAAAACTGAATTTCGTTCTCTCTCAAGACAGATACAACGGACTGAATACATCTGTCACAAACCATATTCTTGATATATAGATTTTTGAAGTTCATCATTTAATAATCCGTCAGTTTTTCAATTTTAGCCACACTCAATTTCAGTTGCAGTCTTGCGTTTAATATATCAAGTTGATAACCTAAAAGATCGTTGTATAACTGAAGCACTTCGTCGAAACCAATTCCTCCTCCGCTATACTTCGCTAACAATATCTCAACCGCCTGTTTTATAGTTGCTATCTGTTTTTCGTAAAATGTAATTTGACTTAAACTCTTGTCATAATCAGTTTTAATGTTCACCAATTGGCGCATGATTAAATCTTCAACTGCCGTTATTTGAAAATCAATGCTTTCCTGAATGAGTTGTTCTTCTCTTTGAATTGATTTATTTTTTGTTTGGCTAAGCGGTATCGTCAACATAATTTTTGGCACCAGAATATCCCTTCCATTATTCATTGGATTCGCATCTATCCGTTCTGATACAAGACTGTAATCAATGCCTAACCCTATCATTGGAGCATTCATTTTTTGACTTAGAGCTTGTCTATTTTCTGAAGCCAAACTTTGATGACTTAACAAGGCAATTTTAGGATGATTTTGAATGGTCAATCGGAATGTAGAGCTGTCGAAATTAAGGTCTTCCATTTTGCTTAAATTTTCAGTTGGAAAGATTTCTCGATCGAGTGGTTCTTTGGTCAACTGATTAATAATCGCCGCTAATTGGAGGTTTTGAAAATTAATTTCAATTATAGCTTGTTCAACTTTCTGTCTTTTTAGTTGCACTCTAAAAACATCAGCCGTTGTCGCCCCTCCACTTTCAATGTTAGCGAATGCTATTTGCTCTAACGAATGGTAAAGGTCAATATTTTCTTCTAGCATATCTATTTTCTGCAGATTAACAGCAAGGTTATAATAAGCCTCTTTTAGTTGGTAGAATAAATCAAGTTTCAAACTTGCTACTTCTTGATACTTGATCTCAGACATTTCGATCATTACATTTTCGCTCGCATTGAATGCCCCAAACCAGGGAAACAGTTGTGACGCACTGATCATGACAACTTGCGGTCCAAGTCTTGTTTCGGGCCTCAAAATAGGAATGCCCGCGCCGAACGAAGCGTTTGGCAATTGACTTTCTTGCCCTATTTTTTCTTGGGATGCCAAAAACCGGTTGTGAACAGCTTTTAATTCTGCATTATTATCGACTATTTTCTGCAATAATTCTTCCAGATTTTGACTGTACGAATGAAGACCTCCGAGCAAACACAAGGTCACTATGATCAATCTATTTTTCATTTGATTTAATTTTTAAGTTT
>Ga0222668_1000217_pt1 | contig 40647 bp, 33 predicted proteins | sample AntAcemetagen728_FD_179823 | JGI IMG/M metagenome (GOLD analysis project Ga0222668, IMG submission 179823) | Saline water microbial communities from Ace Lake, Antarctica - #728 | ecosystem: Environmental > Aquatic > Non-marine Saline and Alkaline > Saline | place: Antarctica: Ace Lake...
GCGACTTGTGCTGAGCGCAGTCGAAGTAAGTCGAAGTGACCGTTCGTTTAAGATTTATCCCAATCCTGCACAGTCGTGGGTTGCGATTGAATTACCTGCAGTAGACAGTCCTTTGCTCATTACTGTTGTAGATTTATCAGGAAGGCTAATTTACCAAAAAGAATTGGGCGGAATTAACGGAACAGACAGATTAAATGCCGTGGAAATTTGGGACACTCATCTAATTGGAAATGGAGTTTATTTAATTACAATTACGGATGTGACAAGTGCGGAAAACTTTGGAACACAACGTATTGTAATTCAGCATTAATTGAATTATTCATAAACGTGAAAAAGCTACGCTTTTTATTTGTATTAATCAGTTTGTATTGGTTGCCCATTAATGGGCAACCAATACTTAATCAAAGATACGTTGTTAATGAAACAACGAATTCTAATTTCACGAGTGTCATTAGCAATGATACTTGTTATTATGTTGGCGGCATTCAAGCTTCACTACCAGGGCTAAAAAATTTAAATAGTTCTTTCATTAAGTTTAGTTTTAATGGTGAAATAGATAGTTTAAGCACTATTAGTTTTGACACCTTGGGAGTTGGTTTTTGGAGAACAAGTGAGATTATAAATACCCTGGACGGAAATTTTAGTTGTTTAGCATTAACTGCTTCTGATTCTGGTGTTTATTCCTTTATGTTCTTAAAATTAAATGTTTACGGTGATTTACTTGATGTCAATTATCTACCACAATTTTTTACCGAGGACAAAAATAACGGTAAAGAGCCATCTACTTTAATTCAAAACAGTGACAGCTCCTATTTCGGATTAATACATGTACAAAATGATACTAATTTTTTAGGAGCCGTTACATTGTTTAGGTTGGATAAACACGGTGAATTATTATACAGAAAAAATTATTACGGAATTTCACTTGGTTCATATAACACATTGCGCTCCGCTTCAATGGTTCGCTACTCTGACACAACTTTAATAATTGGTTGTGCCTACCGAAAAGATTATGGCGACAACGACGAAAAACGTCACCACACCAAATTATTAATTGTAGATACCCTTGGTAATTTAATAGATGAACATACCTATTGGGAAGATACCTTGGCACTAGATTGTTATGGTTTAACAAAAACGGCGGATGGTGGGTTAATTTATTGCGGTAGAATTGGAAGGTTTTATCCAGAAGGAGCAGGGATAGGATACCTACGCTATCGTGGACAAATAGTTAAATTGAATGCAGATTTTACGGTCGATTGGAAACTTATAGTTGGAGATTGGACGGCAAGTCCATATATCGGCTTACGGAAAATATTACAACTAAATGAAACGGAATTTGTTATGGTTGGTTTTATGCGTGCTTCAAATGAAGAAAGCGACTATAACCAATACGGATGGCTCATAAAATTTAATATAGACGGAGAAATAATTTGGGAGCGCAAATACCTAAAAATAACGCATGATCATTTAGCGCCTAATTATCCAACGCACGAACTCTATGATGTTGACATCACCTCAGACGGAGGTTTTGTAATGGTAGGGCAAGCAACAAATTATTATGAAGACAATGGTTTTTTGTATGGTCAAAAAGCATGGCTTTTAAAAGTAGATAAATTCGGTTGCCTAGTTCCCGATTGTCAACTCTTTTCTGCCACTGGTAATCCTTTAGAAATAGACCCACCAAAAGATACCCTAATAGTAAACCCACCAAAAGAAGAACCAATAATATGGCTTTATCCTAATCCTGCCGGTACAAACCTGTTTTACTACCATCACCAAGAAAATTTCCAATACGGTACCGCCTATATTTACAATACAGCAGGTGAGGTTGTACAAAAATGGGAAATCTCAGCGAATGATATTACGTATGATATTGATGTTTCGCAATTGGCGGCGGGGAATTATTTTTTACGGGTTTTTAATATGCTTGGGGAGCCGTTGCAAACTGAAAGGTTTGTGAAGGTGTAGTCTCGGCTGAGCCGAGAGTGGTTAAAATCTATTTACTTAATACTAGCGACTAGAGACTATTTACTAACCAACCACCACCAACCATTATTTTCATTAGCTTTGACGCTCAAAATTATGACAAAAGAAGCCTATAATCAATTATTCGAGTCGTCGTATAGTTCGCTCTGTAACTATGCCTTTGCGATTGTGAAAGATTATGATGAGGCAGAGGATATTGTGCAAGGTGTCTTCGTTAACTTTTGGAATAATGAAAAGAAAGAGGAGATTGAAGCAAAGGCAAAACACTATTTGGTGCGTGCTGTCAAATTCAAATGTATTGATTATCAGCGCAAGGAAATTGTGAAGCGCAAACATGAAAAAGAGGTGCTTCATGTAACAGACATTTGGGAAGAGGAAGAAGAAAACGAAAACACCCAGTTAAAAGATACCTTGATGCTAGCGATTTCTGAATTGCCCGAAAAAACTCGCGCTGTTTTTATGATGAGTAAATTAGATGGCTTGAGTTATAAAGAAATTGCAGAAGATCTTGAAATTTCTCCTAAAACAGTGGAGAATCAAATGGGACGCGCCTTTCGACATTTGCGAGAAAAATTAGCAAACTATAAAGAATTATTAGCGTTTTTACTTTTTTTATTTTTTGAGTAGGGGTTAGATAAACGGAGGACGACTGAAACAAGCATGGAAGAATTGGATGAGATATTGGCGAAACATTTTTCTGGCGAAACAAACGCCGAAGAAAATGCGCTTATAGCGGCTTGGAAAACCGAGCATGAGGAGGAATATGCCCAATTGGTATCAGCATGGAAAACAATTGACGACTTGCCGTTGGATTCAAAAACCGTAAAAACATTCGACAGTACAGCGGCATGGGAAAAAGTTGATGCTCGATTAGTTGATCACAAAGAAGTTAAAATCATTAAACTGAAATTTTACCGCAATGTCGCTGCGGCTTGCGCCATTTTATTGGTTGGATTAGCCGGTTATTGGTTTATCAATCGCGGACCAAATTTTGAATCCATTACGAATACCGCAAGCGTTCCGCAAGAAATTAAATTACCAGATGGATCTGAAGTGTGGTTGGCGGCCAATTCAACGTTGGAATATCAAGAAGATTTCGCCAACAACCGTTCATTAAAATTAGAAGGTGAAGCCTTTTTTGAAGTGGCACGAGACGAAGCACACCCCTTTGTAATTACCACCAAAATGGGAGAAATTGAAGTGCTTGGAACAGGATTTAACGTAAAATCAGATGCAATTTTAACCGAAGTTTCAGTCGATCATGGTAAAGTGGCCTTGCGCCACAAGACAGAAGAAGTGCAATTAACAGCAGGAGAAAGTGCAATAGCCAACTCAACAGGTTTAACCGAAAAAGCAGTCGTAGAAGCAAATTACAAGGCCTGGAAAACAGGTGTTTTCAATTTCGACGATACGCCTTTAAGTGAGGTGATTCATCTCCTCAATGCGCATTATTCAACAAAAATAGAGCTCATCACAACAACGAAAGAAGAACCCACTTTACATGGACAATTCGATAACCGTCCACTTGAGGAAATCGTAGATTTTATTTACTTATCTTGTCATTTAAAAGCCGAATACGGCGAAGATGTGATACGATTAAAATAAGCATTCATGCGTCACTTGGTATTGGTCCTATTTATTTTGCTAAGTTCAATAGGCATTGGGCAAGGCGTATTAGATCAATCTATTAGCGTAAAATTTAATCACCCAGAAATAGAAAAATGCTTGATTCAACTTGAAAAAGAATCAGGCATTCGTTTTTCCTATAATTCGAAACAAATACGAAATTACAAAACAGAAAAAATCCTGAAATTTGAATCGACACCACTGCATCAAATCTTGGATGCTTTGTTTTTAAATACACCCTTAAACTATAAGGCAATTGGTGACCAAGTAACGGTGTATGAATTAGCCACTACCTCCGAATCAGTGGTTATAAGTGGCTATATACGCGCCAAGAGCTCGGGTGAAGAAATTATAGGTGCACGCATCTATTTTCCAGATTATGGGGTTGGATGTATCACCAATTCATACGGCTATTATGCGATAGAACTACCAAAAGGCTTGGCCACATACCGTGTCAGTTCATTGGGGATGTTAACCCTTATTCAGTCGGCTGTATTTTCAGAACCTGTCGTTCTCAATTTCGATTTGATGGAAGATACGGTGCTTTTGCAAGCCGTGCTCGTAGAAACAGACAGCATAAAACATAGAAATGAAGACTTGGTAGATCTCTCGCGCATTGATCAAACGATTATTACACCGCTTGCGATTTCACGCGTGCCGGCGGCAAGTGGTGAGCGTGATATTCTCCGTCATTTGCAACAATTACCTGGTGTTCAACCTTCCAACGACGGGGGTGCCAATTTCCAAGTGAGGGGGTCAGGAACAGGAAGTAATCTTATTTTGATGGATGAAATTCCCATTTACCACCCCACCCACCTTTTAGGCCTTTATTCGATCATCAATACAGATGCGCTTAAATCGGCTTCGTTTTACAAGGATTATATTCCGCTCCAATACGGTACACGAAGTGCTTCTGTTTTGCAAATCATCACCAAAGAGGGCGATTTAAATAAACACCATATTTCAGGCGGTGTAAGTGGTTTTATGGCGAGATTAAATCTCGAGGGGCCGATTGTAAAAAAACAAGCATCTTTCTATCTATCGGGACGCTTTTCAACCTTCCCTGGTGCTTTATTATCTATTTTGGGGAATCAACAATTGGGGAATCCTTCTTTTTACGACCTCAATGGAAAGGTAAATGTCAAAATCAATTCAAATAACCGGATTTATTTAACAGGCTATTTTGGACGGGATGAATTAACCGATTCAACTTCAAATTACAAATGGGGAAATATCGCTACTGGGTTTCGGTGGAATCATATCATCAATACCAAAACCTTCTCTAATTTAAGCGTTACACACAGTGAGTTTTCGTATGGTTTTAGCAATTACAACGGAATAACAAATGCCAATTACGGTCAAAAAGTAGTGACGGACAAAGTCAATTATGACGTAACCCATTATTACTCCAATACGATAAAAATCAATTATGGTCTTTCAACCTCTTACCTGCGAACAAACAACGGAAACTTTGGGGATAATGCTAATTTATTTCTCCAACGACAAGCCTGTGAAAATGGAATTTATGCGTCAATCGAAAAAACATTCAGTTCACGCTTAAGCATTAAGGGCGGAATTAGAGTTCCCTACTCATTTCATATTGGAACGGGAGACACTACCTCATATTTAAATACGGACTTAAGTCTCAGTCAAGTGATTTATCAAAAGAATAAACTTTACGATCCTGTTTTTTTTATCGATCCGCGCATAGTAGGATCCTATGCTTTAAATGAGCATCATGAACTGCAATTTGCTGCCATGGTTACCAGTCAAAACACCCATATTATTAATTATGTTAATTATTTTTTACCGATCGAAATTTGGACCCCTTCAACCCGTTATTTAAAACCTGAGCGAAATTATCAAGTTTCATTGGGCTTGGTAAGAACCATTAGAAATAGCCAATTTTCTGCCATAGTATATGGAAAGCAAGTCCGGAATGTCCTCGATTATGCCTCTCCTATCTTTACCGCCTCCACGGATATAGAAAGCAATTTATTGGCTGGGAAATTAAATGTATTTGGTGCAGAATTCATGTTGAATTATCAATTTACGACCTGGTATTCTGCTTCCATATCCTATGCGTTTACCTACACACAACAACAAATTGATGGGATCAATAATAACGAACCATATGTTGCTGCCAATGACAGACCGCATTACTTTTCATTTAGTCAATTCTTCAACCTTTCAAAAAAATGGCAAATTACAACCAATATTATAGCTCATTCGGGCACAGCTGTGACCTTACCAAATGGTCAATTTGTAATAGATGGCACTGCTTTCCCCCTCTATTCATCACAACGTAATTCGGAACGACTACCTAATTTTAGACGTGTTGATCTATCCTTTAGACGGCAATTAGGCGTTCAAAAACAAAAAGACACGTGGGATTTATCCTTTACGATCACGAATTTTTTCAATCGGTATAATCCTTCCGTTGCCTTTGTAAGAGCAGATCAATTTAACCCAGGTCAACTGGAAATTGCAGGGATTGATTATTCTCCCTTTATGCTTTCACTTAACTTAAATTTCCATTTCTGATGAAAACATACACGCTCGTAATCACAATTGTATTTCTCCTTCTTTTTTCATGCAATAAAGAAACGATAGACATTGATTTAACCCCCATTGATCAGCAGCGTTTGGTTGTTGAGGGACTCCTCACGGATTCCCTTCAACATCAAACCTTCACTATGACATGGACCCAACGATTGGGTTCTCAAATACCTGTTTATGCGTCAGAAGTTGACTTATTCATTGAAACTCCAACCGGAACACAGCCCTTTCAAGAAATTGGTCCAGGTACCTATCAATCGCTCAACCCCTTTAAAGGAGAATATGGTGAAAATTATCGCATAGAATTTAAAAAAGACGGTCTCACCCATTTTCGCAACATAAAAATGCCACAACCTATCGAAATTGTCCATACTGTATTTCAAGAATTTGATTCGATTAGTAATTTCTCGGGGCGACTAAGCCTTGGCTTTTATATGTCCTCACCCTTGGAACAATATCTCCATTTTAAAATTGAAAGTGCATCCCCAAACCCCATGGCAATAGACACCGCGTGGACCAGTTATGCCTTACCCATTTATCGTGTTGCAAAAATTCCGGCGGGAGACAGTGTTTTTGTATCCTTACCTATTGAACAAAATGATTTAATAGAAGCATATGATGAAATGCTCCTGCGTGTCGAATTGAAAGTAATTACAGTTGAAGTGGCTGAGTATTTGCTGAATCTCAAAAATTACAGCACCAATGCGACTCAGGAAGGCAAATTATTGAACCCGCCCTATTATTACTCAAACGAAGCTTATGGTCTCGGTTATGGAACGATCATGTATGAGATCATCCACCAGTATTAACCTTTTACCCTGCGGGTTCGGTTTTTAAAACTCCCGATAGTATAGCGCAAACCTATTTCGGCAGACGTACTAATATTAATAATCGAAGGTGGGGTTAAAAGAACAAGGTTTCCAGGAAAATCGTAAATTTTGGAGGTACCCATATAAATCGGCGTATTGATGTTGCAAGCAACCCCCGTATGCAGGATAAATGCTTTTTTAATAGGCAAATCCATATTGATTCCTAGCCGCAAACCTGCCACCAAAAAATGTTGCCGAAAGGACTGATAATTAGAGTAGCCTAAAACTCGCGGCGTTACTGCTCCTATGGGACTCACGTTGTAAAGATCTTCTTCATCTTCACTTTCGGTATATAAACCCGACATCCATCCAAATTCTGTTAATACAAAGGGTGAATTGCGACGTGTCCTTGTGGTGCCTTGATAACCCAATGTAAGATCAGCAAAAGCAGAAAAAATTGATGTTTTAAATTGTCGTTCAAGACCGAGACGCAAGGTTTGATGCGTTGATCTGTTTCCTTTATATTGGTATACAATCAAGGAGTCAGATGCCGAAATAATATCTCGACGGGAATAAAATAATGGGTCAGTTTGAAAGACCTCTCCCGAGGCAAAAGCTGCTCGCCAACGGAATTGCTTGTTTTGTGCCGTTCGATATTCTAAAGCTATTCGCATGGTTTGATCGCTTGAAACGAGGATTCCTACATCTCCCTTGTCTTGACCATAGGTGAGTTTCGCGAATAAGATTACTGTAAGGGTAAATCCCCTCATTAAGTTCCTTTTCATTTTATTTAGATCATTTAATTAACGACTTCCCAATTTATAACGAAGACCGAGACCAACTGAGGAATTCACTTCCATCATGGACGGAGGGAGTCCTACATTCTCTGCGTTTATATTTTGCACATTGGATGCGCCCATATAAATAGGAGTACCTATACCATAGGCCATTTCGAAATGCACGAGCATAGAAGATCCCAACGGAATGTCGGCATTAATAGCAAAGCGCAGCATAGGTACTAAAAAATGCCTGGTTATATATTTTCCAGCAGGGTTTTCAAGTGGATGAAATGTTGTCGTATAATCCACCATCCAAATCCCATTGGTATCTAAATTGGTTGTTTGCAGATAATTACCTTGTAAATGTTTTCGATAGGATACATTAAAATCGAGACCCAATGAAAAGACAGATTCCCCCAATTGATCGAGAAAGCCGAAACGCAAGCCCACATCATTTTTAGCAGAAACTTGGTAGCTTTGGGTGATTGCACTATCAGAAGCAGAGACAAACATGGAACTGTTATTGTATCCGTAAAAATTGTCATTTTGAAAAAAAACACCCGTTCTCATCCGATATTTTTCCCCAACCATCTGCCGATATTCAAGGGTTAACCCATTTCCTATGAACTTCGAATAAATCAATCCTAGGTCTCGTTCTGTCTGAGAAAAGAGGGCTGAATGAGTAAGTCCAACTACGAATATAAGAAGGATTCGATTTCTATAAAGTGACATAGAAGTGTACGTTTTAGTTTTCCTTAGAACGCTAAAACGTACACCTTAGTATTGAACCTTAGAAATTTAACAATTGACTAACTATAAATAGATTTAGCCGCCTCAACCAATCGAATAAATTCGGCACGATAGCCATTCACATCTTCCCCTTTTGCTTGAATCGCCATCTCAATTACTTTATCAAATAGAAGCGTTCCTTTAAATTCTGAATTGCGCAAAAGCATTCCAAATCCCGCAACTGCAGCAGAAAATCTAAAATTATCTGATGATTTTGAGGTTAATTTATTCATTAAATTGCGCTCGATTAGTTGACTGACATCTCCACCCGGTGCTTTGTATCTAAACTTCACCGTCAACAATTCATTTGTCAAGGTCGAATTAATTTGGCTGTTCTGGTATCGAAGCGGATCGACGGACGGACTTGTCCCATCTCCCTCTCCTTTCATCACGACTTCGTAAAGGGCCGTAACCGAGTGACCCGCTCCAATTTCACCAGCATCTTTTTTATCATCATTAAAATCCTCTGTATTTAATAACCTATTTTCGTAGCCAATTAAGCGGTACGACTCAACCAATGCCGGATTAAATTCAACCTGTATTTTAACATCCTTTGCAATGGTTAACAAGGTTGCACCTATTTCGGTTACCAATACTTTCTTTGCTTCGAGCAGATTATCGATATACGCATAATTCCCATTGCCTTTATCCGCTAATAATTCCATTTGCGAATCTTTCAAATTTCCTGTTCCAAAACCCAAACAGGTTAAGAAAACTCCTGATTCACGTTTCTTTTCAATTAATTCTTGCATGGCCGATTGGGAACTCATTCCTACGTTAAAATCACCATCTGTGGCAAGAATAACGCGGTTATTTCCTCCTTTAATGAAATGTTCTTGTGCCACTTTATACGCCAATTCAATTCCTGCACCACCCGCCGTTGATCCGCCCGCTTCGAGACGATCGAGAGCTTCTAATATTTCACCGCTATTGCTTGCAGGTGTTGAATTAAGCACCACTCCAGCTGCACCTGCGTAGACCACAATTGCAATGCGGTCTTTCTCACTCAATTCATTCACAAGCATTTTGAGTGAACTTTTTAATAGCGGTAATTTATTGGGTGAATTCATTGACCCAGACACATCCAATAAAAAAACGAGGTTGCTGGCCGGTAAATTGTCCTTTTCTATCCGTTGACCTTGCAAACCAATATGCACCAATTTATTTTTACTCCACGGACAATCGCCAATTTCAGTTGTAATTGAAAAAGGATCCTTCCCGGTTGGATTGGGATAATCATAATTAAAATAATTGATCATTTCCTCGACACGGACAGCTCCGTTGTCCGGGCGTTGTCCCGCCATTAAAAAACGACGTACATTGGAATAAGACGCAGCATCCACATCTACCGAGAAGGTTGAAATAGGACTCGAAGTTGTCAATTTATAGCCATTCTCTTCGATTGCATTATATGATTCGGTATTGTGATAAACACCCTCTGAATTACTGATACTGCCAGCACCCATTCCAAAACTGTACATTTCGGCGCGTTTATGATTGTTATAACTGGGAGCAAAAACTTCATCACCTCTCACCTTTTCTTCCTCCTCAATTGGTATGCTCGGTTCACTCGGCACTTCTTTTGGGGTTTTACTCAAAGCAAAGTTCACCGTTTTAGTTTTATTTGGTTCTATCGTCACGTTTTCAACTGCGGCAAAATAAAACGAAGTTCTAACGGTTAAGCTATAGGTTCCCATTTTGACCCCTGAAAATTTATAGTTTCCGCTGGCATCTGATTTTTTAATAATTTCCGCAGCGGTTTTTGTGTTTTTCAATTTAATCTCCACGCCCGCAAGACTTTTTGTGGTTTCTTTATCGCTAATTCTACCCGTTAAATTACCGAGACTTGTTTGAGCGCTCAGGCTTAGACTAAAAAATGTAAATAGAATCAGAAAGAGTCCTTGTATATTTTTATTGTTTGTTTTCATGATTGTCCGAATTTTTAAACCGGTACAGGAAACAAAAAGAAAGGTTCATTAAACGAGAAGAATCGAATTGAGGAGATCGAGAAAGATGAAGAAAAAATTAACGTAAAAGCGTGATGTGACCGTGGAATTCTAATTTACGATCTGTACTCGTTTCTTTGGTGATAATGTGATAAATATACACCCCATCCGCTGCCAATTGATCCCCATACATCCCATTCCAACCCACATCAACATTGTAGGATTGAAAAACAACCTCACCCCAACGATTGTAAATACTTAACTGATAATCATAAATATCGATCGCATTAAAATAAGGCTTAAATTCAGTGTTGAGGTTATCACCATCAGGTGTAAACGCATTGGGAATATAAACCAAAAATGGATCAGTGATGGGAAGGATCTTTACAATCGAATCAGCACAACCGGCATCATTGATCACAATTAATTTCACTTGATAATCGCCTACTTCCTGCGGAAATAAGAACTGTGGGTTTTCATCACTACTCGAACTTAAGCCACCAAAATCCCAAGCCCATTCAAAGGCATTTATGGATCTATCTTCAAAATCAACCTCCGTATTAAATGTTGTAATCGCATTCGGTTGGTAGTTAAAATCTGCAATTGGAGAAGGAGTGACGGCGATATAATCAACATAAGAAACAATATTTGTGCAGCCATTAGCATCTGTCAATCTAAGAGAAACATCAAAAACCCCTCCTTCATAATAAGTATGCGTAACCGAACCACAAGACAAAGCCTCCATTCCATCCCCAAAATTCCATTCGCAAGAAACACCCGCATCACCCGTATTTGTATAATTGACCGTGAGCGGTGAACAACCACCTAATTGATTCCCCATAAACGACACTACGGGCAAAGAATTAACACTAAACATTATGGTTGAAACACTTCCGCATGGACCCGCTAAGGTATTTGAAATAAGATGAGAGCCGACACCTGCAATTGCAGGATAAAACACGCCATCCAAGACCCCAGGGCCGTCTAATGTGCCAATAGTAACAGCGCCAATTTCATAAGGAGCGTCATTTAAGCAAAATGGAGCATGAGCATTGATGGTTCCATCTAAAAAAGGAGGATTCTCCAGAAAAACCGAATCGATATAGGTACATGGGAATTCATCTTCAATCAAAAAATAATACCATCCTTCGGATAAATCAAAAGCTGCATTATCATTGTCCATATTCACTATATCTCCTGCTGAATTCGAAATGGTATAAGTAACGGCACCCGTTGTCTCCGTGACGACTATACTCACAGAGCCGTCAGCAAACCCGAAACAGGTGGGCTGTATAGTTGAAATTACACCTTCTATTAAACAATCTTCCGTCACTTCAATGCTAATGCAATCGGAATCATCACACGGAGCTGTTCCCGCATGATAGCAAATCTCCCAAAAACCAACACCTGCCGTACCCGGATCAAATTCACCGGTTTCCGTATCTATACAATCTCCACAATCAGCTGACCATTCACCTGATAAAGGACTTGCAACAAGTAATTCGACACCGCCACTTTCAGAAAAAGGACCTGCAGGACTTACACTGACGGAAACAGGTTCGACAACTTCAATAACCACAAGGTCAGTAGCTGTGCAGATGCCATCCGTTGCCGTGACCACATAATCTTCTGTTCCCAAGGCAGGCGTGAATGCAACCCCGTCCACCACACCGTGATCCCAAGTAAGAGCAGCTCCTTCTGGATTATCTGCCACAAGCGTAACAGCCGTTCCAACACATACTATTAAATCTTCTCCCGCATCAATTTCAGGTCCTGTTGCACAAGAAACCTGAACATTATCAATGATCCATCTTTCACTTGCTGCCCAAGCTTGAATTGTAATTCTGAGTCTAATTTCACTTCCTCCTGCCATACAGCCGGTTGCGTAAATGCGAGAGCCACCCGGAATATCATCTGATTGAATGACCATCACACCTGCGCAATCACCCGCGCAAAAAACAGCATCAGGAGGATTTGTCCAAGCGCCTCCATCTATGCTGTATTCGAATTGAACAAAATCAACCGAATTACAACCTGTTCCGCAGGCTTCCAAATCACCTTCTTCCGATAAATCAAATTGAATTTCTATAAAGTCGCAATCACTGATGTCAATTTCTTCAGTGGTCCACGTTGCCGGTCCATTGGTATCTTGACCTTTTAATTTTCCGCCGTCTACTTTGAAAAAATCGCCTCCGTCCGCACAATCAGGACAATCCGTTTCCCAATACACGCCACCTAAATCATCCGAACCCGACAATGCCCCATCAACACCTGTGAAATTTTCAGAAAAGACGAGTTGTCCATACGCGTCGAATGAGTATGTCACCATACACACGACCGCGAATAAAAACCCCCCATTCAATCTAATCATTTCGATTTGTTTAGAAACGTGATGCAAAGATACGGCTTCCTATTCAGTTGAACCCTTTGCTCGAACTAATTTTAGGTTATCAAACTGTTGGGCAGAGGTTAAGTCGCTATAATCGACCTGCAATTACGAGTCGTTTATGATTCTTTATTTTTCTTCAAACCAGGAGGTCATTCTCCGCTACGCTTCGAACCACGAGGCATACATCCTATAATTCTTTGCGATACGCATCACCTCACCTTCAAATAATTCGGGCGAAATATTCTTCACCTTTTTAGCGGGAACACCTGCATAAATTGATCCTCCTTCAACTCGTGTACCTTCCAATAATACCGCTCCAGCAGCAATAATACTTCCCGATTCGATATAACAATTATCCATTACAATCGAACCCATTCCAATGAGGACATTGTCCTCAATTGTGCAGCCATGCACAAGCGCATTGTGACCGATAGAAACATTGTTACCCAAGGTTGTTTTCGTTTTTTCATAGGTACAATGGATGACTGCGCCATCCTGAATATTCACATTATTACCCATGGTAATCGTATTTACATCTCCGCGAATAACCGCATTGAACCAAACGGAACAATTTTCGCCCATTATGACCTCTCCCACTATCGTAGCATTTTCGGCTAACCAACACGAAGTTGGAATGAAAGGGGTGTGATTTCTGCATGCTTTAATAAGTGCCATAGTTTTATGAATGATTCGGTGTATGAATGAAATGCAGACGTATAAATTTACTTTGTACGAAATACGTCATTTTAAAATTAGTTGTTTTTGTTATAAATTGAAAGATCTGAAATGTATCATCCTTCATGACAAAACTAGCTTTTTCCTCCAAAAAGGATCGAAAAGCACCTTCATTCTGCAAATAAAGGTCACTAAATAAAAAAACTTTGAATTCGGTTAGAATGGGTTGATCGGGCAGAATAAGCTCGGTTGAATCTTTTGGAAAGAAGAAATGCGCCACTTCAGCGTCTGCTTTCTGCTCGACCTGCATATGACTAACAGATGTAATGATGGATTGGCTTGATTCGCCCAATGCAAGCGACTTAAATTGATTGTCCGGGAAGTTTTCGAAATCAGGAAATTGCACGATCCCAACTAAAGCTGCTAAATCAGCTGATGTTGTGCCCGTCGAACTACTTTCGGTACATCCGTTGAGCAAAAAAAACAAGAAAACGAGCAATTGATAGGAGAATATTCTCATTTAAATAAACATAAAAAAGCCCATTTCAACTCTATTACCGAGACGAAATGGGCTTTTAAATTTTAACTAATTTTACTTTGAAATATCAGCAGAATAATTGATCTTCAATGCATCTACATCTCTTAATTCTTCTTTAACATCAGATACAATACGCATCCCTACTTTTTTGTCCACCTTTAAAGAAGTAACAATGTCCAATACACGCTTTCCGGCACGTACTTTTGATTTTTTCCAATCCCCTACAGAAGTTACATCCGGTGCTAAACGATCATCCAATTGGATACGTGGTTCAGTCCCTTCAGCTGCATCAATAGGATATCCAATATAGATAAAATCAACATTATCTTTGTCTTCAATTGGCGTTGCCTGATTAGCAATAGGTTTCTTAATTTCTACCTTCATTTCTACCTCTTTCATAGTTGTCGCAACCATGAAGAAGAACAAAAGCATGAAGATAATGTCTGGAAGAGCCGAGGTATTTACCGCAGGGATCCCTCTTTTTCCGCCTTTCTTAAACTTTGACATAATTAATTCTCAATTTTAGATTCTAGAATACGCTCAGGAACGAGGATACGAAGCATATTAATATACACCATATCTTCAGGACGATCTTCACGCAAGGTATAATAATCCGGGAAATCATGTTTTTCACATTCTATAACCCTTAATTCATTTACAACTTGCTTTAAGATATTTTGCACTTCCATGTAAAGACCATACGAAGTACCTGCTTGATTTTTCAACTGAATAACGGCCGATTTATGAATCTCGCTGTATACCCCAACCTCGTCAACCAGAGCAGATTTTTCTTCCCACTTTGCGATTTCACCGGGTAAACTTGTATTGTCTGGACTTTTCACCAAATCAGCTTGCAATTTTGTGATTTCGGCTCTACATTTCTCCTTTGTAATTGGTTCATAGAGTGGCATGTTAATGTCTCTCTCCCCACTTTTGTTAACGGTGTAGAACTTCATTACGATATCATATAGATCTTCCATCTTAACAAAACTCTCTTCCACCAACAATTGGTCGTTTTTGTTTGCTAAAATCTTTAAAACGTTCCGTTCATTAACTGGAGGTGGTGGTGGTAGATTGATATCCAATTTCACTGGCAATTGACGTCCGATACCGGCATCAACTTCCATTGTTGTAGTAACCAAGAAGAAAATTAAGAGCAAGAAGGCGATATCCGCCATTGACCCTGCATTAATTTCTCCAATTTCTCTTCTAGCCATAATTGTTATTATTTAGCGAAGTAACTCAATAAACTTCTTACTGACTGTGCAATAATTAAGCCTACTGCTACCACTACCAGTACATAAGTAGCTTTGATTCCTAGATCTCCCCAAAAGAGTTCGTTTGTTGTCGGAACAGTATCCATATCTAACATAGTTTGCGTTAATGTAAGTTCGCCAACCATAAAGTAGGCTACAACCATTAACAGACCGAATATGACGATACCTACACCCGTTCGAATGAATCGTTGCGGATTAAAAGCAATTGCGACAACTGTAAAAATTGCGATAACTCCTAAACCAAGATAAAGTACGAACATGGCAAAGTTTACGGCACTAGAAACAGATGAAGTGTCCGCAGATTCCTGTCCTGTTACTGGATCAATTACAGCTGTATTCCCCATTGCCACGATCACCAGATAAATTCCGATTATTGCGATAATGGCCACACCTGCATTGATGATGAGCGATATTAATTTATTGTTCATAATTTTAGTTTTTTGATTTAAACACGGTTTCGAATTAGGCCTTAAAAGCTGAATCCGTCACTTTATGTTTGATCAAAATATCAATCATTGAAATCGAAGCGTCTTCCATATCATTCACTAAACTATCGATTTTAGCCAATAAATAATTATAAAATACTTGTAGAATGATCGCAACGATTAGACCGAATACAGTTGTTAAAAGGGCAACTTTAATACCACCTGCAACAACTGTTGCTGAAATTGTACCTGCTTTAGCGATCGCATCAAAGGCATCAATCATCCCGATTACTGTTCCCATGAACCCTAACATTGGAGCCAACGCGATAAATAATCCAATCCAAGACATCCCTTTTTCCATCAATCCCATTTGAACACCACCGTATGCAACGACTGATTTTTCAACCATTTCTATACCTTCTTCAGAACGATCTAAACCTTGGTAGAAAATGGAAGCAACAGGACCTCGTGTATTTCGGCAAACTTCTTTTGCTGCCTCAACACCACCAGAAGCGATTGCGTTCTCAATGTTTGATAATAATTTTTTTGTGTTCGTTGTAGACAAGTTCAGGTATACAATACGCTCGATAGTTAAGGCTAAACCTAAAATCAAACATAAAAGCACGATACCCATGAATATAGCACCACCTTCAATGAAACGAGTTTTTAATTGCGTTGTGATTGAAAAATCACCTGTGTTTGCAGCTAATGCTGTAGAATCTGAAATTCTTTGTTCCTCTGCTTTTTTAGCGTCTTCTTCAGCCATACGATCCAATTCATCTTGTGCGGCTTGTGCGGCGAGTGCGGCAGAATCCAATTGCTCTGTTCCGTCTGCTCCAGGTTGAGCAAAAGTTGAACTTGACATTCCAAAGGTTAAAAAACCTGCAAAAGCGATTAATGCTAATACTTTTTTCATGTTATCTGTTTAATAAAATTTGTTTAAAAGTTGTGCTTTTTTTTCTTGTTTAGCAAAGCAAGCTGCTAAAGTACAAAAATTTATAATTTATTCTAATCTAGCCTACATTTTTTAGCGATTTTCACTTTCACCTATCGTTGAGTGGTATTTTTCGCTACTTCTTTTAAATGCTTCTTTTAGAGCATCTCTATTTTTTACTTTTCCTCCATCTTATTCTTTCAAATAGGATAGAATTAATGTTTTGTTAACATTGACTTTTTTTAGTTGCTGCGCATTTCTCCACAAAGACTCCTACTTAGCAAGTCTTTTTTAATCGAATGTTCATGATCCAATCCGAGGACGTACATCATTTTAGTTAGTGCAGCTTCAGAGGTGCTATCTCTTCCACTGATGACTCCTAATTTGGAGAAAAGTTGAGCCGCTTCATATTTGCTGTGATCCACTTGACCGGTTACACATTGTGTCACGTTTAAAATTAATCCACCCGCTGCTATATAATCTGCCATCATCTTTTCAAATTCAACATTGGAAAATGAATTTCCAGAACCGTAACTTTCAATTATGACCCCTTTTGTGTTTTTTAAATCAAAAATACCTTTCAAAGCCTGAATCGGCATTCCTGGAAATAATTTAACCAAACCGATCTCACATGAAAATCCTGTGAACAAGGTTAGTTCATTCAATGTCGTTCGATACAATGCATTTTTATCAAAGGCGATATGCACACCTGCTTCTGCCAGATGCGGATAGTTTGAACTATTAAAAGCTTCGAAATTTTCGGCACTCACTTTTTGCGATCGATTACCGCGGTACAGTGAATATTCAAAATAAAGTGCAACTTCTTGCACAATCGATTCACCATTCTCATCCTTCATTCCTGCAATTTCGATTGCCGTAATGATGTTTTCCTTGCCATCCGTTCTTATCTGTCCAATGGGTAATTGAGATCCTGTTAAAATAACTGGTTTCTTCAATCCCTGTAACATAAAACTCAAAGCTGAGGCTGTATAAGCCATAGTATCTGTTCCGTGCAGCACTACAAATCCGTCGTAGTTAACATATTTATCAAAGATCGTTTGCGCAATTGATGCCCAAATGGCTGGATTCATTTCGGATGAATCAATTGGTTCATCCATAGAATACGCCTCCAATTCATAATCAAACTGTTTGAGTTCAGGCACACTATTATAGAGGTGCGCAAAATCAAAAGGTTTAAGTACACCTGAAACCGGATCGTTAACCATTCCGATTGTACCTCCTGTGTAAATGATTAGAACCTTGGGGTTTTTCATCTGCTAAACAAATTAAATATTAAATAACCGTATTCTTAACGAAAATTGAGTTAAGTGGGGTAATTGTTTACTGTACCGTCTTAAATAAGCTTTCTGCATTCGTCGAAGTGATCCTTGCGATCTCTTCAATCGTCATTCCTTTTACCTCAGCCAATTTACTCGCAATTAAGGTTATATACTCACTTTCATTGCGTTTACCTCTATGCGGCGCCGGTGCTAAATAAGGTGAGTCTGTTTCCAAGATTAAATGTTCAACATCAATCGCTTTGATCACCTGATCCAATCCACTATTCTTAAAGGTCAATACACCTCCAATTCCCAACTTAAATCCGCCGTAATTTAATACTTTTTTGGCTTGATCAACCGTCCCTGTGAAACAATGAAAAACGCCAGTCAAGGAATCGTCATTGAGTTGGTCTAACAATTCAAAGGTTTCGTCAAAGGCATCACGCACATGAATAGCGATCGGTAAGTTTTTCTCCTTTGCCCAATTAACCTGTTCTATAAAAGCTTCCTGTTGCCATTTAAGGGTTGATTTATCCCAATACAAATCAATTCCGATTTCACCTACCGCACAATATGGCCCTTTATCTAAGTGGATTTTTAATTGTGCCAAATCTGCTTTATAATTTTCCGTAACCGAGCAAGGATGTAAACCCATCATGGCATAACAATTTTGCGGAAATGCTTCCACCAACTGATGCATGCGATTGATCGATTCCAAATCAATATTTGGCAAAAGTAATTTTGTAACCCCAGCGTCAATTGCATTTTGAGCAATCGTAAGCATCTCGTCACCGAATTGCTCCGAATATAAATGGGTATGTGTATCTATTAAGTTGATAGTCAGATTTTTTAAAAATTGATGGATAGATCAGCTGAAGATTTTTGTGAAGCCCAGAATCGAAAAAATCGATTTACTAATTTCTACCCTCCCCCACTCAGCAAACCCTATTGCCTTTTGCCTATTGCCTATTGCCTAAAATCACATACTCAGTGCAACAACCTCCGTTACTTCCTCAAGATTTGCCTTGAGCAATGATTCAATTCCACCTTTAAGTGTTGCGGTTGAGGATGGACATCCTGCGCACGAGCCTTTCAATTCAACCGTTACTATACCGTCTTCAAAACCAACATAATCAATTGCACCACCATCATTTTCAACGGCTGGGCGAACATATTCATTCAACAAATCGACAATAACGCCATCCAATTCATTTGGTGCAAACGTTTTACGCGGTGCTTTCACTGCATCAGGATTCGCCTTTTCTTTACTCGCTTCAGTCGGCATCATGATCAACACTTCTTTCCCTTCAGCTAACCACTCACGAATAAACTCGCGTAACTCCATGACAATAAAATCCCAATCAAGATTATCCGTTTTTGTAATGGTGATGAAATTTCCAGATATAAAAACGCCATCTACAAAAGGGAAAGAGAATAAAGCCTCTGCTAGAGGTGAATACCCTTTTGCTTCTGCGCCGCTATCAAATTGAACACTGTGATCGTCCATTAACATAAACTTATTGGCAACAAACTTCATTGTTAATGGATTTGGTGTCATTTCTGCGTACAATGTAATCGGAACTCTTCTTTCTTCCATGGCTTTCGTATTTAGGTGCAAATTTAAGCTTATTTAGAATGATTATAGGCAAATAATAAAGAGATTCACAAAAATTTAATGAAATTGAAACGAACGACACAAAAAATGTAACTTTAAAAGGCATAAATAGTGTATCTCCAATTCTATGAAACGAAAGGACTTTATAAAAGCAAGTGCTGGATTGTTGACCGCAGCGGCGACACTTTCAAGTTATACGTATGCAAATGGTATGGCAGAACAGGGGTTAAAACGCCTTCCGAAAAGTTTACAGCCTGGCGACACCATTGCGTTAACAGCACCTGCAGGATCCATTTGGAATAAATGGCATATTGAAAAAGTAGAAAAAATTCTACACGAAAAAGGATATCGCACAATACGCGGTGAAACACTCTATCTGCAAGAAGGCTATTTGGCTGGGTCAGATGAAATTCGAGCAAAAGAATTCATGCAATTTATTGCAGACAAATCAGTGAACGGCATTGTAACCATGCGCGGAGGTTGGGGTTGTCAAAGAATTTTAGATCTACTCGATTATTCGGTGATTACCGCTAATCCGAAAGTGATAATGGGGTTTAGTGATATTACATCTTTAATTAACGCCATTTTCACAAAAAGTGCTTTGGTGACCTATCATGGGCCATGCGGCTATTCATCCTGGGGTGATTTTACATTGGACGAGGTAACGCGTGCAGTTGTTGATGGCAAGCCTTTTAAAATGAGTAATCCATTCGATTATCGAGAAGACCTCAAAACGTGGGTGCCAGGAAAAGCAGAAGGCGAATTAATTGGTGGTAATTTAACCGTATTAGTGGCCATGATTGGAACAGACTATGAACCACAATGGCAGGGTAAAATCCTATTTTTAGAGGAAATTGGTGAAGAACCTTATCGTATTGATCGGATGTTGTGGCAACTAAAACAAGCTGGAGTTTTTGAAATGGTAAACGGCGTTGTGCTTGGATCTTTTAAAGATTGTGAGCCTGAAGAGCCCGAAAAATCATTCACACTTGCTCAAGTTTTTGAACAACATTTTGCAGGAATTAAAATGCCGGTATATCAGGGTGCGGCTATAGGTCATATAGCGCCAAAATTTACTGTGCCAATAGGTGTGAGAGCAGAGATGGATGCAGATGCGTTTACCATTCGAACACTTGAACGAAGTGTAAGATTATAACTAAAGTATGAAACATATTCGATTTATTTTATCCTTTCTTTTTTGCATTCTACTCATGAGTAGTTGCGATTCTTCGGATCAAATTTCTGTTGGTGATCAGTCACGAATGTATCGCTCGACTCCAGACTTTGAATTTAAACAGGTTACTCATGTCTATGACAGCAATTTTGTGAACCTGTTTTCGCCAGTAGACTCAATTAAAATTATTGTGGAAAAGTCACCGAATGAGATTAAAAGGTTCACCCGCACTGCCCATTCAAAAACCTATGAATGGAAAATGCATGACCAGGTTCCCGTTCAATTGACACTTCATTTTATTGCATTCGAAAAGGGGGTTAAAATTGACTTTTACAATGTGGATCATCTTCATTGGATCGCGATTCAAAACAAATTTCCGGTAGAGGGAAGTGGAGGATTCCAGGAACGCCATACTTACTATTTTGAAAATGACCTTGTTCAGTATCTTTTTGTTCAGTCATCAACAGCTGAAGGCTTAGCTCCTTATCAAATTTCCCTTATCGAGAATCGATTCGCGCTTGACGGCGCTGCGCAGATGGTCTCATTTTTAACCGCTGCTTTAAATTTGCTGTCGACAATGCCTGAATCCATTTAAAGGTGTGTCGTGCATTTTTTCATTCCGTATTGACAACCTGTGTAAACCAATAAAACATTAATTTAGCGCCTACGATTAATAAACCAACATGGCTGACTTCTTTAGCAAACACAAATTCGCGATCCTCACATTTATGCTGGGTGTTGCCCTCCTGTTTGCATTTTATGGACCTGTCTTGCTTGCGCCCAATGACTATTTATTTGCTCCAGATGGCGACGGAATAAAAAACTACTACACTTATATTTATCAAGCACAATACGGCGATTCGTTCAGTGAATTTAAAGGAATGAATTATCCTTATTATGAGCACATTGTTTATACAGACGCGCATCCTTTTCTTTCTTGGCTTGTCGGCTCACTTGGTTTAGCAGACTATGCAGTTGGCATCCTCAATCTTTTCATGTTATTCTCCTATCCGATAGGGGCGCTCTTATTATTTAGCATACTAAAGCACTACAAAGTCAATTCGTGGTGGGCCGTTGCGGGAGCGGTGTGTATTGCTTTTTTATCACCGCAGGTTTTTCGTATGGGTGGCCATCTTTCCTTGTCCTATGTTTTTGCAATACCGCTGATGTGGTGGTTATTAATACAATGCGTCAATCGCAATCCATGGATTTGGTCGGGTTTGACAAGTGCTTATTTAATTGGCTTTTTTTTTACACATCCCTATTTGGGCATGATCATGATCTTTTTTGGATTTGTTTTTTGGATGGTCAGAGCCCTTGCGGACCGTTCGCAATTAAACTCGAGTCTGATTCATATTGGCATCCATATTATTTTGCCCATTCTCATTTTTCAAGGCTATGTAGCGGCTACAGATTCACATATTGATCGTCTTTCCAATCCTGCAGGGTTTTTTGATTATTATGCCAGTTGGAAATCAATCATCATTCCGCACCACGGCCCATTTCGTTCCGTTTCAACTCTTTTTGATATCAACATTGGGAATTGGGAATCATGGAGTTATATCGGTTTTGCAACACTTGTTTTTGCAGGGTTCATTGGACTATATCTATTTAAACAGAGAAAAATCATTTCATTTCGAACACTGCTAAAAAGTGAACTCTTACTCTTTTTGATTGCGGCCTATTTAATTTTACTCTTTGCTTTTTGCTTCCCTCTCAAATACAGTTGGTTAAGATGGATTACAGACCTTTTTGGTCCTTTAAAACAATTTAGAATATTGGGTCGATTTGCTTGGGTCTTCTATTATGTCTTCACCGTTTCGGCGATTGTTGGATTTTACCGATTGTACTTAAAAGAAAAAAAGAAAGGCCTCCTTCTTGTCTTCGCATTCGGAATTGTGTTTTACGTCTTGGAATTTATCCCTGCACACCAAGATATGTCAAAAAGTATCAGTCAATCAGAAAATGTATTTAAACCCACATCTCTCCAGTCTGATTTGACTGAGGCAATTGATTTTGTTAAACTAAATAATTTTGACGCCATCTTATTTCTCCCTTTTCAACATATGTCGAGCGAAAACATCATGTTATTAGGGGCAGAGGGTGCAAATTACGACGCATTTTTAATGAGTTATCATACACAATTACCCTTGATCAACAGTATTTCATCTCGTATGTCTTTATCTGAGGCTAAACGTGTCAACAATTATTTCTCTCCGGGATTTATGGAAAAAGAATTGACCTATGATTTGCCTGAAGATGCGCGAATAGTTTTGGTTAAAAACAGAGACTTATTGAGCAATGAAGAGTTGCGTATGATATGGGAATCAGAAGTTATTTTTGAAAATGAGACCTATATTATTTTTTATTTTGATCAGGAAAAATGGAACAGCTCAGAACGTTTTAATGCATTGATCGCAAAGGAGCGAGCCGCGCAAGTTCAACTTGGTCAAGGTTGGCGAAGTGATACTACAGCTGTTTGGTTCTATTATGAAAGTTTTGACAGTTGCAAAACACAACTTGAGGATACCCAGATTTTAGGAGGAGCAAACGCATATCTCAATAAAAAAGAAAGCTGGAGTACGCTTGTTTCTTTGGATAATGATGTATTAATGCCAGGCAAATACACCGTTAGTTTTTGGTATTATTTACGCATTGACCGTCCAGATGTGGAAGCCGTTGTGGAGGCGAAATATGAAACGGGTGATTCATCAAAATGGATTGCTCAATTTGACGTTAAACAGTCAACGGTAATCGCGGGTGATTGGTGCAGAATTGAGATGGAATTTGAAACAACCCATTCAATGAAGACATTCAACTTCTTACTCACAGGAAATGGCAATCGTCAACCCTTTATCGTGGATGAGTTTTTGATTCAAAAATCATATGATCATGCACTCTACCGCCGAACGATCCAAAACGAGGTCGCCTATATTATTTATAATAATTATTGGCTGAAAGCAGATGCTTTTCAAAAAGAAATACCCCTTTATCCCGTAAAATAACTGTACGTGAAGGACGAATTATTAGATGAGATCATCACCATCTTTAAAGCCCAAGAAGACCCTCTAATAGCTAGTGGCATGAAAGCCTATATGCGCAACCAATTTGAATATTTGGGTTTAACATCACCGGTCAGGAAATCACTATCCAAACCTATAGTGCGTGAATTATCGAAAGAACCAAAAACAAGTGTTTATTCGCTTATCAAAACCTTATGGGAACAACCCGAACGAGAATTTCATTATTTGGCCTTAGACCTTTATTTCAACGTGGCAAAAAAAATGATGGACGAAAAAGACATTGACTTATTGGAGTGGATGATTTGCCAGCATTCGTGGTGGGATACGATTGATTTTATCGCACCAAAACTAGTTCGAATTTATTTTGATAAATTCCCCACTAAGCGAGATGAAATAATAGATAGATGGATTAAAACAGGGAATATTTGGCTGCAGCGCAGTTCTCTGTTATTCCAACTCAAGCAAAAAGACGAAGTCGATTATCCATTTATGATTGCAACGATTAAACGCTTATCAGGTACAAAAGAATTTTTCATCAATAAGGCCATTGGTTGGTTATTGCGCGAACACTCAAAACGTATTCCTTTAGAAATAAAGGCGTATATCCTAACACATCAAAACCAATTGTCGCCGCTTTCGGTGAGAGAGGGATTGAAGTATTGCTAGGTTTATTTCCTAAACAAGACCTTGAAAAAATTAACTGATTCGCGAGCCAGAATGCGCAGATTCACTTTGCTAAAAACAACATCTGGTTTTAAAACCACTGTTGCCTTTTTGAATTTTACCTTTCGTTTGGCGGCTAATTTGATAAATTCTAAATCAAATAAAAATCGATCGATCTCTGTGTCCATAAAAACTGCAGCACCAATGCGATTAAATCCTTTAATTCCGCATTGAGAATCGTCGGTTGGAAGGCGTAAAAAGGTTTTTAACGTCCAACGTAAAAATTTAGAAATCAATTTACGAATAAAAGGGGTATCATTATAATAAGCCGAACCACGGTGACCAGGAACAACATCAAATCCTTGGGCTAAGGTTGTATAAACTTCCAAAAAACTATCTTGCGTATAAGGAAAATCAATGTCGGTATAAATAATTAGATCGTGCTTCGTTTCAGCAACACCTTTGCGCAATGCAAATCCTTTTCCTCTATTCTGTTCGTATGAAATAATTGTGACAGTCGGTATTTCTGTCGTCAAAAACTTCAGGTGCTCTTCAGACACATTTTTTGACGAGCCGTCATTAACAAGGACCAATTGAATGGAGATATTACCAGCCTTTTCGAGAGAATTGACAGAATCCACGACCACCTTCTCCCAATTTAAAGGAGGATTATAGCAGGGGAGTACTAATGATATGTGTTGCGCGGTGCTAATTGAAATCCTGTTTCTAAAAACAAAAAAACGCAATTTAACTGAATTTATGCGATTGGCATTGAAAAAGAATATTTCTCTCTTTGGGAAAACGGATTGAATTTGGGGATCATCTCACCTTCATTTCTGTCAAAAGACTTGATGCACTGCCTTAAAAGTGGTACGATCAACAAGAATTAGGTCAATTATTTGTATTTTTCGGAAAAATTCGAAGTCAAAATAAATGGTCCGATTTATAGTAGGCATAACTGGAGGAAGTGGCGTTGGTAAAACGACATTAATCAACCAATTGTATCAAGAGTTTCAGGGAAAGGTTTCAACTTTTTCATTGGATAATTATTACCTACCAAAAGAAGAACAAATTAAAGATAAAAACGGTGTCATAAACTTCGATTTACCAACAGCATTGCACGCAGACAACTTAGAACGGGACATTCAGTTATTAACGAAAGGCGAGCGTATTGTTCAGCCCGTTTATGGTTTCAATAATCCGGCTCATGAGAAAAGCATCATCTATATTGAGCCGCGTGAATTATTAATTGTAGAAGGTTTGTATGTGATGCATTATCCTTTTTTAAGAAATGTATTAGACTACTCCGTTTACTTAACGGTTGACAAAACCTTACAATTAGAGCGGCGACTGCAGCGAGATGTTCGGGAACGCAATTATAAAAAAGAGGACATCCTTTATCAATGGCATAACCATGTATTACCCTCGTATGATGCCCATGTTCGCCCTTATAAAAAAGACGCAAACCTGATCATTACAAATAATGAAAAATTTGACGATAATATTCATATCTTAATGGATAAGATTCACGAAAAATTAGATACACCACTCCTATAAATTGCGGTATCATTTTTGCTGCAAAACAAAATCATGAGAATACAGACTAAACGGAAATTTATTTGGACAGCGCTCATTGGGTTTTCGTTTTGGTTAATTGGTTCGTTTCTCTATCATTTTCAGCTCTATCCCAATTTAGAACAAGGCGGCATTGATGATTTCGAAGAGGCTTTTTTAGAGCAGTCTGAACAACTCGCCACAGAATTAAGGTATTTCACGCAACAATTTCCAGCAGAAGGAACGGAAGATGAGCGATTTGCATTAGCCGAGCAGTTTGAAGAAGAAACGGGTTTTGCTTTTTTTTCTTTTAATGGAGACACGCTTGATCTTTGGTCAAGCAATCGCATTGCCTTGCCTCATCCGAGTGATTCGTATTGGGAGCAACATATTCTTGTACTCCTCGATAATGGGTGGTACAAAATCGAAACCATTCGGGACGAAGAGCGCTTATTTGTTGGGGCTTTTTTGGTTAAAAATGAATATAAGTTCGAGAATGAAGACTTGGTAAATGAGTTTTCTCAGTGTTTAGCACCTCATCTCAAAGGTGAAATTACCTTCAGTCAAGCCGGCTATCCTGTTCACGACAAAGACGGCCGTGTGCTATTTTCCATTTTACCAGCGCAAGAAAAAAGCAATAATCATCCCTTAGAGCTGATTGTTTTTTTCTGTTATATTCTCGGATTTGTCATCCTGTTTCAATTGCTGATTAACGCTTTTCAGCGTTTACTCATTTCAAAACCCGTTTTACTAATCATCTTCCCCATTTTTGTGGTATTCCTTCGCTACGTATGGCTTAAATCTGGATTCAGAGGTTTTTTTAGCGGTTTCGAACTTTTTAATCCCGAATTGTTTGCCTCATCTGAAATGGCACCTTCTTTGGGTGATTTGATTATAAATGTCTGCATTTTTTACTTTTTAGTTCACTTTTTACTCAAAAGAACTCGAAATTGGTTCGAAAAAGGAAATTTAAAACTAAAACTGGTGGTCTTTGTTGTTCCGCTTTTTTTAACCAGTTTTTATGTGGCATTTCAAATCAATGAAATCATAAAATCATTGGTGTATAACTCCAAAATCTCCTTCGACTTAGAGCATTTATTTGACCTAGACTTGTACAGTTTCTTGAGCATTGCCCTAATTGGCGCTAGCTTCTATGCCTATTTCAAATTCATTCAATACATCATTATTCAACTCAAAAAGAGTCAATTTGAATGGAATCGTTTGTCATTTTTATGGGTAATTACTTCTTTTATTTATGTAATCACCGACCAACTTTATTTTAATCAAAGTATTTTAACTTCTTTCTGGCCGATCTTTTTAAGTGGATCGCTCTTATGGTTTCACTTCAAAGAAAAGGACTATAAATTTGTGCACGTCATAAGTATGTTAGCCTTTATTGCCTTTTATGCAAGCTATATTTTACAGGGTTATACAAGTGAGCAAGAGCGAGAAATTCGGAAATTCCGCGCAGAAACAATTGCACAAGACAAGGATATTTTTTCAGAGTTTGAATATGCCGAGCTCGAATCCAAATTTGAAGCAGACGAATTTATTTTACCTTATTTCGACGGTTATTTTGATCACTCCGCTTTTAGTGAAAAAATAGAAGAACGATACTTTTCAAAATTAAAAGACAAATACCAACTCAAGTTTTTCTTATATGATCGGCGTCAGAACATTCGAGAAGACCCGCGTAATTTTGACGTCGAAGAGTTTGATCGCTTTCAGGAAATCGTCAACGAATCAGGCAAGCGATCAGATATTTCAGATCATATCTATTTTATAGATGATTATACAGACAAATTGAGTTATATCATGGTTTCTCCCGTTTTTGGGCACGATTCACTTTATGGTTATTTGATTACCGAATTAAGATCGACCAAGTTTCCAGAAGATATAGGTTTACCGTCATTATTATTAGACGATCGCACGACCACATTGAGTCAATTAAAAAATTACTCCATTGCAAAATATGTTGACAATAAGTTGGTGACGCGAAAAGGAGACTTTAACTATCCTACAATTGCTATAGCTTGGTTTGCGCGTACCAATGCGTTTACCACGCGCAATGGTTATAGTCATTATATCTACCAAGATGAACCTGGCAATTATACCCTCGTTTCAAAAGAAGTAAGCTCGGGATTATCCTTATTCACCTCGTTCTCCTATTTGCTAATCATTTTTGGCGTGCTTTTATTATTGCCATTAGCCTTTAATCAATTACAACGTGAGATATCGTTCAAGAACATCAAGCTCAATGTTAAAATTCAGGCGGTCCTTATCAGCCTCATTTTTATAACACTTGTGGCTTTTGCTATTGGCGCAGGTATGTATGTTGCCAAGCAAAACTTAGACACAAATAAAGATTTAATTAAAGAAAAAATAGGTTCGGTAAAAATTGAATTAGAAAACAAACTACGAAGTCAAGAAAGTTTAGATGCATCAGAATCTGAATACCTTGAGTTTTTATTGAAGAAATTTTCAAACGTCTTTGTTACGGACATCAATATTTACGATCGAAAAGGGGATCTTTTGGCCTCTTCGCAACCGAAAATTTATTCGCAAGGATTGATCTCGAAAAAAATGAATACTGCTGCCTATCGCGCCATTCATTTGAATAATTCGAGTGAGTACATTCATCAAGAGAGTATAGGGAAATTAGATTATCTCTCTGCTTATAAACCTTTTTTGAATGAAAAGGGCGATTTTCTAGCCTTCATCAATGTCCAATACATTTCGCGACAGCACGACCTTGAAAATCAGATTTCAGGTTTCCTTTTGGCGATTATAAATATTATGGTCTTCATGCTTGCGTTCTCAACGATCCTTTCAATTACGGTCTCCAATCGATTAATTCGTCCATTAAAATACATTCAAGAAAGTTTACGTACTGTTCAGATTGGTTCTCGCCTCTCTCCGATTGTTTATGACCGAACAGACGAAATTGGTGACCTTGTAAAAGAATACAATAAGAAAGTAGAAGAACTTCAACAAAATGCTGAGACCTTAGCAAAAAGTGAGCGAGAAAGTGCGTGGCGGGAAATGGCAAAACAAGTGGCACATGAAATTAAAAATCCATTGACCCCCATGAAGTTGTCAATTCAGCATCTTTCAAGATCCATTAAATTGGCGGATGAAGATTCTGAAGTGCGCTTGCAACGTGTAACCAAATCTCTGATCGAGCAAATTGATGCCTTGACAAAGATTGCTAATGAATTTGCAAATTTTGCAAAGATGCCAAAAGCGAAAGAAATTGAATTGGATTTATCCGAAGTATTGACAAATAGTGTAGCTGTTTTTGCCGAATATGATCAACACGACTTTAGCTTAACGATAGAACCAAAATCAGAGGCTTTAATATGGGCGGATAAAGATCTTTTATTACGCGTTTTTAATAACTTGATCAAGAATGCTTTACAATCTGTTGCTGTAGGATCTACAGGAAATATAAAAATTGTTTTAACCGAACAAAAGGACTCCTATACTGTATCTGTCAAGGACAACGGTGTTGGCATTAAACCGACTGAAAAGGATAAAATATTTGTGCCTTACTTTACAACTAAGTCAAAAGGAACAGGACTTGGACTCGCTATGTCAAAACAAATTATTGAAGGAATGAAAGGCAATATCTGGTTTGAGTCTCAGATGGATGTTGGAACAACTTTTTTCATTACCTTCCCCAAATTAAAATCATAAAATGAACACGTATACACTCATCATAGGGATCTCTTTGGTTGTTATTATTTCCTTTTTCTTCAATATAATTTCAAAAAAAACCAATATTCCAAGTGTTCTATTGTTAATTGGTTTAGGTGTTTTAATTCAATTTTTACCCGAAAAATACAATGCTGATGTCTATGCAAATTTGAGCACATTAGAAATTATCGGTAATGTCGGATTGGTGATGATTGTACTCGAGGCTGCTTTAGATTTACATTTGACTCGTGAGAAAAAGGGATTGATTTTTAATTCTTTTTTGGTGGCCTTTATCGCATTGGTTGTTTCTTCCTTTGGTATCGCGACATTAATCTATTACACCATTCCAGGTGCTAATTTATCCTATTATAATTGCATGATATATGCCATTCCTTTATCGATCATGAGCTCTGCTATAATCATTCCTAGTGTTGGCGGATTAATGGGACAAAAGAAAGAGTTTATGGTGTATGAAAGTACCTTTTCGGATATCTTGGGAATTATGTTCTTTTATTTTATGATTGAATCTTCCGAGAAAGATGGCTTTCAAGAGGTGGCCACCTATATTGGTTTAAACATTCTCGTTACAGTTGTCGTTTCGATCATTCTATCCTATGCCATGGTCTTCATTTTTCAACGTCTTAGGTCACAGGTAAAATTGTTTTTGGTCATTTCTGTCCTGATGCTTATGTATGCTTTAGGTAAAACATTCCACCTTTCTTCTTTATTGATCATCCTTGCCTTTGGATTGGTCCTGAACAACACCAAACTCTTCTTTCAAGGTCGTATGAGTTCATGGGCAAACGAGGAAAAGGTAAAGCCAATTTTGAAGGACTTCCATTTGCTCACACTCGAATCTGCCTTTGTGATTCGAACATTTTTCTTCGTCATATTTGGGATGTTTATCACACTGGACTCGGTTCTTGACTATCGGATTGCCTTAATTAGTGTTGCCATAATTGGTATACTATATGCTGTAAGATACGTCGTACTTAAATTAATTGTGAAGAATGACATCACACCGCAACTTTATATCGCACCACGTGGTTTAATCACGATTCTACTCTTCTTCGTAATTAGCGGACATCCTGAATTTACAATTAAGGATTTTAATCCGGGTATCTTACTCTTTGTCATTCTGATCAGCAGCATTATTATGACGGTGGCGCTCATTACATACCGCGGTGAAAATGTGCGTGAAGTTTTATTAGGTACACTACCGAAATTAAAGGTGGATAAGGATAAAAATGGAAAAGATGACTTTCAAGATCGTATTGATCAAAATGTAGAGGGTCAAGATTTTAATCCGTTTTCATAAGGGATATCGTTCAACACTTCAGCCACATCATTTTTTAATTAGTACGCTGCCCAAAAAAAAGCGGTAATAAAATAGTTACCTTTTCATTCTCGTTACATAGTAGGGAAAGAAAGTGAAAATGAACAATACCAAAATCATACATCAACTGCAGCATGGCGATCATGAAAAAGCATTTGCGCGATTGTACAGCTATTTTCCCAAAATGGAAACCTATATCCGCACGAATTCAGGCTCAAAAGATGAGGCCCTAGATACCTTTCAAGACGCACTCATCATTCTCTATAAAAAAGTTCAAACCTTGCCTGCGGATACTGATATTAAAGTGGACGGTTTTTTGGTGAATACTTGTAAATTATTGTGGAGCAATGAGCTAAGGAAGAAGAAAGTACGCCAACCTTCAGGGGATGGGGCACTTGAATATTTAGCGTATCAAGACGAAATTCAATCGCATATAGAGAAAGAAGAAAAATTAGTTAAAGTAGAATCAATTCTAAAAAATATAGGAGACAAATGTAAAGACATACTCGTGGCGTTCTATTATAAGAATTTTTCCATGGAAAAAATAGCCGAAGAATTTGGGTTCAAGACGATTCAATCCGCAAAGGTTCAAAAATATAAGTGCATGGAAAGTGCACGTAACCTCGCCTTGAAAGAATCAACCTCTAACCCTCAATAATTCGCGCCATGAGAAAAGAATTACAAGAAATCGAAAAGATCGAGCAGTATCTTGAAGATCGTTTATCAACTTCCGAAAAATTCGCTTTTGAAGCCGAATTAGCAAATGATCCTATCTTACAATCACATGTTAACTTTCAGGCAGATCTCGTTTCGAATCTACAACGTAGCGGGTTACGTTCTTCTACAAAGGCTGCTTATAAAAAATACCTGATTAAAAAAATTGCATGGATTTCTGCTGTCGTGATTGGGGTTTTAACCTTCATAACAATTGCAACGATCTATTTCTCCCCATCTAATAATCTCCCTAAAGAAGAAAACAAAATGGAATTCGGAACGGATTTGGAAAGTACAATTTCAACCGGATGGCAAGATCATTTAGTAGAAGAAGATTCGCTCTGTAATGAATCCGACACCTCTTCGACTCCGGTTGATGAACTTGATTTGTTACGCAGTGAAGCATTCCAGCCAGTACTTGCCCCTGTCAATTCAATTTACTTGCCTGAAAATGACCCTCTTTTTGCGGAAGCGAACGAATTGCTGAATCAAGAATTATTTGAAATCAATGCGGCACGGGATACCGTGATCGAATCGGAAAATGGAATTGTTGTTTACATTCCTGCTCGAGCTTTTGATACGCCTAATGAGCAAGTTGATTTCATGCTGCAAGAAGCAATGACACCTGCGGCGATTATGTATAGTGGATTGAATACTATGACGGAAACAGGTGAAGAATTAGAAACGGGTGGCATGTTTTATTTGGATGCCTTTGCCAATGGAAAGCGTATCGGTCTCCTCAAAAAATTAACCGTAGACATTCCGGGAGATCCCACTAAAACAGGGATGCAATTGTATGAAGGCGCAAAAGACAGAACTGGACAAATTTTGTGGAAAAATCCGAAAGATATCATCCGGCCTCTTATTCCTGTTGAGATTACAAGCTTAGATTTTTATCCGCCAGGTTATGAAAAACAGATGAATGCTTGGGGTTATTTAAACAAGATTTTTATTGATAGTTTGTATTATTCATTTGCTGGAGATTGCAGAGAAGAGTTGAAAGTAGGCGATCTTTCGTCTGAGGAATTTGGTATCGGAGAGCGATTATTTAAACAAAACTGCGCCTCTTGTCACTTTCCAAACAAAGCCATGACAGGACCGGCACTAAAAGGTGCAAGAGAAAGATGGATAGCGAATTCAACCGAAGAAAATTTTTACGCTTGGATAAAGAATTCAGGAGGTGTAATTGCAAGTGGTGATCGTTACGCGAATGAGCTTTATACGGCATGGAATAAGGCAGCAATGACATCACAAAATTTAACGAATGATCAAATCGACCTGCTCTTTCGTTATGTTGAATCTGCTCCAAATAATGAAATAAATCTGATACCTCCATTACAGGTAAAATCAAAACGTAATCCAGAACGTTCTGAAAGAAAGATATCAGAGGAGAGCGAAGATGCATTGCTTTCCGAACAAGTAGATTCAGTTGCATTTACATCCTCAGATTGTGGGGTCAATCCAGCATCTGTTCAAACCATTTGGAATAAAAAATTCAACCTCACCAATTTAGCCACGAAAGAATTCGAAGCACGAATGCCATGGATTCACCGCACGTGCAATACGACAATATTAGACCTTTATGTCAATAATTTGGATAAACATCTATATGAAATCGACCTATTAGCGGCAGCACAATTGGACGGAAATTTGAAGACAAAATTTATTCAATTTGCTGCACTGAAGCAAGGTAAAGTTGAAACAAATTCAACCGCTCAAAAGGAATTGAATGCCTATTATTTAACCAAACGTAAAGCGTTGGAAAATATAGTTAAACGGACCAATGATGCCTATTGGAAAAAGCAAGATGTATTGGATCGCGCAATGAATCAACAAACGACAGCGGCCAACGAGCGTTATCTTTCGAGTAAAAACCAAATCAGTGAACAAGAACTTGCGTATAATACCGCACGCGTTTATCGTGAATTAGGCTTAGAAAAACCCATTCCGAGAGCCAATCCTTTGGTTCAATTTGCAAACCGTGATGTCCAACAAAATCGTTCTCGTCCAGCTACAGCTTTACAAGCGAATCGACCTGTGCTGCGCGCCAACATAAGCACCTTGGGATGGCGCAATGTAGATTGTTTACTCTCGGTGAGTCAAAATCGTGAAAGTGTGGCTATTCAAGGAAATGGACGCACGACTTCATTGACATATTCCCCTTTAAGTTTAACCGTTCAAAACGCAAATGATTTCAATAAAATCAATGTCTATATTGTTCCAAAAGCCTTTAATTCGTTTATAAAACTAAATGGAAATGGAATCAACTATAATTATAGTTTAAATAATAATCTAAGCTATCAAACCATTGCTATAGCTTGGTCAGAAGAAGGCTTTTATGTTTATCAAAACGAAAATACCGAAAAAGGGTCACGAACAATCATCCTAGAAAAAATGGAAAAAGAGGAATGGCAATTAATTATCAAAACACATGTAAACGCAATAAATGGCATGTCAGCCGAAATCGATTATTTGGATTATTTGAGAAAGGATGAGAAAAGGCAAAATAGCAACAATGACAAACGCAATTTAGTTCAGAAAGCGAGGCCTTATGTTTTTCCGTGTAGTATTCCAGAAGCGCGTGACACATCATCTAATTTGTCACCTGTATCTCCGTTTCATTAAACCACAATGCATGCGATATGAATCGCACTATGAAAGGCTCTTACTATAAAATGAAGTCTAAACAAACACACCTTGTATTGCGGATGAATATCCGCTAGATTTTTGTTTAGCGAAGGATCAATATCAGCCAGTGGTCGGACACGTCCTTCGCAGCAGTGAATCGTGTACCCCGAAAATGATGCTTAATATTAATTTGCGGCAACATAGAAACAGGACTTGGAATCACAATTAGTATGTGTTAAAGTTAAATCACGCGTTTTATTGCGGATGAATATCCGCTAGATTTTTGTTTGGTCAAGGATGAATATCAGCCAGTGGTCGGACACGTCCTTCGCAGCAATCATGACTAAAAACTAACTCGTGCTCCCCACATTACTGCCAATTGGTTTTGACCGCCAACATCTAACCAACCCGTATTTAAATAACGTGATTCTATCAATCCACTTAAACGGTCATTAAATCTCAAGGTCGTTCCCATTCCAAAATGCCACGATAAGCCATAAACGTCCTTCGTAAATTCTTTAAACTCAAAAAACCCAGTTCCCGCAAACATATAGGGGTTAAAGGGCTTGCTTTCTGGCATAAAATGATAGGCCAATTGTAAATTAGCATTATGCGTCATTCCCATATCGTTTTGATTATCGGGTTGTTGACCGGCAACATATTCGATTGAAAAATTAAATCGGCGTTTTATGTTAAATCCCAAACGACATCCGTTCATAAAAACCGCATCATATGCAATATTATCAACGAAAAGAAAAGGACCCATAACATAATCCACATAAAAGGGGAAGTTTGGTTTATCAGAATTGGTTTCTTGACAAAATCCATGATGACCGATAAGCATCACACTTACTGTCATAAAGAATCGAAAAAACTGTTTTTTCATGTTTATATAATTTTAAAGTTGATAGTGTACTAATTTATCGAAATCGATTGAAAAACAAACAACGAATACTCAATAATTAACCCATTTTAGTCAATCATTGGTGTTGGCGACATCATCCTAAATGATCCAAATACTCCTCAGCAATTCGCAAATGTTCCATTCTCTTTTCTTGCGGTAACTTATCAAAATTTCGAACGAGCATGCTTAAGCGGGGATTTTGCAAGAAAAAATCGCGTTGTTTATCCATAAAGCGCCAAAACAAACCATCCCAAATCGCCTGCCAAGGTTCTCCTTTTTTATAATTACTCATTTTAAGAATATAATTACTACCACTGATATACGGTTTGGTCGCCATTAATCCTCCATCCGCAAACTGACTCATTCCGTATACATTTGGCACCATCACCCAATCATACGCATCAATAAAAAGCTCCATAAACCATTGGTAAACGGCGTTGGGATGAAATTCACAAAGGAGCATGAAATTACCCACAATCATAAGCCTTTCTATATGATGGCAATAACCTGTTTTTAGCACTTTTTTAATGGTGTCGTCTACCGGCTTTATGCCCGTTGTTCCGTTATAAAAGCTAGCGGGAATGGCTTTGTGAAAATTCCAATAATTTCGGGTTCGCTCATCTCTTCCTCTGCTTTCATACATTCCTCGAATAAATTCACGCCACCCCATTATTTGCCGAATAAAACCTTCGAGTGAGTTTAGTGGAATTTCCTCCTTTTCTGCGTAAATAATAGCTTCTCTAATGATCTGTTCTGGGGTAATTAAACCCACATTCAGCATGGGTGTTAAAACACTGTGGTGCAAAATATCATGGTCACTTAAAATTGCATCTTCATAGATCCCAAAGGCTGCAAATCGGTATTCAAAAAATTGCTCCAGCCACGCTTGGGTTTGATCAAAATTGATAGGATAAATTTGCCCCTTTTCCAGCTCGCCATAATGACTTGCAAAATGTGTATTCACATATTCAACCGCTTCGAGATGATATAAAGTGGTCTTTGGAAAGTGAATGGGCGGTGGAAGCTGTTTAGCAGGAAATTTCTTTCGATTGTCGGTGTCATAGGTCCAATTACCCCCGACAGGTTTATCGGACGCATCAATTAAAATAGCACGTTTTTTCCGCTCGTCAATATAGAAACTTGTTTGATGGTATTTTTTCTTATCTGACCGAAAAAACGGCAATAATTCATCTTTTTTATTTAAAAACAAGGGTGAATCAAGGATTTTAAGTGAAATTGACGTTTTTTTACATCCTTCCCGAATTCTTTTTGAGATCCAATTATCGGTTGGATCAATACAATTAATCTGAGTAACTCCTTCCGCTTTTAACTTTGGAATGAGTTGACGGACATCTGCGCTTTTTTCATTGGCCTCAATATAAATTACTTCCAACCCTTTTGACGCAAGATAATCAGCATAGGCTTTCATGGTCGAGCGGTGATATGCGATCTTTTGTTTGTGAAAGGGATACTGTTTGAAAAATAGATATTCCTCAATTAGATAAAATGTTCCCTCTAAATCGAAGAGCGGAGAATCCTTAAATAATTGATGCGGAAAAACGAGGTTGATACCTTTCATTTCTTTTGATTTTGACAGCGTTTACTGCAATATTTTACCTGCTCCCAATCGCGTTCCCATTTTTTACGCCACGTAAATGGCCGTTCGCAGACAACACATATTTTTTGCGGTAGATGGGCTTTTTTCATGAGCGAGAATTAACATGTAATTTTAAGATCCGACCCACTTCATTTTGGACGGCGGGATGTTTTTTATGCTCCCAAATTTTGTCACGAGCAGCTTTTGCGCTTTCCTTTAAGTCGACTATTGGCGCAGGATAATCAATCCCTATTCTCACATTGCAAAAAGCTTGATCCATTTCTGTCATCAACCATGGTTCATGAATAAAAGTGAGTGGTACATTTTCCAATTCGGGAACCCATTTTTTAATGAAAAGCCCTTCGGGATCATGTTCTTGTGAATTTTTAACGGGATTGTACAACCTCACCGTATTGATTCCAGTTGTACCCGCTTGCATTTGAAATTGAGGATAATGAATGCCCGGTTCGTAATCTAAAAACTGCTTTGCTAAATGATAAACACCATGCCTCCAATCCTGATCCAAATTGAGGGTTAAAAAAGAAACCAACATGGCACGCATTCGAAAATTGATCCATCCTGTTTTATTGACGGCTCTCATGCATGCATCTATCAAAGGATAGCCCGTTCGCCCTGTTTTCCACGCGTCAATCCATTCCTTTTTTTTAGGATGATCCAATAATTCATACCCGCTATTAATACAATGGGTTTCATAGCGACATTCAACCTCAAATTTTTGAATAAAATGGCAATGCCAATGAAGACGGGTGATGGCCCCTGTAAATGCACGGTTATGATCGTTTTTATTTGGATGCGACGCTAAAAAATGATAGGCCTGTCGAATGCTGATATTCCCCCAAGCTAAAAAAGGTGATAAACGCGTGCAAGCCGTTCTGCTTTCAGTTGGTTTGGAAATATGAGAATGATAGGTAAATCCGCGTTTATTTGCAAAAGAGTGTAAATAACGCCACGCCTGCGTTTCACCTGCCGGTTGATACACAGCTGGATAATCAATTAAGGACAATCGTTGCTGTTCGGGTAAGGAAAATGGCAAAGACGGGTTCTTCATCTCATTCTTCGAATAGGTGTTTTCAATGGTGTATTGATGCATGACAGTGTTCCATAATTCCGCCCAATTCTCCCTATTTTTCAATCCACGTACAATTGCATCTCGTTGACATTCTTTCCAGTTTATCCCCTTCTCTCTAAAAAATTGCCCGACTTCTTTATCACGTTTCCAGGTTAATGCTACGCCGCTTTCTTGGTAACTAAACACATTTTGAACAGCATATTTTTCAGCAATAAATTCGAATACAGGAAGTGCCTCAGCATAACAAAGAATGACTTCACGATTAAACGGAGCCAAGGTTTTATTTACATCTAAAATTGAATGATAAACAAATTGCAAATGCCGAAGACTCGTGTCGGGATGCCTCAAAATACTCGGCTCAAAGAGTGCAACAATTAGATAGGGTAAACCTGCCTTCTCAGCAAGAAATAAGGGCTCATGATCTCGTGTTCGAAAATCTCGTTTTAACCAAACTATATTTAACTCCGTTTTTGACAAGTCGTTTTATGATCCTTAATGATGACCTATAGAACGCTGAAGTTGGTGATTTTGTTTAGACCAAAAGTAAATTTTGGGCAACATAAGCCCTAAAAGAAATGATGCTTGCAAAGTTATTTTGACAGATCACTCTTCCTCCTCCAAATCAGGCTTCTTGGTTGGTACAAACGTATAATGAATGGTAATCTTCGGCTGATGCTCTTGCGCAGGTGGAGCGGGTGGTACAAAATCTTCTCTCCAATATTCTAATTCGGGCTCAATTCCTAATTCTTCCTCTATTTCATACCTCATCTTTGGCGGTTGCGGCCCTTTTTGTTTAAAAAGAATTGCTACTAAAATACCCGAAATCAAACCAGACAAATGTCCTTCCCAAGAAACCCCAATTTGAATTGGGAAAACACCCCATATTAAACTACCATAAACAAAAATAACGAATAGCGAAATTCCTGCCACACGCATATTCTTTCTAAAAAAACCACTAAAAACTAAAAATCCTGTCAGTCCGTAAATGACTCCGCTCATACCAATATGGTAACTCGGTTTGCCAATTAGCCAGGTTCCTATTCCAGTCAAAAGAAAGATCAAAAGGAAAGATTTCGTTGCAATTTTACGATAATGATAAAATAAGAGCCATGTTAATAAGAAAGCGGGAAACGAATTATTGAGAATATGTGTAAAATCTCTTGTGCTATGCAAAAATGGCGAAGTAAATACACCGATTAATCCTTCCCATTCTTGCGGACGAATTCCATAATGATACCATTCAAGCCGAAATAAATAATCCAATGAAAAAACCAACCACATGGCCAAAACCAATGCAAATGCAATTGAGAAAGAGATCCAGGATATTTTACGATTAACCATGACTTTTCTTGTCAAAAATATTGCCGCAGTGGTTTTTATGTCAAATCGGCGGTTAAAGATCTAAAAGCCTGACAATTCGTGTTAAAAACGATACTGAACGCCGAACTTTACTCCCGCGCTGTAGATATTCTCTCGTATCGGATCTAAAAATAAGGAGCTAAAGCTGTAAACAAAAGCTGGTGCGAATTGAAGCGCCAATCTTGGATTTACATGATACATCATTCCGAGATCTAACAAACCAGCAAGCGCTAATTTGGAACGATTTTGAGTAAGTAAAACAATTGATAATACCTTTAAGTTACACCCTCGAAAAATAACCTAAATTATGAATAGCGAAACATCAACTATTGATACTCGTTTATGACGTTTACAATAAACAAAAGTATTTATCGTTTACCCTCAAATTAAAAACAGATTATGTAACACGCCGACCTAACCATTAAATCAATCAAAATGAAATGTCTAATTTTTAGTGTTGTCAGCTTGTTCTTTTATTCCAACCTCCACGCCCAAGGCAGTCGTTCGCTCGGTCTTACCCTCAAATCTGGTATGAGCGAACTCAAACGTATTTCCGGCGAGGATGATTTTTACCACCCAAATAAGGTTACAACGAGTCCTTCCTTTACCTGGGGAATTTTAATTGATGCGGAGAAACAGTTTTCAAAATTCATATCAGGACAATCACAATTTGGTTACAACAATATACGTGGCTACGAAACAGAGAGCTATTCAGCAACAAACGCAGGGACTGGAGAAACAACTGAATTTAGGAGTGAAACGGAGCGCAATGCGCACTGCCTATCATTGAACACGACCGTTAACATACACCCCGCCGAAAAACTCATAATCGGATTGGGAATTTCAATCAATTATCTGCTGTCGAATAGTTATTTAACCCATGGCTACTCGAATAATCAACCTAGTTATATTATTGGTGGGGGTAATGATTTACTTCAACTGGATCTAGGACTCAACCCACAAATTGGTTATCAATTATTCGATAAGGTAAAGGTTTATGCCGGTGCTCAATTTGGTTTGTTTAATATTCGAGATCCGAAAATTCAAGATTCTTATTCTCGCGAGTTTGGCCTTGCCTCAGGCAATGAAATTATTCTGAAAAGCCGTCTTTATACCATTGGATTAAACTACACGCTCTTTAAGGATAAAGTTTTTGATTCCCCGTAATCCTACCAGTAAGATTTTGCAACGGCTAGTACAAGTCTATCAAAAAGTCTATCTCCAAAGTACCTGCGGTTAAGTTTGTAGCAAAATTCATCAAGGTAAAGTTGTAAATATT
>Ga0222668_1000221_pt1 | contig 40459 bp, 51 predicted proteins | sample AntAcemetagen728_FD_179823 | JGI IMG/M metagenome (GOLD analysis project Ga0222668, IMG submission 179823) | Saline water microbial communities from Ace Lake, Antarctica - #728 | ecosystem: Environmental > Aquatic > Non-marine Saline and Alkaline > Saline | place: Antarctica: Ace Lake...
CACAAGACCGAGAAATTTCTTGATAATGAGAACGGGTCTCAATAACTTTCGAGGTTCAAATGGCCACCACAAAGGGAGACAGATCAGCAATTCCAACCCTGGAGGGAGCTTCCGGGGAATGGAAGCCTCTCTTTGGCAAACATGCGGACGACGGATTCCGCGTAGTTTGGTACGATTTTGAATGCGAAAACACCCTGGACTGGTCGAAACAACTTCGCCCGGACAATTTGGAATTGTGCATCAATTTTGAGGGATGCGGCACCGTTTTGGCTCGTCCGGATCGAACCACCGTGATCAACCCGCAGACCGTTCTCCAATATTCCGGAAACACGAAATCCCTGCAAGTGGACCGCCATGCCGCCCAGAGGCACCGTTTTCTCACCGTCGTCATGTCCAAGAATTGGTTGACCCACACCACCCTGGGAAGCGCCAAGGGCCTCAACCCCGAAACGCGCGCCTTCTTAGATGGGCGCCGTCGCCCGGGTCACAGCCGCGGACAAGTCTTGAGTTCCCAGGTCAAACGCCTGACCGAAGAGCTCCTCGCCCCTCCCGTTCCCACCTCCTGCCATGGCCTCTGGTTTCCCGCCAGAATCCAGGAAATCCTTGCCCACACCCTCACCACGACGGAAAATGAACTCTTCTGCGAACGTCATAAACGTGTCGCCAACGAGCGAATCGATCAGGTAAAAAAAATTCTCACCGAAGACCTCGAACATCCTCCCGCCTTGGCCGAGCTCGGCCGCCGGGTTGGGTGCAGTCCCTACCATCTCAGCCGCCTTTTTTCCGAACACACCGGCACGACGATTTCCCGGTATTTGCGTTCACTGCGACTCGAACGGGCGGCCGAGCTTCTCCGGGAGGGTCGCTGCAATGTGACCGAAGCGGCTCTGACCGTCGGGTATTCCAGCCTGAGCCATTTTTCCAAAGCCTTCGCGGAAATGTTCGGTGAATGCCCCTGCGTTTTCGGACTGAAAAAGTCGATCCTTAGACCGACGATTCCACAAAGACCGCCGGCGCGTCGCAAGTCGGATTCCGTATAACTTTAACCCGGATGTCAAAGACCGCCCCGATTTGTTCTTCGGTGATCACTTCGGCCGGAGTTCCCTCGACGACGATTCGCCCTTGCTTCATGAGCAACAACCGATCCGCGTATTGTGCGGCGAGATTCAAGTCATGCAAGACGACAAGCACGCCGACTCCCTTTTCCGCCAACTTCGCCGCCACCCGAAGGGCGCCGTGTTGATGGCCCGGATCAAGATTGGAAATCGGTTCATCCAACATGAGGCACCGGGGGCTTCCTTCCACCGCCCAATCAATTTGCACGAGGACCCGCGCCAATTGCACCCGCTGCATTTCTCCCCCCGAGAGAGATGTGACAATCCGTTCCGCCAAATGGGCGCATTCCGTTTGCGCCATCGCCTCCCGGGCCATGTCTTCGCACCGCGATGCATCCCCGTGAGGTGAACGACCCAACAAGACAATCTCCAACGCCGTAAAATCAAAAGGCACGGTTGAACTCTGAGGCAAAACCGCCCTTCTCCGGGCCAATTCCCGCGGCTCCCATTCGGCCAGCGGCTTATTCTCAAAGAAGACCTGGCCCTCATTCGGCGATAGCTGCCCGCAAAGGAGCTTGAGCAAAGTCGATTTCCCGGCACCATTCGGCCCCAGCAGAGCCACCACCTCCCCCTTGGTCACGCCCATGTGGGCGGATTCAACCAGTGATATTTCGCCGACGCGAAAACTTAATCCTTCCGCCCGGATCACGTCCAGAGGGCCTTTCTTCGCTGCCTCAGCAGCATGTATAAAAAAAACGGCGCGCCAAATCCGGCGGTGAGGATCCCGATCGGCAACTCTGCGGGGGAGACGATGGTGCGGGCCAAAGTGTCCGAGAGAACCAAGAGAATCGCTCCCAGCAGGGCCGACCCAGGCAGAAGCCAACGATGGTCCGGACCAATCATGGCACGGATAAGATGCGGCACGACCAAGCCGACAAAAAGAATGATCCCGGTGAAGGCAACCGAGGCCCCCACTCCCGCCGCGGTCAGAACGATTAAGATGGCCTTAGTTCTTTCGACTCGGAATCCCAGATGCCCGGCCTCAGCTTCTCCCAGGGCCAAGGCGTTCAATACGGTCGCCCAGATGGGAGCCAAAAAAATCAGAGCCAGACAAAACGGAGCCGCCAAAGACACCACTTGCCAATCCGCCGCGCCGAGACTTCCCAAGGTCCAAAAAGAAAGCGTCCGCAATTGGGCATCGTCCGCCAAATAAGTCGCGAACCCAATCATAGCGCCGGTGAGCGCATTCACGGCCACGCCGACCAAAAGCAAGGTCGCCACCGCAGTGTACCCGCCCGTGGCTGCCAATCGTTGCACCAACCAAGTCACGATGAGAGCTCCCGCGAAGGAGGCTAATGGCAAGATCCGCAAATCACTCAGCAACGGAAGATCCGGAAAGAACGTTCCCGCCATGACAATGACAAAGACCGCTCCGAGGGCCCCTCCGCTCGACGCCCCAATCAAGGCCGGATCCGCCAGAGGATTGCGGAAGAGCCCCTGCATCAAGCCTCCGGCCGCGGCCAGGGCTCCTCCCACCATGAATCCCAGAAGCATCCGCGGGATCCGCAGATTCCAGAGCACGCTTTCGTAGCGAGCCTCCCCGGCCTGACCGATGAGGGCCGCCCACACATCGGACAAAGGAATTTGCACCGCCCCAATGCAAAGCGATATCACCGCCGTCCCCGCCAAGGCCACCACCAAGGCGGCCAAGACCGCGACGCGTCCGCGCCGGAGCCTGCTCATAATGCAGGAACACGGTCCAGGGACCGCGCGCGGCCCGCGTGCCTGGCCCGGCGGCTCGCCGGTCCAACTTCCTCGGCGAGCCGCCGAGGAACCACACTCGGGCCGAGTGTGCTCCCCGAGAACCAGCCGAGTTTAAAGCATTTACCCTCAGCCTGCCTCACCAACAATTGACCGAAACTTTCCACCCTCCGTTAGTTTTTCTCAGCAGAATCGGAAGCGGGGTGCAATTCTCCACAGAGGTCCTCAACCGCATCGCCAAGGCGCGGGCCAAACCCTAGTAAATAGAGATCATCCATGGCGACAACCCGGCCAGCCTTCCCGGCCGGCGTCAGGTCCAAACCAGGTTGTTTGAGTAAGCCTTCGACCCCACCGGAACTCGCCAGTCCCCGAGTGGTGACCAAAATCACATCCGGAGCCGCTTCGACCGCACCTTCGGCGGTCAATGGTTTGTAGCTTTCATACCCTTGGACGGCATTCTCCCCACCGGCCAAGGTAATGATGGCATCGGCAGACGTTCCGGTGCCAGAAACATTCATAATCCCTCCGCCACGGGCATAAATAAAGAGCACCTTAGGATGAGATTTGACTTCAGCCACCTTGGCCGTGGCTGCATCAAGATCTGCTTGCAGATCCGCCGCCAGTTTCTCCGCCGCTTCGGTGAGATTGAGGGCTTCACCGATTTTGAGGATGCGTTCCTTGGCTGCTTCCGGGGTATGCTTGTTGGACAGGGTTACCACTTTGACACCGGCTCCTTCCACCTGCTTGATCACTTCGGGAGGCCCGGCGTCCTCGGTGGCAAAAACCACCGTGGGGTTCATGGACAAAATCCCCTCAGCCGAAAGCTGGCGGGCATAGCCAATCTTGGGGAGGGCCTTGGTTGCTTCGGGATAGACACTGGAAACATCCACCGCCACCAGAGCATCCTGAGCCCCCAAGGCGTAAATCGTTTCCGTGATCGCACCTGCGGCACTGACAATACGGTCCGCAGCTTGGAGGGGAGCGAGCCCCAGAACCGCAAACGCGGATAACAAATAAGCAAATAATTTCATAATAATATTCTAAATAAGGAATAGAGGTCACCCCGCCCGAAGGAAGGAATGACATCCCAATTCCTGTGATTTTTTTAGGCTTTCAAGTCTCCGACAATCTTGCGCCAGGCTTCGTCTTCTGGCTGGCCGGGTTTACGTTTCCCGAAGAAAAGAGCAATGTTGTTGCTCTTTTCATCGAAGAGTTCCAGTGAAGTCACATCACCGTCCACGGTCGGTTTTTTCACCACCCAGGCGCTGGCAACGGCGGAATCCCGCAGGTGCATGTTAAAGTCATCGTCGAGGACGTTGAGCCATTCCTGGCCGAACATCTTGATGTTCTTCACTGGTCCGGTGTGAATCTGCAAGCAGCCCTGATTGCCGATGAACACCATGATAGGTGTCTCATCTGCCGCCGCCGTCTCCAACATTCTCTTAGTGGAGGATACCGTCACTTGGCGGGCATAGCCTTCCGGTGCCAGGCGCAAGGCCTGCTCCCGGCTGACCCGGAACTGATGCATAATCATGAAGAAGGCATGGGTGTCTTTCAATTCCAACCAGGCTTTCTGAAAACCCGCCACGTCGATTTCCGCATCGGGAATTTCGGGCTTAGGAACCGGGGCCGCCTCGACGGCAATCAAAGGGCTTTGATCCTTGGATCGGTACTTGCTTAATATCACCCCGTAGCCCCCATAGTTGCTCTCTTTTTGGAGATAGACTTTGTGAACGGCCATTCCGGTCTTGTCAAAAAGCTGAAAGCTTTGGCGATCTCCGTCCGGTGTCTGGTCTGTGACGGCGAAGCCATGCTTCCAAGAACTGGGAAAGAGACGCAAATCGATGTCAGGGCCCGCTACCTGGCCCATGCCATGAAAAAAATCGACTTCGAGAAATTCTCCATAACGCTCGTGGACCGCATCTTCATTGCGGGTCAGGCACATCACCCGTCCGAGCGTGGGCAGATCTTTGAAAAATTGGGTCCAGTCCCCTTCCAGGCGAGTGACATCGCGGCCACAGCGGGTGGCCAGCAGCTCGGCCTCGCTGACACCGAGCTCGGTTGCGGCATCCCGAATACGAAGTTTTGGTTTTTCATTGCGGAGCGTCTCCCAACGATCCTTCAAGGCTTTATGGGTTTCAATGGTTTCGGTTTTCATAGCATGTTTCCTTTATTTTTTGGTTGTTTTTTTGGTTGTCTAAGAAATACGTTTTCGGCGGCGAATTTGAGCCAGAACCAGTCCACTCAGGACCAGAAGCAATCCGGCGGAAGGCTCTGGAACCGCACTGAACTCCGCCTGCAAACTTCCACTGCCAATGGTCCACTGGCTCACGATGAACCCAGGGCTGGTCACGAGGAAGTCGGTCAGGTCCAGACCGCTCTGGCTGCCGTAATTGAAGAGCGTATAAGCCACGCCCGTGCTGAGCCCACCAGCATCGCTGAAGGCAAATTGAATCCCTCCTGCGGCCACGCTGCCAGTGAGCAGGCCGCTGACATCAATGAGGTCGGAGACGGTTCCCAATTCAAACTCAAAGGCACCACTATTGCTCAGACTGAGTGAGGAAAAATTGAGGGTATCCGGACTATTCCCGGCGGCAATGGTGGCCGATGGACCGCTGGTAACCACCGCGCGGTCAATTGTGCCGGAGCCGGTAAGTCTGCCTCCCAGGGCCAGGCTTCCCGTCCCCGCCAAGGTGCCATTGACTTCGAGGTGCGCTCCGCTGGCCACCGACCAATCGCCGTTGCCGGTCGCAGTACCACTCGCAAGGATGAGGGTGCCGGCGGAGACCGTGGTGGCGGTGGCATAGGTTTTGTTTGAACCGGAGAAAATGACGGTACCGGCCCCATCTTTCACCAAGGAATTGGCAGCGGAACCTCCGCTGATATTTCCAGAAAAACGAAGGGTATCACCGACACCGTCGGCTCGCAGGCTGCTATTGGCGGTGCTGGAAGCCAAAGTAATATTTCCGGAGAAAACAGCCTCGCCAGTGGTGTTGGCCGCTCCCAGAACCTTGGCATTCGTGCCACTGGCCAGGGAAACATTGCGACCCACGGTATGATCGCCATCAATAACAAGCTCGGCCGGAGCCATGGACCCGAAAGTGCCGGGATCGGCACCGACGGTGACCGTGGAGCTGGCGTTGCCGAGGGCACCCGCCGCCGCAGCGGGAGCGTCGGCGGCGACTTCAAGACGACCAGACTGCACGGCGGTGGCCCCCCCATAGGTATTGTTGCCGGAGAGGCGCAAAGTGCCGGCTTCCACGGCAACGCCTCCTGCAAAGTTTATATCACCGACAATGGCAACCGTGCCTTTCCCCTCCTTGGTCAGCCCCACCGCCGGGAAAGCCCCAGCGGCTGGCGCACCGGAGACATCTCCTTGAATCGTCAAGGTGGTGGCCTCGGCCGCCGTGAGAAAGAGGTGCCCTCCACCGCGAATGGGCGCATCGACAGTCACCGCGCCCGCCGCAGCGGCGAGTGTGATGCCGGTATTAATCGTTAGAGTGTTGGCCCCGGTAAGGGCGAAGCTGCCGCTTTGGGAAAATGTAAGCTGCCCCACCTCGTTGGCGGCGTCCGCGCTAAGCGAGGATCCGGCAGTCACCTTGACATTGGCCCCGGCACTGGGGATCACGCCAGTGGACCAATTGGCCGTTTCGGACCAGTTTGCTGTGCTTCCTCCCGCCGCAAAGGTGCGGGCGAGCGGGACAACCTCACTGTTAGTGGTCGCGGTGTCCAGCGAAGCGGAGTTAAAGCTGGTGCTGGAGCCGAGGGACTGAAAGCTAATGGTGTAATCGGTGATTCCCAGGCCTGTGAGATTCCACTGCATAGCCGCCCGGTTGGTGTAGCCGCCAAAACCGCCGCTGATGACCCGGCTCTCACTGATAATCGAAGTGGGATTAAGCGAAATGCTCCCCCCACTGTAGTTTAGCTTGATGGTGCTGTAGTCAAGGAAGGTCCCCAGGGCGTCGAACTGAAAGACAACCGTCCCCAGAGCACCAATGGTTCCCGAGGTATTGTTGGCAATCTCGAATCCGGTGGCGGCAGAAAAGCTGTAGATATTGAAGCCGCTGGTGAGGAAGGCGGTGGACGTAAGATTTTGTACCAGCGTGGGATTGGAGGCGGCGGCGGCCACATCCCCATGGTTCAAACCAAGGTAAGGCTCGGTGAAAATATTCCACCCCGTGTATTCGGTGCCGGAGTCACCACGGAAACCGGGAGTGAGCAGATTGGGAAAGAGCTCCTTGGCCCGCAATGGCAAAGAGCCCAGAGCCAAGAGAGAAAAGAGAATAAACTTACGAAGAATGATCATTGCTTAATTGATTTGGAGATTGTAATCAGCCGTTTCAGCCTTGGGGGCCCAGTGACGCATGTCTCGGAGCTCATCGATACCAAGGAGAGCGGAATGCCCGTCGATGAAGGCGCAGACCGCTTTTTTGTTGTGGCGGAAATCGACGAATCCGAATTGGGATGAAGCCACGGCGGGGTCATACGCACCGCTATTCCATTGGAATGGGCCCAGAACCGGGGGCCGGGCGTAAAAATAGCCTTCCATGGCTTCCGTGTTGGCAGCCGCCTTATAGCGGGTGGAGACAAAAGCGAGGGTCTTTGCAGGACGCGGAATTTGCACAAGACGGGTAGCCACATCCTCGGGACATAGCAACCCGCTGGCACTGTAATTCCCTCCCACGCAATAGGCATTGAGTCCCATGACTGGAGCCAGAGCCACGGTGTACCGATACATGGTGGAACCCGGGTCAAGACCTGCCACTTCCTTGCGGGTGCGATTGATGAGGTAAATCCCTTCGACGTTCCACTCAATGTATTCCGCCAACCTCCACGGATAGCGATAGACCTCCTCCCCGGAAATTTCGGTACCCTTAGGATCGGTAATGCTCTCAGCGCCGTATTGATAACCAGGCATCAAGCGACCGCCATGGTCATTGGCATAAGAAAGATACGCTGCCACAAGAGTGCGGGATGAGGAAATCTCCCGTACTCTCCGGCCAGCCTCCTGCATGTTGGCAACTCCGGCCACCCCGAGGGCAGTTAGCACGGAAAAGATGGCCACCACCACAAGGGTCTCCACCAGGGTGAAGCCCCTGCGCTCAATCGGCTGCAAACCCCTCCCGGATAAAATATTAAAACTTCCTGTCTTCAAAATATCGTCACTCATTACTCTACGCTCACGTCATTTCAGTCTTTCATTTCCTCCGCTCACGCACTAACGGTCGCTTGTCAAAAATTAGCGGTCGCTTGCGGTGTTGAGCGAAGGAATGTCAGATGATTGAATGTTTTTTTAGATTACGCCCGGGAAGTGGCCGAACGATGGCGCCGGAGGAAGACCGAACCCAGCCCCAGGGCCATCAACACGCAGGTGGAAGGTTCCGGCACGACTTGAACAAAAGTACTGCTTTGATCCAAGCGAGCCCCGTAGGTGAGGTTGTGAGCCGCCACCGTACTCCAATCCGCAGAAAAACTGGTGATGCCGAGACTGCTGACATCCCATTGGTAGGCCCAGATATAATTCGAGGCCGGTCCGAAGGGCGTTGATATCATCTCAGAGGATATCAATTTTGTGAATGTCGGAGCCAGATTCTGAGTTCCTTCATTATAATCCAATGTCAATCCCACGGGCCCGAGATTTCCCGTCGAACTGACTTGAATGAGAATATTTGAGAGGCCAGAAACTGTGGCTCCGTCCGCAACGGTGAATGTGCCGATGTCCGGCGAATAAATCGCATTCGTGTCGGGACCGCCCAAGTAGCCTGAGGTCCCGGCAAGCTTATCTAAGGAGGCATCTCCAGAACCGATTTGGTCCGAACCAATGGGGGCTGGCCAGGCAGCGGTCGCTGTGCCAAATGTTCCGTAACCTGGGTAAGTTGTGGAATTCAGATTAAACCAGCCATCCGTGCTGGTCGAACCGGAAAACGCAGGCGACAAAAAGTCGCTGTAAGCAGCTTGAGCATGAAGCGAACTGCTTCCGATTAACAGGGCGGCACCGACTAATAAATGGCGAAGAGTAGGAATTTTCATAAGGCCGACATCCTGCACGTCTGGCAGCAAGCCCGCTAACGGCTGCTTGCGGAGAATTAGCGGTGAATTGCGACCCCAAAGAACAAGGCCAATCCGACTGGGCAGCCTCTCCACCATCCCAGGCGGCAAGGGCCTGACGCCCTCCAAATCGGTATCTTTGGGAAAACCGACCGCCCTTCCACGGCTCCACTGTCTCCTGTTTCTGCAAGAAGCCAGTCGCCGGGCCCAGCCGTTCCGGGTCAGACTCCGACCGTTGCCGCCCGGAAGCGGGAAACAAGATCTTCAGACCACTTTTCGAGAGCCTCGAAGTAGTCCACGTCGTTGTCCACCCACTCCAGCAGGCGCCGCGCGCCCCGCTCCTCAAACATGGTATCAAACTCTTTTCCACACTGGCAAAACTCTTCGTAGGATGTGTCACCCAGGGCAAAAACAGCAAAGGACAAACTCTCCAAGGCAGGCCCCTCCAAATCTTTCACAAAATCGTAAAAATCCTGTCCATCGTCCGGCGGCTCCCCTTCCCCCCAGGTGCTCATCGCCAGCAAGACGATCGACTCCGACAAAAGTCGCCGGGAATCGTAATCCGCCAGATCATGAGCCGTTGCCAGCAATGTCGGCCTTGCCCAAAGTGGCGACCACCTGATCGGCACACTCGCGGGCATTTCCTGTCATGGTGCCATAAAGAACCGTAATTCCGTTGTTCATAAGAATATTCAGTGCAGGTGATAGGGAGCGGTGGTTTCGGTCAGAAAATCATCCCAAGAGCCCGCCGATTTTTCCCGGGGTGGAGCCAGCACGCAGAGAGGCCGTCCGGTGGAGTCCTTGGCATTCAGCACCCCATGCGTACCCTGTTCCCATTCGACCGGTCGCAGTCGCACGGTCGTCACTTCACTCCGCCGAAGATGCATGCCACAACGCTCCTCGGAGAGAAAGACCCAGGATTCATTCAACCGCAGGGTCTCGGGCCGCATGTTGGCACCCTGCACGATCCCCTCATTGCCCACCACAAACTGCCCGCAAATCTTCCTTTCAACCATGGCTTCGAAAAGGCCAAGCATCACGACCGGCCGCAAGGCAATCCCCCCGGGCAACCCGGCAGACTCCTTCTGTCCCGCGCCGACGGGCTTGCGCTCTGCGGTGCTGTTGATCACCACTCCCGTCGCTTGATTACGTTGCACCCAAGCAAGAAAAGCTTCAAAATTAGATTTGGCCGTCAGACAAATCTTGTGGAGCGTATCGTCGCAAACGGTCTGAAACTCCACCGTATAAAGCCATCCTCCCGGCTGCTGTTCGACCGCAACAAAGGCATGATCCACCTCACACCTGGACGTCGGCCAAAAGCACCGGCCAGTTCGGCCAAAGCTCAATATGGGCCCGTTCGCCACAAATCCGTACATTTTCGCGAAGAACGGACATCACAAGCGGATTGGCGCCGAAACGGGTTTTCTCTAACGAGACAGGCTGACAACGTTTGCTTAAATAAAACACGGAAAACAGTCTGCGGGAAAATCCGGGTCCTGTCTGACGGTTGATTGCCAATAATTGATGGAGATTTGCGAAAGTGGAAGTTTTGGAGACGGCGGCCTGACGCCGCTTTGGAGCCAGGGCGACATGTCGCCCTGCGCAAAAAAAAAGCGCGGACATGTCCGCGCACTCCAAAATATGTACCTTACCGTACTTTTTTTGCGGAACGCAAAAGCGACGAAGCTACGGCGAGAGAATAAGGTAAAGAAGGCCTCCGACGATGCCGAGACCGCTCATCAACATCAGCAACACCCCCCATCGCCTGCGCCGCAGGTCCCGACGATGACCTTCTGCTGATCCCGACTTCCGCCCGTAATCGTAGTGTCGATGATGATTCATGGTGGCCTCGGCTTGTTCTATCACCGATCTGATCCGAGGGGACAGAGTAAAGGGATTTTTTCCGAATTCACCCTTTGATCACCTCGCCACGAGCTTGACGTTTCAGGCCGACTGGCGGACTCTTCACCCATGCTTATCTCTCAATCTCTGAACGATAAAATCAACGAACAGGTCGGCTACGAATTTGCTGCCAGTATCCAATACACGGCCATCGCCGCCCATTTTGATGCCGAGTCGCTCCCATTTCTGGCTCAACATTTTTACAAGCAGGCCGCCGAGGAACATCAACACGCCATGAAGTTCATCAAGTTCCTCATCGACACAGGGGCCCGGGTGGAGATCCCCACCATCGTCAAGCCAGTGGCGAAATTTGCGTTCGCTGAGGAGGCGGTCAGACTCTCTTTGGAGCAGGAAATCAAGGTCACCGACCTCATCAATGCGCTCATGGATCATGCCTTGAAGGACAACAACCACATCGCCGCCACCTTTTTGCAGTGGTTTGTGACCGAGCAACTCGAAGAGGTCAGCTCCATGGATCAACTTTTAAAAATTATGCAACGTGCCGGAGAGGCCAACCTCCTCCTGATCGAGCAATATTTGGCTGGCAACAAGCGGGCGGGATCTGCCATCGGAAGCGAATGAATACCACGACCACACGCGACGTCGAAGTCAGCCGTATCCCTAGCGGCGAAAAAATCACCATCCCGGCGGAAACCAAAGTGGTTATCACCCAGGCTCTGGGCGGGTCCTTCACCATTCTGATCCCCAGCCAAGCCGGGTTGTTCCGGGTCGAAGGCCACCATGCCGATGCCATTGGCAAAGAAATCCCGACCCGGACCGAATCCACCGCTGGTGGTGACCTTGGCCAGGCGGTCTGGGACCAATTGAAAACCTGCTATGACCCGGAGATTCCCGTCAATATCGTGGACCTTGGGCTCATTTACGGCCTGGAAGTCAATGCCGAGGGAAAGGTTTCGGTCCAGATGACGCTCACAGCCCCCGGATGCGGCATGGGTCCGATCATCGCCGCCGAAGCCCGGGAAAAAATTCTCACCTTAGATGGTATTACCGACGCGTCAGTCGAACTCGTCTGGGAACCTGCCTGGTCCCCGGATCGGATAAGCGAGGCCGGCAAGGAAAAGCTCGGGATGGCCTAAAGACACATGTCGGCCCTGACGGCGACAAGAAAGCCTCCGGCCGCGGGGCACGACCGCAAATGCTGTCACGCGGTCGCGCAACAGTCGCTCCCCGCATCTTCACCGCAACATCCGTCCTCAACCCCGCATTGGTCCTTGGCCAGACAATCGGTGTGGCGCGAGGTCAGACGAAACCACACGGTTTCGTCTTCCACGGAAAAATTTTCCACCGGAAACTGCGAAAGGACGTCGTCTTCATACTCGATTTCCACCTCAAGATCACCAATAGGGAAGTGACGCGAGGCCACCGCTAAGATCTCCGCCAGCTTGCCGGTATCGAGGCGATGATTAACGTCCGCCGCCACCCAGGCTTGGAGGACAAAACTCTCCGGCAAGCCAACTGGAAAATCTACCGCCTCCCCGAGCATCCTCCGCGGGAACTCGAAGCCAATTTGCGCTGTCTTCAAGACTGTGTCTCCGAGGACAAGCGTTTTCGTGCCGATCTCAAAAAACTCACCCGGATGCAAGCAGACTGCGACCGCATCCTGGCCACCCCCTGCTGCCCATCATGACAACCCAACCCCTCGCTTCAAACTCCTCTTCTTGTACACCGGAAATTCCGCCCGGAGCATTTCGGCCAAATTTCTTCTCCGGAAAACGGCTACCAACAAATTAGCGCCATGAAACCCATCGTTCTCATTCTCTGTACCGGCAATTCTTGTCGCAGTCACATGGCTGAGGGCATCTTGCGGGCCACCGCCGGAGACATTCTCCACGTCGAAAGCGCCGGCTCGGAGCCCGCCGGATCCGTTCATCCCCATGCCATCACCGTCATGGGCGAAATCGGCATCGACCTTTCTGGACATCGATCAAAACATCTGGAGGAATTTCTTGGGCAAGAAATCGAAACCGTCATCACCGTGTGTGGGAATGCCGAGGCGGCCTGTCCCGCCTTTCCCGGACAGGTCAACCGCCACCACTGGGGCTTCGATGATCCGGCCCATGCCACCAGGACCGAAGAAGAAATTTTGGCCACCTTCCGCCGGGTTCGGGACGAAATTCGAGCCGTCTTTGAAGCTTATGCGGCCGGAAGAGTCGCATGAATCACCGACCGTCCGCGAAGAGATCTCGGACCCGGTCGAGGCCGGTCACATGAATCCTATCGGTGAGCGGATATTTGGCGTCGCCGGGACAAATAATATCAAGCCGGTCGAGGCCCAGACATTCGATGGCAAGCTTTTGCGAGGTCGTGACGCGAGGCGTATCGGTGTATTTGACCTCGAAACCCCTTCGCCGCCCGTCGCGCATCAGCAGGAGATCCAGCTCTCCCTGATTGTGAACGCCCCAGAAATAGACCTCCTCCTCGGAGGCCCCGGACAGGCGTATCACCTGTTCCAGCGCAAATCCCTCCCAGGATGCTCCAAGTTTCGAATGAACCACCAACGCCGCCAGGTTCGAAATGCCGAGGAGCTGGTGCAGAATGCCACTGTCACGAAAATAGATCTTCGGGGTTTTGATTTGCCGTTTTCCGAGGTTCTCAAACCACGGAGTCAGGCTTCGCACCATGAAGGTCCCGGTCAGGAGATCGAGATAACGCTTCGCAGTATGGTCGGCGACACCCAGGTTCTTCCCGATCTCCGAGGCGTTGAATGTCTGTCCATGATAGTGTGCCAGCATGGTCCAGAAGCGCCTCAGAGTGGCGGCGGGAATCTGGAGTCCCAATGCGGGGATGTCGCGCTCGAGGAATGTTCGAATGTAGTTCGCCCGCCATCGCCAACTATCAGGTTCCGTCTCCGCGAGGACGGAGACCGGAAATCCCCCTCGCAGCCACAAGTGCTCTGTCTCGGAAGTTTCCCGAAGACCGAATGGCGTGACCTCGACGAACCCAATCCGTCCAGCGAGAGTCTCCGAACCCTGCCGGATCAAATCCCGAGAGGCGCTGCCGAGGATCAGGAACCGCGCATCAGATCCCTCCCGGTCGGCCAATACGCGTAAAACCGGAAACAGGTCTGGACGAAGTTGCACCTCATCGATCACGACAAGCCCCCGCAACGGCTCCAACGCCAGCTTCGGATTCGTCAGGCGCTCCAAGTGCGCAGGATCCTCCAAGTCGAAATAGTTCAGATCGGAATCGAAAGCGATCTTGGCTCCCTGACAAAATTCGCGAGCCAGCGTCGTTTTCCCCGACTGACGCGGCCCGAGCAAGGCCACCACTTTCGAAACCCTCAACTCCGCAGTGATCCGATCAAGCAAATAATTCCGCCTCACAAAAAGGACGTTACGTGAAAATTCGATGCTGTCCATCGAATTTTCACGATTGGCGGGGATTCAGGGTTGAGTGAAAGGGATAGATGGGTTTAAACTCTCAAACCCTCAGCCATCTAACCATCCACCTGACCCTCCTATGATCTTCCTCGGTATCGATTGCGGCACGCAAAGCACGAAAACCATTGCCCTCGAGTGGGAGACAGGAAAAATTCTCGCCTCCGCCCACCGGGCCTACGACCTCCTCCCTGGCCTCCCCGCAGGAGCGATGGAACAAAATCCTCAGGATTGGTCGAGTGCGGTGGATGAAACCGTCAGCGAGGTGTTGGCTACCCTCGGAGCCCGCAAGAACGAAGTCGAATCCATCGGGGTCAGCGGCCAACAACACGGGCTCGTTGTTCTCGACAAAAATGATGCCGTTGTTCGGCCGGCCAAACTTTGGTGCGACACCTCGACCACCGCGCAATGTGGGGAGATCACGACCCATTTCGGCGGGCCCCAAGCCGTCACCGCCCTGGTCGGTAACACCATGCGCCCCGGCTACACCGCGCCAAAAATCCTCTGGCTGCGCCAGAACGAACCCGAGAACTGGGAAAAAACCACTGCGGTTTTACTTCCCCACGATTACCTGAATTTTTGGCTCACCGGAGTCAAACAAATGGAATTCGGCGATGCCTCGGGCACCGCGTTGATGGATGTGGAAGGGCGGGAATGGTCGTCTAAAATCGTTAATTTCATCGCGGAAGATCTTCCCGGCAAGCTCCCGCCTTTGACCTCCTCGCAGGAGGCCTGCGGAACCCTCCGCCCGGAGCTTACCTCCAAATGGGGCCTAACCAAGGCCCCCACCGTCAGCGCCGGCGGTGGAGACAACATGATGGCCGCCCTCGGGACCGGAAACACCCGGCCCGGAGTGATCACCGCCAGCCTGGGAACGTCCGGCACCCTCTTTGCCTTTTCCCCCGCGCCGATCGTGGACCCCAAGGGCGAAGTCGCCGCCTTCTGCGATAGCACCGACAATTGGCTGCCGCTCGTCTGTACAATGAATGTCACCCTCGTGACCGAACATTTCCGGGCGCTCTTTGGCTGGGATCATGCGGCCATGGAGACGCAAATCCGGTCCGTCAAGACCGGCGCCGACGGGCTCCTCCTCCTTCCCTACCTCGCGGGTGAACGCACGCCTGATCTTCCAGAAGCGACGGGGGTGTTTCATGGTATGACGGCGAAAAACTTCACTCCCGCCCACATGGCCCGCGCCGCGATGGAGGGAGCGACCCTCGGACTGGGCTATGGATTGTCCCGGCTTCGCGAACTCGGACTCGACCCCACGGAAATCCGTCTCACCGGGGGCGGCAGCAACAGCGCCATTTGGCGCCAAATCTGCGCCGATGTCTTTGGCGCCCCCACCGTCTGTTTGCAAAGCGGCGAAGGGGCCGGACTCGGAGCCGCCGTGCAAGCGGGTTGGGTCTGGAACCGGGAACATGGCTCCGATGCCTCGCTGAGCGAAACCTGCGAACGGTTGGTGGCCCTGGATGAATCGACCCGTCTCGAACCCCATCCCGACGCCCACTCGACCTACACCGCCGCCCTGGAAAAATCGACGACCTTGCGTTCCGCCCTCCAAGGAGCGAAGCTTTTGTCATCACGTGCGGCGGGTTAGGGATAATCCGCCCTACCACTTTCACTTTCACTCTCACTCGCGCGAAGCGCGCTTCCTAATTTTCTTCCATGCGCCTTGTTCTCGCCGCCACCGGAGCCAGTGGAGCTATTTATCTCCAGCGTCTCCTCCACCACCTCGGAGGAGCGGGACATGAATTGCATCTCATTTACAGTTCCTACGCCAAGCAGGTCATTCAAGAAGAGATCGGAGAACTCAAAATTCCCGCCGGAACAATTGAGCATTCCAATAAGAGCATGAACGCGCCCTTTGCCAGTGGCAGCACGCGCTTCGACGCCATGGTGGTGATCCCCTGCTCCATGGGCACCCTGGCTCGGATTGCTCACGGCACCAGCGAAACCCTCCTCCTTCGGGCGGCCGATGTCTTTCTCAAAGAACGCCGACCCCTCATTCTGGTTCCGCGCGAGACGCCCTGGAATCTCATCCACACCCGCAATGCCCTCGCTGTGATGGAGGCCGGAGCCCAGCTTCTTCCCGCCTCGCCCTCATTTTACAGCCATCCAAAAACCTTTGAGGAATTGGCGGACACCGTCGTCTGGCGCATCCTCGATCAACTTGGCCTGGACGCACCCCAGGCCTGCCGATGGCGGGAAGACGACGGAAAAAGCAGAACGTCGAACAGCGAAGACTGAACCGCGAAGTTTCGCCTCCCACAATTTTCCTGCGGAACCTCTGGATTATTTCCGGCGGTCCGTTCATCATCCCTCCAATGTTGGAAGTGATTGAAAAACTCCTCGCCCTGCAAGATCGCGATCAGCGCCACCACAGCCTTGAGGTGGAACTGGCTCAGTTGCCCTTGGAACGAAGCAGCCGGGAGAAGCAAATCGCCGATTCCGCCGCCCGCCTGGAGGCCTCCAAAACCCGACTGAAAGAGATTGAAGTCGAAAAGAAAACCCTCGAAGGCGATGCCCAAGTCAAACGCGACGCCATCCTCCGCTACCGAAACCAACAGCTGCAAACCCGAAAAAACGAAGAATTCACCGCCCTCAATCATGAGATTGCTGCGGCCGAAAAGGCCATCGTCACGATCGAGGACAAGGAACTGGAATTTATGGAGGAGCTGGAATCGCTCAAGCCCCAGATCGCCGAGGCGGAAAAGCTTCATTCCGACGAAAAATCCAAGATCGAGAAAATTTTGGTCGGGCTCGATGCCAAGAAAGTGAACCTCGGAGAACGGATCTCCGAACTCCAGAGAGAGCGCCCCAACTTTACCACAGGAATTGACGAGGATGTCCTCGAACGCTTTGAGCGGCTCTTCCGAACCAAGGGTGGCGTCTCCGTCGCCTCCCTCGAACATGATATCTGCACGGGGTGCCACATGAAAGTGACCACCCAGACGGTCGTCCAGGTGAAAGCAGCCAAAGAAATCGTCCACTGCCCGCAATGCGGACGGGCCCTCTACCTCGCAGCCTGAGCTTCGTTCCTGCCATCATTCCACTTCGACGTGAAATTCTTAGGCCGGCAGACTCTTCGTATTATCTCCGGATTCGGTGATTTCGCTCTTTTCGTTGCGAAATCGATTCAAGCGACGATTGGATCGCGAAAGCTTTTTCGCCGGGTCGTTCGGGCATTCTACGAACAGGGCACCCTCTGTCTTCCCGTCATCATCATTGTCGGAGCCTTCACGGGTTTGGTTCTGGGGTTGCAGGGTTATTATGTTCTCAACCGCTTTGGTTCGGAGGGTCTCCTCGGCACCTTGGTCTCACTCAGCCTCGTGCGCGAGATGGCTCCTGTACTGGCCGCGCTCATGCTAGTCGGACAAGCCGGCTCCGCACTGGCAGCCGAACTGGGGATCCAACGGAATTCCGAACAAATCGTCGCCCTCGAGACGATGGGGGTCAGCAGCCATGGCTATTTGGTGACCCCCCGCTTGATCGCTGCGGTCATTGTCTTTCCTTTGCAGACCGCGCTTTTTGCCGTGATCGGCTTGTGGGGCGGCAGCGTGTCCGGCTCGCTCCTCTTGGGCGTGGACTCAGGAATTTACTGGTCCTCGGTCGAGCGGGCGATCGAAGCGGCTGATCTCCGGGAATGTTTCGTCAAGGCCGCCATTTTCGGACTCCTCACGATCAGCCTCTGCGCTTACCACGGCTTCAACGCCCATCGCTGCCGATCCGCCACCGGAGCCCGCGCCGTCAGCGCCTCGACCACCCGGGCGGTGGTACACTCCAGCATCGCCATTTTGGCGGTGGACTACGTGGTCACCTCATTTCTCGTCTGACTATGGACCCGACCTCACCCGATCCCCTGCTTCAAGTCGATGGCCTCCACAAGAGCTTTGGGGACCATCTGGTCTTGGCCGGAGTCGGATTGGCGGTCCAACGCGGGAGCGTTTTTTCGGTCCTCGGTCCCAGTGGAGCCGGCAAGTCGGTCTTCCTCAAATGCCTGGCCAATGTTCTCCGACCTGATTCAGGCGAGATCCACTTTGACGGCCAGTTGCTCGGACCTTCCGATCCCGCTGGCCGTGCAAACTTCCAACGCCGCTGCAGCTTTCTCTTTCAAAACAATGCGCTCTTCGACTCGTTGACCGCCTTGGAGAATGTGGCTCTCCCGCTGGAACAGACGACAAATCTCGGAGACGATGAGATTCATGAACGGAGCCTCGACGCTTTGCGCCAGCTGGAAATTCACGAACATGCTAGCCGCCATCCCGGGGAATTCTCCGGGGGGATGCAAAAACGTCTCGCCCTCGCGCGGGCGATCGTTACGCGTCCCGAACTCGTCTTCTTCGACGAACCGACCGCTGGCCTGGATCCCCTGCGCCGAAATGCCGTTTTCGCCATGATTGCGAAATATCAACGCCAAATTGGGTTTACTGCCCTCATCGTTACCCACGATGTGGTCGAAGCCCTCATCGCCAGCGACCGGGTCGCACTGCTCGACCGGGGCCGCATGTGCTTCGAAGGCACTCCGGGTGAATTTTCAGCCTCCAAACACCCCGTCGTGCAGGGTTTCCGTGACAGTTCCGAAATGCTTGGCTCTACTCTTGCCGCTATCCGAGACGGGAAAAACCCTCTATCTATGAGTCATGAAACAGAATAACCTCGAGCTTCTGGTTGGCATCTTCGTCCTGCTCGGCATCGTTGCGGTCGCCTACCTCACGATCAAACTCGGCAGCGGCTCCCTCGTGGGCGGCCCTACCTATTTGATTGAGGCCCGATTTGCCAATGCCGGGGGACTCCACAGCGGGAGCAGCGTTTTGGTCGCTGGTGTGACTGTCGGACGCGTCGAAGCCCTCCGGATGGATCCCGAGGATTTTTCTGCCATCGCCACGCTTCGTGTCCTCAATGACGTCCAGCTCCCCACAGACTCGATGGCCTCCATCAAGACCTCGGGATTGATCGGCGACAAATATGTGGCCCTCTCCGCAGGGGCCGAAGAAGATGTCCTCGAACCGGGAAGCCGGATCACGATGACCGAATCCGCAGTTGATCTTGAATCTCTGGTCAGCAAGATGGCTTTTGGCACAGTCAATACCGACAAAGAATCCGAACCCAATCCATGAAAAAAGACCTCATCTCTGCCGCCGCCATTCTTCTCCTGACCTTGGGGGTTGCCGTGGCCACGCCTCCAGCCGCTGCAGAAAAAAGCGTCCACGATGCGGTCGATGGGGTTCTCGCCGTTGCCGAACGGGCCACCGATGCGAAAACACTTCCGGCCAGCCTCCGCCCGGTCCTGGTCAAATACCTCAGCTTCGACGCCATGACCCGCCGGGCCATTGGCCCAGGGTGGCGCCAGTTTTCACCCGCGCAGAAAAAGAAGGCGATCGAACTCTTTACCACTCTTATTATTCGCACTTACGCCAATAAATTTACTCCAGGCGAGCATCCCGTGGTTAAATTCAAAACGGCCCAGGAACCAGCACCCGGCCGGGTGGAAGTGCCCACGACATTGACCTACCAAGGCAAACGATACTCCGTGGTCTATCGGGTGGAAGCAGGCGAAGGCATGCTCATCACCGATGTGGTCATCGAGGGTGTTAGCCTTGTCGCAAACTATCGAAGCCAATTGGATGCAGAATTTAAAAAAGGCGGAGCCGATTCCGTCCTCAACTCGCTATCCAAAACTGTCGCCCGTCCCTAATGAAAACTCGCACCGTTCTTCTTCCCGTTCTTCTCGCAGGATCTGTCGTCATCCTGACAAGTTGCGCGTCCTCCGACAAGCAGGCCGCGAAAACTCCGGTCCCGGCCGCGACAGGCAATCAAGGCTCCAACACCGTCGCCGTCTCGGACGACAAAGCCACCCTCGCCTTGGATGACGACCTGGAGACCTACTCAGCCAAGCAAGTCGGCGACCCATGGCAACCGGTCAATCGGGTCACTTTTCAAATCAACCACGGCGTCTACAAGATCCTCTTGAATCCGATTAGCAAAGCTTATGAATTCATCGTTCCCAAACCGGCCCGGCATGGCATCTTCAACGTCTTCGAAAACATCCGGGTTCCCATTCGTTTGGTGAATAATCTTTTACAGGGAAATCTTCCGCGAGCGGGTCAAGAGGCCGGGCGGTTCGTTGTGGATTCCACCGTGGGAGTCGCGGGGATTGGACGTCCATCCAATCACATGCCGTTGCTGGCCGACGTGCCGCCGGCCGACACCGGACAAACCTTCGCCAAATGGGGCCTTGAAAACGGACCCTATGTCGTCCTGCCCCTTCTCGGACCCAGTACTGCCCGCGACACCTTCGGACTGGCCGGAGATTATGCCCTCAACCCTCTCACTTGGGTTTCCATCGTTTTTGGATCTATGGACTGGATCATCGCCATTCCCGCCGCAGCAACCCTTCGCTCTGTCCCCGGCCAGATGGAACTCTACAACACCGTCACCGACGAGGCCATGGATCCCTATCTGGCCGCCCGCAGCGCTTACATCCAAAACCGCAATGAGTTCAATGCCAAGGCCAAGGAGCCCGTCCAAATTGAAAGGGCCCCCGAGACCGGAAGCGTGACCGTCAACCCGAAAAATCCCGAGCCTAAACGCTAGGGTGCGCTTGCTCAGAATTAGCCTGCGCTGGCGTTTCCGTTGTAGTGCCTAATTCGACAATGCTGGTCTTATTTTGTTTTGCTGCCGTGCCAGGAACATGGCCGATGTTTTTTCGCTCCAAAACCGTCAGAGGCTCCCGAGCGGCCGAAAATGAGAATCCTGCCCAAGCGTCGTTTCAGCCACCCACCAATCGTCGATTTCATAGGACTGGCTTGATCCAGTTGAACAATGCGACCGCACCGTAGGCGAGAAGAAGGACGCCCGCGAGCAACATACCGGGGCAGAGGCCATTCTCCGTATGCAGCGCCGGGCGAATCTCGGGGGACTCGTCCTTCAATCCCGCTTTATCCACCACGAAAAGATGCCCCCGTTGATCTTTCCCGAGCTTACAGCAAACCAGAGAAACCTTAATCCCTCCCAGATCGAAACTTGAGCAACCGCTGCCGGGAAAACTTCGCAGACCGGTGAGCAACTCGAACTCGCCCGACGCTCCGCCAGCCATGCGCGGATTTCGGCCGGGGTGTTGCTCGAGATCAGAGGAGACGTTTTTCTCAAAGTGGACCGGCAAGACGCCAAGAGATTCTCCGCGTTCTTTGGGCGACAATCCGTTTTTGCTTCCGGATGATTTTATCCTGACTTGAAATTAATCTTTCTTAACTTTTCGCCCGTCTTCGGCTATGGTCGAACCCTCGACTGAACTCACTTTTTCATGAAACACATCCAATCGATTAGTCGGTCAAAAATCACCGAAACAAAGTTTTTCATACGATGAGGGGAGGCGACAGACCATTTTTTAACGGCCGGGAATCCAACGGATTCAAGCGGGAGCAAATGTCTTACGAGGTTTGCGTAATTGGAGGAGGCATGGCGGGGATCTGCGCGGCGATTGCCTCTGCTCGGTCGGGGGTCAAGACCGTGTTGGTTCATGATCGTCCAATATTGGGCGGGAATGCGTCCTCGGAAGTGCGGATGTGGATTTGTGGTGCCCATGGTCCCCATCTCAAGGAGGCGGGCATTCTGGCCCGAGCCGAGCCGTTGGAAGTCCCTCGCGCAAATCAAAACCGAAAAAGGCCCGGATTCCTGGAGCATGCAGGTGCGTATCCCGACCGTGGGGAGGGAAGAGGAAACCATACCTCAATTTCAAACATCCAACCTCATCCCCATTCATGATTAAGTCCTCTATCCTCTTAGGATCTCTGCTTTCACCGTTTCTCATGGCCTCCCCGGCTCTGGCTGCCGATGCCCCTCCCCTCACCATCGTGCAGGATGGAAAACCGCGCGCCGAGATTGTCGTCACGCCCGAGAATCGTCCGCGTATGACCTCCCTGGCCGCCCTTGAACTCCAGCACTTCCTCGAAAAGATGAGCGGGGCCCGGCTCCCCATCGTTACCGAACCCACAACCACCGCCCCGATCAAAATCTTCGGCGGCGAGAGCCCGTGAACCGAAAAACTGGGAATCACCACCAAGGGGCTCAAGGACGGTGCTTTCCGGATTGCGACCGGTTCGGACTGGCTCGTCCTCCTGGGAGAGGATGCCGACTTCGATCTCACGCAGTATCCGGCACCCATCAAGCGGAGCGATAAGTCGGCTCTCGAGCGCTGGGAGCAGGACACCGCGGGAGCGACCGATGCAGCCTGGGGGTTTCCGTTCGGATCCAAATTTAAAATGAACTGGAGCCCAAACAATTTCAACGACATCATTTCGGAATACTACGGGTCAGACGCGGTGCATTTGATCCATCCGGACCCCGACGAGTATTTCACCACATTCTACGGCCCCGCCGCCGCCGAGATGAAGGAAGCGAATCAAACGCCCTGAACATACATCGCGGCCAAGGAGAGCATGAGGGCTCTTTCACTGCGAATGCCTTTTTCCAGAGCGCAGGGATAAAAATCCACGCCTTCGCGGACTTAGGGCACCCGGAATTGAATGGGGTCAACGCGAGTGGCGAGGGTTTTGGGTTTGAAGCCGTTGGCGAGGCCCAGACGACCCTCACAGTGCTCGTAGGGACGAGCCTGGAGGGCGGCGGAGCGCTCCTGAACCATATTCTGCATCGACAAGGAGTCGGAGGCCCTTGGCAAAGCCGGAAGAGCCCTCGGAGGTCAGGAGTTGCAAAACGATGTTCAGAAGATCACGATCAATTTGGTTGGTCATGTGTGAGTTTTAGCTGGATGTGTTTGGCTACACCCCGACAGGAAACCACCCTGGCCAGCCCCCTTCCGGGGGCGCTCAGGGAGCGAAGAACGCAATTACAGAAGAAACTTTACACCCCCTCTCGGGACAATCCGGTTGACATATCTATATCTTGTGGTGAATTCACGGAAGTTAGTTCCAACACCACAATGCGTTGCCCCAAATGCGGATCCCTCGAGGACAAAGTCATCGATTCCCGTTCCTCCAAGGATGGCGGAAGTATTCGGCGACGCCGGGAATGCCTCGATTGCGAAAATCGCTACACCACCTACGAAGAACTGGAGCGGATCGAACTTCGGGTCATCAAACGCGATGAACGGCATGAGCCTTTCGATCGTCATAAGTTGCTCAACAGCATCGTCAAGGCCTGCGAGAAACGTCCCGTGGGGCTTGAGCAAATCGAAGAGTCCGTCGCCGAAATCCTTCAGGACCTTGAAGCGGACCAGACCCGCGAAATCCCCAGTTCCTCCATCGGCGCCTCGGTGATGGAAAAGCTTCATTCCCTCGATCCCATCGCTTACGTCCGCTACGCCTCGGTCTATCGACAATTTCAGGAGATTGGCGACTTTATCAACGAGATCAATAGTTACGAAAAGCGGGCGATCCGTACCCCAGCCCAACCCGAACTCTTCAACGCCTCGTGATCAGCTTTCAAAGCAATCTTCCCCTCGTTCGTTTTCATGACGGTCAGATCATGCCCTTCGAACGCAATTGGCTGGTCGGCTCCCTAGCCAAGGCGGCGTCCGACGCTGGTTACAAAAAATGGTGGCTTGCCGCCCATGTGACCGAAAGTGTGACCAATTATTTCGAAAAGGATTTCGACGAAACCATCGTCACCATCCCCCGCCTCGAGAAAGCCGTCCAATCTGTTCTCCAAGTTATCGGCTACGCCGACGTCGCCGGTCACTTCCAAGCCGCCCCTCCGCCGGCCCGCATCTCCCTGGCCGAACTCGCCCGCGATGCCGGCCATGGCTACGAGTTAATGTTTTTCGAGTTGCTCAAATCCCGCCTCCACGATGCCATCACCGCCAAGGCGGAAAAACTGGAAATCTGCGACGCCCACAGCGGAGTCAAACTCCTCCGTTCGGCCAAGAACTGGCGAAAGGATTGTTCCGGGCTTCTCGATGAAATTGTCGCCTTCGTCCGAGGCGAAGTGGGCGGCACCGGCCCCCGCCAGGAACTGCAGGTCCAGGTCTCTTGAGAAAATTATGAGGTATGAATGATGAAGTATGAAACGGAAGTGCGGGGTCGGAGGGATTGAAAGCCGTTACTTTTCCACCTTCATCATTCATAAATCATCATTCATCATTTTCTTCAGTGACGCTTTTTGAAAAAATCATTGCCCGCGAAATCCCCGCCGAGATCCTTCATGAGGATGATCGCTGCATCGCCATCCGGGATATCGACCCGCAGGCCCCCTTCCACGCCCTCGTCATCCCCAAGACGCTCATTCCCCGTCTCGGGGCCGCCTCGCCGGAGCAAGCCGAGCTTCTAGGACATCTGCTCCTGACTGCCTCCGCCCTGGCCCGGCAGAATGGTCTCGACGAGTCGGGGTTTCGCGTCGTCATCAATCACGGCGAGGATGGCGGCGAGACCGTCCCACACCTGCACGTCCACGTCCTCGGCGGCCGCCCGATGAAGTGGCCCCCGGGGTAAACCTCCTTGCACCCGGTCATATTGAGGTCGGTGTACACTGAAAGTCTGGCCGTTCGAGCGACAACTCAATCCGTTGCAGCCCGCCGGGGTCAGCGTTCCCGGCTCCAGCCAAGGTCGGATCTCGACCCACTCTTCATTCATACTTCATCATTCCTAATTCATAATTTTCTTCACCGGTCGCATTCGCCCATGACGAAATCGAAGGAACCAAGAATGGTCACGACGTCACTAATCATGTGTCCGGGCAAGACTTTCGACAGGATGCTGAGATTGACGAAACTGGGAGCGCGAATCTTCAGCCGGTAGGGGACTCCGCCCCCCTTGCTGTGAATATAGAAGCCCAGTTCGCCCTTGGGGTTTTCTGCCGCAAAATAGACCTCTCCTTCCGGAGCGTCCACGCCTTCGGTCACAAGCATAAAATGGTGAATCAACTCTTCCATTTTGGTTAAAACAGCCTCCTTCGGGGGCAAAGTCTGCTTGGGATCAACGTAGTTGATCGGTCCGGTCGGCATCGTGTCGAGAACCTGCGCGAGGATGCGCACACTTTGCCGCATTTCTTCCATCCGAACGAGGTAGCGGTCGTAGCTGTCTCCGACGGTCCCCACCGGGATCTCGAAATCATATTTCTCGTAGTCGAGATAGGGATGTTTACGCCGCAAATCGTGCTCGATGCCACATCCTCGTAGATTCGGACCGGAGATGGCGTAGCTGATGGCGTCTTCCTTGCTGATGACTCCGACATCGCGGCACCGATCAACAAAAATCCGGTTACGAGTGAGCAATTTGTCCACTTCCGCGATGACCGGTTTGACGGAATCCAAAAAGGCTCGCACTTGAGCCGGGAATCCATCTGGAAGATCATGGGTCTGCCCCCCCACCCGGGTGTAACTGGTGGTGAAACGGGCTCCCGTCAACTGCTCGATCAGGTTGTAGATTTTTTCCCGCTCGGCGAACGTGTACATGAAAACGGTGACCGCTCCGATGTCCATCGCCATGGATCCAATCCCCAGCATGTGGGAAGAAATCCGCGCCAATTCGCAACAAAGAACCCGAATCGCCTTGCCCCGGGCCGGCAGTTCCCAACCCATCAGCTTCTCGACCGCGAGCGCATAGGCCACGTTGTTGGCAATCGGGGCGAGGTAATCCAATCGATCCGTGTAGGGCACGAATTGATTGTATTGCATGTTCTCGGCAATTTTCTCGTCTCCACGATGAAGATATCCGATATCCGGAGTCGCCTTGGTGATGACCTCGCCGTCAAGCTCCAGGATGATACGCAAAACCCCGTGAGTCGAAGGGTGCGAAGGCCCCATGCTCAGGGTCATTTTTTCTCCCAGAAGGTCGCCCGCTTGCTGGACATCTTCGACCTCCTGCAAACTTCTTGCCATGGTATCGGGCTGTTCAATAATTGTGGCCATGATTAACGGATTGGAAATTAGTGGTTCGTTTAGATTCGTTCACAACTGGACTTTTCTCGACATTGTGAAAAGTTTCACAATGCAGAAATGGTATCCATGAATTCTTCGGTCTCTTCGGCAGAAAAAGCAAGCCTCCCGGTGGTTGTCATCATCGGAGGGGGATTTGGTGGGCTCTCGGCGGCCAAGGCGTTGGGAGGAAAACCGGTTCAGGTGATCCTCATTGACCGAAGCAATCACCACCTTTTTCAGCCCTTATTGTATCAGGTGGCCACGGCGGGATTGTCTCCAGCCGACATTGCCCAGCCGATTCGAGCCATTTTGCGCGATCAGGAGAATATTCGCGTCGTTCTTGACGAAGTCCGGGAGATTCGGCCCGACAGCCGCACGGTGATCACCCCGGATCTGACCTTTCAATATGACCATCTCATCGTGGCCGCCGGGGCCAGGCACCACTATTTCGGTCATGATGACTGGGAACTTCTCGCCCCGGGACTGAAAACTCTGGAAGACGTTCTCGAACTCCGCCGCCGGATTCTCCTTGCCTTTGAAGTTGCGGAAAAAGCCCGCACCGACGAAGAACGGAGACGGGCATTGACCTTTGTTGTCGTCGGAGCCGGACCCACCGGCGTCGAGATGGCGGGGGCGATTTCCGAACTGGCGCGCTTCAGCTTGCGCAAGGATTTTCGCAATATCGACCCGGCCAACGCCCGAGTTCTCCTCGTGGAAGCGGGTCCGCGAGTCCTTCCCACTTTTTCAGAAGAGACCTCGAAAAGCGCCCTCCGGCAATTGGAGCATCTCAGGGTCGAAGTGCGTCTGAACAGTGCCGTCACCCGCCTGGCTCAGGGCGAGGTGGACATTGACCAACAGGTCATCCACACCCGCACCGTGGTTTGGGCTGCTGGCAATGCCGCATCTCCCCTGGCATCCATGCTCGGGGCCGAGACCGATCGCCAAGGTCGTATCCAAGTGAAAGCGGACCTCACGGTTTCCGGTCATCCGGAGATTCAAGCCATTGGGGATATGGCCGCGACCACCTTCAACGAGGGAAAACCGGTCCCAGGGGTGAGCCCCGCCGCCATGCAGGCCGGCCGCCACGCAGCCGAGAATATTCTCCGCCAAATCCGAGGCGAAAGCCCTCGCGACTGGCGCTACTTCGATAAGGGCAGCATGGCCACGATCGGGCGCAATTCCGCCGTGGTCGAAATCGGCAAACTCCGCTTTGGAGGGCTCCTCGCCTGGTTGGCCTGGGTCTTTGTCCACCTCATCTTCCTGCTCGGATTTCGCAATCGCTCGGCGGTGTTCCTCCAATGGGTTTGGGCCTATTTCACATTTTCCAAGGGCGCCCGCCTAATCAACGGACGGATCGGAAAATGGGGAGTCCTCGACGAAGAAAAAAGTGCTCCTCGCTAGAGCGGCAGGCCGCGCCTCAGGGTGAATTCGATCAGGGACGCCGGATTTTTTCCTGAGTCACAAAAGAGGCCCCAACAATGTCGAAAATCCGCTGAGCGGGAATGACCTTGTCGGTGACATAATCGAGATTCCAGTCCCGCCCGATGAAGGCGATGCCAAATTTCCCCATAATTTCCAACTCATTGGCCACCCGGGGACCATCGGGCGCAATCACAAAGGGAATATTCGATTTGATCCGGCCAGGCGTTTCGGTGAAGGCGGCCACGAAAATCACTTTCTGATCGGCCAGGCGTTCATACATTTTTTGCAATTGGCCCACCTGGGCCCGAAAGATCCAGTCCTGCGGCGAGCGGGAGACGATGACAACGACCGGTTGGCCCTTGAACGCGCCAATTTTTTTAAGGTTTCCGGTCGAATTCAGCCAACCAAAATCCGGGGCTGGACGCACGACTTCCGCCGAGGCCATGGCGGAGAGAAAACAACTGCACAGGGCAATGAGAAAAAATTGTTTCATCAGATTTTCATCAAGTCGCGTTCCTTGTTCGCGACGTGGGTGTCGATATCCGCTACCGCCTTGTCGGTCAGTTTCTGGATATCGGCTTCGGAATCACGGAGCGCATCCTCGGTTAGGTCCCCGGCTTTTTGGAGTTTCTTGGCCGTCTCCATGGCTTCCCGCCGACAACTCCGCACCCGCACCCGCGTTTCTTCCGCAATGGTTTTGACGGTTTTCGCCAAATCGCGCCGGCGTTCCTCAGAAAGTTCGGGAATGGGAATCCGGATGAGTTTTCCATCCACCTGCGGGGAGATGCCAATCTTGGATTCATTGATGGCCTTGGCAATGTCTTTTAGGGTTCCCACATCAAACGGTTGAATGACGAGCAAACGGGGCTCCGGAGCCGAGATCAATGCCAGTGCTTTGAGTTTCATCGTGCCGCCATAGGCCTCGACATCGAGGGTCTCGACCAATGCGGGCGAGGCCTTCCCGGTGCGAATCCCGGCGAACTCGTGCGTCATAAACTCGATGGCATTCTCCATCCCGGCCTCGGCTGCAAATAATGTTTCTTCGAAATTCATGTGGGAGCGATTAATAGTCAGAAATTTCGGCGGGGAAACGCAAAAAATTTCCCGGGAGCCGGTTGTGCGGCCTTCAGGATTCTGGAGTTTCGGAAACGAGGGTCCCCACCTTCTCGCCCATGAGGGCTTTGCGAATCTGTTCGGGTTCGTTCATGTTAAAAACAATGATCGGCATGTGATTGTCCATGCAAAGACTAAAGGCGGTGGAGTCCATCACCTGCAAACGCCGGGAAAGCGCCTCGAGGTAGGTGATGTGATCAAACTTTCTGGCTTCCGGATGGAGCATCGGATCGCAGTCATAAATCCCATCGACCTTAGTGGCCTTGAGGATGACCTCGGCCCCGATCTCGTTGGCTCGCAGGGCGGCCGTCGTGTCGGTGGAGAAAAAGGGATTGCCGGTTCCGGCCACAAAAATGACAACATGCCCCAACTCCAACTGCCGGATGGCCCGCCGTAAAATGAAGGGTTCGGCAATGTTTTTCATCGCGATCGCCGTATGGACCCGCACCGTGATGCCTTGATCTTCCAGGGCACTCATGAGGGCAAGGCCGTTGATGACCGTGGCCAACATGCCCATGTAATCCGCCGTCGCGCGATTCATACCGCGATGGGCGGCTGCCAGTCCCCGCCAGATATTTCCCCCGCCGATGACGATAGCCAACTCGACCCCGGTTTTTTTCACCTCGCCAATCTGAGCCGCGATCCGTTGGACAATCTGGGGTGAAATATTGTCCCCGCTGCCCGGCTCGCGCAGGGCTTCGCCGCTTAATTTGAGAACAACGCGTTGGTAGCGGGATGAAGTGATATTGGACATGGCGCGCGACCTAGGATGAAACCCGATCCCGTCCGGCATGGAAAGGGAAAACTGATTTCCGTTTGCTTGACGCAAAACCGAAAAGTGTGCATTTTTCACACTATGATTGCCACATTGACGCAGCTCCGGAGGAATACGACAAACGTCCTTGATCCCGTGATTCACGGGGGAAAGGAACTTACGCTTACGGAGCACGGCAAGGAGGTTGCCCGCATTCTGCCTCAAACCCCAGTGGATAGGAAACGTGCCGTTGAGGTGCTGCGTCGGATTGGTCCGGTGGACGTGGCGTCCCGCAAGTAGTCGATGAGCTTTCTCATCGATACCAATGTGCTTTCCGAGCTTTGGAAACCCTCTCCTGCTCCGGCGGTACTCATGTGGATGGAATCGGCACAATGGATGATTCCCTCTGTCGTGATCGCGGAGATTCAAGAGGGGGCGGAGTCCTCGAAGAATGCGGCCCGTCGTCTGGAGATCAACGCCCGTTTGGATGATTTCCTGGCGGAGTTTTCCACCCTGACTCTTGCTTGGGATTCCCGAACAGCCCGCATCTGGGGACAACTTCGTCATTCTCCTGAAGTCAAAAGAAAGCCTCAGGCTCTCTGGGACAGTCTGATCGACGCGATGGCCGTATGCCACGGCATGCAAATCGCAACGCGAAATGTCCGTGATTTTCGCCATGCTTCAACTTTCGATCCTTGGACAGGCGAGGAATTTCCATCGCATCCTGTTTCTCGGAAATAGGCGGTCGTCACTACCCCCCCCGCGTCTTGCCTTTCCCGCAGATCTCTCTTATCTTTGGCCTCTGAATTGACCACTTGGGGTCCAGCCCGGTCCCGTCTACTTTGACCATTCGCTTTTTCACCTCATCTCCATGATCCTTTATATCAAACCCTGGTGCCCTTGGTGCATTGACGCCGTCCGTTGGCTGGAACAACGAGACCACCCCTTTGAAAAAGCTGATGTCCTCACCGACGCGGCCGCCTCCGCCAGAATGAAAAAAATCTCCGGCCAAAGTTTAACCCCCACTTTAGAGATGTCGGACGGAGCGGTCCTGGCGGACTTCGACATCGGACAACTTGAGAAATTCTTCGAAACCCATAAGGTCTCTTTATGATGATCTCCAATCTCCTTCTCGTGGCGGGCGTCGCGGTCCTGAGCATGGCCTGCCGTTCCTTTTCGAACCGGGCCTTGTTTCGGATCGGGACCATCGGCTTCGGAGCCACTTCCTTTCTGGCCGGCTGGCTTTTGGGAGGCCGTCTTTGGCTGGGCGTGGCTCTCACGATCAGTTGGCTGTTCCTTCCCTGGCTGGAAATCCTTACCCGGATCCGACACCTCCGCCTGCCCATGGACCGAACGCTCAAACCGCGCACGCCCCCCAATCGCAATTCGTTTCCCGGTTTTTCGGAAATCACCGACGAAATCGAAACCGAGGGATTCGAGTACCTCAACGATATTGGCTGGAACCATGAAGATTCGCGCCAGTTCTTCCGCGTGATGGACGGGGGTTCCCGAAAAACTCAAGCCTGTATCTGCCTGGCCGAGCAAAACGAGTTCGCCTTCCACTACACCACCCTCACCTCACGGGCGGCGGACGGGCGGATTTTTATGACCTGGAATTATCCCTTTTCCTATGGACTCAAACTCCCCCCCCAATTGAAAGTGCATCGGTATTCCGGCCTCGGGCCCTTCACGGAAATGCTAAAAATGCATGACCGCTTTCTCAAGGGCCAAGGGGTGGATTCCAAGCAACTTCTGACCGAAGATCCCGCCGAAACCGTCCACATCATGCAAACGGAGATGCGGGCGCAAATTAGTCACAACATTGACCTTGGCCTGCTCAAACCCGAAGGAGACAACTTAATCCGCTATACCCCCCGGGGGATGTTTTTTCTCTGGGTCCAGTTTCTCCGCGATTTCATCCGCCTCTCATGAACCTGGCAAAATCCATTGATCACACCCTCCTGAAACCCGACGCCGTCCAGTCGGATATCGAAACGCTCTGCGCAGAAGCCGCCGCCCATGGTTTTTTTAGTGTTTGCGTGAACAGCTCCTGGGTTCCCGTGGCCGCAGCAGCTCTGCGGGATCACCATGTCGCTGTGGCCGCCGTCACCGGGTTTCCGCTCGGGGCTATGAGCACTCTAGCGAAGGCCTTTGAAACCGAGCGGGCCGTCGCCGACGGCGCCTCCGAAATCGATACCGTCCTCCACGTCGGGCGACTCAAACAAGGCGATAGCCACTATGTCCGGGAAGATTTAAAAGCCGTGGTCAGCGCCGCCGCCGGACGGACCGTGAAGGTAATTTTTGAGACCTGTCTCCTCACCGACGAGGAAAAGACTCTCGCCTGCCAGCTCTCGATCGAAGCTGGCGCGGGCTTTGTGAAAACCTCCACGGGGTTCAGTTCGGGAGGAGCGACCTTGGACGATGTCCGGCTCATGCACCGAACCGTGGCCGGGCAATGCCAGGTCAAAGCCTCCGGAGGAATCCGTGATCTCGCCACCGCTCTGGCTATGTTGGAGGCTGGCGCAACCCGACTGGGCACCTCTTCTGGAGTGACTATTCTCGCCGGAAAAACCTCGGCGGCCGGATACTCAGGCCTGAAAGGCTAGCCGCGACCAAATGCGGGGCTGCGCCCTTGATTCTAAAATCGGCCCTATTAATTGACAGACTTCCGAACCATGACAAGCTGAGGGGCCTCATGTTTTTCTCCGTCCAAAATCTCCTTTCCGGCGCCTTGATTTTTCTCTCGAGCCTCGGGATTGCTTCCGCTCAAGTCCGCGTGGATGTGAAGGACCCCCAGCCAGGAGTCACCTCGGTGGGCCACGCTCAGGAAGGCGGCCTGGTGGAGACTTGGCATGTCCAAATCGGCGACCAAGTGAAAGCCGGCGATTTGGTGGTTTCACTCGAACACGCCCGCCAACTCCATACTTTCGAAAAAGCCAAACTCCAGGCGAAAAACAAGGCCCCTTTGGAATCCGTTTTGGGTGATCTCAAAAAAAAGGAGGCGGCGCTGGCCGAGGGAGAAACCTACCATCGTCGCCGGAAAATCAGCGATGAGAAACTCCGCATCCTGGAAGGCGATGCCGCGATCTCCCGCGCGGCAATCAAACAGGCCAACCACAATCACGTGATGGCTAACTTGACATGGAATTGGCGGAGAAACTTTTAGAACGCCGGTATATTCGTAGCCCGATCAATGGCACCGTTGTCGCCATCGCCCACCCGCCTGGAAAACAGGCCGGCGCTGGTGAGGCCATCGTCACCGTCTCGGATTTCTCAACCCTCTCAGTGGAGGTTCCCCTCACCGGCCAGGCGCTCTCCTCCTTGGAAACCGGGGACAATTTTGTTCTGCAGACCGCCAGCGGCGGGCAACGCCTGGCCCGAGTCCTTTCCGTGCAATCGCTTCCCGGCGGAGCTGCCAACAGCCGCCTCGTGAAGCTGCTCTTTTCCAATACCCGTCCGGACACCCCAGAATCCTATAAAGTGCTTCTCCCCGAGGGCGTCGAAGGCGCGCCGCCGCCACCACCGCCAGCCGTCACCGAGTCCGCCGGGAAGTCTTGACCGGCCCGGCCCGGCCACAGCCTCAACGCAAGGACTCGGGCAACATGGGTTGGAGATTTTTAATTTCCTGAACCGCATCCCGGTGACAAACGAGGATGGCATCCGGGGTCTCCACCACAACCAGGTCTTCGACCCCACAGAGCGTCACGGTCCGGCCGCTGGAAACGACAATATTATTTTTTGAGTCCAAGGCCACCACCTTGCCTCGAAGCGTGTTGCCATTCTCGTCATGACCAAGGTGCTCCGGGAGGGCAGCCCAGGACCCGACATCATCCCAATCGTAGCGAGCCTTGACCGCGAGGACCTTGGAAGCCCGCTCCATGATCGCAAAATCTACCGAAATTTTCGGGAGGTCGGCAAAACAAGCCCCCAAATAGGTTTGGGGATCCCCGGAGGGAAATTCCCGTACGAATTTTCCCAATTCCGGCACGAGACGTTCCGCCTCCTGCAAAAAAACATCCGCCTTCCACAAAAATAGGCCGGCATTCCAGCCATAATTTCCCGATTTCAGGTAACTTTCGGCGGTGGGAAGATCCGGCTTCTCCACAAATCGTAAAACATTCCAGGCCCCGTCCGCTTCCTCCCCAAGATGCAAATATCCAAATCCCGTCGCCGGATGAGTGGGAGGAACTGCAAACGTCACAAAGGCATCGTGGCGGGACGCCAGGCCCGCCGCGTCGGACAATTGCTCCCGAAAGACGGACAAATTGTGAATCATGGCATCGGCCGGCAAGAGCGCACAAATCGCTTCCGGATCGCAGGCCCGGGCCAATCCTGTCGCCAAGGCGCAGGCCGGGGCGGTGTCCCGCTTAGCCGGTTCGGGCACGATGTTCCTCGCCGGCAAGAATGGCAACTCATCGCAGACCGCATCCACCTGAGCGGCGCTGGTGAGAACAAAAACCCGCTCCCAAGGCACCAGTCCCTCGACCCGGCGCACGGTGGTTTCCAAAAGCGTTTGATCCCCGAGGAGCTTCAGCAGGTGTTTTGGGGTGCGCGCCCGGCTCAGAGGCCAAAAGCGCTCGCCGCTTCCGCCCGCCAAAATAAAAATATACAAATGATCAAGCATGGGACGGAAAGTTTTCAGTATTCAGTTTTCAGTGTTCAGCAGCCAGAAAATCCACGCGTCATGATGCCACCGGGCAGGCCCGCAGGACCGCTTCTCCACTGAACACTGAACACTGAAGACCGAAAACTCAATTTGAATTCCCTTTCTTCCTTGCGTGCAGCCCGAATTCTTCAATAGTTCAAAAGGTACGTATGGCACTCGTCGTTCAACGTCCTAAACTTACCTTTGCTGAGAGGCTCTATCTCCCCGCTGTCGTGGCGGGTTTGGCCATAACACTCAAGCACTTGAAAAATCTTCTGACTGGAAAGACCAAGGTCACGATGCAATATCCCGAGGAAAAATGGGATTCCCATCTGCCCGCCCACTACCGGGGGGCCCCCACCCTCGTCCACGATGAACATGGCAAAGACCGCTGCGTGGCCTGCCAACTGTGCGAATTCATTTGTCCGCCCCGGGCCATCACCATCACTTCGACTGAAATTCCGAATGCTGATCCCTGGGCCAAAGTGGAAAAACGACCGAAGGAATTTGAGATCGACATGATCCGCTGCATCTATTGCGGTCTCTGCGAGGAAGTCTGTCCGGAAGAGGCCATTTTCTTGAAAAAAGAATACTCCATCACCGGATACACCCGGGAAGAAATGAAACACGACAAGGCCAAACTTTACGAGATGGGCGGCGTTGTGGAAGGCCTTGTTAACAAGTGGGACGAAAAAAAGTAGCCGGGTTGCCCACAGGTTGCTAAAACCCCTAGCCGTCCCACACTCCATCACTTCATGCAGATCGTACTTTTCTGGATTTTTGCGAGCTTAATGCTCCTTTTTGCCGCACTCACCGTGACGCTGCGCAATCCGGTCTCCTGCGCCCTGAGTCTGGTCATGACCTTTCTGGCTCTGGCGGCGCTTTTCGTCACCCTCGACGCTTTTTTCATCGGGATCATTCAGGTCCTGGTTTATACCGGAGCGGTCATGGTGCTCTTCCTCTTCATCATCATGTTGCTGGACTTGCGGAACGAAAAAGTCCGCCCCTTCAATCTCGCCGCCTGGGCCGGCGGCGGCCTGGTCTCGATCGGCTTCCTCGGGCTCCTCATCCGGGTTATCCACACCCTTCCGGGCTTCGCCTTCGAAAAACCGCCTCTCTCCCAAACCGGCTCCAATGACATCGAAGCGGTGGGATGGACGCTCTTCCGTTTTTTCAACCTCCCCTTCCAAATCATCGGCGTCCTCCTCCTCGTGGCCACCGTGGGCGTCGTCCTCCTGAGCAAAAAGGAGATCAAGTAAAGTGAGTTTTCAGCAAGACATCCGGCGTTCGCGGAAAGACACCTTTCACTTTCCACCTTCCACTTTTCACTTCCACTCATGACCCCCACTCTCGCCGACTATCTTCTTGTCAGCGGCATCTTGTTCACCATTGGACTGACCGGAGTGATGTTGCGTCGCAACATCATCATCATCTTCATGGGCCTGGAGCTCATGCTCAATGCCTCCAATCTCTCGCTCGTCGCCTTCTCCCGCTATCATTTGACCGCCGTCGGGCTGCCCAACTACAGCGGACAAGTCCTCGTGTTTTTCATCATCACGGTGGCGGCAGCTGAGGTCGCCGTTGGGTTGGCCATCATCGTTGCCCTCTACCGGGCCCGCCAGACCACCCATGTCGAAGACCTCAACAGCATGAAATTCTGACCATGGCTGCCTCGATTCCTTGGATCATTCTTTTCACGCCCTTGGTGGCAGCGGGGCTCATTCTCCTCTTCGGAAAATATTCGAAGCCCCTCAGCGCCGGACTGGCAATTGCTGCGGCGGGGATTTGTTGTGTTTTGAGCTGGTGGCTCTTTGGCCAACCGGAAGCCACCGAGCCCAATCAATTTTATTGGATCCAGATTTCCGACCTCTTTTCGATTCCGATCGGGGTCACCATCGATCCTCTGAGCCAACTGATGTTGGTGGTGGTGAATACGATTGCCCCGATTGTTTTCGTTTATTCCCTCGGCTACATGGCCCGCGAAAAAGGCTACTGGCGCTACTTTGCCGGGTTGTCGCTCTTCCTCTTTTCCATGCTGGGCATCGTCCTGGCGGACAACTTCGTCATGATGTTTATCTTTTGGGAATTGGTCGGCGTCAGTTCCTACATTCTCATCGGGCACTATTTTGACCGGGACTCTGCGGCCAAGGCCAGCAAACAGGCGTTTCTGGTTAACCGCATCGGGGACTTCGGATTCATGCTCGGCATCCTCATGTTGTGGGCGGTCACGGGAACGGTGGTTTTCCGGGACCTCTTCACCCAGATCCCCTTGCTCGAATCCCAAGGCGTCTATCTCGTCATTGCCTGTGTCCTCGTCTTTTGTGGCACCATCGGCAAGTCGGCCCAGTTCCCGCTTCATGTGTGGTTGCCCAATTCGATGGAAGGTCCAACCCCGGTGTCCTCCCTCCTTCACGCCGCCACCATGGTGGCCGCCGGCGTGTATATGTTGGCCCGTTTTTTCCCCATTTTGGACGTCGTGCCCCCCGCCCGCGAAGTCATTGCCTGGGTGGGAGGACTCACCTGTCTGTTCGCCGCTTTGATGGCCACCCAGCAGGATGACATCAAACGCATCCTCGCATATTCCACCATCTCCCAGCTCGGGTACATGGTTCTCGGTGTTGGGGTCGCCCCGACCTGGGACATCCCGATGTTCCATCTCTTCACCCATGCCTTCTTCAAGTGCCTGCTCTTCCTCTGCGCCGGATCGGTCATCGTGAGTATGCACCACGAGCAGAACATCTGGAAAATGGGAGCGCTCAAGAACAAGATGCCCTTCACTTTTATTTGCACCATCTTTGGTGCTCTCGCCCTGAGTGGCGCTGGTTTTGGTCCCATCGGCTTCAGCGGATTTTACAGCAAGGATCTCATCATTGTCTGGGCGGTGCAAAATGCTCCCATCCTCGGTTGGATCGCCGCACTGACCGCCGGGATCACCGCCTTCTATACCTTCCGCTTGCTTTTCGTCGTCTTCCTCGGGGGTCCCCGCAGTGATGCGGCCAAACACGCCAGCGAGTCTCCTCTTGTGATGGTGATCCCGCTGATGCTTTTGGCTCTTCCAGCGATGGGGGCAGGGTGGCCGTTCATCGAGCGGATTTTCTTCCATGTGGTGGAACCCGAACACGTCCCTCACTTCGTCCACTATGTCCTTTTCGCCCTCTTCCTCGGCGGCCTCGGGCTCGCCTGGGCCTTCTATGCCCGAGCCGAGAAAGACCCAGTTTCGATTCCGCTCTTCGCCCATCGTTTCTATATCGACAATGTCTACGACTGGATGGTGAAGAACATTCAGGGTGGCCTCGCCAACTTGTCCAACTGGGCCGACCGCTGGGTCGTTGACCTTCTTGTTGTGCAAACGCCGAGCAAAATCACCTGGGTTTGCGGCTATGTGCTGCGCTTTCTCCAACTCGGCAATATTCAAGCCTACGCCTTCTTCTTTGCCGCCGGCGTTGTTGGGTTAATTTACCTTTTGATTGCCCGATGAGTCCATTGCTTTATCTCATTCTCCTTCCTTTGGTCGGGGCCGCCCTTGCCATCCTTGGGCTCCCTGCCCGCCGGGTCGCCATTGCCGCGGCCGCCGCCAATTTCCTCCTCAGTGTCGGGTTGGTATTTTCCTTCGATTTCACCGCCACAGGCTACCAATTCGTCAGTTCCTGCTCAGTAATGCCTACGCTGGGAATTGCCTTCACCCTCGGAGCGGATGGACTCAGCTTAGCCATGCTCGTGCTCTCCACCGTGGTCACGCTGGCCGCGGTTTGCGTGGCCCGGCCGCCGAAAAACCATCCCGCCTGGTTCTTTGCCAGCCTCCTCTTCATTTCCGCCGGGGCTCTCGGGGCCTTTGCTTCCGTGGATGCGTTTTTCTTTTACATGTTCCATGAACTGGCTCTGGTGCCCACCTTTCTCCTCATTGGCATCTGGGGTTCCGGAGACCGACAAACCGCAGCTTGGAAAGTTACCATCTATCTGGCCTTTGGCAGCTTCGTGCTTCTCATCGGCTTGATCGGGCTCTGGCTCGCCATGCCGGTTGGGGAACGTTCGTTTGACATGCGGGTCATCGCCGACCAGGCCCGGCAAGGAGCCCTCTTTCTTAATGACACCAGCATGGCCCTTCCGTTCGGTTGGGGAACCATCCATGGCGTCCAGGTCACCTATCTCCTGCTTTTCCTTGGCTTTGGGATCCTCGTTTCGCTCTTTCCTTTTCACACCTGGGCCCCCCAAGCCTACGCTTCCGCCCCGGCCCCTGCTGCAATGTTGCACGCAGGCGTCCTTAAAAAGTTTGGTCTTTACGGGATTCTCCGACTGATTACCCCGGTCTTTCCGCCGGAGATTGCCTCCCAGTTCAACACCCTCCTGCTCGTTTTGTTGGTGGGAAACCTTCTCTATGTCGGCTTTGTGACCATCGCCCAACGCAAGCTCGACCTCATGCTCGGCTATTCCAGCGTCATGCACATGGGATATATTTTCCTTGGCTTGCTGGCCTGGAATCCAATTGGGCTCTCTGGGGCCGCCCTCATGCTGATTGCCCATGGACTTTCCATTGCCGCCTTGTTTGCCCTCTGCGGCGAACTTCGGGAGCGCACCGGCACGCTTGATCTTGCAGACCTCGGCGGTCTCGCCAAGCCCATGCCCATCTTCGGGTTGCTCTTTGGATTTGCCACCATGGCTTCTATTGGCTTGCCCGGATTCGCCAACTTCGCCGGAGAGCTGATGATTTTCTTTGGTGCCTTTTCCGCCGGACTTCCTGCCAAGACAGGATTCAATAATTTCCAAATCACCACGGTCATCGCCCTTTGGGGCGTGGTCATTTCCGCCATCTACATGCTGCGGGCCTACCGCCAGATCTTCATGGGTCCGGTGGCCGAATGCTGGCAAAATCTGGCTGACCTCACGACCGTGCCCCGTCTCTGTGTCATTGCCCTGATCATTCTTCTTTTGATCGCGGGCTTCTACCCACAACTTCTCATCAACACCATCGCCCCTGCTTTGATCCGGCTGTGAATGCATTTTTCCTCACTCCCGAGTTTCTGGTCGTTTGTCTCGGCATCTTTTTGCTCATGCTCGACGCCTTCACCACCACCAACAAACACTACTTGGGTTGGGCCGCCATGATCGGCTTGGCCGTCTTGCTGGGATATTCCTTTCTGACCCCTGCCGTCGTGCCCGAGGCGATGCCCCGTGGGTTTTATCTCCTCGATCCCACCGCGATTTTCTTCAAGCGGTTTATTCTCCTCGCCACCATCTTGACCATCGCGTTGGCGATGGACTTCGTGCCCATCTACGAGAAATTCATTCCGTCATCCCGCCCCGGCGCAGGGGTTGGCGAATTTTTCACCCTGCCGGTCTTTGCCTGTGCCGGGATGATGTGGATGGTCTCCGCCGCCGATTTCATCATGATCTTCGTCTCGCTCGAGTTGGTCACGATTTGCTTCTACATCCTCGTCGCGAGCATGCGAAAGAACCTCGGCAGCCTTGAGGCCGGGGTCAAATATCTCATTCTGGGGGCGCTCTCCACCGGGTTCCTTGTCTATGGAATCACCTGGATCACTGGACTGACCGGACACACTTCGTTGGCTGGCATCACTCACGTCCTCCCCATGCTCCCAGTCGGATATCAAGTCGCCCTCATGTTTGGCTTGGGGCTGGTTCTGGTTGCGCTTGGATTTAAGGTCGCCGCAGTTCCGTTTCAATTTTGGGTGCCGGATGTTTATCAAGGGGCCCCCACTCCGGTGACTGCCTTCGTCTCCGTCGCCTCCAAGGCGGCCGGGTTTGTCGTCCTCCTCCGGGTCATCGAACCCTTCCTGACCGTCCCGGCCCTTGAAGCAAAAATCCTCCTTGTGATCACGATTATGGCCGCCGGTACGATGATTTACGGGAACCTCGCCGCCCTGCCCCAAGTCAACCTCAAGCGCCTGCTCGCCTATTCCAGCATCGCCCATGCGGGCTACCTCCTCATCGGAGTCGCCAGTGTCCAGGCCGAAAACGCTGGCGCTGCCATTGCCTTCTATCTGGCGGGATATTTGTTCATGACCTTCCTCGCCTTTTTGGTCCTGATCCATGTCGAGCGTGCCACCGGGGGCGATGACATCTCGGATTTCAATGGGCTGGCCAGCCGCTCCCCGATTTTGGCAGGAGGCATGTTGGTCGCGATGCTCTCTCTCGCCGGTCTGCCCTTTACCGTCGGCTTCCTCGGCAAGTTCTTAATCTTTGCAGCAGCCATGGCCAGCTACAATTATGGCTTGGTTATTTTGGGTCTCCTCACCGTGGCCTGCGGGTTCTACTACTACTTCAAAGTCATCCGGGCCATGTTTTGGCAATCCGCCCCGGCGGAAGCGGCAGCCATTGAGGTCTCACTGATGACTCGCATCCTGATTCTCCTCCTCAGCGCCGCGATCTTCTTTTTCGGAATCTTTCCCCAGCCCATTCTGGAAATGCTCAGATAGGAGAAGCAGTCATTCGTCATTCGTCATTCGTCATTCGTCATTCGTCATTCGT
>Ga0222668_1000224_pt1 | contig 40089 bp, 28 predicted proteins | sample AntAcemetagen728_FD_179823 | JGI IMG/M metagenome (GOLD analysis project Ga0222668, IMG submission 179823) | Saline water microbial communities from Ace Lake, Antarctica - #728 | ecosystem: Environmental > Aquatic > Non-marine Saline and Alkaline > Saline | place: Antarctica: Ace Lake...
TTTTTATTTGTCGTAAAACAAAAATAATCAACTATTTTTTTTTCCAGCCCTTTCAGCTTCGTTTCGGCTACGCCTTCACTTCGCTGAAAGGGCTTTATTGCCATCAACAATGTTGTGAAACTTTACAGTTAGTCAATAGTCGTTAGTCAATAGTTTTTTAGGCAGAAGGCAAGAGGTGGAAGGCAAAAGTTTGTGATTGTACGAATAGGAGATGTGTGATTTCCTCAAAGCAAGATGAGCGGGGTGATCTCGGCTGAGCCGAGACGAAGTAAGTCGAACCCCAAAATAGTAGCAAAGATGAGCGGGGTGAGCGGCTCGTGCTGAGCGGCGCCGAAGTAAGTCGAACCCCAGAATAGAAGGGTTTAGGCAAGAGGCAAAAGTTTTAGGTGGGGTGCACATTCTTAATCGCCAGCAAAACAAACAACTAACCACTATCCACTATTCACTAACAACTAACCACTAAAAACTAACGACTAAAAACTAACGACTAAGAATTAGCTAGCCAAAATTCATCTTATGCTTTTTGAAGAATTCATCCCAATCCCACAAGAAGTTCATCATAATTTCATCCATTCGTTTTAGGAACAATGGATTAGGTGTAGTCATGTTTTTAAAATAGTCTTCCTGAAATTCATTGAGTTTAAATTTATGGAAAACAGCTTTTGACATGCCGTACAATGTGTTTTTCGAAGGATGATTCACCCTAGAAATGAGCGAATCGTATTCTTGAACAATCTTTTCAAACGCAGCTTCTTCCATAGAAAATACGGCTGCAAATTTGCGCACAATTTGACTGTGAATTTCTTTTGCCTCTACCGCTTCAAAATGCGCGTCTAAAAAACGCAGGTTTCCAACGATCACGATCAGTAAAAAATTATCTTCTGCATTTGATGATAGCTGGGGGTAGGTCACGAATGCACTATCATCATTAATCATGGCTTTTACGTCATCAAAGCCGTTTTCAGTGATTTCCAATAATGAATTGACAAATACATTCGCCAATTTATTCGCATCTAGTTTTTTCTTGATTAGTCTTCCAATCATAAAAAGGGGGTAGTGTTTCTTAACACGTAAAGTTAAGCTATACTTGGTGCAAGAATGCAACTACCTCTCGAAGTTTTCCACAACTAAACGTTGAGACACGTTTATTTCACTCCTTTTGGGACCTCAATCTCCATTCGTTTTGCCGCTTCAATCATGAAGGCATATGCCTCAGTATAGTCATTTCTAATCGTACCTTCTAAGATGGCTTCTTTTATCTCGTTTTTAAGATTTCCTACGGCTTTACAAGGTTGTATTTTGAAGATATCCATAATCTCTTTTCCAGAGATAGGTGGCTGAAAATTGCGGATTTGATCCTTTTCTTCAACCGATTTTAATTTGCGTCTAACGTTTTCAAAATTTCGCTTGTACTTCTGTACTTTAAAGTCATTCTTAGAGGTAATATCTGCATTACAAAGCGTCATTAAATCATCAATATCATCTCCCGCTTCAAACAAAAGTCTGCGCACAGCTGTGTCTGTAACGCTGCCATTTACAAGTGCAATTGGCCTTAAATGAAGACGCACTAATTTTTGCACATATTTCAGTTTATGATCTAGCGGCAATTTTAACTTTTTGAAAATTTGACTGGTCATGCGCGCGCCCACTTCTTCATGCCCGTGAAAAGTCCAGCCAATTACGGGCACGAATTTTTTAGTGCGCGGTTTGGCAATGTCATGGAGAATTGCGGCCCAACGCAACCAAAGATCAGTTGTGTTTTCCGAGATATTATCCACTACTTCCAAGGTATGGTAAAAATTATCTTTATGTCCTTTTCCTTCTATGATCTCGACACCTTGTAGCGCAACCATTTCGGGAAAGAATTGATGCAGTAATTTGGTGTTGTATAATAATTTAAAGCCTTTTGAAGGTGTGGTGGCTAGAATGATTTTATTGAGTTCGTCAGTTATTCGCTCTTGCGAAATAATTTCTAAACGTGTTGCATTTTTAGTGATCGCATGAAAGGAGGCCTCTTCAATCGTAAAATTCAACTGGGTTGAAAATCGAATGGCGCGCAGCATGCGCAAAGGATCATCCGAATAGGTAGTTGTCGGTTCGAGCGGTGTTCGAATGATTTTGTTCTTCAAATCAGACAAACCGTCAAAAGGATCAATGACTTCTCCAAACGAACTTTTATTGAGGCTGATGGCGAGAGCATTTATCGTGAAATCTCTTCTGTTTTGATCGTCAGCTAAGGTTCCATTTTCCACAATTGGATTGCGTGAACTTCGTTCATAGGATTCTTTTCTTGCGCCAACAAATTCTATTTCGAGATCGTCATATACAAATGCAGCTGTGCCATAGTTTTTATAGAAGGCTACTTTTTTAACACCTAATTTATGGGCGACCCATTCAGCCATATCCAATCCACTACCGAGTACAACTACATCTATGTCTTTAGAAGGACGCTTTAAGATCAGATCGCGCACAAATCCTCCAATTACAAAGGATGAAATACCTTTTTCTGAGGCTACGTCACGAATCGCAGAAAAGACGGGGTGATTGATGTGTTCTTTTAAGTTCAATTTATTTTCTAATTATAGTGACTTGGCCGTCGGTACCTATTTTGATGATTTGCGAGGCATGGCCTGATTTGTCTTGAAGCGGTAAATCCACAATATAATCCACTTGATTTTTAATTTCCTCATCAATATCTGCGAGGTTATTGGTATACGGTTGATTGGATATATTCGCAGAAGTGGAAACAAGTCCCGCTTTTAATTTTTGTATGAGTTGCACGCAAAAAGGATCTTTCGTAATGCGAATCGCGACACTTTTGTCCTGTCCGAGTACATAGTTTGATACGTGCTGACCATCTGGATAAACAATAGTTAATGGTTTTACAGCAAAATCAATCAAGTCATAACAGACATCAGGAATTGTTTTGGCATACCGTTGCAAAAGCGCTTCGTTATGAACGAGAAGGATAAGGCTCCTATTTGCGGCACGTTTCTTAATCGTTAAAAGCTTTTCAATAGCGCTATCATTGGTTGGATCACACCCTAATCCCCAAATGGTATCTGTGGGGTAGAGTATGACACCTCCATTTTTTACGACTTCAACTGCTTTTTCAATTTCTGCTTTCACGGGGCAAAATTAATGAAAAAATAGTGGTTTACCTGTCTTTCGATACGAGATCAAAAAAAAAAACGCCCAATCAAATCAATTGATTGGGCGTTTTTAATATTTTAAAATAGCTTATTTAACAATCAACTTCAACGTTTTTGTTGCACCAGCATTAGTTGTTTGAACAAAGTAAACACCGTTTGCAAGGTTTGATACATTAATTGTTTCGTATGTTGTTGGTTTATTTACTTTGTAAACAATCTCACCAATTGCATTCATAACTGCAATTGATTCAGTTCCTTCTGGCGTTGAAACCGTCACAAAATCAACTGTTGATGGGTTTGGATAAACCGAGAAATTTACTTCAGGACTTTTAGTGGTAGCGATACCGACATAATCCGTGATTTCATCTTTTGAATAAACTGCTGTAAATCCAAAGTCACCACCTAAACCTAATTCAGCTAAAACAGTTGCGTGAATGAAAATAGGCATGTTGAAGTTGTCAATATCATAATACACATAACTCTCACGTGTAATTACTGCAGGAGATCCAAGAATGATTCCTTCTGAAACTTCTGTTGTATGCACTCGAATTACATTTGTATACGTAACATCACCAACTTTTAAAGTTCCGGTACCATCTGCAGTAATAGTAGCTTCTCCGTCAATTACAATGTCTCCAGCTAATGGAACAGTAGCCGTTCCTGCGATAGGATCTGTATAAGTATCACCGAGGTTCATTGGGAATTTATACGAGATTAATTGATCCGAATCATATTTAATAATAAAATCGTTTGCTAATTCTTGGAAAACAAAGCCGTGAACGATCACTTCATTTCCTGCAGCGTTATTTGAGAAGAATGTATTGACACTGTTCTCAAAACTTTCAGCATATGCGGCTGAAGGGAAATCAGATGCGAAATCACTGTCCGCACGATCAATTACATTATTTACATTCGGAGCCATTCCATAAGCGCCAACGGCTGAATAATCCCATGTTACAGCGGCCCCTGTAATGTCTGCGTAGGCTGTTGCATTACTGTCTAAAACATAATATGTCATAGAATTTCCAGTCGAAATAGTATCGGCTAATTCTATTGTTTGAGCACCAGCAAATAAACTCGTGCAAATTCCTAATAAAAGTAAAGGTGTTTTCATAAATTTCGTTTTAACTTTGTCAAAATTTTTGATTTGATTTTCATTTAATAGCTCAAATCTACAATTTGTTAACGTAATTTCATTCATTTAGGTTGGTAAGAATTAAAAAAATTTCGCGACTTGTACTACTGGTGGTCTCTTCGATCTCAGTATTCTTTCTGTTTCAAATCCATAAGGTAGCTTTTGACTACGATTTTGAAGCTTTTTTTGCCGAAGGAGATCCCTCTACGCAATTTTTGGCCGAACACCGCGAGCGTTTTGAAACGGATAATGATTTCGTCTTTATTGCGTTGGAAAATGACGGTTCTATTTTTGAGCATGATTTTTTGGTCCAAACACGTCGTTTTGTCGATTCACTTGCAAAGGATAGCTTGATTGAAAGTGTGCAGAGTCTCACGCACATGGTGGATTATATAAAAACACCCTTCTCCCCACAAGTTTTTAAGCAACCTTACCTGTCTATTGATGATCCAAGTAAGTATGCCAAAGACTCAATCCGCATTTTCGAACGTCCCGAATTAGCTGGAATGATGATTCGATCAGATGCGAAGGCGCTCATGATTTTTGCGAAACACACGCCTTATTTGTCTAAGTCGAATTGTGATGTCTTAAAGACTAATATTACAAATTTATTAGCCGAGCATGAGTTTACGAATTACAAATATGCTGGTCGTGCGATAGGATTGGGCTATTATATTGATGCCATGCAGTTTGAAACCTTATTTTTTATAGGTTTATCTTTCATTCTGATCATTATTTTCCTCATTTTAATGTTTCGTTCGTTATGGGGAGTGCTCGTTCCGCTCGCTGTGGTAGCCACAGCCATGCTTTGGATTGTTGGGTTTATGTGCACTATCGGTCAACCCATCAACTTGGTGTTGACGGTTTTGCCGTCCATTATTTTTGTGGTTGCTATGTCGGATGTGATCCATTTAGTCACAAAGTATTTTGATGAATTGCGTTTGGGTAAATCGCAAGTTGATGCCGTGAAGGTGGCCTATAAGGAAGTTGGTTTTGCAACATTATTAACTTCTATTACCACCGCAATTGGTTTCTTAACCTTGTTGACGGTTCAGATGAAACCGATTCATCATTTTGGCATCTACACGGCTTTAGGCGTATTGTTTGCGTTTGTGCTTGCTTACACCTTGCTTCCTGCTTTGCTTATCATGACCAAGCCACCTAAAATTGTAATGCAAAGTTTTACCAAAAACACATGGTATCCTATTTTGCACAATATGCTTTCTTGGGTGCTGCGCCATTATAAAAAAATTGCTATTTCTTCAATTGGAGTGGTTGTGATCTGCGTAATTGGGGCTTTCCGTGTCGAGAGTAATTATTTTTTATTAGAAGACCTTAAACCGAGTAGTCAATTAAGACAAGATTACCATTATTTCGATCAGGAATTTATGGGGCTCCGACCTTTTGAAATGTCTGTTCAATTGAAAGATACGTCAAAAAGTATTTATGATTATCAGGTACTGTCTGAGTTGCGTAAATTAGATGAATTTTTGACCAGTGATTATGAGCTCAAGCAATGTGCCTCTATCATTCAGATTCTAAAAATGGCAAATCGTACCGAACATGGCGGTCAATCGGCGTATTATCAATTTCCTGATGAAACAGATGCCAAACAATTCATCAAACGTTTTGAGCAATTTGATCGCAGTGGTATGCTGCAACTTTTTGTTGATTCGACAGAACAATATGCACGTTTTTCCAGTACGACTGGGGATGTTGGATTGTACGAAATAAACGATCGAAACGAACGATTACAAGCTTTTTATGAACAGGAAATTGACACCACATTAATTGATTATCAATTAACGGGAACGGGCCATTTATTGGATCGAAACATGAGTAGTTTGGCCTTTAATTTAACCATGGGACTGCTGTTGGCTGTTTTAATTGTGTCACTCATCATGGGCTTCCTTTATCGCTCTGTACGAATCGTGCTCATTGCGCTCGTTCCAAACGTACTTCCGCTTATCATGTTGGCCGCTATTTTAGGTTATTTTGGAATCCAACTGAAAGTTTCAACGGCAATTATTTTTACCATTTCATTTGGGATCGCAGTGGATGATACCATCCATTTTATGAGTAAATTAAAGTTGGAATTGAATAAGGGTAAAACCTTCTTTTATGCTTTAAAACGTACTTATTTGTCTACCGGTCGCGCAATTATATTAACCACATTGATTCTTTGCTCGGGCTTTCTACTATTAATGTTCTCCGACTTTTTAGGAACTTTTTATGTAGGACTTTTGATCAGTTGTACCTTGTTTTTTGCACTGGTGGCCGATCTTTTTCTACTCCCGGTTTTATTGCTGCTGTTCTACCGCAAAGCGGCCGATAAAAAGTTAACGAAGAAGTAATTTGTTGTCTAAATTATCGTAGGTTTTGGCTACGGGATAACGGTTAACAGTTCGCTCGTAATTTGGAGACCGTTTGTAGAGAAAGTAGAGCTGCGCAAAACTACTAGCAGCAAATGCAGAATCGCTTGCTTTCTTGGTATCAAATTCGGCGGCTAATTGTGAATCATTTTTAAGCATTTCTGCCGCTTCATCTTCAAATACATAAGCCGAAAACCACTCTTTTTGTTGGAGAATAGCATCAAAGTAATTCCATGCAAAATAGCTATCAACCGCTCTTGGTTCAATTGTTTCCATAATAAAACGCATGGCGTCATTTCGAACGGGAATGACAATGTCGCCTTTGCGAAAAAGGCGCTCCTCTAGCACTGAACTCGTCTGAATATTCGAATGTAAATAATGGCCTTCATATGGAGCTGAGGTTGTCGTATAGTCTATGATTTCATAGGATTCAACCTGAATTAATTGATCGGCTTCCAATGTATAAAACGGAAATCGGTTGTAGCTCAGTTCCTTTATGAAATTCGACCATGCTTGGGGTATGATATAATAGCTAGGTATTTTCGCACTATCACTGGCAATATAATGATTGTAATAGCGAATATGTTTTTTATATGGTTGGGCATGATCATAAAATAAACGTTCTTGTCCAGTTACTTTGCTGGGTTTGTAAACAGCCTGATAGCCTTTGAAAGGGATGGTGTCGAAAACGGTAGTGTCGAGTTGCCAATTTAAATCTAAGTAGTCCTGTTCAAGTAATTCTTTTTGTGCGGTATTTCGAACAGTTTTAATTTCCTCGGAATGATCGGCCATGAATTGAAGCAGGTGAGTCAAAAATTGATAGGTTGCTTCAACGCGGACAGGATAAGGTTTAAGCATATGCGCTTCAGTTACATAACTAATGGTGTTGAATAAGTTGGTGTACCCCGTCGAATAGCGCGGCGTTTCTAAAAAATCAATAATTCCATCATCCGGTGTTTCTTTGAAGGTATGCATATAAGGTACCATAGGAAAATTATTCTTTTCCATAGATTGGTACAAATAAGGATTGAGCGTGTTTTTTGTATATGCAGCCAAGGCCGGATTCATTTTGTTGAGTTGACTGGTGATGAGCGTCATGCTATGTTGATAGTCCGCGCCATTTGACGTGTGGGTGTCCACAAAAAGAGCAGGTTTTAGGTAATGAAAAATGGCTTGAAAGGCACGGGTGTTTTTACTGTCCGTTTTGATAAAGTCCCTGTTGAGATCTAGGTTTTTTGCGTTGCCCCGAAATCCATATTCGACCGGACCGTTTTGATTGGCACGACTGCAACAATTTCGATTATGTGCCCCTCCTATATTATAGATGGGAATGATGGCAATAATCACATTTTCAGGAATCATACTCTGAAGTAATTCGCGGCATAATTTTATACAGGCATCTACACCGCATGGTTCGCCAGGATGAATGCCATTATTGATGAGGATTACGTTTTGGGATAGAATGGTTTCCTTTGTAAAGTCGCCTTTCTCACTCATTAAAAACAAGGACATAGGCAGACCAAAATCAGAATCCCCCATTTCTATAAAACTCGATTTGCTCCCAAAATCAGTTGCAAATGATTTGTAAATCTGAATCGTTTCTTCGTAGGTATAGGTCTCATTATTCAAGTAAATGTCGGCTTGAGCAGAAACACGAAGCAGGAGGATAAGTGAAAAGCATAAAATGAATGGTTTCAACATCAGTCTAAATTTTAGCACCTAAAGATACGCAATTCCAAAGAGGAGAGGAAGTGAATTTTTTTAAAATAAAAAGGGAAGAGCTCGAAGAGTCTTCCCTTTTATCTGATTATGAAACGAACGGTTGAATAAAATAAAAGCTCTTTTATTCGCTTTCACTCCTTCAACGATTAGCGTTTTTTACCCGTTTCATTGGGTTAATTCGTTGTTTTGTTGCAATCAACGCTAAATGAATTTTAGTTGATATTCGTCTTTTTCTTAGTAATGTTAAATCCAACGCTAACACCAGCCATACCACCACCTTTTTGAGACGAATAGTAAATGTTAACTGGAATATTGAGCGCACCCGATTGGAATGTTCGACCAAAGCCCATTAACCATCTTGTATTTAGATCTAAACGTCCTCGAGCATCTCCGTGACGTGCATATTCATAGCCATAAAATTCCGGCCCATTTTCGCTATAAGTCGATTTTTCAAATTCAGATTGTGACCAATAATGTGCTTCAGGATCCCCCAAAAGGTTATTATTTGTTGTGAAAAAACCAACCGAACTTTTACTCACTCCAAAAGAAGGTCCGAAGGCAAATTCCCATCCTTGACGTCCAAATCTGAAACCGTTTAAGAGAGAAATACTTGGAATAAATTGGCCTTGTTCTAATCCTGTGAAGTTAATTAAACATTCAAAGATTGCTGAGAAATTCTCTGTTCCAACATATTGTCCTTCAAATTGGTAACCAATATTTGAAACAATCGGCGCAATTCCTAAACCACCGTAAAGTTCATCTCTTGTTACAAATTCATTAACGGTACCAACAGTATAGGCTAAGCCCATTCGTGGACCGGCATTGTTGACGCGACCAACACTGTTTGATGTAATCAGTTCATTTTGATAGATCAATTGCTTTTTTAAATTCGGATCAGGCGTGATATCATGCATTTCTTGAATAACAATTCCCATCATTCGTTGGAGTTCAACTTCTTGATTATTGAATTCAGCGGTTTGTGTTTTGATAATTCGCTCGCCTTTCACGTCAATTAATTTTAAGGTAATGACAATCTTTGTTCCCAAGCCATCAATACTTCCAGAAAGTAAGTAATCGACATGAAGAAGTTTACCATATTCGATTAAGCATGATTTACCATAACACGTTTGGAAGGAATCGATATTATCGATTTCATTCATGTCAAATCGATCGAGTACTTGGTATTTATCAAGTTTGACCAATTCAAGTCGGGCGATTGTTGCTGCCGTTTCAGGCGTGGCAAAAACACCGAAGGTTTTTATTGGAGCGATTCCAATACTTCCTGCAAAACTTGCAGAAGTGAATAAACTGAGGGTTAAGATAATTATTAATTTGATCGTTTTCATAGTCGTTTTTTTAATTGAATAAGGCTATTATAATTGCAATTTGTGCTAGAGCACCGGTAGCTGTGCCGAGTAATGAGTAAAGTATTTTTTTACTTTTGACTGAACTCTTCGCTTTTTTTCTTGCTAACTCTTTATTAATTGTGATATAAGTAGAATCTGTAGCAACGGCTTCTACCACTCTTTTTTCTTGTTTTGTGTTCGGTAGCGCAATAACAGTTGCTAATAATGCACCAGGATAACTTAGAACAATTCCACTTACAAAACCTACAGCGAATGCACCACCTGCATGATAATTGTTTTTAGCATCATCTTCAAGGTTGTCAATGAGGTCTTGGTCATTTGTCTCTTCGGTTTTTTGAAAGTCTACATTTACTGCGTTTGTATCTGCGATTGTAATCGAATCTTTTTTTTCCGATTCAAGCACCCACGGATTTTCGGTTTTTTTTGGTTCCCACGGATTTTCCTGGGCGCTCAAATAAAAGGAAAGTGTTAAGAATAAAAACAGTAGAAATTTCATAATTAACGGTTTATATTTGTTTTGCTATTGTTGACATTGAAGCCAACACTTGCTCCAATACCTCCTCCAAATCGATTATAGCTGTAGTACATGTTAACTGGAATATTTAAGGCGCCTGCTTTAAATGTTCTACCAAGCCCAACAATCCAATTGGTGCTAATAATGAGGTCACCTCTTTTGTCGAGATGATCACTAAACATACTTTTTGGTAATTGTGTATAGGGTATTACAGTTGCGCCTGTTACTGGATCAAAGTTGGAAGGATTTGATAGATATGCTGCGTAATTTGCTGTATGTGCGTCATTTTCAGTGATGTAATTATCTCCTTCGAAATAACCTGAAGAAATCCGCTTAAAACCAAAGCTAGGTCCAAAGGCAAACTCCCATCCTTGAGATCCAAATCTGAATCCGTTCAGGATCGCGAAGCTTGGCTGAAATTGGCCTTGTTCCATTCCGCCAATGTTTACAATAAATTCAGCTAAGGCCGAAAAGTTTTCTGTTCCGATATATTGACCTTCAAATTGGTAACCAATATTTGTCATTGCTGGAAAGAGGTCTAAGCCACCTTGCGATTCTTTTCGTCGGTAAAAATCGTATAGTTCACTTTCGTGTAGGAAAGCAAATCCCATTCGAGGACCTGAGTTATTTAGTTTGCCAACATTATTTGAAATGATCATTTCGTTTTGATACATCAGTTGTTTTTTAATGTCTTGGTCAACATCCATATCGTGCATTTCTTTGAGCATTATACCAATCATTCGTTGCAATTCAGCTTCCTGATGCACAAATTCTAGTGATTTTGACATTTTGATTGCTTTTTCTTTCACGTCAATCAGTTTGAGTGTGACAATTAATTTATTGCCAATGCCTTCAACGCTTCCAGAAAGAATAAGTGGTACTTTTAATTCTTCACCAAGTGCGATTAAACAATTTTTGCCATAACATTCAGTAGTTGACGAGTTTTGCACAATTTCGAACATGTCTGCTTCGTCCATAACGACATATTTGTTCAGTTTAATTAGTTCTAATCGTGTTAGTTTTGCCACAATACTAGGTGTAGCATGTATGCCTTGCGTGCTAAAGTCTGCTACTGCAATTGTTTGCGCTTCTATTGTGTTGCTCATCAGTAGCACACAAGCTAGAATCAGGTACATTAATTTAGTTTTCATAATCGTTAATTTTAAAGTGTGAATAGGGGATACATTCATTCTGTCGAATGCAATATTTAGCGTATTAAGTTGATTTTGTTTCATGCTATTCGTTTCAATTATCATGATTCAAATGTAGGGTGATTATGGGGGGTAGAATAATTGAATATCGCCGAGCTTAATTGGGTTTTGCGATATGCGCAAATTAGTTTCGAAGAGTTTTAAAAAAAGGGGACTTAAAAGGAAAGGGCAATTGAGTTGGTGGAGGGGAGAAATATTTTGACCACAGCGGATGCTTGTCTTTTAAATAAGACAAAAAAAAATGCCATCTCAAAAATGAAATGGCATTTTATATAAAATATAGTGTCCGTTTTAGCGAGCGATTGTCACTGCTCCTCTAAACTCTACTTTCTTATCGGATGTATTTTCTTTGGCAGTTACGACCCATACATACGTACCGTCTTGTGCCATACCAGAACCGTAGGTTCCCATCCACATACCCGTAGCATCATACGATTCCCAAACAAGCTCGCCCCAACGGTTAAATACCATACAGTGGTAGTCATAAATATCGATACCATCAATATACACTCTCCAACCTTCGTTGAATTGATCACCATCAGGCGTAAAGATATTTGGTGCGTAAATGATAACATCAGAAAGGATATTTACATAATGTTCAATCGAACCTGCGCAGCCTAAGCTATTTGTAACGGTTAATGTAACCAGGTAGTCATTCGGAACGCCTCCTGGATAAATAACACTTGGACTTTCCTCCGTAGATGTAGATGGCGTGCCGCCTTCCATTGTCCATTCGTATGAATAATCTGGACCCGTCAACGAAGGACTTAAACGTACTTCTGTGTTGAAGATCGTTGTAGGATTAGGATTAATATAGAAATCAGGATATGGAACGTCAACAATTTCAATATAATCAATGCCGGTAATTTCGTTTTCACACCCGTATTGATTTGTGATATGTAAAGTAATATCATAAAAACCGACCTCTGTAAACTCATAACTCACTGCATCACCTGTATACGTAGCTCCGTTGATAGTCCACGTGGCTATATCACCCGGTAAAAGTGTTGTTTCAAAATTCACCATACTCGGATTACATCCTGCGGTGATATCCGACGTAAATGAAGGGGCAGGAACAGGATTAATAATAGTTTGCGTGCAAATTGTTACCGGTGTCGTTTCGCAACCATCATTTACAGTTACACAATACGTGGTGGTGTTTACTGGATTTGAAGTAAAAGAACTTCCCGTTTCTCCATTGGTAATTCCATTAGCAGTCCATGAATAATCATAGGACCCGTCGCCACCAACAGCTACAACAGACGCGCCAGATTCGAAGCCTGGGCAAATAGAGTCTACTGCAGAAATAGTTAATGTAATCGGATCTCTTAACGTAATCTCAATTGAACCTTCAGAAGAAGGACAGCCATTTTCGTTATAAGCCGTTACGGTTACAATTGTAGGTGTCACAAGCGGTGAAATGGTTTGAACAGGCCCATCATCTGCACCCGGAATGCTCCAATCATAAGTAAAGGATACACCACCTGTTGCCGAAGCAGAAATTGTTGCTGTTCCATTTCTACAAATAAGTGTATCACTTGAAACAGTTAGCACCACTTCGGTAGGATCTACCAATGTAATGTCACTGCTAAATTCACAACCGAACTCGTTACGAGAGGTCACAGTGTAAGTGCCAGCAGGTAGATCATTGAAAACATTCGACACTTGCCAAGTCACACCACCATCTATACTAAATTCTACGGAAGGTGCAGCTCCTGTGCCTGTTACAGTTATTGTTCCATCACTCGAACCAAAACACAAAGGATCGGTACTGGCAAGGGTGTGAGATTCTTTCACATATAGAATAGCAACCGTGTCGCGCTGATCAGGGCAAACACCACTTAAATCTATTGTTTTGAGCACGAATTCATACAAGCCAGCAGCAGTAACTGAAGCAGTTGGGTTTAAAATATCATCATCCGGTAAAAAGATGGCAGCACCAGGACCTAGGATCTTATCCCAATCTAAAGCTAACGTTGCTTCATCAGTTTCCACCGTTCCATCTAGCGGGTAGCCGACTAAAAGATCATGGCAAATTGTATCGTCCAATCCTGCAAATGGATTAGCCGGGTGTACCACATATACTTCAATTGGAACGGTCCAAGTACTATCTGGTGAAGTGATTGTACAGGTATACGTCGTTGTATCGCTTGGCCAAACATCAACTGTAGGCCCTCCAAAAGGATCACTAATATCCATTGCTGGCGTCCACGCATAGGTGATTGGACCAGGAGGCATTGTTCCTAAATCAATTTCCACCGTATCGCCTTCACAAATAGTAGGGTTGCACGTTCCTACAATTACAAGGTAATCTTCAGTTTCTCCCCAAGTTTGCATGTCACAAGGGTTTATAGAGGTTCCACCTTCGGCGTAAGAAGAGCGAACCCTCATATTGTATGTTCCTGGAGCAGCATCTACAGGAACGGTAAAAGATCCTGTCCACACTTCATCTCCAAAACCAGGTGAAGCGTATACTTTTTCACCAAGCGCAAAAACGTCATCTTGGTTCCAGTCAATCCATATTGCAAACCCTTGATCGAATGCCGCAGGCTGACACTGCACGTTTGTTTCAATCGTTTCACCCGGGCAAACCGTTACAGCCAAGCCCGTATACCAATAATTATTGGGTAACATACAACAATCGGTATCCATATTAGTAATGTCGGTAACACCGCCTACGGTCCAAAAATTATCAACAATATCATAAGTGATACCACCTCCACCGGAAAAACAAACCGTCCCATAAGTCGGAATGCATACTTGCGCAATCACACTGCTCTTTACAGAAAAGAGGATCAAAAAAGTTAGAATTAATGTTCTTAAATGGCTCATTCGTATATCTTAAATTTGGCGTGTATCAAAATTACAATTTTTGAATAAAGTAGAGACAATTGTATTATCAATATCTTATTCGTTATTCAAACGAAAATGATGACGTACGGGTTGCCTAAAAAGCTTAATATTAAACTAAAAAAGGCACGTTATCGTTTTTTTTGTGAAGCGTTTTATGGAATAGGTGTCCAATAATTCAGGAATTAATTTGTGTTTTTTTACCGAACTTCTCTAAAATAATGATGAGGAGGATTCCTGCAATTAATAAAAGACAAGCCTGAACTAAAAAATGCGGTTGATGCGTCAATTCTGCATAGGTATTTGGCAAGATGTTTCGCTCCACAACCGGCACCAATTCTTCTTTGATTTCGCCTGCATGTTTTAGACGGTATTCCAATACTTCTTTCCACGGCCAAATTTTATTGAGTGAACCAATTAAAAAACCAGTTAAAATGGCAATCGTAATTTGGTGCGCTTTTTTGAAGAGCCAATTTAAGAGTTTTGAAAAACTCAAAAGACCAACAATACAGCCGATAACGAACACAACTAAAATGAGACCATTACTAAAAACGAGGTCCCAATTACTGGCTTTTAACGCACTGAGTAAATTGCTTACGGCTCCTAAAATACTTGTATAGGCACCTAAAAGTAAGAGGATAAAACTACCTGAAATACCGGGTAAAATCATGGCACAAACTGCAATGGATCCGCAAATAAAAATATAGAATAAATTGGTGCTGTCTTCGACAGGGGCAATGGTTGTGATAAGATAAGCGCTCACCGTTCCAAAAATTAATCCGGCAATGGTTGTCAAATTCCATTTTTTAACTGTTTTTCCAACCAGCCAAATAGAAGCCAAGATCAAGCCGAAGAAAAAAGACCACAATTGAATGGTATAATTTTCCAGTAAGAATTCGATAAGTACAGCAAGTGAAGCGATACTGATTATAATTCCTAAAAACAAGGCTGCTAGAAAGGAGAAATTGCCTTGTTTCCACATGGCTTTAAATCCCTCTTTTTTCCATGTTCGAATTAATCCGAAATTGAGTCCAGCTATTGTTTCGAGCAGTTCCTCGTAGATTCCTGTTATAAATGCTATCGTTCCTCCCGAAACACCAGGGACAACATCCGCTGCACCCATTCCAATTCCACGCAAAGCAACTCCGACTAAACTTCTTGTCGATTTAGATTCACTCATTTATTCCGCTTTCTGCTTCAATTGTTGACCTACTTCTTCCGGTAAAAATTCGAAGAAGGTATCACCTCTAAGGCCAAGGCGTAGACATTCAAGTGGAATAATTTCAAAAGGTGCAATATTACCAAGATTGACATTCGGGCCGAACAAGCGGATGAACCAAACTTGTTGCGTTTTTTGAGGGGCTTCCCATAAAATACGATTCGGGTCAATTTTTGCAATTATTTTATTGATTAAATAGGTATGTGCTGTTCCGTTTGGTCTAAACACACCCACCGTTCCGCTTTCGCGACCTTCTGCGATCACTTTCCAAGAGCCTGCTTCCAACTCGGTACTCATCATTTTAATCCATTTTGCAGGACTGATAATAATACCTTCGTCTTTAGAGCCAACCTCCGACATCACGGTGCGGTCTTTTGCCAATTCGCTGATGTATTTTAATTTTTGATCATGCGGAATGATAATGGAGCCATCCGAAACCTCGCAAAGATCCATTTTATATTTATCCAACAAGCGGCGGTAGCCGTCAAAATCATTGCGTGCTAAAAACAATTCGAAGAGTGTACCTCCAAAATAGGGGCGAATGCCCGCGTCTCGGTATAATTTTATCTTTTCATCTAGGTTTTTTACGACGTAAGCCGTTCCAAAACCAAATTTAGCGATATCAGTATAAGCACCGTTTGCCTCAATGAAATTTTCAACTTCTCTTAAACTTAAGCCTTTGTCCATCATCATGGTAACACCTGCTTCACGGGGTTTTTCCGGTCTATCCGGAATGTGGGATAATTCAAAATTTTTAGTCATTGTTGGTATCGATTATCTTCAAAAAATCCGGAATCTCTTCTGCTTCCGGTAAATACAAAAATAGGGTTTTTGCTGAATCTTTTTCAATTAAGTACTCTTTCTTAAAAAGCAAAAGGGCTTCTATCCTTTTTTCCAGTTGCCAAAATAAGGCTACAAGCATGATTCTTACTTCATAGTCTAGTTCGTATAAATTTTTCAAACCAAGAATAAAATCCAAGGCGTCCTCTAAACTGAAATTCGCTTTAATTTTAGCTAAAAGGACAACGGCTTCTCCATATTCAGGATCTAATTGCACCGCCCGTTCCAATTCACTTTCAGCCTCAGTCAGTCGCATGGCTTTAAAAAGTGTTTCCCCATAGACCAATCTAAAATTCGCATTATCAGGTTGCAGAAGAACCGCTTGCTCTAGAAATCCTAGGGCTTGTGGGATGTTACCTTGCAATTCGAAAATAATACCAATGCCCAACCAAGGTTCAGCAATTTCGGGATTAAGTTCCTTACTTCGTTGGTAACAATCCAAAGCTTCATCATAGCGTTCTAGGCGCTCATAGGCTTCACCCAAATAGCTAAGTGTCAGTGCATCATTCGTATCGATTTCAGCACAGCGTTGATAAGCAATAAGCGCATTTTCATAATCATTCATCTGCATGTAGATATTTGCCAAGTTAAAATGAGCAGAGGCAAAATCTTCATTGATGATGATCGAATAGTCATAGGCCCAAATGGCTTTTTCTAAGTTCTCTTTTAGAAAATAGATATTTCCGAGATTGTACCAAGCAGTGAACGAGTAGGGGTTATTGTCGATATAACGCGTATAGTATTCGATACATTTATCAAAATTTCCAATACGCTCATAGCAATACGCGATTTCATATATTGCCGCTTCATTTTCAGCATTGTTCGCTAAAATTTCGTCCAAGACTTTAATCGCCTTTTGGAAATTATTGATGCTTTCGTATTCCATGGCTAAATCGAACCGAATTTCTTCTAATTCTTCCAAGTAATTAAACTCTTCTGAAATTTCGATTGCTTTTTCGAAGTACTTAATGGCCTTAGAATGATCTCTCAATTGACTAAAAACGCTTGCTTTAGTAATGAAAATTTCTGGATTATAGGGTTCACTTTTCTCCAAGGTTTGGAGGATCAATAAACTCTCTTTAAGTTGCCCTATTGTAGACAATATCTGTGCTTTTCTCAGGTCGAAAACTGAGTTAGAAGGATGCTGCTTTTTACCGAAATTGGCGGCTTTCAGTCCTTTTTTTAATTGATTTTGGATGATGAAATGTTCAATGATTTGCTCTAGAATTTCCGCATCAAAATAGTAGGCGGTTTTTTCAGTAAGCATTTCTTCAAATCGTTCTAACTCTTGCTTAAAACGGGCATCAAACAAACCTTCATCTTCTTCATTATCCTCTTCATCAAACATAGCAATCTATTTACGCTTTAAACAAAAATAAAATTATCACAGGCGAAATTCGCATAAGGGTAATAATGTTATTAACACCCTTTTAAACAATTTAGTATTTCGTGTTCGTTCTTATAATGTACAAAAATAGTTCCAATTCGGGTACGAAGGAAAAATAAGTGCAAAAAAAAAGCGCAAGGTTGATAAGTCAGACGACCTAAGTAAACCTTGCGCAAAAAATGATTATTAATTTCTAATTACCTGTACGTTTTCTCTCCGTTTCTTTTAACAAGATTTTACGAATTCGAATGGATTCAGGCGTCACTTCAACGTATTCATCTTTTTGGATGTATTCAAGTGCTTCTTCCAACGAGAATGATTTAGGTGGCGCGATTTTCATTTTGTCATCTGTTCCACTTTTACGCATGTTTGTTAATTGTTTCGTTTTTGTCACGTTCACAACCAAGTCACCCGCACGTGAATTTTCACCAATTACTTGACCTTCGTAGATATCTACATTGGTATCGATAAAGAATTTACCTCTTTCTTGCAATTTGTGAAGTGAAAACGGAACACTAGATCCTTTTTCCATAGAAATAAGCGATCCATTCATACGTCCTGGAATATCTCCTTTAAATGGTTCATAAGCAATGAAACGGTGTGTTACAACAGCTTCACCAGCTGTTTGTGTCAACATTAAACTTCTTAATCCAATGATGCCGCGAGAAGGAATTTTGAATTTACAGATCATACGTGCACCTTTTGGTTCCATACTGATCATTTCTCCTTTACGACGGGTAACGATATCGATCGCAGTTCCAGAATATTCTTCTGGTAAATCGATTGTTAAATCTTCGATTGGTTCACATTTTTTACCATCAATTTCTCTGAAGATCACTTGAGGTTGTCCCACTTGCAATTCATATCCTTCACGGCGCATAGTTTCAAGAAGAACCGACAAGTGCATCACACCACGTCCGAAAACATCCCATTTATCAGCAGAACCAGTTGTTCCAACTTTTAGGGCTAGGTTTTTCTCTAATTCTTTTTCTAAACGTTCGTGAATGTGACGAGAAGTAACGAATTTACCTTCTTTACCAAAAAACGGTGAATCGTTAATAGTGAAAAGCATACTCATTGTCGGTTCGTCAATGCTAATTGTAGCTAAAGGTTCGGGATTTTCAAAATCACAGATTGTATCACCAATTTCAAAACCTTCAATTCCTGTTACAGCACAAATATCACCTGTTTGAACAGATTCTACTTTACGCTTTTCAAGTCCATCAAAAACAAAAACTTCTTTCACTTTAGATTTTACCAAAGTACCGTCGCGTTTAGCAAGAGTAATGTTTTGGTTTGGTTTAACCGTCCCACGTGTTAAACGACCGATAGCGATACGTCCAACGAATGAAGAATAATCCAGAGAAGTAATCAACATTTGTGTTGTTCCTTCAGCAAATACTTTTGGTGGGAAATACGTTAAGATTTCATCCAATAATGGTTCGATTTTACCTGAAGGAACTTTCCAATCCGTGCTCATCCAACCATTTTTAGCAGAACCGTAAATAGTGTTAAATTCTAATTGATCTTCGGTTGCATCTAGTTCGAACATCAAGTCGAAAACCTTTTCATGAACTTCATCAGGAGTACAGTTTTCTTTGTCAACCTTGTTGATCACTAAAAGCGGTTTTAATCCTAATTCGAGTGCTTTTTGCAAAACGAAACGTGTTTGAGGCATTGGCCCTTCAAAAGCATCTACCAAAAGACAAACACCATCAGCCATGTTTAATACACGTTCAACCTCTCCACCAAAGTCACTGTGACCCGGTGTGTCAATGATGTTGATTTTCGTTCCTTTATAAGTAACGGAAACGTTTTTAGCTGTGATTGTAATTCCGCGTTCGCGTTCTTGGTCATTGCTGTCCATGATCAACTCACCATCACTTTTGATCGGAGCTTCACCCGATTCAATCATACGGTCTACCAATGTGGTTTTACCGTGGTCAACGTGCGCTATGATAGCGATATTCCTAATTTCCATATTTTAAGTTCAATCGTAAATTCTAATTTTTGTATGATCTTTTGCGGCTACTTCTTTCAGTGCTTCCACCTTTATTTGCTCCTGATACTGGACGCTCTCTACGTTGCGGACGTTCGCTTCTATCACTGCGCTCATTTCTATCACTGCGTTCGTTTCTATCACCTCTATCACTTCTCTCACTTCTCTCACCTCTATCACTTCTCTCACTTCTCTCACCTCTATCACCTCTATCACTTCTCTCATTACGAGGGCGTTCACTTCTCTCTCCTCTTGGTCCACCAAACGAGCGTTTAGCACTTCCGCGCTCTTCACCACCTTTGGTTTTTTCAATATTTAATTTTGATCCCTCAAAATCAATTCCTTGCATTTTTTTAAGGATATTTTCCGTTTCTTTTTTATCCGCATCAAAGAACGAGAATTTATCAAGAATATCGATTTTGCCAATATTTCCTTTATTCATTCCCGTATTGTCGCATAACAAACGTAATAAAGCGCCATGATTAAAGCCATCTTGCTTACCAACACCTACGAAGAAACGTTGTTTGTCAGCATCTTCTCTGCGGTCACGGTCACGTCCACCTTTTCTTTTTGATCCAAAATCATCACGACCAAATCCTGAAGAACTATCTTCTTTAGCATTTAAATCGCGTGAATTATCGTAATAATCTAAGAATTTATTGAATTCTGCAGAGATGAAACGTTTGATCAAGTCTTCTTTCGAATAGTCTTCCAATTTTTCCATTAGAAGAGGCATGAATTTCTCAATGCGCGTTACATCCACTTCAACTTCAGTAAGACCATCTACTAAACTCAAGAGTTGGGTTTCGTAGATGTCATTAGTAGAAGGGACTTTTCTCAACTCAATTTTTGAGTTAATAATTTTTTCAATACTTGAAATTTTACGTCCTTCTTTTGTATTGATCAATGCAATAGAAGTTCCTTTTTTACCAGCACGAGCGGTACGGCCACTTCGGTGTGTATAATTCTCAACATCTTCAGGTAATTGGTAATGAATCACGTGTGTGATGTCATTTACATCAATTCCACGCGCAGCAACATCCGTTGCAACTAAGATTTGAAGTGTTTTGTTACGGAACTTGTCCATTACACGGTCTCGTTGTGCTTGAGAAAGATCGCCATGAATTGGTTCTGCATTATAGCCACCAGCCATTAATTTATCAGCAACAGCTGCTGTGTCACGACGGGTTCTGCAAAAGATTAATCCATAAATGTTTGGATTAAAGTCAATGATACTTTTCAAGGCTTGAAAACGATCACGTTCTTTTACAACATAATAATGATGTTCAATATTTTTATTCCCTTCGTTTTTACCACCAACAGTAATTTCAAAAGGATCAACCATGTATGTTTGTGCGATACGCGCCACTTCTTTTGGCATTGTAGCCGAGAAAAGCCAAACATTTTTGTGATCAGGAGTTTGTTCAAGGATCGCATCAATATCTTCTTTGAAGCCCATGTTTAACATTTCATCTGCTTCATCCAAAATCACTGCTTCAACTTCACCTAATTTAATTTTCTTACGATTAATGAGGTCAATTAAACGGCCAGGAGTAGCGACAATGATTTGCGCACCACGCTCAATCTGACGAATTTGTTTCACGATATCTGTTCCACCGTATACAGGAACGACGTTTAAACCTCTTAAGTTTTTTGAATAGGATTCAAGATCTTTCGAGATTTGAATACACAACTCACGCGTTGGACAAATAATCAGTCCTTGCGTACTTCTCGAATCAATATCGATTTTATTTAAAAGGGGAAGCCCAAAAGCAGCCGTTTTACCGGTACCTGTAGAGGCTAAACCAATTAGGTCACCATCATTTTCTAAAAGATAGGGAATTGATTGGCTTTGAATAGGAGTTGGAGCTTCATAGCCCAACTCAGTAATAGCTGAAAGAATAGCATCTTTCAATCCTAGTTCACTGAATTTCATGTTTTATTATAATTTAGTTTTTACCTTTTGCTTAGCGTCGGTTCGAACTAAATCTCATGTTGTAACGACAATGAACCTTTACCAAGCATTTGCTTTCTACGCAAATTTTGCGCAAAGGTACATCAATTTTTACGAATGAGCACCATTTTTATGCAAAGATCCTTTAAATACTGTTAAATTCTGTTAACGAGATGTTAAAGAATTGTTGTGAAACGGGTTGTTAGGAATAAATCATTAGCTTTGCGAATTACCGATAAAATGCCATGAAAACAACAGTATTTATCCTCCTAGCGTTAATTTCAGGACTGGAATCTTTTGCACAGGATACTTTTTTCGATCCAATTGATACGATAGAAACCGCTTCGGGGACGATCTTAATTTATGGCGACCGTACTTGGGCCTATTTAGGCGAAGAAGATTTTGAAGGAATCATGAATGAGCACCTTCATGAGCTCGTTTGTTTAGATTCTACCTACGGTTACAAGTCAATTTGGTCCAATGATGACGTAATTACGTGTACAACCAATGATGTATCATTATTAAAAGATACGCTTTGGATGTGCGTGCTTGATTCGTTACACGGAGCTTATGCAATGCCTTTTGATGGTCCAATGACTTCAAAATATGGGTATAGAAGGGGAAGAAGGCATAATGGAGTTGATATCGATTTAGAGACAGGGGATACAATTTATGCTGCTTTTGATGGAAAAATTCGTTATGCTCAATATCATGACAATGGTTTTGGAAATTTAGTAGTTATTCGGCACTATAATGGTTTAGAAACCTATTATGCGCACTGTTCAAAATTGTTGGTTGCCCCAAATCAGGAGGTGAAAGCAGGAGATCCAATTGGACTCGGCGGTAATACAGGTCATTCAACGGGTTCGCATTTGCATTTTGAAGTCCGCTTTTATGATAATCCAATCGACCCAGAGTTGATTTTTGATTTTCAAGAAAAGCTTGTTCAGGATAATTTATTTGTTCACAGTGGCGTTTTTCAGCCAGGATCATCAAGTACCGTTTCCTCATCAAGTTCTTCGTCGATTTCATCTTCATCAGCCGTTGATCGTGATGCGCGTACTTATAAAGTCAGAAGTGGTGATAGTTTATGGATTATTGCAAATCGATACGGAACGACTGTTTCCAATTTATGCAAATTGAACGGTTTAAAAGAGACGGACGTCCTCCAAATTGGGCAAGTTATTCGTTTGAAATAAACACGTCTTCCCTTTTTTTTATCAAATGAGAAGTTTGAATAGGTCTCTCCTTTCCTTTCTTTAAAAACGACGCATTATTATGATCAATTTGTACATGAGTAATACAAAATTGTCATGTATGAAAGTGCTTAGATTTTAAGAAACGAGAGCCATTTTTGACGCACCGCTTCTTTGCCAAATATGTTAGCGATATCCTCACTGATTGCAAGGTGGTCATAGTTTTGATATGTAGCAGCCATTTTCAGGATGGCATCACGCAGGGTTGCATCACCAGTTTGATTTAAAATATTGTTTACTTCAATTAACAAGCTATTATTCGCGGTTAAAAATTCTTCGGGGCCCCCACATTTCGTAGAAACAACAGGTTTACCGGATAGCAAAGCTTCGGCGATTGTCATTCCAAATGTTTCGTAACGTGAATTGCAAATATAGAAATCGCATTGATGCATGGCTTCTAGCACAAAGTCATGATTTTGCCGCCCTGTTAGATTGATGTTTTTTGAAGGAATGTTTAGTTTGCGAACGAGGGCATGAATTTTTTCTTCATCTGGGCCTCCGCCTATTAGTGTTAAACGTAAATTTTGATTCAGTTGCAAAGCGCTATTGAATGCTTCCAATAACCCACTATGATTTTTCGTTTCGTCTATCAAATCGCCGACCGTTAGAATTTCAATTGTGGGGGATACTATGAGATCTTCGACACTATTTTGTCCCATCTTTTCAATCACATTCGGAATCAAGGTCGAATCGAATTCCGTATTTTTTTTGAAGGCCTTTTGAAGGACGACACTTACCGTGCTGATTGCCCTCGCTTTCTTCAGCACGAGACGATAAAAGAGTCGATCGACGCTGTTTTTTTTCAGATATAAACCATTTAAATGTCCAGACCAATGTTCAGTAATAAAATAGGGGATATTGGATTTTCTGTGGGCCCTTAACGCAGGCAAAGCTGTTCGATAAGGAACGTGAATGTGAAAGGCATCAATTTTATCTGTTATGGCTGCCATTCCAAGTTTTTGCGCACGGTTAAATCGAATGAAGTTTATGAGTTTACGAAACGGTCCCTTCGCTGAGCGGAAATAGATAAGGTGCTCGGTGAAAGAAGGCGTTACTCGATTTGTCTCTTGTTTATGCCGTAAAGCTTGATCACCAATAGCTTGCACATAGATTACCGTAATCTGAAAGTCATCTTTCAATAAAAGCAATTGCCGTTGATTGAATATACCCAATTGGATATCCACTTTATTGGGATACCAACGCGGCAATGCGACGATATGTTTTAATTGATCAGTCAATTTGTATTTCACTTATTTGGTGTGTATCACCTGCTTGGTTTATCGAATAGATCATAGTATCAAGCGGCGCAAAACTTAGAAGTGGGATATATTTTTTTTGTCCAACTGTAAACGATCGCTTTGAGGACCAAATTTAACTTTTTTCCCCATAGGAACCATTAAGGTGAAGTGTAAGAATTGCCCTCTTAATTTGTCTTCGACTGGATAGGAGTAATACGCAGGTAAAAAGACATGATTTCCTTCAGTTTCCAATTCGTAAACTATTCGCTCAGATCGTTCTATAGCTTCTTGTTCGTTTTTTCCGCGAGAATATTTATTGAGGATTAATTCAAAATTGCCGGTGTCAGCAATCGAGATAATCGACAGCTTAGTCAGTCCAATATAAATCGATTCTTCATCTGATTTTATTAATTCTGGGATCGTCAATCCTTTATTCGGATTAAAATGGTTTGAAAATACGTTATCATCTATTACATCAATTATGAGTTCTTGACAATTTGGCTCTTCAAGAATAATTGTTTCCTTTATTGTATTATCATCCTTCATATCATTCACAATACCCATACTATAGATAAACAAGGTGACAGCGGCCAAGGTCCAAGTGATGCTTAAAAACCATGAAATTTCTTTCGCTCTGGTTCTATTCTTCGTGATCAATCGGATGCCTGTGATAATTAATGAGATGACTGGAATTAGGCTCACTAAAATGATACACAAAAAAATTAGAAAGGTCCAATTTTTTAATGGAAAGGAAATTTCAATGGCGGTATAGATATCGGGAATATTGTTTTCTCCAATGAACGGAATTAATCCGGTATCTCTAAAAAGAAGGTTTAATAGAAATATAAAAAGGATGAAACCAGCAAGTGCAAAAGATACGCCAATGGTTTTAGAAATGATATTCAAAAGCATTCTGCCGTGCTGAAGACCTTGATCAACTGCACTTTGTACATTGTTCTTGATTTTTCTTGAGTTCGCCCTGGTAGACAAGGATTCGGCAAATTGATTGACATGTTTTTTAATGCTATCTAAATTAACAGGTTCACCTCGCATTTTTAATTTGTCGGCCGTTGTTTTTGCTTCAGGAATGAAAATCAATAAAACAAGATAGAGCAGAATGCCTGATCCAAATAATAAGAAGAGCGCCACGAAAATAACACGAAACACGAGCGTGTCAACATCAAAATAATGACCTAATCCACTGCAGACTCCACCAATTATTCCGCCATCTTTATCGCGAAAAAGGCGCTTTACCTTGTCGTCCTCAGGTGCATTTTGTGTTTCCTGAAAAGGGACTTCTTCTTCCGAAGCAAAAGCTGTTGGGTCACCCAATATTTCCATGATATCGAGGATGTCTTTTTTTACAATAACTTCTTTAATAATTCCTATACGCTCTTGAAAAAGTTCAGCAATGCGCATTTCGATATCTTCCATGATTTCGTCGCAACCTTCTTCGTGACTGAGGTTTTTTCTAATTTTTTCCAAATATTCTTGGAGTAAGATATAGGCCTCTTCTTCGATATTAAATACGAAACCTGTGAGGTGTATTGAAATGGTCTTTTTCATGATTAGCTTGGATTTGTGATTTGATCAACGGCGAATTGCAATTCTTCCCATGTTGTTTTTAATTCACTGAGAAAATGTTCACCTTCGGTGGTGAGGGTATAATATTTTCGAGGGGGACCAGCAACTGATTCTACCCATCTATAGTCCAAAAGGCCTGCATTTTTAAGGCGGGTGAGCAAAGGATAGAGTGTCCCTTCTACCACAATTAATTTTGCAACTTTTAATTTGGAAATAATTTCAGAAGGATAAGCCTCCTCTTTCGATAAAATAGAGAGGATGCAGTATTCTAATATACCTTTCCGCATTTGTGCAGCTGTATTATCAACTTTCATACGCCAATTGTTTAAATGGATACTTGATATGGATAAAGTATCTTGGACAAAGATATATAAAATATATAGTACTATGCAATACAAAGTACTATATATTTTTTTGTGTCCATCAAAAAAGGGTTACGATCAAGTCGTAACCCTTTATAAATAGAGAGGTAATAGTTTTTTAAATTTTTTTTAAGCGATCAATTATTTTGTCTGCTACCCGAAAGGAGTTGGCATAAATGGTAAACGTATAAGGTACACTTCCTCCAGTCGGCATAAAACTTCCGTCTGTGACATATAAATTATTGACTTCGTGCGCTTTGCAATTCGCATCTAAGACACTTGTTTGAGGATCATTTCCAAAGCGACAACCTCCTGCCATCAGGTTAGTAGGTGGACTGCCAGTAATTGAGGTACTGATATCTTTCGCTCCAATATTGCGCAGTACTTTTACTGCTTTTTGAGCCAAGTACGTGCCGACTTTAATGTTCTGTTCGTGAAAACCAATTTTAACACGACCTACGGGATCGCCCCATTTGTCAGTTACTTTCTCATCTAGCGAAACATGGCAATTGTCATTCGGCAGCCAATCGCAAAACACTTCATAGCGCACTCTTTTCTGTTCTGTAAAATAGGAGTAAAGGTTCTTTTTTAATTCCGATCCATAAACTAATTTGCCTCCTTTATATTTTGATTTAAAGACTTTCGGCATTGGATTCGAATGTTCAATTAAAAAATCAATGGTTCCGCCTTTAGCTTTACCATTAAAATTTTCGTCTTCAATTTCATAAAAATCGAGTAGGGTCTGGTTGACAAACGTTTGAGGTGATTTATAGCCTTCACGCTTCGCTTCATCCAATTCATCAAAACGGATACTTCCTGATCCTGCTCCACCGCCAGCAAACAATAAATTTTTACCGACTTGTCCGTTTGAATTCCCAATTCCAGTTGGAAAAGCAGGACCTTTGCTCATGAGTAGCAATCGCGCCGTTTCGACAGCTTGCGCAGCAACAACATAAAGCTTCGCTTTTACGGATTGCTTTTTATCATCTTGATCATAATACCACACCTGTTGGATTTCCTTCTGATCGTTTGTTTCCAATAAAAACACTTTTGAAAGTGGTCGTATTTCGCAATTACCCGTTGCAAGCGCATCTGTTAAAAGAGCGGCACGAGAACTTCCCTTTGCGTCAGAAGAGCATCCGTATCCACCACAATAATTGGATAAATAACAAGCGCTCCGTTGATCCTTTGGGCGAGAAATAATTCCACGTGCGGCAGGAACAACATTGAATCCCTCTTTTTTACCTCCCTCAACAAACCAATCCGCAACTACATTTGTCGCGAGTGGTGGATAAGGATAGTCAGGTGTTGAACGCGGCTCGAGATGTTTGTGAGGAACAACTTTTCCAGATACACCAATCACTTGCTCTACCTTTGCATAGTAGGGTTCTAATTCATCATAAGTAATCGGCCAATCCACAATGTTAGCCCCTTCAATAGGACCATATTCTGATTTTAATCTAAAGTCATTTGGTTTCAAGCGGTGGAAATACGCACTCATAAAATTGGATGATCCACCCACACAACTTCCATTCCACATATCGCTTCCGCCATCTGCGGTGTTCTGTGCTTTCCAATGCCCGTTTGATTGGGGGCGAACAACGACGTGACGCTCATCTTCCAATTTTGGAATATAGGCATGTCTTCGTGTCGCGCACATTTCATCTTTTGAAAAATCTGCTGTTTTTAGCCAAGGTCCTTTCTCCAAAACAAGGACTTTATAACCTGCTTTAGAAAGTTCGTAAATAATAGGACCAGCACCAGCGCCACTTCCCACCACACAAATATCATATGCGTTAACTCTATCTTGCATGCCGTTTAATGTTGTTGTATTTTAATTTTCTCATACCGATTCTCTTCTGTCGGTCTTGGATACCCTGGAACATGTTCCAACCAAGTCCATCCGGCTTCATTTGTGTTTCCGCCATAAATGGGATCTAAAACCAAGGCTTCTAAAATCAACGTGATCAACATGGATGACCAATTTTCTCCCCAATCGAGCACCGTAAATTTTTCAATAAGGGCTTCTTTCTCCTTTTCATCTAATTCGACAAAAGGTTTGAAATAAATTTCTTGAGCTGTTTCATTGGCCCAATCGAGACCTTCAATGATATACGTATTATCTTCCGTATCACGGTCAAGGCTATCGGTTAATACCCACATGATATAGCCAAACGCATTGATATCTTCATGGCTAGGGCCATTTCCGTCTGCTGGGAAAAAGGCGGCAAGTATGTCATTTAAAATAGTTGCTTGTTCGGCTGTCAATAGGTCATTTCCTTCTTTTAGGTTAGGCGAACAGGAGGTAAACGCAGCGATTTGAGTCATTGCTCCCGCTATGAGCGCGCCGCGCAAAAATGAACGACGGCTGGTTTCCCATTTTTCCAAATTTTGGAAGGTATCGGGGATTTGTTTTTTTCTAATGAGTTGCTGCTTTTCCATACGACTTTACGTGTTGTGTAAAGTTACAGAAAATGATTTGAACCTTCGAAGCTGAAAAGAAAAATTTGGGCATAAAAAAACCGCCCCATTTCATCCGAAAAAGGGCGGTTATATCGTTTAAGATTTTCTAGTGATCACAAGAGTGCTCAGCACCTTCACCACCATCACATGCCATAGAAGCAGCTGAATCAACAGCATCACCCATGTCACAAGCAGCGTCAACAGCTTCAGTAGCAGCATCAGTAGCTTCAGTTGCAGCTTCAGTAGCAGCATCAGCAGCAGCATCAGTAGCTCCTTCAACAGTTTCTTCACCACCACAGCTAAATGCGAACATTGCAGTAGATGCAACTAAAGCGAATCCTAAGTTTCTTAAGTTAAGAACGGTCTTTTTCATAATTTGATTTTTTAAAATTAACAATTGATAAATGTTTGAATTGCTTCACAACGGAGCAAAATTAGATAATTTTTTTAAATTTCCTATTAAATTTTATTTTAATCCACTTTTTTACAGGGCTTAAGCCTCAATTTTCGATAGATTATTTGATTTCTACGCTAAATAAGGTGGTCGATTCGATATATCCTTCCAATTTATCGCCCGATTTTACTGCACTTACGCCTTGTGGGGTGCCTGTATAGATCAAATCACCAGGTTTTAAGGTAACAAATTTAGAGATATAACAAATTATTTCATCAATGCTAAAAATCATGTCTTTCACGTTGCCTTCTTGAACGGTTTCATCATTTTTACGCAGTCCAAAAACGGTGTTTGAAAGGTTAAGATCGGATTTTTTGAAGAATTCATTCGCAAGTAGTGCACTATTATCAAAAGCTTTAGCTTTTTCCCAAGGCAATCCTTTTTCTTTACAAACTTGCTGAATATCCCGAGCAGTGAAGTCAATTCCTAAACCGATTTCTTCATAATAATTGCCCGCATTTTTAAGATCGATATGCTTGCCCATTTTGGAAATTTTCACGACTAATTCGATCTCGTGATGCAGATCATTCGTGAAATCCGGAATATAATAGACCTTCTCTCTAAAAATAGCCGTGTCTGGCTTCATGAAATAAAGTGGCTCAGTAGGAACGGGTGAATTCATTTCCTTGGCATGATCGTTATAATTGCGTCCAATACAAATAATTTTCATAGTAAAAAGTAAGATTAAGAACCAAATTTATTTTTGAGTTGATCTAGTTTTGAAGCTAGTTCTTGCGCTTTATTTTCTTTTTTTTGTTGGCGTTCTTCACGCTCAGCTTTTACGAATTTGTTCACGAATTTGGATAAACTATTTTTCGTAATGAGTGGGAAATCGTTGTCAATGATCCAACGGTGATAACCGGGTTCTTTTTGATAGACTTCTTTTACTGATTTACCGTTGTGTTTCCCAAAATTATAAAACATTTCACCGGTTTCATCAACGACTAATCTTCCAACAAAATCAACCTTTCTATTTTTTCCTTGTTGCGTAAATTCATACAAGAAGTCCATGTCATTTTCTACTTCTTCGTAACGGTCCAATTGCGATTTTAAAACTTCGTAAGTTGCACGGGTATCAGCTTCTGCGCTGTGCGCATTCTCAATTTCTTTCGCGCAGTAAAATTTATAGGCCGCTTCAAGTGTCCGTTGTTCCATTTTGTGAAAAATAGTTTGAACATCAATAAACCGCCTTCCTTCGAGTTCAAGATCAATTCCTATATTCAATAATTCTTCTAATAAAAAAGGAACGTCAAAACGGTTCGAATTATAACCTGCGAGATCTGCCTTCCCTATAAAGTCATGAATTTCTTGCCCAAGTGCTTCAAAGTTCGGACAGTCTTTTAGGTCCTCATTGGTTATTCCGTGAATCTCAGTTGATTCTGGAGCGATTGGAATTTCGGGATTAATTCGCTTAACATAAAGTTCTTCCGTCTGATCAGGATTTATCTTAAGCATAGCGATTTCAATGATTTTGTCCTTCGAAATATTTAATCCGGTGGTTTCTAAATCAAAGAAGGCAATTGGTTTCGTTAGGTTTAACTTCATCTCTTACTTTATCAATGTATTTTACAAAGATAAATATAAGTCAGCCATTTCAGGGATTTCTACCTTAATTTCTACACGGCGGTTCAGTTGTCTATTCTCTGCATTATCCGTTCCATCAGGATTCGTGTTTAAAACATCCGGATTTTTTTCTCCGAACCAGGCATTTTCAATTCGATTTGGAGCAATACCACGATCGATAAGGTATTTATGAGCCGCTAGTGCTCTTTGCTTAGACAATACCTCGTTATATTCATCCGTCCCGATCCAATCGGTATGACCGTCTAATCTCACTTGAACAGAAGGATTGTCGCGCATAAATAAGTAGAGCGTCTCAAGTATATCTTCACTTTTTTGGCGTAAGAAAAATTTATCAAAGTCAAATAAGATGTTCGCAAATTCTCTCAATTGCTGATCTGTTTCGGCAAGTTTTATTAATTCCACCAAATCAACACTTTCAGAGTACTGATAATTTGAATTGTTAATATCAAGTGTTGTCAGTAATGCTGAATAGAGGATTTCCGGATCTGATTGGTCCAAATTATAGGTAATTGTGGTGTTGTCATTCATTTCCTCTATTACACCAAGTGGGGTCGTTGGATTGAGGAATTCGAATTCACCCTCGGAGTCTGTGATAGACATATCGGTTAATATTTTATCCGTTTTGGCGAGAAGAACCATAGTTTTTGGTCGAGGAATGTTTGCTTCTTCTTCATAATTGTAGAGGACACCTTGCATATAAAATTGGGAAGGGTGCGATTGATCCCAATTATCATAAGATTTTCGAGCATCCTCCTGATTGATCATCATTTTATACATCATGGAGGTATCTAGTTTTTCAAAAGCAAAATCACCTTGATTGTCCGTTCGTGATACACGCACGATTTGATCTTTTTCATTCAAGAGGAATACTTCAATATTCTTTCCGTCCCAGTTTGAACTGTGCGCAATATTTCCTTTAATTCCGCCGATATAATTATTGGTACTCGCTTTGTATTCGAAATCCAAATCAAATTCTTCAAGGATTAACATATCGACATTTGCAAATAAATTTTGAAATACGGCTGATTGACTAATGAATTCGCCATCTGCGCTTAGGTTTTTCGTGATATTAATTTGTTGAAATAAATTATAAGCCTCACATTGTTTAGGAATATAAAACTCTTCAATATGAGGGCGATCCTGTGCATATCCCGTTTGGGTAATCACTAATTCCATTTTATACGAATTATCAGGTGGTAAAACCATTTCGTATTTACCCGTTTTAGGATCTATTGGAAAAGTTCCCATTTCAATACCCGACACCGCATTTTTTACTTTAATTATTCCGTTCACGGGCAAGTGATTGTCCGCATAAATAGCGTACCCTTTTACTTCGGTTGTAGGGATGTTTTTACAGTCGTATTTTGCGGTGTAGATATCTAGATAACCAAATGATCCCGGTCGCATTGAGGCGTAATAAGCTAACGTTCCTTCTTCATTTTCAATATAATAGATGTCATCACCGGCTGAATTGACAGGGGTGCCAATATTTTGAGGATCACTCCAAACGCCGTTACTGTCTCTTACAGTTCTAAAAATATCAAAACCACCCATTGAGTTATGACCCTGGGAAGCGAAATAGAGGGTGACACCATCTTTAGATAAATAGGGTGCATCTTCTTTATATTGTGTATTAATGCGCTCGCCCATATTGACAGGCTTCTTCCAATTGCCGTTTACATCTTTTGATGAATAATACAGATCACGATCGCCATAACCATCAGCAACTCCTGTCGATACGATAAACATTTCTGATTCATCCTCCGTGATAAAAATACTGGGGTTGGCTTCTCCAATATTCACATTTTGGTTCATTCTGATTGGGATAGACCATTTTCCATTTGCATCTTTTTGACTTTTCCAGATACTATTTTCTTTGTAGATGTAGAGGGTATTGCCATCTGCAGAAATACTCACTGGTGCTTCATGGGCTTTGCCATCATTAATTTCTTTTGAAATATAGCCAGATGATTTATCAATGATTTGAGCCTCTTCCCATTGATTGTCCCCTGCTTTTTTGGCTGAATAAAAAATATCTTCGTAGTACAAGCCGTCGATATGCTGTTTTTTACCAGGCGGTCGTCGGGAGCAGAAAAGAATTAAATCTTCCGCTTTTGAAATGACCGGAGCATAGTCGAGGTATTCTGAATTGATTTTTTCATCCAACTTCACTACTTCTGCCACGGTGTATAAATGGACATCCCGCAAATCGATTCCATTATTGCATATTTCAATTTCTCGAATCACATTTTGCCGGGTCTCAATTCCCTTCTCATTGTCCGAAATATTGTTTAGGAATAAGTTATAATACTCAATTGCCTTCTCAAATTCACCATTAAAATGATAGGTTTTTGCGGCGTAATATAAAATTTCAGGAATCGTATCTGTTGTCGATAATTCAAGCGCTCTTTCGAAAAAAACAATGGCATTTTCGCGTTGTACTTGCGAATCGTAATAGGCTAATCCTGCCTCAAACCAATATTGCGCTTTATCCGTGTTGGCATCCGTTACTTTGTCGTAATACGATTTTGCTTTCCAATATTCCTCTTTTCGATAAGCCTTACGCCCTTTTTTAACGAAAACCTTTATTTTTCGTTTACTTAATTCTTGCGCTTCTGCTTGTTGAGGAGCAAAAATTAAACTCAACAGGAGTAAAAAGAGGATATATGGAGAGCAATTGCGCATTAAAATTCGATAAAGATTTTAATAAATTGATACTTCTGATACACATACTTGTTTTCCTGGGTATCATTTTTATACTCAGGTCCATTTACACTCGCCTCCTTCAAAACAATATTAACCTTAGAGATGTCAATCCCAAATTCTTCCATTAATTGCAAGATAGTGAGTTTGCCATTATTCATTCGGTGAACGGCTAAATCTTGATTGTCCTTAAAGGCACGGGTCGGCACGGTTGATGCACTAGATGTAATATAGATGGTAACTGGAAGGTTTTTATCCGTAATATCTTTTACACCTTGCATAAATACACGGAAGTTCTCGTTTTTATTGTCAAATTTATCCTTGTTATATCCAAAGTAATGAACGAAATCTGGTGCTTGAATTTTGTCGGTATAGGTTGATACTGAATCTTGGTGATATTCAACTTTCGGATAAAGATTTTCATCACATTCTACAACCCCATTTTCGAGGTCTCGCGCAGTAGATGTTGGAATACGAGCGGCATTTAAATACGCTACAACAAATGCATCCGGATACTCACTTAAAACTTCTTGTCGAATTTGCTCAGCTAAAATGTATTGGTCAAATGCACCTAACATATAACGCGTGATATTATTACCGAGCAACTCCGTGGTGATTGGATTATACTTTTTATAATAAGTGCTAGGGAGGTCTTTCTTAAACGCTCCGACTTGGATTTTATAAACGAGGTTGCATTTCATTCCCTCTTCTTTCCTCTCGATTATAACTGAATCTTGCTCGGTTAGGATCCTTTCTGCAGTCATGTTAACCATATCCAAAAAGAGTTCATGTTGAATTTCTTGGTAAGATGAATTACATGGTACATAGAGTTCCGTTTGATGAAAGGTATTTGTGTCGTTTAGGATATAATCAATTTGATAGGTATGACAAGGAATTAAGGTTAAGACATATCCTCCATCTCTTCGACGCGGTGTGTATTTTTTAATAGTGCCACTTTCGGATAAGTCTTGCACTTCAATCGAAATACCAGCAGGAATTCTTGATCCATCTGACGTGAGAATATAACCCGACAATACGGCAATATTTTGGATATAGTTATTGTCTCCATAGATGCGATAGATGTCTTTATCCCCCTGTCCATCTGGTTTTTCAGAACTGTAGTACCCTGTTCGACCATCCGCAGTTGTGGTATAAAATATATCATCATCAACGGTGTTTAGTGGGTATCCCATATTAATGGGTTCACTCCATATATCATCTTCACCTAATTGTGTGACAAAAATGTCAAATCCTCCCATACTTCTCGGTCCGTTTGAACTGAAGTACATTGTTTTACTGTCAACACCAAGGAAAGGTGAGTCCTCGTCATATTCTGAGTTAATTGTTGGTCCTAAATTATACGCTTTACTCCACTCTCCGTTTGGTAATTTCTTCAAGCGATAAATATCTCGTCCTCCTAAACCTCCCGGGCGGTCAGATACGAAATAGAGCGAGTTGCCATCATTACTAATTGTGGCATGCGTTTCCCAATACTCCGTATTTAGCTCCGCTGCAGGATAAGGTTGGATATTGCGGTAATCTGTATCTACAATTTCTGAATAATAGATATCCCCCCCCTCAATGTCTTGATAAACAAAAACGGTTGTTCCGTCCGCTGAAGATGAAACGGAAGCGTCATTTCGACGAGGACGACAAAAACCTAAGTACTCTGGCTCTGTCCATTTACCATCCCGATCCAAATAACAGACATAAATATCTTCATAATACTTCCCGTTTTCGTAACTGATTTGTTCGAAGTTGGTACTATCCGTTCTCAATCGTTTTGATGTAAAGAACAAAGTTGTTCCATCTACAGAAATTACAGGACTGTATTCGGGATTAACGGTGTTTACAATTGAACCTAAATTTTGAATAACATATGGACGTGGCGAAGCAATAAGTCGTTTTGCATTGTCACATTGTGTTTGACCAAGTACACCTAAACCATATTTTTCGTGTTTTTTATTGGTGTTCTCAACAAAGTAGGAGTATTGGTAAAGTGCCGTATCGATATTGCCGTTGATGTGATTTGATTTGGCAAGATAAAAAAGGACTTCTGTAGGTGCATTCCGTTCTAAATAAGAAGTTGGATTGTAATTTTTATTTACGGAGTATTGTGCTTTGTCAAAATAGGGTAGCGCTTCGGATTCTTGATTCAATGCAATCAAGCACATTCCTGCCTTATAATAAAGGTTTGCATTTTTAGGATCTTCTTCGAGGAGTATCTCCCAAACGTAGAATGCATCAATATACACCTTGTCATACATCAAGTTTAGCCCAACATCAAATTTTTGACTGAAGGAGGCTTCTTTCAATTTTTCTTTCAAAAGATCTTTTTCGGGCTGCGCATATAACCCCCCGATTAAAAGGAAAGAAAAGGTAATTAATAGTGTCTTCACGTTTACTAACATAATCAACCTCAAAGGAAAAAATAAAACCCACACCTAAAAAGGCATGGGTTTTAAACTTTTTTACGGTCAATTGTTTATAACTCTGATTATATCTCTCGATTGATATCGAATTGTTCGAGGTAATCAGCAACACGACGAACAAATTGTCCACCAAGCGCTCCGTCTACTACACGGTGATCATATGAATGCGATAAGAACATTTTATGTCGAATTGCAATTGCGTCTCCTTGCGGCGTTTCAATTACTGCAGGAATTTTACGAATTGCACCCACCGCCATAATCGCAACTTGTGGTTGGTTAATGATTGGTGTACCCATTACATTACCAAAGGTTCCTACATTTGTTACAGTATATGTTCCTCCAGAAATATCATCCGAAGTAAGTTTATTGATACGTGCTTTATTCGCCAATTCATTCACTTGTTTAGTTAATCCTACAAGGTTTAAATTATCTGCTTTTTTAATCACAGGTACGATTAAGTTTCCAGATGGCAAAGCAGTTGCCATACCAATATTGATGTCTTTACGTTTAATAATGTTCGTTCCGCTTACCGAAATATTGATCATTGGGAAGTCTTTTATCGCTTTCACAATTGCTTCAATAAAGATTGGCGTGAATGTTATTTTTTCACCTTCGTTTTTCAAGAATGCATCCTTTACTTTGTTGCGCCACATTACAATATTTGTAACATCAGCTTCAACATATGAAGTGACATGTGGAGAAGTTTGAACGGACATGACCATATGATCAGCGATTAACTTACGCATACGATCCATTTCTATGATCTCATCCCCTTCATTTAAAGAGATAGAAGGTGCAACTTTAACTGGCTGCGCTGCGCTTATTGGAGCAGGTGTGTTTCCATTGCTTGCCGGAGAAACTTGTGTTTGCGCAGCAGTCGGAGTTTTACTTACCGGTGCGTTGTCAAGATAGTTTAAGATATCTTTTTTTGTTACGCGGTTGTTCTCACCAGAACCATCTATGGTCTCCAAAGCATCCATTGAAATGCCTTCTTGTTTTGCAATACTTCTTACAAGTGGAGAATAAAATCTTCCAGAAGGACCAGATTTTTCAACTTCAGCACTTGTTGTGCTGCCATTTGAAACGCTAGTTGAAGGGGCGATTGCTTTTGCGGCTGTTTCGTTAGTTGAACTTGCTACGTTTGCTGCTGGAGCAGCTGTTGCGCTATCCCCATCCGTTGAAATTATAGCAATAACATCTCCAACCTGAGCGACTTCATCTTTTTCAAAAAGCTTTTTAACTAAAATGCCTTGCGCTTCGGAAGGTAATTCATTGTCTACTTTATCTGTGGCTACCTCCACTAATGGTTCGTCCATATCGACTGTGTCGCCAACATTTTTAAGCCAGTTTGTGATGGTTGCTTCTGTAACACTTTCACCCATTTTAGGGAGTCTGATTTCGATTTCAGCCATTGTTTTTGATTAAAATTTCTGGCACAAATTTAAGTGAAATTTTCTGTTTATCTCGGATTTATTCAGATAAAAACCTAAAAAATGCAATCGATTAAGGTTAAAAATCTAATCGAAGCGAATTGCTTTGATTGGGTTAATTTTCGTTACAAGGAAACTCGGGATGATCAGAATAAAGAAACAAACGATAATTGTAAGGCCATTAATCAATAGAATATGCAAAAGATTAAAATTCACGGGAACCGTATCAAGTGAATAAACTTCAGCATTTAGTGTGAAAAATCCAGTGAAATGTTGGAAAAGAAGCAAGCCTAAACCTACGATATTCCCCCATAATAAACCGCGGGAAAGTAAGAACAAGGCATTAAATATAAAAATGCGTCTAATCGTTTGATTTCTGCCGCCAATCGCTTTTAGAATACCGATCATATTGGTTTTTTCAAGAATCAAAACCAAGAGCGAGGTGATCATATTAATCAACGAAACGATTAAAATAAGCACGATTACGATTAAAATATTCATGTCAAGTAAATCTAACCATGCGAAAATATCACGGTGCATTTCGGTGATAGGCGTTGTTTTCAGGTCGTAAGGAATTTCTTCGTAAATTATTTCGTTCAACTTTTCTAAGTCCTTCCAATCGTGTATGATCACTTCAAAGCCGCCTGTATATAAATGATGTGTTCCTCGACCGTTCTTTATTTCTACAACGCCAAATGGGGTTGTGATTTCTTCACTTGAGGCATAGTAGACTTCTGAAAGTGTCTCTTCATTGCATTCACATTTTGTAGTGTAGCGAATTGAAGCATAGGCTGTGTCGGGAATCGAAACTGCTTTCCGTCTTGTATCAAGTGGGGTTATTTCAAAGTCGGTAGAAATGAGTTTTAAATCTTGTGAAACAGGTGATAAGACATAGAATTCCTCTCTCTGATATCCCAACCCCCAATCATATTGGTACGACTTTGTTCCGCCTGTAGTGATTCCTTTTAGAGCAAATTTTCCATTAATACAAGTGTCGGCTAGTGTCAAAAATGTTTGTACTCCCCAATCATTTAATTTCTGAATATGATTGAGTTGCGTGAAAATTAACTTCTTGTCAAATTCTTCAAAACCCGAATTGTAAATTCCAACAATATCGAATTTTTGTTTTTTAGGACCTGAATTGTCTCGAATGAAGAAAGCATCACATTTATCACCGACTTTGTACCCCATTAGATTGGAGATTTGTTCTGATATCATAACCTCGTTATTGAGACTGTCAAAATTAATGACTCGACCCGCTTTCATTTTGTCCTCAAAAAAGCTCCAATCATAGTGTTCATCAATTCCTTTAAAGACGACGCCCAAAATATCGAGGCTGGATCGTGCGGTGTCTTTTTGGTTGAGATTAAAAGAAACACTGTCTCGAAAGGCTTGTAAAATAGCGGGTTTATAACCAAAGGGCTGAATTTTTTTTACTTCTTCACGTTCTTCAAGTTTTGGATAAAAATCTTGATCAATTAATATAGGTGAAGACTCCATAGAACTGTTGAGGCCGTTTTTCGTAATTTGAATGTGAGATCCAAAACCGATCACCTTTGAACGAATCCCATCTTGGAAACCTGTAATAACTGAAACAGTTATAAGCATGATGGCTACCCCCAGAATGATACTTGTTAACGAAATAACAACGATCGGACGCGAAAGTTTGCTTTTGTCCTGACTGCCGCTAATAATTCGTCGAGCTATGAAGAGTTCGGTTTTCAAATATGATTACTTTTACATCACAAATGTAAGATATTAAATGATGATTAGATTTAATTTTGTCCTTTTGATGGTGATCCTTTTAAGCTGCTCTGCGAGTCAAACTGAACTGGTCATTCCCACTGATCAATTTGGTGAGATCCCAATCGACAGAGATTCATTGCCATTTGATGCTCCACTTTTTTGCAATGCAGATGTAAAGGTGGGTGCTGAAAATACAGCGGCATATTTCGACCTCATCCGCAATAAAAAAATCGGAGTAGTAAGTAATCAATCTTCTATGGTGGGTTCAATTCATTTGGTGGATACGCTTTTAGGAGCAGGAATGGATATCATCCGTGTTTTTTCACCAGAACATGGATTCAGAGGAACCGCTGATGCCGGTGAAAAAGTAGACAACGAAATCGACCAAAAAACAGGTCTTCCGATTGTTTCATTATATGGAAATAATAAGAAGCCTTCTGTAAGTCAATTGGCTGGAATAGATGTATTAGTGTTCGATATTCAGGATATTGGCGTTCGCTTTTATACCTATATTTCTACCTTGAGTTATGTCATGGAAGCCGCTGCAGAAAATGACATTCAAGTCATTGTTCTTGATCGTCCAAATCCAAATGGTCATTATGTGGATGGACCGGTATTAAAAGATGGGTTTTCGAGTTTCGTAGGTATGCATAAGGTACCTGTTGTGCACGGAATGACAATTGCGGAATATGCTCAAATGATAAATGGTGAAGGTTGGTTGACGGGTGGACAAATTTGTAATCTCACTGTTGTAAAATGCGAAGGGTGGGATCATACAAAGTTTTATGAACTTCCAGTTCCTCCTTCTCCTAATTTACCGAATATGATAGCTGTTTACCTCTATCCAAGTCTTTGCTTTTTTGAAGGTACAACTGTCAGTCTTGGCCGCGGGACGGATTGGCCTTTTCAAGTAGTCGGTCACCCCGGATATACAAATCCGGATCAAAATCTATTTGAATTTACTCCCCAGCCTAATTTTGGGGCAAAACATCCTGTTCTAGAAGGAAAAACTTGTTATGGCTTCGATTTACACGATTCATCCATCCGATCCTTACAGCAGAATGCAGCCTTGGATTTAACGTATTTGTTGGACTTCTATAAGAATGTAAAATCGA
>Ga0222668_1000226_pt1 | contig 39911 bp, 40 predicted proteins | sample AntAcemetagen728_FD_179823 | JGI IMG/M metagenome (GOLD analysis project Ga0222668, IMG submission 179823) | Saline water microbial communities from Ace Lake, Antarctica - #728 | ecosystem: Environmental > Aquatic > Non-marine Saline and Alkaline > Saline | place: Antarctica: Ace Lake...
TGAAAAGGAAAATTTGTATTAATTAATTCCTCAAGGATTTTTCCTTCCTTTTATTTTGTAAGTAGAAAATCGTGAATCAACCAATTACTCATAAACTTTGCAAAAATGTGCAACGCCATTCATTTATCACGCCGTAATAACGTTAATGAAGGGTTAGAGAGATCGGGAAGCTCGCAGAGATCACCCGACCGAACTTAGCCTTTGTTAGCGGGATTGCAAGTTATAAATGCGGGCTGCAAAAGGCAGGCTCTGCCAGAGGTCCTTTTTTGGTTCTTTTTTTGACAAGAAAAAAAGAACAGGCAGTGTTGAAAGAAAACAAATGTGATCATCTACTCCCCAACTTTTGGACTTGATCCCAAAAAAGTCCAGATTCCTATGCAATTGGAATTAGACTTTATGCTTGGGTAAAAAGCAATGCGCAAGGATCATGAAAATAACCCTATCGGACTTGCATCACTCCCCTACTTTAAAAGCATTTTTTTTATTTTTGCACCCTCATTAACGCTCAAAAAATTATCTCATTTTCATGCCAAATAGGTTTAAATGTCCTCATTTTGTTTAACTTTTGTTTAGAATGATTAGGATAAAATTAATACTCTTCTATTCTCATTAATTTTTCTTTACATTTAAATTCAATCTAGATTCATTAAAACAATGCAAGTAAACTTCAGGAATTTACTCAATTCTCAATCAAATCAGTACATCCTTCAAATCCTCAAAAAGAGTCTAATACGAAGTGTGAGCATGACCATTATTGCATTGATAACCGTTCTCACACTCTCCTTACAATCAGAAGATCCCAACATAAAGCGTGTTCATAATTTTGCCATGGATATTATTAAGTTCGACAATGAATTCCTGCTGCAGCATTATTTTCCTCCGATTCATGAAGAAGAACTAAAGCAAGGCACAATTTGTTTTTTTGACCGGATACGCTATGATTATCAAAAAGAGCAACCTGTCGATTTGCATGTTTTAAGATTAGACAAAGAGATGTATACAATTGAAATTGGAGCATGCAGCTATTCTCTATTTGTTTATTCCAATCGACGTAAATTAAGAATTCGCTCTGTGATGCCGCTCATGAAGGGAAGCATGATTGTCGGTTTTGTTCCTGCAAATCTTAAGTTTAAAGAAGATTAAATAGGAAAGAATTCTGACTGACGTTTTCACTTTTCGTTTTCTAGCCTTTATTCTGCTCATCTTCCTATGGGATCTTTTTACAGGTAGAAAGTCTGAGGACTGCAAAAAAAAAGATGAAAGTCATTGCTCACAATATTAATTCCGTGACTTTCAAATGTCCGCATTGTAAATCTGAGAAAAAAAAGTTTTAGTATTATCAAATGAAGCGTAAAAAACCGCCTTGCCCCTTTAATCAATTTATTTTGTATTCAATTCGTGAATTGGATGATAGGTCTTGGCTAAAATATGGTGAAGTGCAAAGCCTCTTAGCGATAAAACTTTCATTATTTTTCGTATGTTTAAAGAACGGTTGGAGAGTGTTTGGCGCGACTTCTGATTGATAACTAAAAAAACACAAGCAACAAAAAGAGATGAGAAAGATTTGGTCGTATAGCATGATGGGCTTATTCACGTTCCTTGTGAACATTACGTTTTCTCAAACCTCCGATAATTGGAGCAGTAAACCTGATCTTTCCATCTCAGGATTTATAGATGTTTTTTATTGCTACGATTTCAATCAACCCGGAGGAAATTCGAGGCAGCCCTTCTTCTTCAATCACAATCGGCACAATGAGTTTAATGTCAATCTTGCCCTCGTTCAATTGGAGATAGAACACAAGCGTTACAGATCAAAATTAATCGTACAAGCAGGGACGTATCCGAATGATAATTATGTCTCAGAAGACGCCACCTTTAAAAATATCGGAGAAGCGAGTATTGGACTCGCATTAAACAAGAAAAAAAATCTATGGTTAGATGCAGGTATTTTTGCATCTCACATGGGCTTTGAAAGTGCTGTTTCTTCAGAAAATCGGACCCTCACACGATCGCTTGTTGCTGAAAATTCTCCCTACTTTTTAGCAGGATCAAAAATAAGTTATTTACCCAACGAGAAATGGACGCTTTCCGGAATAGTCTGCAACGGATGGCAACGAATTCAGCGAGTTACAGGGAATTCAATGCTATCCTTCGGAAGTCAAATCAACTTTAAAAAAGCGGATCAATTTGAGTTAAATTGGAGCACATTTATCGGAACGGATGATCCAGATAGCACGCGAAGGATGCGCTATTTCAGTAATCTTTATGGTAAATTTAATGTAAGCAAACACCTGGATCTCGTGGTTGGATTAGACGCCGGTATCCAACAGCGGTCCAAATACAGTTCGGTTTATGATTCGTGGCTTGGTCCCGTTTTAATTGCTCAATATTCATTTTCCGAAAAATTTAAAATCGCAGGGCGAGCAGAATATTACCAAGATCAAACAGGAGTTATTATACAAACATCCTCAGGAAATCCATTTAGAACAAGTGGGTTTTCATTGAATATTGACCTTTTACCGCAAGCCTTTATTTTTTGCAGAATTGAAGGACGTTATTTAACCAATCCGAGTGCAATATTTGAAAGCGGTACTACTTTTACTTCAGCCAATTTTGTAATTGCCGGATCAATTGCTTTTAAATTTGCTGCTAAGAAGGACTAGATTTTTTAAATGAACTCAACAACAGTATAGTCCCTCACTAAAACGTCAACCCATCCTTCAAAGTAACTATTGTTACCATTCATTCTTTGAATCGACATTACCTTGGCGTAATTAATTAATACTACCATGGCAAAAATAGTAATTCTAGGAGCCGGAATTTCGGGTCACACCGCAGCGACTCATCTTCGACGAAAACTAGGTAAAGCGCACGAAGTTTTAGTGGTCTCACCCAACAGCAACTATCAATGGGTTCCTTCAAATATTTGGGTGGGCATTGGCAAAATGACGGCTAAAGATGTGATCTTTCCCTTAGAGCCGCTTTACAAAAAAAAGGATATTCATTACAAACAAGCAAAGGTGGTTTCTTTCTTTCCCGAAGGATCGGCTGCAAATGCAAAAGCGCATGTGCAAGTCGAATATGTTGTTGGTGAAGAGAAGGGAAAAATGGAACTTGTTGATTATGATTACCTCATCAATGCAACCGGACCCAAATTAGCCTTTGACTTGACGCCAGGTCTCGTTCCAGGCAAAAACAACACCTACTCTGTTTGCACCTACGGACACGCAACAGAAGCGTGGCAAGCTTTGGACAAATTAATGAAGGACGTGAAAGTGAGTGGTAAAAAAGTGAAGGTTCTTATTGGAACAGGACATGGAAAATCAACCTGCCAAGGTGCGGCTTTTGAATACATTCTGAACGTTGAAAAGGTAATTAAAGATGGAGGCTTAAGGGGTCAGTTCGAAATCACGTGGATTTCTAATGAATATGACTTGGGCGATTTTGGGATGGATGGCCTCTTGCTCAAATACGGTCGTCAAAATATAACCTCTAAAGAAATGGTCGAAGCTGTCTTTGAAGATCGAGGAATTAAGTGGATTACAAAAGCTGGCGTGCATAAAATTGAAAATAGCGTGGCTTTTTACGAAAATTTGGCTGGAGAACAGAAAGAAGAATCCTTCGATTTTGCCATGCTTATTCCGGCCTTTTCTGGACATGGTTTTAAATCGTACGACAAGGCGAATAATGAAAATACAGAAAAACTCTTCAAGGGATTCATGCTTGTTGACGCAGATTATACCAGTAAGCCATACGAAGATTGGACCGTACAAGATTGGCCTGAAACCTATCAAAATCCAAACTACAGCACAATATATGCACCAGGAATAGCCTTTGCTCCTCCCCATAGTATTTCGCGACCGAGGAAGAGTGCGAATGGAACGGAGATTTTTCCAGCTCCACCTCGAACGGGAATGCCTTCTGGTATTACAGCAAAATTGGTTGCTGACAATATCATAGACCAACTTAAAAATAAGAATACCGAACATCATCATAAAGGCTCTTTAGGAAATATGGGAGCAGCCTGTATCGCTTCTTCTGGCTATGGTGCTTTTTCTGGAAGTGGAGTAAGTATCACAACCTACCCTATTGTTCCTGACTATAAAAAGTACCCAACTACTCACGGTCGAAAATTAGGTAAAACTTTTGGCGCTATGGGCTTGGCAGGTCACTGGCTAAAGCTTACCTTGCACTATGCATTTATTTACAAAGCTAAAATGAAACCGTTTTGGTGGATGATTCCCGAATAACTAACATAAACACTATGAAAATTACACGATTCCAAAAATTTTTAATGATGAACCCAATTATTCAAGCTTTTAAATTCATCTATTTAAGCTTAAAAATAATGTTAGTGGTTGCACTAGGTCATGGCAGTACAAGACATCTAAATTAAAGTATTAAACCAACGAAAAAATTGTCATGGAAGATATGCTTTTATACGATCGCATTCAATTTGCGTTCACGATTACCTATCACTATTTATTTCCTCAATTAACTATGGGGCTTTCGCTCATCATAGTCATTTTTAAGTGGAGATTTTTACGCACCAAAATTGATAAATACAATGATGCAGCGAAATTTTGGATGAAAATTTTCGGTCTCAATTTTGCCATGGGTGTCATTACCGGTATTCCCATGGAATTCCAATTCGGAACCAATTGGGCCAAATTTTCGGAATTAACTGGTGGCATAATTGGACAAACCTTGGCCATGGAAGGAATGTTCTCTTTCTTCCTTGAATCTTCCTTTTTAGGTCTATTTTTATTCGGAGAAAAGCTTTTGGGGCAAAAACTTCATTTTCTAACGGGATTCTTAGTCTTTTTGGGCTCTTGGGCAAGTGGATATTTAATTGTCGCCACCCATTCATGGATGCAAAACCCGGTTGGTTATGAAATTTTGCAAAATGGTGAATATGTGCTCAATAATTTCGGTGCTTTATTTAGCAATCCATGGGTATGGCCGTCCTATTTACACAATCAATTTGCTTCTGTTGTGACGAGTGCTATTGTTGTGGCGGGAATAGGTGCCTATTTTTTATTGAGCAAAAAGAATCTTGAATTAGGTCGATTATATGTTAAATATGGCGTGATTTTCGGTTTAGGTTCATCTTTACTTGTTGCCTTTCCTACAGGAGATTGGACAGCAAAAAATGTGGTAAAATATCAACCAATTACCTTTGCTGCAATGGAAGGAATTTTTGAAACCGAAACAGGAGGTTCTGAAATTATCCTAATCGGTCAGCCGAACATGGTGGAGAAAAAATTGGACAATAAAATTGCTGTGCCAAATGTCCTTAGTTTCTTAACCTATCAAAATTGGGATGCAGAAATAAAAGGCTTGAATGAATTTGATGAAGAATTACATCCAACTAATATTCCAGGGTTGTATTATGGTTATCATATCATGGTGGGACTTGGAACGATTTTCATAGGGCTCTTTGGAATTGCTTTATTCTACTTATGGCGAAAAAAAATCTACCATGCTAGATGGTTACTTTGGTCACTCGTTTTGATTATACCTCTCCCCTATATTGCGAATACAGCAGGTTGGTATACGGCAGAATTAGGCAGACAACCATGGTTGGTTTATAACCTCCTTAAAACCGCAGACGGAATTTCGCCAACCGTGTCCGCTGGAAATACCTTGTTTACCTTATTAGGATTTATCGGACTTTATATCTTATTAGGTATCCTATTTTTATTGATGGTAGGAAAAATTATTAATGGTGCAAGCCTAAAAACAGAAGAATAATATGGAACTTTTTTGGTATATCGCACTGGCCATGATGCTCATCACCTATGTAATTTTAGATGGTTATGATTTTGGCGCAGGCATCATTCATTTATTTCTAGCTAAAACAGAGAAAGATAAAAAATCAATTACAAAAGCTATCGGTCCATTTTGGGATGCAAACGAAGTATGGCTCATAGCTGCTGGAGGGGTGTTGTTTTTCGCTTTCCCGAAGCTCTATGCATCTGCCTTTAGTGGGTTTTACCTTCCTTTAATGATCGTGCTGTGGCTGATCATTTTTAGAGCAATTGGACTGGAATTTAGAGGGCAAGTAAATAATGAATTATGGAAAGGATTTTGGGACCGTGCTTTTGGGGTTTCAAGTTTGCTATTAGCCTTATTTTTTGGAACAGCACTTGGTAATGTCGTGCGCGGTGTCAATTTGGGTGGTGTTGTGGATGGCGAATCACTTTATGAACCGATTTACTTTTTTTTACCGCTTTGGAATTCAGAATTCAGTCCCCTAAACATTCACCCGGGTGTGTTGGATTGGTTTACGGTTTTAATCGGTTTAATTGCTGTAGTAGCGCTCACCATTCACGGTGGAAATTGGATTGTTTTGAAAACAAAGGCGAGCATCAATGAAAAGATAAAAAATCTCAACTTTTTACTCACGATTGTTTTATTTGCGCTCATCCTTGTATCATTTGGAGTGTGGAGTCTCGTAGATCCAAATCCGTTCCAAAACTTCCTTGATTATCCTATTTTATGGATTTTTCCTTTACTCACTTTGGTTGGCATTGGTGGACTCTTCAATGTGAAACGTTTTAAGAAAGATGGATACGGTTTTCTTTTCTCTTCTGTTTTTTTGGCAGGTGCTTTAACATCTAGCGCCATTTCGATTTTTCCAAATCTCCTTCCTTCAACCAATGAAATCAATCCGTCTCTCACTATACACAATGCAGCAGCTGGCTTTTATGGCTTAAATGCAGGATTGTCTTGGTTTTTTATTGCCATTGTGCTCGTTGCGATTTATATGATTGTTCAATACAGGGTTTTCAAAGGAAAGTTGGATGATATTGATTATGGGGAGCATTGATTTAATGGATGGGAATTTAAAATAACACTTCCTTAAAAACGGCATTCGAAAACCGCTTTTTTCTAATCAACTCAATACATCTTCATCCTCTTCCACTCGATCTTGAAACGAAGTTTGAGGCCCACGCCACGCTTTGAAATAGAGCATGGGAATTCCGATTGCCATAAAGTTTAGGAGCGTATAATACAATCGAAAAGGTTCTTCGATAAGATAATCTGGCAACAAGGGCGAGCTGCGGTAGCCGATTTGGATTGCAAGCCATACACCTCCAAAAAAGAAAGTTAACAAACAAAACAGTAATAGTGACAATACGGCGAGTTGACACGCACGATCGGGCTTTTGACGTTGTGCTAAATAGACCCATTATGGGATGAATCCAATGAAAAAAATGTCAAAAAAGGTAATCCGAATAGAAATAAAATTGGACGTGCGTTGAAAGAGATAATCACAGAATGCACCCATTAAAAAAGGATAAAAATTCCAAATGAGCACGAATAGACCGAAAGACGATAGTACGGCTATTTGTTTCGTAAACCCCATGCTACGAATCGCATTATTAGAGTTCGAGTTTCACGCGTACACATTCATTTGCTTTTAATTCGACCGTTCCTGACCACCAAACATAATCTTCAAAGTCCATTACCTTATAACTGTAGGTTTTACTCGAGACGACCATTTCCACATCTTTTGTTACTGTTCCAACCGCTCCGCAATCAGGCATTAACTCAGCCGAATAGCTCGTAGCTGCTCCTCCACTTAGAAAATTAGAATTGAAAAAATATTGCAGATTAATCACGCCGTTATCAGTCAAATAATTAGATGTTTCTTCATCAAACCAAAACACGACAGAGCTTTGATAGACACAACTCTTGTCTTCGTCGTTCGCATCCGGATCGTAATTTGACGCCTCAGAATCGGTACAACCTGGTTTTATGCAAGAAGAAACAATCAATAAAATAGAGCATAAAGGTAAAAAAAAGAGCTTTTTCATTCATTCGCGTTTTCAAGTTGATGCTAAAGCTAAAAAAAATCTCTTAATCAAATCTTTTTATTTTGAGGTATTATTAAATGGGCTGAAGCTTATCTTTAATTTCTAGGACTGAAAGATTGATCATCTCTGCTTCTGCTGATGGAATCTCTCTCAGTCCCGTATGATAAAGTGGGCCATAGATTTTAGAAGGCAGGATAACTTCGTAAGCATAATAGATAAGGATTTGTTTTTTCACCGTAATATCTGAATCGGTTTGATACGTATTGTCAACATGTGATTTGCCTATAAATCGAACGCGATTATTAAAAGCCCATAAGCGCTCATCTAATTCAACGTCTTGGTTGTATGCGTGAATAAAATAACCCGACTCACCCAAATCGAAGGTTGAAACAGTGTCATCATAATCTTTAGAAACAACCCAATGCTGACAATTGCAGGCATAGGCAACATAGTTCAAATAAAAAGTATCCAAACCCAATGAATCCACTAACCCAGGAAGTGATTTTGATAAGGCAATATTCATTTGCTGGAGAATAACCATTGTGTCAAGCGGTAAATAGAAGGTATCGCGATCCTCATCCTTATAGTCAACCGTGCTTGTAAGCACCTTGTCAGGTTCAATCTCACGTTCATGAACTTGCTCTAGGCAACTTACGCATCCAAAAACGCAGAGTATGGCTAAAAGATGAGTGATTGGGAGGTTCATTTTTTATACTAGCGATTAATGATGTCTTGGATCAACGAATCACGCTCTTCGGTATATTGTAGCATCTTTTCCATCTGATTTAGACAAGTTTTATAGTCGTTAATTTCTATCCTCAGCATCTTATTTTTAGGATGTGCTTTATAAACAAATTCCATGCTATCGATCAGACGCTTTAAGTCTTCAGTAGTCAGTGGATCGGAATTATATTCATCCCCTCTAAGTGAATCAAATGGATGGATGTGTTTGTCCAACAAAATCGAATCGCTTTGCCCAACGTTGACTTGAATAAGAGTTGTATCCATTCCCTCTTTAGGATCAGCTTGACACGCTCCAAGCAAATAAAATAGAAGAAAAAAAGGAAAAGAGACGAAACGAAAATATACATCCATGAATTACATGGCCTCTAATAACTTTCTATTTCTTAAGCCAATTGCCAACCAAATCAAGACACCAAAAATGATTGGCATAAGTGTATTAAAAGTAGGATCCTCATGAATAACATGTGTCGCAACAGCTCCTCCAAGCCATCCTGTTAAAAGGATTGCTCCTATGATGGTCGTACGAGGCACTGCATATAAAATAGCGCAGAGCGTTAAAACTAATCCAAGGGTAAAAACCGTTGAAGCAGGATATCCAATCTCTGTAGCCCCTTTTACAGCTTCCTCAGACCCCGACATATTCATAATTCCCCCCATTAGAAATAAAGCAACCAGTATTCCTTGTAAAATATAAGAGGTCCATTTAAGGCCTTTTGGTAATTGATTTGATTCCATAGGATTATTTTTAGTGGTTTAGATGGTGTAAGATAGGTGAATTTTTCTAGTTCAACTTAAACGAAGCGTTTTAGACATGATTGAATACAAAATTGGGGCAAACCTATGAAGATCAAGAACGAATTCACAGCACAAAAAAATTGATTTGTCATTGATCAAAATCACAATTATTTAATTGGCGTACATCCTGATAATTCGTGTACATAAAGACTTAATGAACCTCGTTTTTTAGCACTAGATCAAATCGAGCCCAAGTCACTTCGTCCTTTCAGGTTGTTGCTTTGCGTTTTGGCAAAACCGCTATAAATCCCTCTACATCTCTTAATTTTAAAGTGTAGCCTATTGGGTTTGATTGGGCATCTCTAAAATGAATGAGTAATTCTCGTTTATTTATACGTTCGAGCCGAATGAGATCAGTCAACGGAATTTTGTGCACTTGTTTATAAAGTTTCGCCACCAAAATAAAAAAATAACCCGTTTTGAGCCATAATTCTTGATCTGTGACGACAACCTCTAAAACACCATGTGCACCGCCTATTTTTGTTATAAAATTATAATGTGAACGTCCCGAAGCGTGTCTTTCTCTAAAGAGCACGTTAACCGATTTTAAATTGGGAAATTGTCTATTGGCTTTGATTCCGAAATAAATTAAAAGCCCAAAAATGAGGATAAAGATTCCCGCGCTGATTGAAAAAGCAATTATCGTATTCATAAGGTTTAAAGATAAATTTTTATTCTTTTCGCGAATGAAAGAAATGGATAAAATGATTCGTACTGCCTTGATCGAAAATTTTGGGCACACCCACAAATTTGAAACAATAAAAATGTACCTAATTAATTTGTTGTCTTAGAATTGATCATTCGCTAAATTATTTCCTACTTTGCGAGCAATAATTTATTGAATAGGCCTACTACATCTTTTTATATTTTGACAAGAAGTGATTGTCAATTATTAAAAAGATAGACGCACTAGTTTTATACATGCATGAAAATAGACCATAATAAAGGAAGAAGAAAGACCCTGAAACAAGTGTTAAGTCTTCTATTCATCTTTTTTTCTCTTCCAACATGCGCTCAACAACCCTCCTCTTTCAAAATTGGAGAGCAAGAACTTGCAGGCGTAAACATCTATGATTTACTTCAAGACGGAGCCTTAAACTATTGGATTGCGACAGATAACGGAATTTATAAATATGATTATTATAAATTTAAAAAAATTGATTGTGATGAAATGACCAGTGCGTCTGTCTTTAATCTAGTAGAAGATGATAAGGGGGTTATTTATTGTAATAATCTAAGTGGACAAATATTTGCGATTAAAGACGATTACTGTACCCTTTATTATCAAATACCAGACAGTTTAATGTCCTATGAAATTACAATTGATATTGATGATTCAAATCAGCTAACCGTCCTTAGTAATGCTGTATTTCAATTTGATCAAAAAAAGAAGGTCAAAATACTTTATAAAGATCCAATTATAGAGCAATTTACTAGTCTTATAAGGTCGGAATCTGGTGCACTTTTTTTCTTTGGAAATGTGAATCAAGTTCTTTTTGAATACCGTCAAGGACAATTGAAATCTTCCGCAATTGCAGGGCCTGGGGGTCAATTTAGACCCGCACTTGCCTGTATAAAAGAAACACCTTATATTTTTGATCAAGGCAATGGTAAATTAATACAGCATGACTATTTGGACGCAAACAAGATTGAATCAGTGGAGATTGTTGGACCCATTTTTTATACCGAAAAAAATAACATTTGGAAAGCGTCACGAACAGGTGGAGTTCGCATCTACAATGACCAATTAGAGCCATTATTTAACGAGGAATTGGTTTTTAGCGAATATTTTATTTCTACTTTATGCACCGACAAAGAAGATAATATTCTGCTCGGTACTTTTGGGGATGGACTAATTGTCATTCCTGCATTAGAAACACAAGAGTTTAACTTACCGGATATCAATGAGCGAGCGGTTCAAATAGAAGTTGCGCCAAATGGATCTCTCTTTATCGGTTGCAGAAGTGGCAATGTATTTGAGCTGAATCGAAATGGGCAAACGAAATTAATTTCAGATCTTTCAAGTAAAACCATTGAGTATTTGACTTATCTGCCACTACAAGGCATTTTAATTTTTGACGGCACACCTACATCTGCTTCTTCGATCACTTATAATATTAGAAATGAAGAAATAAATGGCGCTTTCATTAGATCCGTAAAAGATATTAAAGAAGTTGATCAAAATCGTTGCATAGTTGCAAATAATGTTGGTTGTGATTGGTTTTATCCCGCCGAGGGAAAAATTGAACCGATCAAACTATTTGAAGGACGTACAAATTGTGTCGGATTTGAGAAAGAATCAAAATTGATCTATGCAGGCTCAGCTTTGGGTTTAAAAATAGGAAATGAAGAGCAGATGCGCCTTTTCGAAATAGACAAGCAACCTATTATTTGTCGCCATATAGAATTAATTGATGGCTACATCTATATTTGTACACAGAAGAACGGCATTTTACGCTTTCAAAACGGGAAATTTGTCGATCAATGGTCGGTAAAAACAGGTTTGAAGACAAATGACATTTACAAACTTGAATCAGCAGGTGAAAATTTTGTAATTTCCACAGGAAACGGAGTCTATCTTCTCTCAAGTGAGGGAGAAACACGCTATAAATTCAGTACGTCTATCGGTTCATTGGCTGATAAACCACTGGATATAGAAGTGAATGAGCAAAAATTATATATTGTTTACAGAGACGCTATAAAAATCATCAATTTAGCGAAAGAATTACAGCCAATTCTCGCTCCAAAAATGGAAATAAGCAGTTGGAGTGTGAATGATTCACTCTATCCAATGTGGGACAATCAACTCAATTATTTCCAAGATAAAGTTGCTTTTGAATTCGTATCCAAATCACTAAAATTTAACAGAGAAACCATCTTTCACTATCAATTGTCTGGTATAGATAAAGATTGGCAAACACAACCGAACAGCGAAAACAAAATCGAATACAAATCACTTCCAGCTGGGAAATATGTATTAAGCTACTATTCCCAATATGAGAATACTGTTAGCGAAACGCAAGTCTTTTCTTTTAGTATTGCAGCGCCTTATTGGAGGAGTATGTGGTTTTTTGGATTGGTCATTCTCTTGTTCTTGTCAATCGTCTTCATCTCCTATCGTTTTCAACTGAGAAGACAGAAAAAAATATCGCGTATTAAAAGAGAAATGATTGAGTCAAAGCTTATCGCCATCCAATCTCAGATGAATCCACATTTCATCTTTAATTCGCTTAACTCAATTCAAGACCTAGTGCTTCAGCAAGATGGGGAAAATGCCTATAACTACATTAGTAAATTTGCTTTTTTAGTGCGTAGAGTACTCCTCTATTCGGAACAAGATTTCATTCAATTTGAAGACGAAGTAGAAGTGTTACAAGTGTATTTAGAATTGGAACAATTGAGATTTGAGGATGACTTTGAATTTGAGATCTCCGTTGATTTTGAAGAAGAAGTTGAAATTCCCCCAATGGTTGTTCAACCATTTGTTGAAAATGCTATAAAGCATGGTCTGCTTCATAAAGATGGGCCTAAAAAACTATCCATTCATTTTAGACTAGAAGAACAATTATTAGTTGCTCAAATTCTCGACAATGGTGTTGGTCGTAAAAGGTCGAAAGAAATAAATGATCGTAAAGCTAAAGGGCATCAATCATTCTCGACGAAATCAATTACCAGTCGCCTTGCGATATTGAAAAACATTTATGGTGGTAAATTAGGCGTCATTTATGAGGATGTTGTCACATCTGAAGGGCAAGTTTGCGGCACCAAGGTGTCGATCAAAATTCCTATCCGTACAAACTATTAATAAACTATTATGGTCGTTCCTCAATTGAAAACCACAAACTCAAAAATTTAACTGAATTTTACAAGGTGTCAAAGTCCTACCGTGCCATATTAATTGATGACGAAAAAAGTGCGAGAAATATTCTCACGCGACTCTTGTCTGTTCATTGTCCAGAAATTGAAATCGTAGCGGTCTGTAAAAATGTACCGGAAGGCGTTGAAGCCATTAAAGAATTTGAACCGGCCTTAATTTTTTTGGATATTGAGATGCCGAACTATGCGGGCTATGAAATCATTTCCTTTTTCGAAGAAATAAATTTCGAAATCATTTTTGTTACTGCTTATGATAGCTATGCCGTTAAGGCCTTTGAATTATCAGCACTTGATTATTTGCTCAAGCCGATAGCTATTGATCGACTTAAATTTTCTGTACGCAAATTCATTGAGGGCAAAGCAAAGGAAGACGCAAGTCTCAACTATCAAGTCCTTTTAGAAAGTTTAACTGAAAATAGTCCTCGTAAAATAATCGTTCAAGTAAAAGGTGGGCAAAAAGCACTCGCTTTAAATGAAATCATAGCTTTTGAAGCATCAACCGCTTATTGCACGATTCACACCCTCAATCAAGGATCATTTGTCTATAGCAAGCACCTCAAATATTTTGAAGACCTTTTAGCGGATGATAAAAGTTTTATTCGAACGCATAAATCGTGGATGATTAACCTAACTTTCATGGCCTATTATTCAAAGTCAAAACTTACCATTCAATTGTCCAACGGATTAGAAGCAAAATTATCTAAATACAAAAAAGAATTCTTTGAATTACATGTGTTGCGCTAAGCACAATGAACTGTTTTTTGCTATTCGTCAATCAAATTGTCCATTACTTAATCCTATCCACTTTTATTAAAACCTATCACTTAGATTCACTTCAAAATACTTAAAATTTAAGATATGAAGATGAAAAATGTAGCCTTAATGGCAATGGTTTTAATAGGATCAACTGTACATGCAAAAAGTGAAATAGCCAAGCTTGTTTACAGCTATTCGAATATGGCCACAACCGAGTTTATCAGTCAAGATATTCTTGCAAAAAGTTGGCAAGACGGAGATTATGCGCACCGCATGGATTACAGTGGAATGTGGCAACCTCAGGGCAAAAAACCGATTAAATTCAATAAAGATGAGGCAGGTGAAGTCATTTCTATTGACGTAGATGGACAAACGTTTAACTGCAACAAAGGTTCTAGCTCTAAGTTTATCAAATCCTATTCAACGAATTCGAATGATATTTTATATTTAACTGCAACCAGTATTGTCAAGTATCGATTGGTGAGTGGGGATGTTTTTCCAGAAGATGTGTGGGGCGCAAAAATCAGTCAATCGGTGATAAAAAAAGAGGTTGCAGAATTTCGTACCTATGCAGATAAAGTAATTGAAGAAGAAAAAGCGCTTTACAGTGAAAACAAAAAGGAAGAAGAAGCCAAAGCAGCTGAACTTAGAAAAGCAACATACGGTCTTGACGATAAGGATGTTGTATCGATTAAAATAATCAACTTAGAAATTCCAGAAAAATTTGGTCATTTTACAGATTTTAAATTTGATTTGGTCGCGACGCTAAAGGATGGTACTACAATCTCAACTGAAAGCTATACCGGAGGTTTCCGTTCGGATTATAAAATTTCATATGACAATGTGACGTGGGATGATCGAAGCCTCATTGGTGGTAAATTTATTCCTGGTGATAAAATAGTCGTTAAGGTGTCTCTCGTTAAAAATCCTGCCATTAAAACGACAATTGATGTTGTGCTGAAATATAATCAGCCCATTTCATTCTCATACAACGGTACATCTTGGTCAAGAGGCGCGGGTGAATCGGCTTTGGATTATAAAATTGAAGTAAAACAAGATAAACATGCGGTAACTGGAGCGCCTGTTCTTCGTATTCGGATCACCACACTTGTTGGAGGAGCATTTGTTTCAGAATTTTCTATGTCTCCAGAACATACGTTAACATTCAATTGCAAAGGTGGTAACGGAGGAGAAGATGATGGACAAGGTAATAATGGAGCCAATGGAGGGAATATTGTGGTTGTTAAGGATCCTTCCGTGAAAGATTTTACACTCAATTACAACAACAATGGCGGTCGTGGCGGAAGAGGTGCTACTGCTTCATACAACGGAAAAGATGGCAGAGACGGAACCTATAAAGAAGAAATAAGAGCTGTTAAATTCTAATTGACTTGAGCGAATTATTTAAATCAAGGAGTGTTCTTAAATTGGACACTCCTTTTTTATTTGTTCTTGATCGAGAATAAGGGAGAAAACAAAGGGAAACTTCTGACTAACCACTTCGCTTATTTGCCAACAATTGCCTTCAAGTCAAAATGAAACAGGTCTTTTGGAAGTTGAATTTAACAACATCAAAGCTCTTTTCCTTCGTTGTTTTTGAATGAAGTGTGCGACAAACTTTCCTTCAAGAACTTTATTAAACATGTTGATCTAAAATATCACTTTCATCTGTAAGCCGAGACTTTCTAAAGGATAAAAGGATGTAAATGAGATAGATTGATGGCAGCATAAAAAGTAAACGTTCATAATTGATGAATCCTTCACTAAAAGTCATCACAACAGGATAAAGGATAATAACAACCAAGCTTAATCCCCCATAGTAAGTTAATTTCCGTTCTGAGGTAAACGTATCCAATATCAAAAAAAGATTAAAGAAGAGGGAGCCGAATATGACCATGGTATTTCCACTTCCGGGTATCAGATTTTGTAAATTAAAACCAGCTATGACCTTAAATACAGCACCACTTAAAGTGACCAAAAAAGAGGCATATACAAGGAATCGAAACAAACCCGTTTTACTTGCCTTTGCAGATAATAATAAGACCACTATACCGTGACTCAAAGCAAGAAAAAAAGCTGCCAGAGCACCGACTTTATTATGTTCAATCAAGTCCTTTCTAAAATGATTATTGTGAAAAATAATGTACCATGAAACGACATGCATGAAACAGATGAGAATACCAATTGTATTAAAAGTCGGGTTCTGAATTATATTATTTATTCTGCTTCGCATTTGGTAATTTGAGTGTTATTCCATTTCTTCGGCTAAACTACTAAAATTCAATACATGTATTAATTGATCTGTCTCAAATAATCCAACAATTCTTGGACAGGCTCGACGGAATAGCCATAGGTACCGGATATTGCTTTGCTTGTTTGCAACTTATGATCAAGGCAAGTACTACGAAGGCGCAACTATTTTTGATCATTTGAGCTTATTTTAAACCAATAAACGAAAAATTTTACAACTTATTCTTTTCTATAATTTGATTAGGCTTCATACAATTCGAGCGGCAAATCATCCGGATCGCTCAAAAAAGTAAACCGTTTACCTGTCCATTCATCTACTCGAATCGGTTCGCAATGCACCCCTTTCAATTCAAGGCTTTCAATAGCTTGATCGAGATTAGTAACGGAAAAGGCCAAGTGCCTCAATCCTGCCGCCTCAGGCTGAGAAGCACGTTTTGGAGGATTTGGAAAAGAAAAGAGCTCTATGCAATAAACTCCATTTAAGGAAAGATCTAGTTTATAGGAATGTCGTTCACTCCGATCCACTTCGCGAATGATTTCAAAGCCTAAAATTTCAGTATAAAACGCTTTTGATTTTTCATAATCGGAGCAAATAATGGCAGTATGGTGAATGTAATTTAGTTGAAGCATTTCTTTAACACTTAGGTCAAACCAAGTTTATCGATTAATTTAGTCCAACCCCGCCAAGAACATGCACCTTCTTTAAATTTTCGTTCTTCTTCCTTGTATCTCACCCAATAATAATCGTGTGTTGTACAACTGCTTATTGGGTTGAGTTGATTTAGAGCATATTCAAAAGAAATAATGGCGTCTATTTTTTTTGCATTTAAAGCATATATTTTCTGATGATACAAAAACTGAATTTTCCCCTCCTTATTCATAACTTGAATTGAATCTTTCGTTAAATGAAAACAGCCGTGCGATTCATAAAAAAGCCAATATGATTCTCCATGTTCTAATGCATTAATGACAGAGACATGGTTTTCTACATCATTTTTAAAACGATCTAAACAGAGTGTTACCTCAGTCGTATCTCCGGCTATCAATTCAAATTCTTGTTCGGTTAAAATTATCGGGTGTTGATTGGGAAATAATAATTTATAGTTTCCCGGTTGTAAGGTATCTATAAAAAAATGAGATTGACCTGAAGGCCGAAGTTGAGCAATTTCTTTCGAACGATTGCCTTCCATTGCATATAAAACACAGAAGCTTAGTTTATCATTCGGTTCATTGTATTCACAGTTAAGTAGGGTGACTTCAACTACGGTTTGAGCAAAAACACCTAAACTCAGGCGAGCGAATAAAAGGATGAATGTTAATCGGATAAAATTTGATAATTGAATTGTCAGAACGTTAAAATTAAGGATTCTTTCTTTAAAACCCGTTATCGATTTATACGAACCACTTGCCAACATTTTAACAGCTAATTTCTCGCCAAAGACGATTCTTAACCAAGTTAAGGTTAAAATACAAAAGGCAATGCCGTTTTAACCTTAACGAGAATTGTTGTCTCCACCGCCATGCCTTCAAAGTCGTTATATTTAGCTGCCGTAAATTCAAAAGTAGATGCCGATATTTTTTTTATTCGCTTGGAAAAATCATTAAAAAATATTAATGACCGCGAAAAATGCGGAGTTAAAACCGTTTATTCGCCGCATTAGTGCATTAATACAAATTATGCAAAACCTCTAGGAACACTTCCGAGACGCTATTGAAATAAGATACCCACAACAATTACAAACGATAAAATCCAAACAAGAAGCCCAATAATAAATATCACACGACCATGCTCTTGCTGCCTTGCATTATAAGCTTTCACCACTTCTCCATTGGGCAGCGTTTTTTTCGACTTCCATAAATACCATCCAATCATCAATCCAATAATTCCCCCCATTAAAGCAAATAAATAGCCAAGAACCAATTGTAATTCAGGCCCATCTTCTCCTTGAGAGAGCATCTCAATACGCTCCTCACCCAGTGCTGCTAAACGACCTTCAGAAACATCCTCGCCCCTTTCCATTAAAATAACCTTCGAAAGTTGAAAATCATAGGCGCTCCACTCGTCTTTTTTGCGAATGACATCTATTAATTCAGCAGACGAAAAATGATAGAGGTAATAATTTTTATCTTCCAGATCCAATTGCGACTTCGCTAAATCGGCCATTAATTGATCAACCCGTTCGAAATCCTTTTGATTTAATAGAATCTGAATTTCGGATTGATACGGGCTTGCGGAAAAAGTGGTGTCCACTTCAAATGCGTTATGGATGAGACTAAACTCAATTTTATTCGTTTCTAATACTTGAAATAATTCATCCCCATCCTCTCGCTTGGTTATAATTTTATAGATTGTCTTGTCGCTCATATTTCTATTTTTCGGTAAACAAACATACCGTATTTATGAATGAATTCATGTATATTATATAGAAAAAGGGCCTTGACAATTGCCAAAGCCCCCTTTCCAATAAACGTAAGCAAACTCTATGCTATTTGGTGATCAAATGAAGTTCATCTTCTCCGCCTTTTTCTCTCAACCACATATTATCTTCCTCGAGGCGCAAGATTTGGTAAGTTACATCTGCGTCATCATCTTGGTAATCAAATGAGATGTTTTCTTTGTCAGTTTCAAATTGCCACGTACCCATTGTTTCATATTCAAATGAGAAAGCTCCAAATGAATAGAGTGCAGCTAATTCAGCATCCCCATCTTTTGTTGTTCTAAGCGTAAATTCATCATAATCAGAAGTTACATCTTCGCCGTCACGCAGGGCTTGTTCAATTTTCCAAGTATTAGCAACACGTTCTTTTTTACTTTGAAGACTTATTCCGGGTCCATCTTCATATTTATTACAGCCAACTATAGCCACTGTTAATAATACTCCCATTGTTAAAATCCATTTTCCAGTTTTCATACTTTGTTTTTTTTAGTTATTGTACGTATTTAATGTTTCAATTGATAATTGTCAAATTCTATTTCTCTAATAAATGTATTTCGACATTGTTGTCCATATTCTTGACCCATAGTTCATCATTGTTTAAACGTAGAATCAAATAGTCAGCATCTTGATCATCATCTTCAAAATCCAACACTAATTCTTTGTCCTCATTTCTAAACGCCCAAGTACCACTCGTTGTTGTCACATATGATACCCCGAATGAGGTATAGCTAGCATCTAGTGATGCATCACCACTCGTATTCATATAGAGTTCATATTGGTCATAATCAGCAGATACATTTTCACCGTCATCTTCTGCATAGCCAAACTTCCATGTATTTGCTACACGCGCTGTTCTTGATGTCAATTCGATTGTATCATCATCTTCGTATTTCTTTTCGCAGCTCGTTGTCATTCCCATAATCAATAATGCTAATGTTGCGGTTCCTAGTATTTTTTTTGTATTGTTCATTTTAATTATTTTAGTTAGTACTTCTTGTCTTCTCAAGTGCATGAACCTTGCCAAGCCCCTTAAAAAAAAATAAAACACTGTTAGATACATACTTAACTCAATTTACATTTCATGCCAATACGGTGATTGATTTTCATTTTGGAAAAATCATCTTCAATTTGGGAATTTATAGGTATTAATCGCAGAAAATAAGAGCTGTTTCCTTTTCAGCATATGCTTTATCAAATTTTAAGCAGATCTTAAGGAGGCAAATCATCTTTGGTCGAAGTTAAAGACCACATTTGTAGCGGAACACATTTTTATCCATAAAATTTGAGCTAGTTCCCAACCTTTTTTGATCAGCATTGTCTTGATCGTATTGAGGGGAGGTACATAGTAAAACTAAATCTAATTTTATCGAATTAGAAACCAACAAAAGACTGATTAATACTTGCTTAGATGGAAATCAAAAAGCGAGAAAAGAACTCTACGACTTATATGCCCCACAAATGATGAGTATTTGCTCGCGTTATATGCATGATGACGAAGAGGCCAAAGATGTATTTCAGCAAGCCTTCTTGCATGTTTTCAAAAACTTAGCGCAGCTTAGTAATCCAGCAGCATTGAGTGGTTGGATAAAACAAATTTTCATCAATACAGCATTGAATCGGCTGAAACAAAAGAAACGAGCCTATTTAATAAATACGCAATCAGTTGAAGACGTTGCCGTCGAAAACTGGAATGAGGCGATTGACAACCTTGCCGTAGATGTGATTATGAGACTAATTGAAAATTTACCAACAGGATGCAGAACTGTATTTAACCTCTATGTGATTGATGGTTTTGCACACAAGGAAATTGCAAAAGAATTAGGTATTTCTGAAGGAACGAGCAAATCGCAATTGCATGACGCTCGAAAATTATTGCAACAGGCCATTCACAAGAATAGTCTTTCAAAAATTCATTTAACGAACAAGTAGTATGTCAGATGAAAATATAGATAATCGCTTTGATGAGGCAATCCATGGAAAGATTGAATCGCACACAACTTCAGGTACTGAATTGTTATGGGAATCGATCGCCACAAATGTCGCCGAACTTGATCGAGAGAAGCGTAAAAAAAGGTTTTTAATTTACAGTTGGACGGCAATCGGAATCGCAACAGCCCTTCTGATCCTCGCCTTATTTCTGCCTCTTCAACGCGATCAATTCTATACGCAAAAAGGAGCTGAGCTTGGCAATATTCGACACGAATCAGTGAATAACCATCAGATCATAACCTCTTTTTCAGATGAAACAATAAGTACGAATGTCCCAACTTATCCTGAGGCCCAGCTCCAAAAAGATAACCTTACTCAAAAAACCTTTGCATCAAATTCTTCCGACTTATTATTGAATGAAGACAAGCAAGCAAAGAATGCATCCAACATATCCCTTAATTTTCAAGATCCATTCTTTACTGATTCGCTCGAATATAATTTTGTTTCCCCTTCTTCAAGCGATTCAGTGTTAAACAATCATCCTATCCGAAAATTGGACACCATAAGTGCGCAGACCATAACACCTCTTCAAAAAAAGGATACGGTATCCTTGAATTATTCGATCGAGTCAATAACAGCAGAGCAAGATTCAACACAAGTGAGCGACTCGCTTTCCATAGCAATTGACCTAACTTCAATACCCGATTCATCCGAAACAGACCCACCTGCAAAGCGATTACATTTTTTAGAAGTCGGAACGCAACAACTAAGAACTTCTGCCTATTATAAGTATACAGGACTCGCCGCAGGGCAAAATGAAGCGATTGAGTTAACAGATGGCTTTGGCGTTTATGCGCACTGCGGCCTACAGTTGAATAAGCGCATTGAGCTAAACAGTGGTTTAAACTTCGAGAAAACAGAATTAGAACAGCGATTAGCAACAGAACTCGATAACTTTAATTTTTACACTGCCTTTGGGGAAGTCTTTATTGAAGAGGAGGAGAATCAGGTTGAAAGTGACTTTTTCTTTGTTGAGCGCTATTTCTATTACCTCGAGCTACCAATTGGCATCACCTATAATTTCGTTTCTAAAAAGCGCTTGCAAATAAATATTTCAGGTGATTTGATTTTGAATTATCTCATCAATCAATCAAACCGAAGCGAAGCCTATATCAAATTAGGCAATCAAGCAAAAATCCTTCCTCTTAACTTTTCGTGCGCGATTGGACTTGGGGGGCAATACAATTTTAGGAGGGGGTGGTCTGTGGTTTCTGATTTAAGATACAACCTTATGCTCAACTCAATTTCTTCAGATAAAGACGTTTCTATAAGACCCTATTCAATTGGGCTAGGTGTTGGTATAAAAAAATATTTTTAATGCTTCCCAACCTTTTCATCAATTTATACTCTTATTAAAAAACTACAATGATGAATAGTAAACTCGTAACACTTTTTTTGGCTATATTAGTAATGACGGCCTGTAAAAAAGATAAAACTACGCCCTACACTGACCCAACCAATCCGACACCCATTGGTGATGTCATTCTGAATGGCAGCGGAAACAAACATAGTAAATATGGTGAAAGCGAAAGTCACAACATGGGTTTAGCGTGTGCAACATGCCACAACCCAAATGGACCTGGGGAAGGTTCGTTTACAATTGGCTCAACGGTTTACAGAAATAATTTAACTAGCACCTATCCGAATACGACTGTCAAACTTTATACCGGGCCCGGTGGTACAGGAGAGATGAAATACAAATTTGAGGTGGATGGACGAGGAAATTTCTATTCGACGAGTACCTTAAATATGCAAACAGGACTGTATCCTGCAGTTGAAGGGGATCTATCCGTAAAATATATGTCGAGTCCTATAACAACAGGAAACTGTACAAGTTGCCACGGTAATACAACCAGTCGAATTTGGACAGAATAAAATATTCCTTATGAGAAAGAAAATTAATTTTATTGCCATAGTTGCAATTATACCCTTGACACTGGCCTGTAAAGGTGGAGATTTCGAAAACAAAGTAAGCTCCAATGGATCTACTGAAAGTCACAATGCAGGACAAAATTGCATGGCCTGCCATTCTAAACAAGGAGGTGTGGAAGGTTGGTTTGAAACAGCTGGAACCGTTTATAGTGTTGGTTTGGTCGATATCTATGAGAATACAGCTGTCAAATTATACACAGGTCCAAATGGCACGGGAACGCTAAAATACACATTAGAGGGTGACGCTAAAGGTAATTTTTACACCACTAAAACAGTTAAATATGAAATGCCTCTCTACCCAAGTGTGACAGGAACAGGAGGAACGAAATTCATGTCCACTTCCATCACGACAGGGAACTGTATGAGTTGTCATGGGCTAAGCACAAGTCGCATTTGGGCACAATAGTGGACCATCACGCTTCTTCTTAACAGTAATCTAATTGAAGTAAAAAATAAATTTGAGGAGAATTTTTCGGCTTTCGCGCACCTGCTCGCTACTTTTTATATAGAAATAGTTGGATTCCCAATACGCAAATTCTCAACCGTACTTTTAACGGTCAACATCAACTCATTTAAATCATTGTAATTTTGGTCTGCCAATGAAATGGGTTTTCCGATTGATACTGAAATTTTTCCAGGTTTAAATTTTGTATTTGAATTTGCAGACCACACCTCATTTGTGCCGTTTATTGCAATTGGTAAAATTTCTACGCCTGCTTCAAGTGCCAATTTGAACCCCCCTTTTTTGAATCGTTTAATTTGTCCGTCAGGGCTCAACGTGCCCTCTGGAAAAATGAGGACAGTTTTACCTTTTGCAATCAATTCAGCAGCTTCAGTCAAATTTTTCTGCGCCTCATTTTTGTCATTTCGATCGATAAAAATCATCTCAGTTGCCCGCATGTACCATCCGATAAAAGGTGTTTTTCGAAGTTCTTTTTTTGCGATAAAATAGATATTGAGCGGAATTACCTTAAACAAAGTAGGCACATCTAAATAGGATAAATGATTCGACATTAAGACATAGGATTTACCTGCCTCAATATTTTCTTTACCATAGACGCGTGTTCGAGAAGATAAAATTGTTAGAATTCCTGGTGCCCAAATTCTTCGCGCCATAACCAATGGTAATTTTCGATTAAACGTCAGGACGATTAATACCAAAGAAAGGGTGATCCAAATTACTGTCCATAGAATCATGGCCAACAAACGCAAATATGACATACTAAGCTTGCTCCGCCTTTGAATATTCCAATTTCAGCCTCTTGGCCTCTTCTTTGGTTCTTGAATCTTTTATGTGTTTAGGGACCGTTTTTAAATCCCAAATGAGTCCTACCCAAGACATCATTTTTAACATATAATAGGTGATATCAATCTCCCACCAATAAAACCCTTGACGGACAGTAGATTGATAATAATGGTGATTGTTATGCCAGCCCTCGCCCAACGTAATGAGGGCTAAAATCAAGTTATTCTTCGACTCATCATTACTCTCATAACGTTTACGCCCAAACATGTGCATCAATGAATTGATAGAAAACGTTCCGTGAAAAAGAATGACTGTGCTCAGAAAAAATCCAATCAATAAACTAGACAGACCATGTGACATGATTGATAGAAAGGTTATATCCACACCCGCATTCGACGCATTAATATATCCGCCTAAAAAGAATACAACTAAAAGTAAAGTTAGAGGCGGAACGAGGTGGTATTTATTTAACCACAATAATTCGGGGTATTTTGCAAAATCTTTGACCAGATTAAACTTCGTCTCTTTATAGTCTGGCCCAGCAATCCAGCCGATATGCGAATACCAAAAGCCATAGATTTTCTTTGAATGAGGATCTTTTGGTGTGTCACTGTGTTTGTGATGCGTACGGTGATTGGCTGCCCAATGCAAAACGCCTTTTTGCAAAGATGTTTCCGCTCCAAAAGCTAATAAGAACTGAAAAAAACGAGACGTTTTATAGGTGCTATGAGAAAAGTAACGGTGATAAACACCCGTTACAAAAAACATCCGAATAAAATAAAGGGAAATACAAAGCGTCCAATCAAACCATGTAACATGGGTCCAAAAGGCCAAAATTGGCGCCAAATGAATCAATAAAAATCCGATTTCTTTTTTGAATTCGATTTGACCTCTTTCCTCAGGTTGCATGGTAGTAGCGTCTTCCACAATCTTTGATTTTGTACAAAGGTACTGCTTTAATAATTGCTAATGCTATTTATTTGTGGGAATATTGATTGTTTTTGAAATCAACATACTGCTCTAATATAATTGCCCATTCAAACCGCCTAAATCATAAAACCAGAGCTGTTTAAGGTCCGTCGCAATGCATTCATAAATTTCAGATATTGACGATAATAAAAACTGATATGAGTTATTATTTCTCCTTATTATTTATTATCTTGAGGGATACAAGAAGGAGGCGCTTTATGGTAGATCATGACAAAAATGATCAAATGACTTTAGAAAAATCAGCTATAATTGATGAAAAAATAATTACAGCAGGTGAAGTTAAATTGCTCGCTTACAATTTAATACACGTCGTATACACCGATAAAATACGAATCGAAAAAGAGCATATTGTTGAGTTTAATGCTATTGTTGATGAATGGATTCCAGATGGTGAAAGCGCCTGTTTCTTGGTTAATATCCTTGGTAAATACAATGACTTTTCTCGTGAGGCACAGGACTATTTAGCCAAAGATGCTCCCATTCTAAAGAAAGGAAAAGTGAAAGCATCAGCAATTGTCTTGAATAATTTAGCGGGAAGAATCCTCACTAAATTTTTTATTAGCGTTTTTCGCCCCCCCTACCCTACAAAAATAGTTGGAAGTGAGGAAGATGGTTATACATGGCTGAGGAGTTTTGATCCAGTTTGATGCTGTTTTTTTTAAAGGTTAGATGATTCCTCAAAAGTAGATTGCTGAAGGCTTTATTTTGTTGAGAGGTAAGTTTCTCTCTCTTGTCCAAACGCATGCTCAAAACTGTCTTATGAGACAGGGTGCAACTCCGTTGATCCCAAAAAAGTCGCCGTTTCAAAGCATATAAACCAAGTGCAATGCACTTGGTTTCCTTTTTGCGGTGAGGCAGGGATTACCGCCGGTGATCCCAATTGGGGTGATATGTCACAACTTCAAAAGCTGAATTTTCTGCGAAAAGCTAGTACCTTTTTTCTGTTTCAACCGCGAAACAAGTTTCACGTTGACCCACAAAAAAAGCCAAGCACTTCGTGCTCAGCTTTTTCGTTGCGGTGAGGCAGGGATTAACTCCGTTGATCCCAATTGGGGTAAAATGACACAAACAAAATCAAAGTCGTTTCACTCCTCTTTTTTTTACTCAATAATTTGATTGAACAAGTTCATCAAATTCTATCGCATAAAAAAAGTCCAGCTAAAAGCCGGACTTTGATTTTGTTTGCGGTGAGGCAGGGATTCGAACCCTGGGTACCATTGCTGGTACGCTTGTTTAGCAAACAAGTCCTTTCGGCCACTCAGGCACCTCACCTATTCGTTTTAACTTGCGGCTGCAAATATATAAAATTCATGGTAGTCAACAAGTAAATGTTTAAATAATTTTAGTGTTTTTTTTAGCGTTCAATTAAGGTTGTTTCCAAAACGCGGTGTTCAATTTTATGATCTGCTTGATTGTCAATACGATCAATTAATAATTCGACTGCATTTAGGCCTATATCTTCGATAGGCTGCGCAATCGCAGAGATCTTTGGATTAACTAAATCAAAAATTTCAATATCGTCAAAACTGACAATTTTAAGATTTGCGAATTGATTATTTTGAGAGCTAGATGCTTTTAAAATGGCTTTAGCAATTGTATTGTTTACACAAAAAATACCATCATAATCGAGTCCATTTAATTCTTGAAGCGCCAAATTAACTCCCTCTTGAATTTTATCATGAGGAATTTGAAAAAGTCTTGGATGAGCGCCCTCCTTTAAACCACTTAGATAGCCTTTAATTCGCTCAGAAATAGAACTAATATAAACCGGAGAAATGGTAAAACAGACGGGAGACTTAACACCCTGTGAGTATAAAAAATCTATGGCTTTACGCGCACCAACAACATTAGAAACCGCTACAGAATCAATTGCGAGATCATCAAAAATTCGATCCACCAATACAAGTGGAACTTGATTGTCTTTCAATCCTTCAAGCTCATTTTTATCGTCAAATGATGACGCTAAGATCAATCCATCTATATTTCGATTGAGGAGGTCTGTTATTAATTTTCTTTCCTTTTGAACATCTTCATAGGTATTCGAAATGATTAAATTATATCCCCTTTTATACGCCTCTTGCTCTATTGATTTGCAAAGTGTTCCATAAAAAATATTGGAAATATCCGGAACAATAACCCCAATTGTATTTGTTCTTCCCACGCGCAAACCACGCGCATATTGATTGGGAATATAATTTAACTCCTTTGCTTTTAGCCGAACTTTTTCCTGCGTATTTTTGTTTATTCCGCGTTCATCTCCCTTTCCGTTGAGGACGAGAGAAACTAATGCTTTAGATACGCCTAAGTTTTCAGCAATATCCTTTAGTGATATTTTTTTCATGGATAATTCGTGATGATTTTCTTGCAAAACAAATGTAGCTAAAACTTTTAGATAGTAGCTTTTAGACGTACAAATATTTCATACTCTCAACAACGACCTGAAAAATAAATAATGCCGAAAAAGTATGTACAACTGAAGTTTCAGGTAAAGAAATTCGCTTTGAAAGGATAAAATAGCTTAAAAGAAAAAGAGCAAAGATCAATTCCCAATAATTGGTTCTACCAAACCAAAGTGACACTAATGAGCCCACCAGAAGCACTAAAAAATACGCTATCAGTAACTTATGCGTTTTCATTTTCCACAAAACATAAATCGTGATAAAATAAAACAAATAAAACAGAATAAAAGATAAATAAATGACACTCGCCTGATTGGCCAATTCAATGATTGCTGAAGACTTGAATTTTAGCGCAAGATAATTCAAAGAAAAGTCGTCCATTAATGCACGCGACATCATTCCAAGAACCGCAAGTAGATGATAAATTATTGATTTTGATCGTAAATTGAGTGCCAAAAAGATGAAACTCAACAACACTAAAGAAAGTTTACTAAAAAAATAAGGCGTCACAAAATCACCCAAAGAGACGAGCGAGAACAGTCCAAACATGAAATAGATGAGTATGAAGGTGAAGCTAATTTTTAACTCGCGTCCCATACTTATTTTTGCCCCAGTGCTTCGTAGATAAAATCAAAAGTTGAAAGAATAACCGGTTCACCATTCACAACGGCCACATCATGCTCGAAATGCGCAGATGGCAGACCATCTCCAGTTAAAATTGTCCAGCCATCACTCAGCTGTCTAATTTTTTCTGTTCCCATATTAATCATAGGTTCAATCGCAATTGTCAAGCCATTTTTGATTTTTTTACCTCGGCCGCGTTTACCATAATTTGGCACTTGAGGTTCTTCATGCATTGTGCGGCCTAAGCCATGACCGACCAATTCTCTTACAACACCATATCCGTGTGACTCAGCGTGCTCTTGGATGGCAAATCCAATATCCGACATCCTATTCCCAACGCGTGTTGCTTCAATTCCTTTGTACAAACATTCTTTCGTAACGCGCAAGAGATCTTTTACTACTTGACTCACCTCTCCCACTTCAAATGTATAGGCATGATCACCGTAAAATCCATTTAAAATTGCACCACAATCTACAGAAACAATATCACCACTTTCATACGGTTTATTATTTGGAATGCCGTGCACGACTTGGGTATTCGGCGAAATACACAAGGTATTCGGAAAATCATATAATCCTAAAAACCCCGGAACAGCTCCGTGATCACGAATACATTCTTCTGCCAATTTATCTAATTCCAAACCAGTAATACCAGGTTTTAGAACTTTTGCCACTTCACCTAATGTTTTAGAGACGACAAGTGCTGCTTGTCGCATCAATTCTATTTCCTCCGCTGTCTTATAAATAATCATATTTTACTTCTTTCAGGGGGTTCTTTTCGGTAAAGAATTGAAGTCCCCTCTACTTAACTAAAAACCTCATTTCCGTTTGAAAATGAGGTTTTTAAAATAAATTATCACAAATCTAAGCCAATACCTTCGCGACTAAATCTGCTGCTTCTTGAAGCAATACTGCTGAATGAACATTTAAACCGGAATCATCAATTAATTTTTTCGCTTCTACGGCGTTTGTGCCTTGTAAACGAACAATAATTGGCACCGGAATTTCACCCATATTCTTGTAGGCATCAACAATACCTTGCGCTACACGGTCACATCTCACGATACCACCAAAAATATTGACTAAAATTGCTTTTACATTTGGATCCTTTAAGATAATTCGGAATGCTTTTTCAACACGTTCTGCATCTGCTGTTCCACCTACATCCAAGAAATTAGCAGGATTACCTCCTGACAATTTAATGATATCCATAGTTGCCATTGCAAGACCTGCACCATTAACCATACAACCTACATTACCGTCGAGATTTACATAGTTTAATCCAGCTTCTCCCGCTTCAACTTCAGTGGCATCCTCTTCAGATACATCACGCATTGCTGCATAATCTTTATGTCTGTAAAGTGCGTTACCATCTAATGTCACTTTTGAATCCACCGCAATAATGCGATCATCAGATGTTTTAAGTACCGGATTAATTTCAAACATAGATGCATCACATCCTTCATAAGCTGCATATAAAGAAGCCACAAATTTGGTCATCTCTTTAAATGCTTGTCCACTTAAACCCAGGTTAAATGCAATTCTTCTTGTCTGAAAACCTTGCAATCCAACACGTGGATCAATTTCTTCTTTAAAAATCAAATGAGGTGTTTCTTCAGCAACCGTTTCAATGTCCATTCCACCTTCTGTTGAATACATAATGATGTTACGCTCTTTTTCACGATCTAAAAGTACTGACATATAAAATTCAGAAGGTTCTGAAGCACCAGGATAATAAACATCCTCAGCAATTAAAACCTTATTTACTTTTTTTCCTGTCTCACTTGTTTGTTTTGTTACCAAATGCCCTCCTAAAATTCCTTTTACTTTCTCCTCAACATGCGCTATTCCTTTGGCTAGAACAACTCCATGTGATTGTGTTTCAGTCACAACTCCTTTTCCTCTACCACCTGCGTGTATCTGTGCCTTTACAACAAACCAAGACGTTCCAGTTGCCTCACTTAATTGGTTTGCCTTTGTTACAGCTTCTGCTGCATTATCAACTACAACACCTCTTTGTATAGCTACTCCGAAGCTCTCTAAAATCGATTTTCCTTGGTATTCGTGTAAATTCATTTGTTGTTTTTTTATGCGTTGTAAAAGTACTTTTATTCTTTTAAATGACAAGGTTATTTTCTATTTTTTGCGTTCATTTTTTTATTGAGGATGCGATTGTATAAGGGATTCGTTTTGCCAAAATAAACGTGAAACCGAAAACTACTTTCCGTTGAACCTCGAAAAAAGTCCTTTAAAAGATTTTTTTTAGTTATTGCAAATGATAAAAAAACTTATACGTATATTTATGTGACATTTAAATTATCAACTTTAAAAAATATAGGTAATGGGATATTACAAAACAATTGACGGGGAAAAGTATGACGGGGAATTGATTGAATTAGCAGATAAATTAACCGCTGGAGCTGGTGACGGACGTATTTCTAAAGCAGATGCTGCAGAATTATTGGAGGCCGTAAAAGATGGTGCCAGCTATACCGATATCGAAAAAGCAACGATTAAATACATCCGTGAAAATTATAAATGGACGGATGCATCTGATGAGTGGTTTAGAACAGAAATTAGAAAATGGGCCGCAACTAAATAGTTTGCCTATCTGTCTTAATAGTGGATTGTTCAATTTTAAAATTGAGAATCCACTTTTTTTATGCCTTTATGTGACTTAGATATAACCCGCAAACCAATATGACAAATACCCTACCCATTCGTGATTCAACTTTCCCCAATCAGCCATTACACTTATATTGGGCAAAAGATACTGTTCAACTGTATATCCTCTGACAAGTCCTGTATAATGATCTGTTGTAAAAGGTTCAATTCCAACAAATCCCGCTTTGCGAAAGCAAGCCAATGAACGTCTCATATGTAATGCTGAAGTGACTAAAAGGTATGAGTCAATTTCAGGATAAGAGTCCAAGATTTTTTTTGACTCGATCGCATTTTGAAAGGTGTTTTTAGAATGATCTTCAACTAAAATGTCCGTTGCGGGAATCCCAAAATCGATTAATACCGCTTTAAATTGATTCGCTTCATCTAGTTTATCGTCCATTAAATGTCCATTTGCTCCAACAAGTAAAAGTTTATCCACTTTACCTAGATGATAGAGGTGCAGCGCTTGCCAAATACGATCCCCCCCTCTTCTTAAACTCAATCGATTGTGGTTATTGTCAAATTCAGCCATACCGCCCAAAACAATTGCCACGTCATGATGCTGCACATTCTCTATTTCTTGTCCTTCTGTTTCCCACATGCGTGTAAACTCGCAAAAAATAACAGTGTTGGAAAAAAATAAGGTGAGTATAATTGCTGCACGAAACATCCATTTTTTACGTTGATCTCGTTTTGTTTTCCAGCCAATTAATAGGAGCACCAAAATCCACGAAAATGGATGAATAAAAAAGGAAAATATTTTGGATAAAATAAAAAACATATGCTTAAGTTAATTTAAGAGTAGATCGAAGATACAAAAGACAAACCAAAATGATCCATTAATAGTGGATCAAGACCAATTGTTGGGGACTAAGCAAATATTTTAGTTAATCTGAATAAAAAGAAGGATCAAGTACAAAAGTTGTGGGTTTATCAAATTCACGAAAAATTTTTAATTAATCTGAAAAGGAAAATTTGTATTAATTAATTCCTCAAGCATTTTTCCTTCCTTTTATTTTGTAAGTAGAAAATCGTGAATCAACCAATTACTGATAAACTTTTCAAAAATGTGCAACGCCATTCATTTATAACGCCGTAATAACGTTAATGAAGGGTTAGAGAGATCGGGAAGCTCGCAGAGATCACCCGACCGAACTTAGCCTTTGTTAGCGGGATTGCAAGTTATAAATGCGGGCCGCAAGATGCAGGCTCTGCCAGAGGTCGTTTTTTGGTTCTTTTTTTGACAAGAAAAAAAGAACAGGCAGTGTTGAAAGAAAACAAATGTGATCATCTACTCCCCAACTTTTGGACTTGATCCTTAATAGTTCATCTCTGCGTCTTCAGGTCCTTCAAAAATAATCTATTAACTTTGTAAAAAAAAAGAATGATTCAAGAAGAAGTATCGCCAGTTGCGGAAGCATTGGATAATGTAAAAGACAGAGTTGATCCTAGTTCATTCAATTGGGACAGTATCGTTGAAAAAAGTATTGAATATGGTCTAAATCTCGCTCTTTCTTTGGGTGTATTAATAATTGGACTCATCATAGCAAAACGTTTGTCTAAAATGTTCGCTAAAATCCTTAAAAAACGAGATTTTGAGCCTTCTTTGCAAGGATTCCTAGTGAGTTTGGTTTCTATTTTACTCCGCATTTTGGTGGTCCTAACTGCACTGACGCAATTGGGTATTGAAATGACCTCTTTTGTGGCCTTACTCGGTGCCGCTGGTTTGGCTATTGGTTTGGCTTTTTCAGGAACTTTGGGGAATTTTGCAGGAGGGGTCATGATTCTTATTTTTAGACCGTACAAGGTTGGAGATCTAATTTTAGCGCAAGGTGAACAAGGTATTGTACAACAAATTCAAATTTTTAGCACCATTCTTTTAACACTAGATAATAAGACCGTTATTATTCCAAACGGGGCTTTAGCAAACGGAAATATCACCAACTTTACACATCAAGAGATTCGTCGAGTGGACTTCACGGTTGGTATCGCTTATGGTGATAATTATGATACCGCAAAAGCAACAATTCAAAGTTTCATTAATGAAGATGAACGTATTTTGAAGGACCAAAATAATTTTATTGGATTAGCCAGTCTCGGTGATAGTTCTGTTAATCTCGCCGTGCGTGCATGGTGCAAAACGGAAGATTATTGGGATGTTTTTTATCTCATGAACGAACGAATTTATAAAGAATTTGGATCGAATGGTCTCAATATTCCTTTCCCACAAATGGATGTGCATTTACATAACGAGAAGTAAAAAATAAATTACAAGAAATCGGTGAATAGCCAGTGATTTATTTGAATTATTGGCTATTCGCTCAGATTAGATCATTCTCCTCTCATTAACCTATTTGCAGCCTCTACCTAAAATAACGATTGGCATTCGGTTTTAAAATAGGCGTGTATTGTTTCACTTACTCGAAACGTATTTTGTATGTATTCATTGATGAAACAGCTTAATAAGATCGCTATTATAAATTGTATAAACAGAAAAACAAATTGGAAATACGATTCATTTATTTTTTTTCAATTTCCCGCATATAATAGAGTAAATCATGTTTAGAGATCACCTGTGTTTCTAGGTTGATTGCTGACAGTAAACGCTGCGTCTCCTCTTCAACTTTACCATTAACCATTCCATTATCTCTCAGATAATGAACCAATTTTAGAATTTGAAAGGCATCAAACCACTTAAAAAATCGCTTAGTAAATGCTTCTTGGGTTTTAGAATTTCTCCTCACTTCTTTTAAAACTTCATCCATCTTGTTTGCAGCAAAAAAACGCATAAGCAAGGCTTGATCAGCAGTTGATTCGAGTTCAATTAATGATAAAGGTTGGGTATAGAGTGAAGGAATAAAATCAACGAAAGCACGAATGATACGAAATGAATTAAACGCGTAGGTATAATGATCCTCTTCATTTTTTGCCACCCAATCCCCCACCGCTTTGCCTGTTCCGAATGGTACACGATCAGAAATACGAGGAGATGGAATAACACGTGTTGATTTTAGTTCCGTAAAACCACCTAACTCAATGATTTTGTGGAGAAAATAAAAATCTTCTCCTGCTTTTCTCTTATTCATTCCGCCCTGTTTCTGATAGGCTGATGAGCGAACCGACATGCTCGAACCGACGGTATGAAAGGCATAGGGTAAACCACAATAATTCATGGCTTGATTGTAATATCTCAAATGCAATTCATAACCAATAATTCCTTTATACACATCTTCAGAAAAAGCATTCCCAGTTATCGGGTGCTCAAAATGAATGCTACAGCCAGGCGATTTAGGGTGATGCTCAAAGTGCTTCTCAATTTCAATAAAATAATTCGGGTCACATTTTGAATCGGCATCAAAGCAAACAATTATTCCGTCTCTATTCACTTGTTCAAACCGATAGACCGCCTCATCCATACCGATTTTACGGGCCAAACCGACTCCTGCATGTTTTTTCGGGAGTTCATTATTTAGGTAAAGATGAACCTCAAAATTAGTTTTTTGATGTAGTGTTAACCAAAGATTAACCGCCAGAAAGGTTTGCTCATTTTGTTCTTTTATTTCCGAAGTTGCCAATTCACTCGCATTAATGACGACAATTACCTCCACGGCGCATATCGGCGAATCGGCCAAATAAAGTGACATTAACGAGTCAATTAAATGCGATTCGTTAAAACAAGGAATTACGACTATTATTCCCAAGTTATGATTCGGAAGAGCCTGAATAAATGGCGCTTGAAAACCATACCTTTGCAAATAAAAATTCATGTTAAGGGGCGATTCGAAAGATATGCCATTCCTGCTCCTTTTGTTCAAAACAAATGCGGTCATGCAATCGTCCTAAACGACCTTGCCAAAATTCAAAATAGGAAGGTTTGACCAAGATTCCGCCCCAATGTGGAGGCCGAGGAACTTTAGTAGGAAACTTTTCTTCGAAATAAGCGACGCGATCTTCTAAACTTTGACGGTCTTGAATTTCTTGGCTTTGTTCAGAGGCCCATGCACCAATTTGACTTATTCTTGGACGAGCATCAAAATAATCATCTGAAATCAGCGCGTCTAATTTTTCAACGGTTCCTTCAATTCGAACTTGACGCTCACAACAGTCCCAATAAAATAGCAGGGCAACATTTGGATTTTCAAGGATTTCAGTCCCTTTTCTACTGAGATAGTTGGTGTAAATGATAAAACCTTCTTCAATGTGTTCACGCATATATACAATACGTGATGATGGCTTTCCGTTAGTGGTAGACGTTGTCAATACTACCGCATGAGGATCAGGACAGTTTTTTTCGTGTGCCTCTTGATACCAAGAACTAAACATTTTCATGGGATTATCAAAAGTTACTTCTGTCAATTTTCCTTTCAAAAAATCGGATCGATCGAGTTGCTTTTTTTTAATCTCCTTCATGCTGATTTAAGCTTCTTCGTCCGCTTCGTCTTCATCTTGTTCAACCTCTTCTGCCTCATCTTCATCCTCAAAATCGCTCGCGTTAAAGGCGACATTGATATTCGGAGAATTTATTTCATCTTCCTCCTCTTCAGCAGCACTTGACTTTTCATACGCTTCCTCATCAATATCATTTGCAGCAAAAGGGAAAATCTCAACAATTGGAGTCAAACTGATCATAGGGATTTCGTATGAAACCATCAATCCTTTCAAACTTTCTTCAATTCGCTCGTAGGCTTCTTTCAAGTTATGCGCAGAAACAAGGAAGTTATTGTTTACCTTTTTTTCTTTTCCATTATCATCTTCGGTGATGTAAGATACTTTACATTTATACCAAACGTCAGCATCATCATAATGAAAGATATCCGCATATTCAGTTTTTGAAATGGATGTTACGAGGAATTCACCCCTTACAAATTCACCAACTTCTTGATAAATTCTAGCTTCAGCATCTGTAAAAGATAGTGAACTAACAAGATAAGGCTCTGTAACCCTTTTTAGGGTTCCATCTTGATATTCTTTTGTGAATTTAACTTTAACTGTATACCAACTATTCATGCGTCTTAATTATTTGTACAAAAATAACTTTTTAATTAGGATTTTGGCGCAATTACAAGTGATTTATTTACGCCCTCTAAGTGATTAATTAGAAGAGTAATCGCAGAGAATATTACAAGAAATCATACATTTTTCCTTGCCACCAGACACTAAATGCTGATCGGTTATATTTTAGCATGATTGTACTGCCCTGCAATCTAAACTCTTCGACAGGTTGACGGGTAATTTCAATTTCTTTTCCTCGCACAAATGCGCTTACACCTCCCCATTTATTGGTATAAGCCATGATTCCACCGTCGATTTGGCGATTGTTCACAACATCATTATAAATGCGGTAAACCTCTTCGTTATACCATATTTTAGTAATTCCCACATCATTAAAAACGACTAAGCTATCAGAGACATTGATATTTTGCAAATCATATCCTAATTCGGTCTTCCGTTCTTCTCTGTAAACACGGTGGACACCGCTGGCATCTTTATAATATACAAAATTGTTTCCACAAGCATAGTTTTGGCAATGTTGCTGTTCAGCGTCAAGAATGTAGCCATTGTCAAAAACGGTAAAAGTACCGTTAATTGGATCATTAAATGCGGCCACATCTTGACCACAGGCAAATTTCAAAGGTTGATTTGTGCTTAAAATATCGTAAAAATCACCATGCCAAAACAAGGAAGCATTCCCGGTATTATCGCGATATACAAAAAGATTTGCACCAACATCTGACGCGCTAAATGGATAATCTCCAACTACCATGGCTACTTGTTTCACTTCATCTTGGTAATAATATTTCACATACCCTCCAATCAAGTCTTGAAAAACGACGATACTATCACCATAGGCAAAATTAGTTGCATTAGAAGTGAGGATATGTTTGATCCCTTGATCAAAAACACGTATCACACCTGCTGTTCGCATAATCAACAAATTATCCGTCGCAAGCAATTCATTATACGTTTGACCCATCATTATTTTTTCACCTTGGTAATCAACATAAATATCACCTTTTGAATCAACAAAACAGACGTAGGTGTTACCTAAAAACAAATCGCCAATTTGCTGGTAATAAATTTGAGAAAATACGCCCGCATTAAATTGATACAGGCGATTATTGACATCCATAAAAGCATTGATATCTTGCCCAAAAATAAAGGACGATAAAAAAATGGCAACTAATGAAAAGTAGATTTTTATTCTTTTAATCATGACTACGAATTAACAAAAAAAATGCCAATAATCCTCAATTGGATCATTGGCATTTAAACGTAAATTAAAAATTATTATTTTGCTTGCGAGCGCTCTTCTGCAAGAACAACGGCATTGTATACGTTAACAACTCCTCCTGTTGCACTCAAATCTTTGAATGGAACGGGTTTAACATCTCCTGGAAGTGGCGTTTCAAAATCAATTTTTTGAACTGATTCGAAAATAATGTCTCTAATTTCAAACATGGTTAATGAAGGATAATAAGACTTCAATAAAGCTGCAACACCTGCAACCATTGGAGACGCCATTGACGTTCCTTGAATAGCAGCATATGTATTTCCTGGTGTCGTTGCGTAAATTTCCAATCCTGGAGCAAATACATCAACCATTTCGCTGTTATAATTTGAAAAAGTAGCCGCTAAACCTTGTTGCTCTAATTTTCCTGATTTTTTATTAACCTTCGCTTTCTTGTAACGCGTAGATGCTCCAACTTCAATCCAGTTTGTAAATTCACTGCTCATTGACGGGTATTTTGGAGAAGGGAAATTGGTTTCTTTTCCAATATCTTTTGACGAATTACCCGCAGCGTGACAAATTAAAACGCCTTTTGATTCGGCATAACGAATGGCTTCAATCACTTGCTCTTTATACGGTGAGTATGCTTTACCAAAACTACCGTTAATGATTTGCGCTCCGTTGTCTACAGCGTAACGAATTGCCATAGCAACATCCTTATCACGCTCGTCACCATCTGGAACTGCACGAACAGACATGATTAAGACATTTGAAGCAACACCGTCGTTTCCGATTCCATTTCCGCGCGTGGCAGCAATGATTCCCGCAACATGCGTTCCATGAAAAGCATCAGGACCTTGTACATCATTATTACCATAAATACGATCCAAAAAGTTTGAAGGATCGTCGCCGATAATTGCGCGCGCATTTAAAGTTAAACTATAGTGGTAATCCAATTGACCTTGAAAATGATCTCTTCCTCGTTTAAGACTCTTCTGAACATCTTCTAATCCTCCACCTGCTTTTTTAAGCGTATACATAACGGTAGCAGCCCCACCCAATTCAGGATCTTCCATTAAGCCTTTGATATCTTTTGCTGTGTAATCGCCATTGAAATGTGCTCTAAGTTTTGCATCAGCGTCAACATACTTTTTCTCTACGTCATCATAACGCTCCAAATTCTTTGCAGCAGCTGATCGCGCTGTTTCTACCTCATCTCTATATTTCTTGTACAAAAGATAATCTGCCTTGCGTCCATCAGGAATGTCTGCTTCACTCAGTCCTTTATATTGAGCGTCAAGCATAACGTATAAGCGTGTGACCTCTAATTGCTCGTGATTTACATTTTCGCCATCTGGGTTACCTAGAAAACTCCATCCGTTGACATCATCAATGTATCCGTTATTATCGTCATCAATTCCGTTATTTGGAATCTCATCTGTGTTTACCCAAATACTTCCTTGTAAATCTTCGTGTTCAATATCAACACCTGAATCGATAACGGCAACAATTACCGGTTGTCCTTTTTTATCCGCTAATAATTTAGCATATGCTTTATCGGTGCTCATTCCGTAGGCTGCACCATTATACCAATTGAGGATTTTTTTATCAACTTGAGCATTTGCAGAAAACGCAATTAAGGTTGTCGCAAGTACTGCACTTTTTAATATTTTGTTCATATAGATTATTTAGTTCGCTAAATTTACGAGATTTCTTGGATTCTACACAACGCTAATCCATAAAAGGTCTTGATCAAAGATAATCGCATAAAAAAGAGGTTGAACTAAAATTATTAAAAGGAAAATCACCTTTTTTTGAAATAATTAACCGTAAACCCTCCCTTAAATTCCCGCAATTCTTCGAAAACAAACCCCTCATTCATGGTACTTAAGATGTTGTTATTCGGATAAAGTAATTCACTTTCAAAGTCAATATAAATGAATTCGGTTAAATTAACATTCACATCCTCCCCCGACTGAATTGCCACAAAACCATCTTTTTCCATCAAGTTAATCATGTTGTCGTAGTTTTGGAAAAGAATGAGATCATAATGATAAGCAAGGGTATTATTATAGTGTGACGGACAATAATAGACAGTTGTATTATCTTTCTTTAGGGATAACACATATGCTACTAATTGATCGGGCTCCCTATTGACATCAGGAATATATTTAAAACTTAACGCAAAAGGAATACACATTAAAAATGGTATAAATCGAAGTTTAGGGGATGGTTTATAGCGTTCAGCCAAACCTACAAGAATGAGAAAGAGCGGAATGGTTAGAAATTGAACGTACTTAATGATGAAAACAGGCTGCACAAAAACGGAAATCAGATAAAACATCATATAGGTTCCGATAAACCAAACGGTAAAATATGAAACTTCCTTTCCTAGCGGTGAATGCTCCTTCCTTTCGCGTAAGAGATAAAGCCCAACCAATAGCAGAACGGTCATAAAAAAGGTGACTTGATTATTCATCAATTTCACTAAAACGGTCCATAAATCTGTCCATTCGGGAACGTCTACCCAGGTTCCATTTTTCTTAAAGTCATTCGATCTGCTCAGCAATAGTGCTATATTTGGTAGGTAGAGCAGAAGGCTGATCAAAATAGAAATGAGCACATATTTAAGTTTTTTTGGCGTCCACAAGCGATAATAAAAAACAAAAATCAATAGTTCCATCAAAAGGATTGCTCCACCCAAATAATGTGAATAGAGGAGCAGGGCATTCCAGGTTCCTAAAAGAAGATAGACTCGTTTTTCTTCAAATAAAAGTTGGTACGAATCGTATAAAATGAGAATAAAAAAGAGGGTAAATAGACCATACATGCGTGCCTCCATGGCAACAAAATGATCTAAACGCGAAAAGATGAACAAGCCGATCAAAAGCCCCGTGTATGATTGACTCCAAAATTTACGCCCTAGTTTATACAAAAAAATGATTGAAACTAGATTGATCACCAAAGAGAGCGAACGAACAGCTATTGCGCTAATTCCAAAAAGTTTAATCCAACCGTGCAGGAGTATAAAATGCAATGGCGCATTGTTTCCATCCTCAAAAATCTTCCAAAACGTATGCAAAGGTTGTTGACTGTGAAAGATCGAAAAAGGTTCGTCTAACGCAATTGGAAATTGATTTAAAACAGGAAAACAAA
>Ga0222668_1000233_pt1 | contig 39521 bp, 30 predicted proteins | sample AntAcemetagen728_FD_179823 | JGI IMG/M metagenome (GOLD analysis project Ga0222668, IMG submission 179823) | Saline water microbial communities from Ace Lake, Antarctica - #728 | ecosystem: Environmental > Aquatic > Non-marine Saline and Alkaline > Saline | place: Antarctica: Ace Lake...
GGTTCCGTTAGTAAAATGATTGTAAGGTTTCTTCGGGGGAATCAGAAACCCTTGTTGGAAACGGCCTTTAGTTACTTTCTCCTGACGATATTTATCTCCCTGCACGATTAAAGCGAGCTCCGACTTATGCCGGGCCTGTTTGTCGGGGTCAACCTGGCCGGGGGGCTGCTCGTAGACCGTGTGCAGTTTGAGCTTGAGGTTCCGGTACAACGCTTCGTTGCGCTCCAGTTCCTGAATCAGTGTCTGCAGTTCTTGTGACTGATTGATCTGCGGCTTGTCTGCCCGGACGATTGAGGGGCTAATCAAAACGGCCAGCAGGGTGAGAAACAGGCTTCCGAAAAACAACGTTTGTCTGATGACAGGCATTCTGGAACTCCTTTCAGCGGACACTTCCCAGATCGCTTGAGCCTGGAACCGATCCAGGCTCGGACTGGTGCCTTATTCTAACAATGCACTCCCCCTCAAAGCAATCGCGGCATGAATTACCGTCGTTTTTGTTGCCACGATTGCCATCTTGAGACTCCCGCGACCGAAATTCGGTCCGGGACAGGCGTTGTGTGCGTTCTTCACGCAAGCACCGCGGGAAAAGCAACAGCCAATTCCTGTTTCAGGGATTCAACGACCTCTCCGATCCCGAAGACGTTAAGAAACTGGCGGCAAAGGGGCAGAGTCGCTGAAGAAGTAATGAACTTGTTACTTCTTCTCGATCAGCTTCTCGAATTCCAGAAATACCACCTTGTTTTTGACAGCCAGGGCCAGCAACTTTCCATCAGGGGAAACCGCCACATTCATCCCCGGCTGTGAAAGTTCAATGGACTGTCTGGTAGAAAAATTCCACAGTGTCACTCGGCATTCGCGGGAAGCGACTACCAGCCATCGATCATCTGAAGAAAAGCAGACAGAACTGAGTATGCCGCCTGCCTCAGTTTTCTCCTGCTTCAATTTCCCTGACTCCGTATCCCAGATCTGAATCTGCCATTTCTTGAGTTTATATTGATAGGGACTCCCTCCCGCTGCAATCAGTTGGCCATCATGCGACAGTGCCAGTGGGAACAGCATCTGATCATCCGATTTAAAAATCGTTCGACTGGTAGCAGCCTGGATATTCCAGACCTGCACGACCCCGCTCATCCCTGCACAAATCAGCGACTTACCATCGGGAGAAAATTGCACGCCCGTCACATCACTCGCAGGACACCGCAGATTCTTCTTTTCCCGTCCCGTCACGACCTGATAGAGGTGCAGATTCGGTTTCAGGGAATCTTCTTCCCACACCGTGGTTCCCACCGCGAGAGTCGCATTGTCAGGAGAGAAGTCGAGTGTAGTGACTGACTCAGAATCTAATTTAATCAATGTCTGACGTGACCAGTCAGAGACGCGCCAGAGTTGCACGCTGCCATCATAGCCGCCTGTGGCCAGCAGTTTGCCATCTGCCGAAAAATCAACATTGCTGACGCCATCTTTAAAGCTGTTAAATATCGCCAGCCGCTTTCCACTGACCACATCCCAGACAATCGCCAGCCCCGGTTCTGGGTCCTGTAGCAATGCATGAAACCTGCCATAGGCCACCGCTAACATTTTACTGTCAGGCGAGAATTCTAAATCACTGATGACACCGGTATTCCCATTCGGATCTTCGGGAATCATCAGACTCTGCGCATGACTACGAGATTTTTCGCGAAAATCAGCCTGCTCCTCAGCGGACAGATGCGAAAAGCCCAGTGTAAGCCACAATGCTCCCATGCTAAGAATACGTAACATTGATGAGACTCCCTGCGAAAGAAGTTCTTCCTATGGACCATCTGAATTCCGGAATTGAATAGACGCTATTATAGAAGGATCGAAGTTTGACTTACCAATTGTTATCTCAGTAAAAACCTCAAACGAAACCGGAGATCGAAATCTGTTGCTCCTCCCACCCCGCATATTCCAGGCACCACGCTTTATCACAGCTACGGGAAAAGGTATAAATGCGGGTTCAGCGGACACTTCCCAGATGGATTGAGCCTGGAACCGATCCAGGCTCGGACTGGGTCTTTATTCTAACAATACGCTTCCCCTCAAAGCAATCGCGGCATGAATTTCCATCTTTTTTTTTGCCACGATTGCTATCTCGAGACTCCCGCGACCGAAATTCGGTCCGGGACAGGCGTTGTGTGCGTTCTTCACGCAGGCACCGCGGGAAAAGCAACAGCCGATTCCTGTTTCAGAGATTCGCGCCTGTTTCCGGATGCTCATTAAGCAGATTCATCAGTTAAAAATTGATGGATCTTTGTTTTAATTTCATCCCGTACGCGGCGGAACATTTTTATTTTTTCTTCATCCGATCCCGTGGCATCGGCGGGATCATCGAAGGGCCAGTGCAGCGTTTGTGTGGCACCGGTGAAAACCGGGCAGGACTCTTTTGCATTGTCACAGACGGTGACCACCAGATCAAAATCCTGATCGGTGAACTGCACGAGGGATTTACTGGTATTCTCCGAGAGATCGATATCCAGTTCCCGCATGGCTTCAATCGCCAGCGGATGAACATAGCCCGAAGGTTTTGAACCTGCCGATTCCGCCTGCCACGCGCCTTTACTCAACGACTCCCAAAGTTCTTCTGCCATCTGAGAACGGCAGGAATTTCCAGTACATAAAACCAAAACACGTTTCATTTTTAATCGTCCTTTTACAAATTTATTTCTGATTCACTAACTGGCTACTGCAGATTCCAAGGCAATTTTAGCCATGCTGAGTTGATAGCAACTTTCGAATTCAGCACAGTGTCAACACGCTTCCCATTAATCATAATTTATTTCCACCGAACGGTCAGAGTGAACAGGCAGCACGCTTCCTTGGGGCGTTTTCATCCAGACCGTGAACACCTTGCCTGCGTTCGGTACGTTATCGTTCAAATGCAGACTATCAGGGAACATAGTTCCATAACAGTCTTTATGCGGTTGATAGTGCATGATGATTACTCACTTACAGTCACAGTCGCTGTTGAGTTTGTTTCTGCTGAATCGGATACACCCTGATGTGGAAACCAGTTTTGAGTCCTGAGACAAAATCTGACGAGCATCAGCATTAAGGGAACTTCAATTAAAACACCGACGACTGTTGCCAGAGCGGCTCCTGACGAGAGACCGTACAACATGGTTGCCGTCGCAATGGCAACTTCAAAATGGTTTGAAGCACCAATCATTGCCGTTGGCGCGGCACTTTCATAGGTCAGTCCCAGCACTTTTGAAAGCAGATATCCCAGTGCAAAAATGACGACCGTCTGGATGAAGAGCGGAACCGCAATCCAAAGGATCGTCATTGGATTATTGAGAATGGTTTCGCCTTTGAAGGAAAACAGTAATATCAGTGTCAGCAGCAATGCGGAAATTGTTACGGGAGTTAGTACGTGCAGAAATTTCTCCCGAAACCACGTTTCTCCCTTACTGGATATCAACCATTTACGGGAAAAGTAACCTGCCAGCAGAGGCAGAGCGACGTACACACCAATTGAAAGCAGTAATGCCTGCCACGGAACAGGGAGTTTGCCGACGCCCAGCAGGAACCCTCCCAGAATTCCATAGAGAACTAACATGGTTAAAGAATTGATGGCAACCATGACCAGCGTATGCCCATCGTTGCCTTTCGCCAGAAAGTTCCAGACCAGCACCATCGCCGTACAGGGAGCGATTCCCAGCAGAATACAGCCCGCCAGATAGCTTCTCCAGAGGGGGACTTCCAGCATTTTGATTCCGTCAATGAGAACCACTTTCCCGGAACCATATTCAGCACCGACTGCAAGGTCTGCTCCAAAGGGCATTTTGACATAATCAACGGCGTCGGGTCCGATGAATGTAAGAAACAGGGTACCCAGAAAATAACTGGCAATCGCATACATTGTGAAAGGTTTGATGGCCCAGTTGATAAACAGTGTCAGTCCTACCGGACGAATCGCTTTGCCTGCTTTCAAGACTTTGGCAAAATCAATTTTCACCATAATGGGATACATCATGAAAAACAGACAGACGGCAATGGGAATTGAAATCACGGGAGCATCATTCACATAGATCGCCATCCCATCGAGGGTCTGAGCAATCCCCGGTGCGACTTTGCCTAACACGATCCCCGCGACGATACATAATCCGACCCATAAGGTCAGATAACGTTCAAAGAGACTCATGCTTTTGGTTTCGATGACCGGGCAATCACGGGTATCACTCATTGTTGCTTTACTCCTTTATTTCTAATGAATCATTGCGATTCGAAGCCATCTCTTTTTGGTTAACCCACTCCAGGATGCGTGCTTCTATCTGATCACGCACCAACCGGAACTCCATGAGCCGCTCAAGCTCGTCGTCGTTAGGCAAACTTCATCGGTTTGTATTACCAGAGAGACAACGCAGATGTGAGTTGCACTTTTCTCTCTTCTTCATATGCAAACAGCGTTAAATAGTGTATTTCCGAGTGATCCACTTCTGAAAGAATGCGCGAGGTGCCAAGCATCTGATTGCTTCCCCATCGCCTGTACTCTTGCCAGTTCCGATCTGCGTCCATTCTCTATTTTGCGGTCCTGTTCTCAATGGCAATCAAGTTCTCAATCGAGAAACTTAATTATTCGCATATGGCAATAAAGCCATTTATGTGTCGAAAAAATATTTCATTTGTGTGATTTCTGACGGCCTTCCAGATCCGATAAAAGCACTGTTTCCATACACGAGAAAAATCCATCGAGGCAGCCACAGGTCACACGATAGTAGCTGAGCGTCCCTTCCTTGCGAGAATCAACCAGCCCCACCTCTTTCAAAATAGAAAGATGCTTGGAAACGGTAGACTGGTCAGCCCCGACCTTTTCAGTCAGGTCGTTCACACACATTTCCTGATTCTGTAAGAGATCCAGCATCAGCAAACGGCTGGGATGGGCCATCGCCTTGGCAACCTTTGCCCGTGCTTCATATTGTTTTTGGGTTTTCTTCTTCATGGTTATATCGCCATAATAGAATGTTGTCTTGAATCTGTCAATCAGGAATACAGGCTGAACAGGAATATTTTCTCTCATATCACAGCAATCAGTCCTCTTGTGTGTCCAATATTTCGCCCAAGCTGACTTCAAAACTCGTGGAATGTATTGCCAATCTTTGGGGCGTTTCTCGGCTTCTGCCAGCCGATCTGCAATCAAAAACTGTGAATTCACTGTGAAGGAACTGGCTTGCGAAACTTTTTCAATCCATGTTACAGACTCTCTTTGAAAGGTTCTGGGGGGCAATGTCGTATTCATGTACTCCGAGGCAGCAGACTGGAATTGATGCATCGTGCCCTGCCCTTAGTGAGGGAGCAATCATCTGTGTGCAATCGCGGCGAGGTTGTACCAGAAGAAAAACGGAAGATCAATGAGTCGTGAAAGCCCTCTGATCGCGCGCTGACTCTGGTGGTAAAGTTGACTTAAGCCCTGCGATGTTACATTGTCAGGTCGATGTTTCTCATAGCGTTGACCAATGTTTGTATACGAATGTTACTGTTTGTCTTTCGTGTCTCAAATAAAATCTGCGTTACCGATTAAGCCCGCCATTGAAGCCTTGTTTTTAATAATGTTTTCAGTAGATTAGTAAAGCCCAACCCATTTGATCAGTTTGCTTTCGTGCTAGTACACCAGCGATGTCGATGACTCTGGAAAAATTCATATCTCAGCTGGATGAAAGTGGTGTTCTCTCCACTGAGGATATCGTTGCATTTCAAGCGTCGCAATCTTCGACCGTGGAAGCAGCTGAAGACTTTGCCAAGCTGCTTGTGAAGCACGAAAAGGTAACCAGATTACAAGCCCAGATGATCCTTGAAGGCAAAGGAAAACAACTTCAACTGGGTAATTATCTGATACAAAAAAAAATTGGCGCGGGCGGAATGGGCGATGTTTATCTGGCGAAACACCGTCGTATGGAACGAGAGGTGGCCCTCAAAACTCTGCCCGCTGCGATGACTCAAGATCAGAACGCGATTCGGCGTTTCCAGCGTGAAGTGCAAGCGGCAGCTAAATTATCTCACCCCAACGTCGTGACTGCTTTTGATGCCGATGAAGCCAATGGGGTTCATTTCTTTGTGATGGAGTATGTGGCAGGGATTGATCTCTCAGAGTGCGTCAAAAAACAGGGCATGTTTTCTGTGAGTTGCGCTCTCGATTATATTTTACAGGCAGCAACGGGCTTAGCATATGCCCACAACAAAGGAGTCATTCACCGAGACATTAAACCGTCTAATCTACTGCTGGATCACGATGGCGTCATTAAAATTCTGGACATGGGGCTGGCTCGGATTGATAGCGTGGATGATGAGAATCCCGTCACGGGGTTAACACAATCAGGAAGTGTAATGGGGACCGTCGATTATATGTCTCCCGAGCAGGCCCTGGATACACGCACCGCGGATCGCCGTTCTGACATATATAGCCTGGGATGTTCGCTCCATTATTTATTGACTGGTAAATCGGTCTATAGCGGGCACACTGTCATCAACAGAATCATGGCACACCGGGATCAACCCATCCCGTCCCTCTCTTCCTCACACGTCCATGTTCCGTCTGAAGTGGATGGCATTTATCAGAAAATGATTGCCAAGCGACCTGAAGATCGGTTTCAGACAATGGAGGAAGTGATCGACGCCATCAATCATTGTGGTCTGATCAAATCTTCCAAAGTGGTCTCTACAGACCCAGCAAATTCAGAGTTACACAAGTTCCAACACTCTCAACGGGTAGCATCAAGCCCGACGATTGTCATGTCAGAGGATGTCATGGCGGCAGAGCTACCGCAGGCTGATTCTCAAAATGCGACTCCGGCTTCTGGATTTTTGAATCACACTTTAGACGGCACTGTCTTTAAACCGTTACAGAAGAGAAAGAAGTCAATCGGGAAACGGGGCTGGATTGTGACGGGACTTGTGTTGGCATCGCTCATTTTCATGGCTGGTATTGTTCTTAAAGTAGACACGTCCGTGGGAACAATCATTCTGGACATCGATCAGCCTGAGTTGACGGGTGCCGTGGTGACTGTTGATGACCAAAAGAAAGTCACGCTCAAAACCGGCGAAGGTAAAGAGCCGATTGAAGTGGTGGCGGATGAAAAAACACACACGTTAAAAGTGACCAAAGCGGGCTTCGAAACATTCACCAGACAGTTTACTGTAACAGCGGGTAAAAAAGAGTCGATCAAGGTTCGCCTGGTGCCATTGCCAGTGACTGAGGAACTACCGCCTCCTGAAAATAGTAACTATGCCTTGAAGTTTGATGGAAAGACAAACTATGTCAAATTTTCGGGAGTCAAACAGGAGGGGGGCAAACCTTTTACGATTGAAGGAATTGTTGCCCCGGAAATGGTTCCCGATAACGGACCCAAGAAGTGTTTTTATCAAATACACGGTATGGGTAAGGCAGAAATTGATACGTTTGCCAATGGGCGTCTGGCATTTATGACATCCCATGCACAAGGAAGCGAAGATTTTAAAGCAATCTGCCACTCGAGAGAAGCAGCAGTCCCCGGCATCCTGAAACACATCGCATGTGTGTACGACGGGGAGTCACTTCAATTATTTGTAAACGGAATCAAACAGAACAACTCAGTCAAGATCATGGACAATGCTGATAAGACAATTTCACAAGGGTACCAAGGCAAAGTTCGTACGATTTCTAGCGTTGCCGGAGGCGGATATCTTGGAAGCTTAGACACGAATGCAAATGACCCTTTATTCTTCCCCGGCATCATCGACGAAGTCCGCATCTCCAACATCGCCCGTTATAATAAAGATTTCACTCCCGCGAAACGCTTCGAAACAGACGAACACACAATGGTATTATACCACTTCGACGAAGCCAAAGGCGACGTTCTGAAAGATTCTTCCGGCAACGATCACCACGGCGAGATTGTGGGGGCAAAGTGGGTGAAGCTGGATGCTGACATGAAGGTGGTTAAACCAGTCACGACCAGCGATACCCCGTGACAGATCGTGAGATGCCCGAGCAGGTGTCAGGTCTGGGGGGGGGTTCTAATCGGCAATTAGAGTATCACTAAGACCGAACAGTTACCGACCTGCCGTTTGTGTTCGTTGCCCCCTTCTCTGTCTCCGTGGTTCGTGCAGTGCCCTGCCCTGCCCTGCCCCACGAATATTACCAGTTTACAAGTGAGAGTTTTCCGCTTGTCTCTACTATTAATGCCATCATAATGAGACCGGGACTATTGCCTCGACGGGTGTTACAGTGAATAATTGTAAAACTATATAAGTATGTCACAATCGCTAAGACGGTCTGGTGGTACTTGCAGTAAGTGTCAGCCGAACAATTGCAGGTACGGCATGATTAATGATCTGTGCGATTTCGATATTCAACGAGGCAGCGTAAGATCTGAACAATCGTGAAGATAACGCGTGTGGAGTGGGAGAGAGACGAGTTCGGCGTCTTCTCTGCATCTTTGTAGTTCAACTTGACTTCTTTCAAACACCTGCAGTATCGACAATAAAGGCTCACGATGGATCAGAACCATCAACAATATAGCGACCCGCAGATCTTTGTTGGCGTCGGTGCATCAGCAGGCGGTCTAGAGTCATTTGGACAATTGCTCGAAGCACTCGGTAATGTGGCAAGTCTCACGATTGTGCTTGTCCAGCATCTGGATCCGGGTAGTAATTCGAAGTGGGACGAATTGTTTGCGAAACAGACTCCGCTGCAGATTCTCGACTTGGAGAACCAAACCAGCTTAAGAGCAGGTACGGTCTACATGTGCCCGCCACAAAGACTGCTGGAGATCCAGAATGGCGTTGTCAGTGTCATCGGGAATGAGCAAAAAAATGATTCGACGCATGTCATCGATCACTTTCTTCATTCGCTCGCCAATGACCAGGGTGAACGTGCTGTGGGGGTGATTTTGTCTGGGGCCGGTAGCGACGGAACCCTGGGGCTCAAAGCAATCAGTGACAGCGGCGGGCTGACGTTTGCCCAAGAACCAAAATCGGCGCTATTCGATAGTATGCCGCGTAGTGCCGCTCAAACCGGAATCGCCGATCATGTACTGACTCCCACAGAGATCGCGCGAGAACTGCTACAATACCATCGGCACCTGCGTGACTTTGGTGAAACGCGTTCACTCATCCGGTTACAAGACCAGATCGAAGATGTGATTCCCCAAATCACGGGAATACTCCAGAAAGTCACCAACCATAACTTCCAGCACTACAAAATCAGCACACTGTCACGACGCATCCAGCGGCGGATGCAGATACTCAAGATTTCCACGACAGACGCTTATGTTGCTTTCCTGCTGGATAACGACGACGAAACCCGGAGATTGTTCCGGGAACTGCTGATTGGAGTGACCGCGTTCTTTCGTGACCCGGATGCATTTACTTCGCTCGCTGAGAAAGTCCTCCCCCGGTTATTTGAGAATCGACAATCGGGTCAAAGCGTGCGAATCTGGGTGTCTGGTTGTGCGAATGGAGCGGAAGCCTACACGCTGGCGATGCTGTGTCGCGAAGCAATGGACGAAATGAAATCGCCGCCGGAAGTACAAATTTTCGCAACGGACATCGATGAACGTGCGTTACAGGTCGCGCGGGCAGGGATCTACCCCATCGGTATCGAAAACCAGATCACACCAGAACGGCTGAAACGGTTCTTTGTCAAACGCGGTAAACAATATGAGGTCACAAAAGAGATCCGCGATCTTGTCCTGTTCTCGGTACACAATCTGATCAGCGATTCGCCTTTTTCACGTCTGGACTTGATCTCATGCCGAAATCTGCTCATCTATCTCGGGCCACATCTGCAAAATAAGCTGATCCCGCTCTTTCACTATGCTCTGCGTCCCTCGGGTTATCTGTTTCTCGGATCAAGCGAGAACATCAGCGCGCACGGCGAGTTGTTCCGACCGCTCGACCCCAAGTTCCGTATTTCACAGCGTAAAGGAACAGCCGTCGGTTCCACCACAGCCTTTAGCCCGAGCAAAGTCAGAATGAATCCAGCGAAGAACAATGATAGTTTACCAGATACGGAAGTAGATCTGAGCAATGTTCGACAGCGCATTATGTTGGACGAGTTCTCGCCTAAATCCTGCGTAATCGACGAGTCAGGGCAAATTTTAAATGCAGCCGCAAATATGCAAAAGTATCTCACGTTGAGTGATGGTGACTTCCAGAATAATATCATCAAAATGGCGGCCAGCGGACTACGCATTGGATTACGGACTGCCATCGTCGAGGCCAAAAAGACGCGTCGCAAAGTGCAGCATGAAAACCTCTCGATTCGTGATGGTGACCATACTCAGCGGGTGATGTTAACGGTGCAACCCATGCCGCGACTGGGAGAAGAAGAAGGCTTGTTCATGGTCGTCTTTCACGATGTGGGCCTGCCTGTCAAACGAGATGAAGTTGATGAGCCGCTGACGAAGTCCTCGCAGGACGCCGATTCGATTATTGCCCAGTTGGAATGTGAACTGGAAACGACGCGCGCCGATCTGGAAAAATCGATGCAGGATATGGAGGCGGCTAATGAAGAGCTCAAGTCCTCCAATGAAGAACTGCTCTCGATGAACGAAGAACTGCATTCAGCCAACGAAGAGTTGGAGTCTTCCAAAGAAGAGATCAGCGCTACCATCGAAATGATCGCGCGGGCCAATACGGATTTGGAAAATTTGCTGCGCAGCACTCAAATTGCGACGGTCTTTCTGGACGAGAAACTACGGATTCGCAGTTTTACTCCGGAGATTTCAGAAATTTATGCATTGATCAGCACCGATGTCGGGCGGCCCCTCGAACACTTTGTCCCCCTGGTCGAACAGATGCCTCCTTTGCCGGACCTGGAATCGATTCAGAAAGGAAAACCTGTCGAAGACACAGTCGTCAGTAATTCCGGCAAGTCCTTTATTCGGCGTGTCTTGCCGTACCAGACTCATACCGGCGATCACGAAGGCATCGTTGTCGCGTTTGTTGACGTGACAGAGCTCAAAAACAGCCAGGAGTTGTTCCAGTTGCTGGTGGATGCTTCTGCACAGATTGTATGGATCGCGAACGAGAAAGGCTTTGTTGCGGAGGATTCAGCGAGTTGGCGCGCATTTACCGGGCAGACATTGGACGAATGGATCAATCTTGGTTGGCTCGATGTGCTGCACCAGGATGATCGTGATCCAACAATTCAAACCTGGCAGGCGGCGGTCGCGAAGGGCGAACCGATCTCAATCGAGTATCGCTTATGGCATCACACAGGCGAATGGAGATGGATGCACGTGCGTGCGGTTCCACAGCGTAATTACGATGGGACGATCTTGCGCTGGGTGGGAATGAATACTGATATCACCGAACGAAAACTGGCAGAACAACTGGTGATTGAATCGCAACAGCAATTAAGCCTTGGCGTTGAAGTGGCAAAACTGGGATTGGGGCGTGTCGATTATGGAAACAATGAAATCACCCTCTCTGCCGAAGCTGCTGCTTTGTACGGGCTGGGTGACACTGAAATCACCGTGTCGCGCGCGGAATGGCAGGCAACCTTTCATCCAGAGGATCGCGACGCAATAGAGAATCAGGTTCAAGAGCGGCTTGTTCCGGGGAGCGATGGTCACTGCGAGTTGGACTATCGGATCATCTTGCCGACGGGAGAAATTCATTGGATCAGTGCCCGCAAGCAGGTCTATTTCGACAATAGAGTCAATTCTGTGTTGCCTTCCTACGCGATTCTGGTCGCTCAGGATATTACTGATCGCAAACGAGCGGAATTAAATCTCGCTTTTCTGGGAGACCTTCAGACTCAGATGATTCCATTGACTTCCGTCGCTGATTTGATGGAGGTGGCTACCAGGCGAACGGCCGAGTATTTCAACCTGTCACGTTGCCTGATTGTCGAGTTTGATACAGAAGCCGAAAACGCCGACATCCTCTTCGAGCACCATGCCCCTTCACTGAACACGATCGTCGGCAGGCATTCCGTCCGAGACTTTCATATTGAAACCGAACAACAGGCACTGATTCTAGGCCATCAAACTTTCCTCTCGGATACGCAACATGACCTGCAGGAGACAAAGATCTCCGAAAGATTTCAGTCGATTGGGGTCGGCGCCTTTTGTAATTCCGCTTATGTGACCGAACGGGGAGTCAAGTTTGTCATCTCAGCTTTGAAGCCTGATGTTTATCTCTGGCGACCAGACGAGTTAGAGCTGTTACAAGAGATCGCCAACCGCGTCTGCATCCGCATTGAACGTGCCAGAACCGAAATAGAACTGGTTGACCGCGAAGCGCATCTGCGTCGGGTGATCAACAACCAGTTGGGACTTGTTGGTGTGATTGGTTGCGATGGGAAGTTACTGGAAATCGACGACGACTCACTGCGGATCGCCGGTTTGACGCGTGACGACGTGATCGGAAAACATTTTGCCGAATGTGCCTGGTGGACTTACGATCCTGCGATCGCACAAAAAATGCGCGAGTCGATGGAAAAAGGGTTTTCGGGAGCCGTCGTTCGATTTGATGTGCCACTCTATGCTGCAGGTCTTGGAGACGCAGAACAGCGATTGATGATCGACTTCATGATGGCGCCCGTGTTCGACAAAAATGGTGATGTCGAATATCTGATTCCCTCGGGAGTCGATATCAGCGACCGTGCGCGTTCTGAAGAGGCGTTACGAAAGAGCGAATCCCGATTCCGTGATCTGGCGGACAATATGTCACAGTTCGCCTGGATGGCGGACGAGACAGGATTGATTTTCTGGTATAATAAACGCTGGTTTGAATACACGGGCACGACATTGGAAGAGATGCAGGGCTGGGGCTGGATGAAAGTGCAGCATCCCGATCATGTGGATCGGGTGGTCAAGCGCATTCAGCATTCATGGGACACAGGCGAAATTTGGGAAGACACTTTTCCTTTGCGTTCGAAAGAAGGGGAATACCGCTGGTTTCTGTCGCGTGCCGTCCCGATTCGCGATGATGCAGGCAACATTCTCAGATGGTTTGGCACCAACACGGATATCACTGAGCGTAAACAGTCGGAACTGGCGATCAAACTGAGTGAAGAGCGATTGCGGAATGCAGCCGAGGTGGCCGGTTTCGGAATGCTGCATGTCGATCTTGTAAAGGATACGGTTGCTTACTCTCCCGAGATGAAACGCATGCTCGGGCTGCTTGAAGAGGCAGATCAAAAGCTGCATGCCGATGATATTCCGGATTGGATTCATCCTGACGACCGTAAAGCGTATGCGCAGCACATCCGTAATTTGACGGTGCTAACGGAAGAAGTTCACAATAGCCTGGACCATCGGATTATTCGTCCTGACGGAGAAACCCGCTGGGTTCGATTGCATGTCAGACCCGTTTTCACAGGCATCAGTACTCGAAAAAAAGTAACACAGATCATCGGCACCCTGCTCGATATCACCTCGCAACGCCAGTTCGAACAGTCACTCAAAGAAGCGCGCGAGATGGCCGAAGCAGCCAATGAGGCCAAAAGTGCTTTCCTGGCGAACATGAGCCATGAAATCCGCACTCCGATGACTGCGATATTAGGTTATGCCGATTTGGTATCGTCGCTTGTCGAAAATAAAGAAGCGACCGGCCACCTGCAAACGATTCGCCGCAACGGCGATTTTTTGCTGGAGATCATCAACGATATTCTGGACTTATCCAAAATTGAAGCAGGTAAGCTGGACATTATCCGCGAGCGTTTCGCTCCAAATCGTCTCGTAGAAGACGTCCGCTCGATTATGGAAGTCAGAGCAACGGAAAACCTGTTGCAGCTGGATGTCATCTATCAAGGTTCCATCCCTGCCGAAATTGAATCCGACCCGAAACGACTGAAGCAAATTCTGATCAACCTTGTCGGCAATGCGATCAAGTTCACAATGGATGGTAGCGTGAAAGTCGTTGTCTCATACATCGATCACACACTTCAATTCAAAGTCATTGATTCCGGCATCGGGATGACTAAACGTCAACTGAAGCGATTGTTTCAACCGTTCTCGCAAGGTGATCATACAGTGAATCGCGAGTTTGGCGGCACCGGTCTCGGTCTCGTAATCAGCCAACGCCTGGTAGCAATGCTCGGTGGTGACATCGGGGTGGAAAGTGAAAGTGGAAAGGGCAGTACGTTTACCGCGACAATCGAGACGGGAGATATCGAAGGTGTGAAGATGATTCACCCCGGATTGACTACAGAGCCAATCCATCAATCTGAATCAACGGAAGAAATTACCCTTGATTGCGATATCCTGGTCGTCGATGACCGACGAGACATTCGCTATCTCAGTAGACGTTTTCTGACAGAAGTCGGAGCGAAAGTCACCGAAGCCGTTGACGGTGAACAAGCGGTTGAAATTGTCACCACAGCAATGCAGAATCAGTTCGTCTTTGACCTGATTCTGCTTGATATGCAGATGCCGAAACTCGATGGCTACGAGACCGCCAAACAACTTCGTAAACTCGGATTTGCAGGTCCCATCATTGCATTAACCGCAGATGCCATGCAGGGTGACATGACTCGCTGCATTGAATGTGGATGTAACGATTATCTGAGTAAACCAATTGATAAATTCTTAATGCTCAAAATGATTTCTCAGTATGTCGCTTCCTAGTTCAGCGAGGTAATCATTCACATCGTTTAAGTCGCTGCCTCCCCTGTTTATGTTTCCAGCTGCAAAAAGTTACCGAAAGCTTGCAAGACGCGCGACTCGGGAGGGGGATAAAATGTGATGACTGGTCGCGAAATATGCCTCAGCGGTTTCCGGTTCAACCCAAATGGCAAATCCCGGTGTAATATGTTGATAAAGAGCTTGGAATGTCAGACTGGAAATTCGAACCGAATCGCCGGGTCAAGCATACGGAGCAAATGCGATGTGGCTCGATCCACACGTTTTGAAATAGATCGGAGCGAATAAAAGGGGGCAGCGACTGTGTTGGAGTCTCTTCAATGTGCATGCGGAAATGCCAATCGCATGGCTAGCAGTACTGCGAGACCCAAAACGAATGCAACGAAGTGAATCAGGTTTTCTTGAACCTGGCTGCTTTTTTTGATCTCTGGAATCAAGTCGGCGGCTCCGATATAGAGAAAATTTCCTGCGGCAAAGGGGACGAGGAAATCGACATTAATTGTCGTCGAGAGTGCATACACAACGAGTCCTCCGACAAGAAACATCAGCCCCGAGAGGAAGTTGTAGAGTAGCGCTGCGGACTTCGACCAACCACCATGCAGCAGTATTGCGAAGTCGCCTAGCTCCTGTGGCACCTCATGCGCTGCGGCAGCAAGCCAGGCCGTTATCCCCAAGCGAACATCAATCAGAAAACTGGCGGCAACGAAGAGTCCGCCAATGAAATTATGCAGCCCATCGGCGATAAGAATCAAGTACGTTAACGGTTCCCGTTTGTCGGCGTCTGTCTGGTGGCTGTGGTGCCAGTTGAGAAATTGTTCCAGCGCCAGGAAGATCAGAAATCCGGCGACGATCCAGAGATAGACCGATAGATTATTTCCCATCACATGCACCGAGGCGGGGATCATATGGAAAAGCGCACCGCCGATCAAAGATCCCGCAGCGAAGGCCACAAGAGGCAGCAAAACCTTGTTCAGTGTCTCCTGTTTCAAAATGAGAGTCAGACTGCCAACAAGGGCGATCATGCTCATTGCAATTCCTGAAACAACAATCCACAGCAGCATCGTTACCTGTCCGATAAGAGGAGCCCCGAGTTCATCTGATTCATGACGATCATGTTGTCAGTGTAGCATGGTCTGTCTTCGATCTCCAATCGGTTTGGAGAGAGATTCAGATTGACATTTGGCTTTGAGCGCTTGTATTTTGATTCTTAAAGGGAGAACCAGTAAATTGATTCGATCCGTCCGAGTCGCATGTCACTTAAGGGAAACGACCAGAAAGCAGTTGAGAAGAATACAATGACAAACCAACCGGGTTGGATATTGATTTACGCCGGCTTACTCGTTGTTGGGGTCGGCATTGTGTGGTTGCTGGCGCCGGCGATTCCCTGGCTGGGGAAGTTGCCAGGCGACATCCTGATTGAACGGGAAAACTTCCGATTCTATTTCCCGCTCACAACATGCATTTTGGTGAGTTTGCTGCTCTCAGGAATCATCTGGCTGGTGCGGCTGCTGTCACGGTAGATGCCTGTTTGGGGGCGGTTTTTCGGCCTTGGCAGCGGGGCTGAGGGTTCTTAAGAATCGCTGCAAAGCGGTGCGAGCGCCCTTTACACTTAAACAGTACACAGTATAATGAAAATGTTACAAGAGTTGTAACGAGCAGAGACAAGGTGTAGGTATAACCGCCTTCGGGTTGTTCTTCTCTTCCCGCTTCATTCTGCGTTGCAGGACTTCTCAGTAAGTTTCCGCTTCGGTATTTTGCGGCTCTATCTGCTTTCTTTATTTGGGCTACGGATCGCTGCACTGCCAGCGCTGCCGTGTGTCGTGGGTTATTATGTTGGAGCGCAGAAATGCCACAAGGTAAAATTAAGAGGTTGGTTACGGATCGAGGTTTTGGGTTCATTGAAGGAGAACGAGGCGACTTGTTCTTTCATCATTCAGAGGTTCAGGGAAAAACTCTCGAAGAACTTCAAGAAGGCCAGATGGTCGAATATGAAGTAGGCGAAGGTCGTAAAGGACCATGTGCCACATCCGTTCGAGTTACTGAATAATCAGTCTGTCAACAGACTGTTTCGGTGATAAATCACGAAAAACGCCCCGGATATTATTCGGGGCGTTTTTTTTAATTGATCGTCTCTCTGGCTGTTTTACTAAGATTGCAATTTTGTTCCCCTGCCAGGGGCCCGGTAAAAGTCTCGGCAAAAGTCTCGGCAATCAATGGCGGTTTACTTATTTTGGAGGCGGACGTTTCTCATCGTCTTCGAGCATGCGCAGCGCAGGCGTTTCCAGGTCATCATATTGACCGCGCGAAACAGTCCATACAAAGGAGATCACAGCAGCCAAGGCTAATGCGATCGCGACCGGTAATGCGATATAGATAACGCTCAAGAAGCTGGCTCCTGGAAAGCACGATTCACAAAGGATAAAATCAGGACCGTTAAAGAACTGACGGGCATCAGCAGTGCCGCGACTAAAGGGTTGATCATGCCACCCAATGCCAGTCCTGCTGCAAAAACATTATATACCAGAGAGATCCCTAAGTTGCGATAAATTACGCGATTCGTCATGCGGGCGCCATCAATTAATTCTTTGAGTGGCGCTAATCCAGGACGATTAAGGTAGACAGCCGCGGCTTGCAAACTGGCTTCCGCTCCCCCATGCACGGCAATCCCAACGGAAGCAGCCGCCAGAGCAGCGCTGTCGTTCACGCCATCTGCCACCATAACTGTTGTCCCTCGTCTGGTTGATTCCTGTATGATTTTTAGTTTCTCTTCGGGGCGAACTGCTGCATGTACGAATTCAGGGGCAACCCCGATGCAGTCCGCAATTTGTGAAACGATCTCCGGATGGTCGCCCGAAAGTATTCCAATGGACCAGCCCCTGTTCTTCAATTCCTGAATTGTAGAACAGGCATCAGCGCGCAATTCATCTCCAATGCCAAAAACAGAAACGACACGCTCGTTTACCTCAACCAGCACGGCCGTCAATCCTCGCTGACGATACGCGTGCATTATGTGTTGAAACTCAGCAGAGATTGCTCCGCCTTGCTTTGCAATATAGGCTTCGCTGCCGATGGATATTTGGTGCCCCCCTGCTTTTCCACGAATTCCCAGTCCCGGGGTATAATCGATTTCCTGGAGTGGGGGGTGATCGAAATGGTCGCTTTCCAGTTGCTGATCAATATAGTTCGTGATTGCGGTGGCAATGGGATGGACGACTTGTTTCTCCAGGGCGCGAATGTGGGGTAAGAAGCTTTGATCGCCGCTCGAGGCGTAAACCTGCATCTTTCCATACGTCAGGGTTCCCGTTTTATCGAGCCACAAGAACCCCGGAGTTGCCAGCCGTTCCATCACATCACCGGAATTGATGAGAATGGCACGCTTGGCTGCTTTTCCCTGTGCGACGGCCAGTGCCAGTGGAGTCGCCAAACCGAGCGCACAGGGGCAAGTCACAATCAGTAACGAAATGGAATTTGAAACGGCAATTTTTACTCCACTGGACCACCAGAGCCCGAAACAAAGTACCGCTAATAAAATCACCGTTACCACAAAAATCCCCGCAATACGATTGGCGAGTTCAATCAGCGGTAACTTGGAACTGACTCCCTGTTCCACCAGATTCATCAAACGGCCAATGCGGGTTTTTTCACCAACGTCTTGAATATCAATTCTGAGAGGTGCTGCGAGATTGACTGTCCCCGCGGTGACCACGTCTCCGACTTGTGTCATACGGGGTCGTGATTCGCCCGTCAGAATCGATTCATCAACGCTAGACCCACCTGCAAACACAGTTCCATCAGCGGGGATGACATCGCCGGCCCGGACTTCAACCTGATCACCAGGTTTCAAGACCTCGATGGGAACCGTTAGGATTTCATCATGGGAAATTAAGCGAGCACTCCGCGGCGTAATGCTTTTCAACAGGGAAAGGTGGCTCAGTGCCTGATGCTGCTGCCGAAACTGAATGTAGCGGCCAACGAGTAGTAAGAATATTAAAACGGTTAACGAGTCAAAATAAATTTCCCCGGTACCTCGGATCGAATTAATCACACCAGCGACGCCACCGATTGTAATTCCCAGAGCAACGGGAAGATCAATATGAGGAGTGCGGGTGCGGATCGCGGAAAACGCACCTTTAAAAAAGACCTGGCCGGGCCAGAATATGGCGACCATTGCCAGCGCGGCACTGGTCCAGCGAAACAAGTTTAAGTGCTCTGCTGACATTCCTGTAAACATGCCTGCATACAAAGCAAATGCAATCAACATCACATTGCCGGCGCAAGCGCCCGCGATGCCCAGGCGAATCAGGTGCTTTCGGTTCTCCAGTTTGAAAATGCGTTCTGCATCGTTGTTCTGAGGTGGATGAGGGCAATAGCCGAGCCGATCCAGTGTTCTTGCGATTTCAGAAAGGGCGACGACTGTGGAATCCCAGATCAAATCTACGCTTGAGGTGGATAGATTCACGCGGGCACTCAGCACTCCCGGCATAAATCCGGGGAGTTTTTCAATCACAAAGACGCAGGATGCACAATGCATGCCTTCCAGGTGAAAGCGTATCCGGAAGAGTCCTGGTTCGACTTCCCGCGCGTAGAGCTCTCGAAAATGGGGGTGGTCCATTTCCTCATAGGAAAGGTCAGACGACGAAACAGATTCTGATTGATTGAGTTCCTCCAGCAGGCAGGCATCCATATCTTGCAGGATAGCATAGGCGACTTCACACCCCGCACAGCAAAACCAGGGTTGCTCATCTGTTTGGCGACTGGTCGGAACCGGTAGATGACAGTGGATGCACGTGCCTTGTTGCTGTTGAGGAATCGTTTTGCTTTCGTGCGTTTGCTCAATCAACGGAGTGAAGCCTTATCGCATACGGGAACGGGTTAATCGATGTGCTTTGGCTGGCAGCAGGGAAGCGGCTGATCGTTGATGGTTTTCAGGATTTCCATTTTTGATGCCCCCTCCGCTTTTTGTTGTAATTCTCCCATATCCGCGTGAGCACGTATACTCATGGTAAAGATGCCGCTGACGATCAGTAAACCAGCGATCAAGGTGTTTCCCAGTAGATTCCATTTTTGAGGAAACAGGCGGCTGGCCAGTCCGGCGAGTGACAGTGCGGGAATTGTACCTAACCAAAAGGCGATCATCACCAGGCTGCCAGTGAGCGGAGTTCTGGCCCCGACTGCTAACAGCAAAAACGCATACAACCAGCCACAAGGCAGGCAGGCTGTAATCAGTCCGAATCCCAAAGGCCTGATCCCTTTAGGGAGCTTTTGATTTTTTTTGATGAACTTGGTCAAATATTTACCGACAGAGGCGGTGCCCAAATGAGGAATACTCCCCTTACGGTAAATGGTTAACAGTGAAAAACTACCGAACAGAATCATGCCGATCCCAGAGACATACGCTGCGATTTTCTGGAGTCCCGCGAGTTCTCCGCCGGATTCAATCATCCAGCCCAGACTGCCTGCCAGAAGCCCCAGTATCGCATATCCCAATAATCTTCCGAAGTGGTAGAGGGATTCGGGCATGATGGATTTTGAGTCAGTGCCGGGAGATCGATTCACTGCGATTAACATGAGCGGGCCACACATCCCAACACAGTGACCGCTACCGGCAATGCTGGCGACGAAGATCGTTGCCAGCAATGGAAGTGTCGAATGGATGTCGGTCATGGTATACCCTGCGAAGCGATTGTGGTCTTAGTTATCTCTTGAACTATGATTAGTGTTTTGTCGGGAGATTTTTTAACTCACCAGATGGTTTGAACAGAAATTGTTTCGTTTCCTGAAACGTTCCCGCCTCGCCGGACGCGGCAAGCGAAAGTTCCCACAAACCTGGTTGTTGGATCGGAACCAGTGCTGCGTAGTGTCCCGGTTTGGTTTCGGTAAAATGGATTTTGAAGACATTCCCTGCCCTGGCATGATGAAAGAGCTGGCCTTCCAGCTTGCTGTTTTCGACAGGCAGACCGTCTTGATTCAGCAGGGACAGTTCCAGTTTGGGTTTCGTTAGTAGTTCTGTTGATTTTTCAAGAGTCACAACCGACTTCCAGCCCAGCGCATCACTCTGTGCTTGTGTTTGACGCTGATTATCCCAGGAGAGTGCCTGTTCGTAATAGCCTTCCACAATGACATTCGACGGGTCACTGGTTGAGAGGAACACCGCTACGGACGACAGCAGGATCTGCAGTCCCAGGAATGAGAAGATCACGCCGCACCAAAACCAGCGCGCCAGTGTTTCGGCGGATTCATCTGAGTCGGTCGTTATGGTCCCAGCAACTGACATGTGACTGTCCTCTCTTCGGAATTATTCTGGGAACGGATTGTCAGTTCGACTTCACGTAAGCCTGTGACAAACGAATCGCGGGGCGCTGCGACCAATAGTGGAATGGTCTTAGTCTCGCGAGCTTTCAGGCTGGTGCTTCCCATAATATCCATTTTGACGTCGGTCTGATCCGGCAGTTGAAGTTGATATTCTTCGGGAAGATCCGTGCGGTTGACCAGTTTGATCTGCAGATTATTTTCGACGAAATCATCGTCTGTGACAATAAACGGGTTACCATAATTCCGCATGATGGTCACATCAAATGATTTTTTATTGATCAGAGTGACCGTAAATGCAGAAACGGATAATAAGAGAAGTAAAGGATAAATCAGCACTCGCGGACGCAGTTTTTGAGTCGGCTTCCCTTCGATTTCATCCTGGCAGGAATAGCGCACCAGTCCGATCGGGCGATGCACTTTCACCATGATTTCATCACAGGCATCCATACACTGGGTACAGTGAATGCACTCCATCTGTAAGCCATCGCGAATGTCGATGCCAGTGGGACAGGCCTGCACACATTGTCCACAGTCGATACAGTCGCCGCGTGTTTCTTCTGTCTTTTGTTTGCTGATCTTGCCCCGAGGCTCTCCGCGCAGGATGTCATAGCTGACAATTAAGGATCGCTGGTCAAGCAATACGGACTGAAAGCGGCCGTAAGGGCAGGCGATGGTGCAGAGTTGCTCGCGGAAAAATGCGAAATTGAACATCATCAGAACTACGGTGGACGTCATCACCAGGAAGCCGGTCGGATGAGTGAACGGTGATTGCTGGACCCAGCGCTGAAGTTCACCGACACTTACGAAGTAGGCCAGGAAGGTATGCGCCAGCACCATGGAAATAATCAGGTAAGCGCCGTACATCATGAGTCGGCGGATCATGGGAACCGACTTGTGCGGTTTGCCCCCATGCCCGGCGGTGCCGCAGAATAAGCGTTCAATCGGGCGATAAACAAATTCGAGATAAATTGTCTGAGGGCATGCCCAGCCACACCAGACCCGGCCGAACAACGCCGTTAACAGGAAGATCGATAAGAACAATGAGATCATAAAGAATGCCAGCAAGAGTGTATCGGTCGGCAGGAATTTGAATCCTACGATTGTAAATTCACGTCTGGCGATATTCAAAAAGAAGGCGGGATTCGAATTGATCTTAAGATGAGGCAAGGCAATAAAAACGATGATCAGTAAATAACCCACAGCGCGGCGTCTGGACCAGTATTTCCCCTGAAAGAGGCGCGGATAGATCCATCGCCGGGAGCCATCCTTCTCCAGTGTGGATAAAACGTGTTCTTCTGGTTCTAGAAGTTGGTCGTTCATCAAAGCTTACCGTTCATCGTAAAGAAAAATCTTGTTCATGTGGCTGGTTTCGTTTCTGACGACTGCTCCTTCTTGGGGACCTCTGCTTTGGGCTGGCTGTCATCTGTTTGGGGAGACTTTGTCTCGGGCTGCGTGCTTTCTCCTGCCGGTGCTTTCCAGGCGGGAATTTGTTTTGCATTCTTTTCCGGTGCTTTTCCGGTGCCTGCCGGTAATGAACCACGCAACCCTGCGATATAGGAAGCGACCAGTACAATTTCATTGGGATGCAGGCGATTTCCCCAGGCAGGCATTGCCTGTCCATTGGCGCCTTTTTCGACAACTTTGGCAATGTCGCCGATTTCTTTCACGTGAATCCAGTAATCATCAGTCAAATTCGGGCCGACTTTTCCTTCCGCTTTGGCTGCATGACAGGCCACACAGTGCATTTCATAAACACTGGCGCCGACTTTGATCCATTTGGGATCATCCTTAAATTTATAGACGGTGGCAGAGTCCAGGCTGAGCTCGCCAATCTCTTCAAACTGCAACCGTAAATTGTCGGCGACCGCCTGATTGTAATTATCATAAACAGAACGCCCGGGGACTCCCGACTGATAGTAGAGCCAATAGGGAATGGCAAAAAAGATACAGCCCCAGAAGAGCATCACCCACCAACCCGGCATCGGATTGTCGTATTCCTGAATCCCATCATAAACGTGGGTTCTTAACTGATCTTTCTCTAACTCTGACATGCTTTTCTCCGAATCAGTATTAGTCGTCAGAAAGCGGAATTTCTGATTGGTGTTTGATTTCTTTTTTACTTGTGAGCGTAATTTTGATGATCACCAGGATAAAGGCAATCAAAAACAGGACGAGTGCGATTTCGGCACAGTAATCATAGTTCAAGAGTTCCATCACTTGTTTAATCATCGATTCGACCTCGATTACGAATTATTTTTCTGCTGCTTTTTTCACAGCCGGCGGCGGTTCTGTTGACTCTGATTTCTTCGCTGCAGCCGGGGTTTTATAAATATCGATACCCAGGCGTTGGATGTAGGCGATCAAAGCAATCACCTGTTTATCTTCCAGACCTTTGGGACCTTTCTGTTTTTCAATGTCATCGGCGATGGCTTTCGCCTGTTCTTTGGCCATGGCAATAGAGTCATCCAAGGCACGGGTGTAAGGTGCCCCGAGATAAGAGGCAGCCCAGATCCGATCCGGGATGGTCTTGAAATTTAATGTTCGCTTTTCCAACCAGGGGTAAGGCGGCATGATGGAACCATTGGTCATCAATGCCGGATCCCGGAAGTGGACGAGATGCCAGAGATTGGAACGCTGCCCCCCTTCTCGCGCCAGGTCGGGACCAATGCGGCGTGACCCCCATTGGAACGGATGGTCGTAAATGAACTCACCCGCCTTGGAGTATTCGCCATACCGTTTGGTTTCTGAGAGTATGGGGCGGATCATTTGAGAATGGCAGTTGTAACACCCTTCCGCAACATAGATATCCCGGCCCGTCAGTTCGAGGGGCGTATAAGGAGTCACAGTCGCGATGGTCGGTATGTTAGACCTGATTAGAAAGGTGGGAATCATTTCGAAGAGCGAGGCGGCGACGACAGCGATGATCACCCAGAACGTCATCAATCGTGGTAAGCGTTCCCACCTGCGATGCCAGGCCAGTTTTTCGAAGACATCGATTGATTTCGCGATTTGAAGAACGTTTGTCAATTCTGATTTCGGCGTGGGATCATCGATATAATGACGTTCCAGTGCGGGCGCGGTATGTACCACTTCTTCATAAACGGCAGGACGTGATTTCCAGGTTTTGAAAAAGTTATATCCGAGTAGCAGTGAACCGGAGAGGAAAACCAGCCCCCCTGCGACACGAATCCAATACAGGGGAATCAGGACGCGTACCGTTTCGACAAAGTTGGGATAAGCGAGTTGCCCCGTTTCCGTGATGGCACGCCACATCAGCCCTTGTGTTAAACCGGCAACGTAAATGGGAAAAATGTAAAGCAGAATGCCAATCGTTCCCAGCCAGAAATGCAAGTTGGCTAACTTGGTACTCCAGAGCTCGGTTTGGAACAGTCGGGGGAGTAACCAATAAATCATTCCAAACGTCATGAAACCATTCCAGCCCAGGGCACCCGCATGCACGTGAGCGATGGTCCAGTCTGTGTAATGGGATAAGGCGTTGACGGATTTGATCGAAAGCACGGGGCCTTCAAATGTGGACATTCCATAGAATGTGATTCCGACCACGAAAAACTTCAGCACTGGATCGGTGGTCACTTTTTGCCAGACCCCTCTCAGGGTCAGCAATCCATTAATCATACCTCCCCAGGAAGGCATCCAGAGCATGACCGAGAACAGCATACCCAGTGTTGAAGCCCACTGAGGTAACGCGGTGTAATGCAGATGGTGCGGGCCGGCCCAGATATAAATGAAGACCAGCGACCAGAAGTGCAGAATGCTGAGCTTATAGGAATAAATCGGACGATTAGCTGCCTTGGGCAGGAAGTAATACATCAAACCCAGAAATGGGGTCGTCAAGAAAAACGCCACGGCATTGTGACCATACCACCATTGCATAAACGCATCCTGCACACCGGCGTAGATCGAATAGCTTTTGAACAGACCGATCGGAATCACCAGATTGTTAAATACGTGCAGCAAAGCCACTGTCACGATGGTCGCGATATAAAACCAGAGCGTGACATACATGTGCCGTTCTCGACGCCGAGCGAGCGTCATAAAGAAGTTCACACCAAAGAAGCCAACCCAGACCACGGCAATCGCGATATCAATCGGCCATTCCAGCTCGGCGTATTCTTTACTTTGTGTGATTCCAAATGGCAAAGTCAGGGCCGCCGATAAAATAATCAGTTGCCAGCCCCAGAAGTGAAGCCGCGATAGTGTATCGCTCCACATGCGAGCGCGGCATAACCGTTGCGTCGAATAGTAGACAGCAGTAAAGATCGCGTTGCCTGCAAACGCGAAGATGGCGGCATTCGTGTGCAGGGGGCGTAAGCGACCGAAAGTAATAAAGTCGATCCCCATGTTAACAGAGGGAGCCGCCAATTCCGTCGCAATCACGATTCCTACCAGAAACGCAACGGTTCCCCAAATCAGGGTTGCGAGAGCAAACATCCTCGCGATTTGGTCATCGTAAACAAACTTTTCCAGACTGCCGCTTGTACTGATATTTTCTATAGTAGATTCAGCCGACACAATTGCTCCTCTGCTCCGGAATTCGAATGGATCATGTTGATAAACACAATCAGATGACGCTTTTATTAAAGCCTGTTTTAGAAAACAGGCTATTCTAGTTAAATACTAATTAAGTCCAATATCACTGAGACGCATTATCGCCTGGCTTCCTTAAAGCAGTGATATACCCCACCTCGTGGTCTGATAAACCTTCAACCAAGTCCATTATGAAACCTCGGGGCTTTCAGATTTCTCATTTCATGAAAAAACGTTTTAGAACTATCTTCGTCCTCATGCGCGCATTCTATGAGGGGGGAAATACTATTAACGTTTTAGAACTATCTTCGTCCTCATGCGCGCATTCTATGAGGGGGGAAATACTATTAAAAGATCGATATGTCAAGTTTGGTGGTGAAGTCTCAGTAAAAAGAATAAAACATACCAACAGATAGGCTTTTTCTCATTAACGGTAAATAGGAGGCCGGGAGTGCGCAATGATTTTCAGAGCTGTGTTCTACGCAGCAAGAGCCCTGTTGCTTGACAGTAAATTTAGAATGGTACAGGCAGAAGAAAATACAGTCTTGTGTCACCGTTAAGAAATGGTCTTTCCAGTCTTCTTCAGGGGGTCACAGTCGTCTGTGTCACTTCAGGGGGCTGTGGTTTCGAATAGATGGTCGCGAATTTGTGATTTCCATTACCGGCTGATTGATGGAATGAATCAAGAATGGAGGCCTTTATTTGAACTAAAAGCATTCGACAGATCTGAAAAGAGCGATAGGTTCACAGATGAGGGGACATTTGCGAACCTGATTTTCAATCGTAGCGAGAGAGACCGCGAAACGAAGCAGCCTTAAAGCTGGATTCGTTCAAGCAAACAGATCGGTGACCACACGGCCTTCGACGTCGGTCAAACGGAAATCCCGGCCAGCGTGGCGATAGGTGAGGCGTTCGTGATCGATGCCCAGCAGATGCAGCAGCGTGGCGTGCATGTCGTGCATATGCACTTTATTTTCAACCGCTTCATGGCCGAATTCATCCGTGGCACCATAAGAGAAGCCCGATTTGACACCAGCGCCACACAGGAAGTGCGTAAATCCTTTGGGATTGTGGTCACGGCCGTCCCCATTTTGCAGGAAGGGATTTCTGCCGAATTCACCGCCCCACCAGATGAGCGTGTCTTCCAGCAGTCCGCGCTGTTTCATGTCCTGAATCAGGCCGGCAACGGGTTTGTCTGTAGCTTTGGCGTGAAAGGCGTGTTTCTGAATATTGCTGTGCTGATCCCAGCGCGGGGTGTTGCCGTTGTCGGCGTAGTTGACCTGGATATAGCGTGTGCCTGCTTCTGCCATACGCCGCGCCAGGAGACATTGCCGACCAAAATCTTCGGTTTCAGGAGCGCCAATTCCATACATATCGAACGTGGATTTTGATTCACTCGAGAGGTCTGTTAATCCCGGGGCATATTGCTGCATGCGGAATGCGAGTTCGAATGAGTTGACAACCGCCGCCAGCTCATCGTCTTCCTTATGAGACTGTAGCTGACTCTGGTTGAGTGATTGCAGGAGCTTCAGTTGCTGACGTTGCTTGTTCAGAGACCATTGCTCATTTTTGATATTATTGAAGCGTGCTTTGTTGGCGGGTTGCCCTGCTCTGCCCAGTGCGGTTCCCTGATAGTGTGAAGGCAGAAATGCATTCGAAAAGTTTCTCGGACCGCCATTGGATGACGAAGGCGAAATCGTAATGAAGCCGGGAATGTTTTCATTTTCTGTGCCCAGGCCATAATTAATCCAGGAGCCAACCGAAGGCATGATTAAATTCGTCGTTCCGGTATGTAGAAATAACGTACTCGGGCCATGCGCGACCCCGTTGGTGTGCATGCTGTGGACGAAACAGAGGTCATCAACCTGCCGCCCGATTTCCGGAAACAGGTCAGAGACCCAGTGTCCGCTTTCGCCGTACTGCCGGAACTTCCAGAGTGACTGCATGACTTTTTCTTTGCCGAATTTGCCCGTTTTGGCAATGGTTCGCGAGTCCTTGAATTCCAGCTCTTCGCCGTTTTTCTTCGCCAGTAGAGGCTTATAGTCAAACGTATCAACGTGGCTCGGCCCCCCCTGCATGAAAATGAAAATAATGCGTTTTGCGCGAGGGGGGAACATGGGTTCCTGAGGAGCCAATGGATTCTGATGAACGATACTGGGAGTGTTTCCCTGTGCTTGAGACAGCAAACCGGAAAACGCGAGAGAGCCAAAGCCACAGGCAGACGAGCGTAATAAATTACGTCGAGAAACGAGACTGTTTGTATCTAGCATGGAATCACTCCCGAGTTATTTAATATAGCGAAAATCAATGCAGGCAATGACTGTTTGGCAGAGAGCAGACCAGACTTCCGTTTCGGTCGGTCCTCCCTCGGTCTGTGATTGGTTCAAAAATTGTTCTGCATTTGCTGTTTCAGTTTGATCAGGCAACCGTCCTAATGTGGTTCGAAACAACGCATCGATGCGGCCTGACTGGTCAGTGGGAAACTCTTTGATCAGTCGGCTTGCCAGGTGTTGTGACTGTTCCATCACAAACGGATTATTCATCAGGTACAGTGCTTGTGTCGAAAGCGTACTGGTATTGCGGCGGCCAATGGATAAATTGGGATCTGGGAAATCGAAGATCGCCAGTAAATCGTGCAGGCGATTACGAAACACCGGAATGTACACGCTGCGATACTGGTTGTGAAACTGGTAACCATACTCTGATTTTGTATCTGCCCTGATGGTCTGGTCGTGCTGCGTCAAATCGAGATCCCCGCTGACAAACAGGATCGTATCTCGAATCGCTTCGGCATCGAGTCGTCTATGATTTTGATGTGTGAAGAGTCGATTGTCCGGGTCAGTCTCACGCTGTGTTTCCGTCGACTCACTTGAGAGCTGGTAAGTATTTGAAAGCACGATCTCACGGATCATTGCTTTTGTCGACCAGCCATTCTTAATCAATTTTAACGCGAGATCATCGAGTAATTCAGGATGCGAGGGAGTCTCACCGCGGAAACCAAAGTTATCAACCGTGCGCACCAGTCCCGAACCAAACAGATGATGCCAGATCCGATTGACATAGACGCGGGCCGTTAACGGATTTTGCGGGCTGGCGATCCATTCCGCTAATTCGAGCCGTCCACTGGCTTGGGCGGGAATCGTGACGGAAGCATTAGCTTGGGCCACTTTGATGAAACCACGAGGAACGATTTTTCCCAGATTATGAACGTCGCCTCGAATCAACAGATGGTAATCTCCTGGTTCATCGCCCTCATAAACAGACATTATCTCTGCTGTTGGTGCTGGTGTCGTTTTCTTCTTTTCTTCAATCTCAGATTTCAGAGTTTGAATCTGTTTTTTGGTCTCTGCAATATTGAGCATTGTCTGTTTGTATTGACTGACGGCAGCCTGTTGTTGGTTTTCGGGAACGGGATCGACGGGAGCAGATATGAATCGGATGGCATCGACGATCACAAAGCCGTCTGTCCCTGCATTCGAAACAATGACTTCCTCATTCTTCTCGCCGGTAAAATCGAAGGTACCCAGAGAAGCAAATGCACCATCAGTCGGCTGAATCCTTTGGTTCACATATACGGTGTGTTCCCCTTTCGATGTTTTAATCGTAACGGGAACACGTGAGGCGCGTGATTCAGCGGAATTGTAGGCCAGTTGCACATCATAGCGCCCCGATTTGAGCTGGCGAGGAGAAAATTTAACCTGCTTCATTCCCTTCGCGGCGTGCTGATCGTGAATATAACCTTTCCCGATAAAGTCTTTGAAGAACGTCGATTGTTTCCAGTCTCCCACGAGAGTGGCAGAGGAGTCATCGAGCGTGATGGTGTTTAGTTCTTGCTGCAGTTTTTTTAATTGTTTCTGTTTGGCTTTCTGTCTTGCACTCAAGCTGGCCAGTAGCTGGTCATGTTCGTCTTTGGCCTGTTGCTGTCCCGGAGGGAGCGGAAGCGGACGTTTCGTCCAGCCGGAGACGTTGCCGGGAGTTAAAAATTTGGTGCTGCGAAAAATTCCCGCCAAGGCGTAATAATCAGCCGCCGGGATCGGATCAAATTTATGATCATGGCACCGCGCACAGCCCAGGGTCATCGCGAGGAATGAACGCCCTACCGTCTGGATTTGCTCATCAATCACATCCATTCGCAATTGTTCTTTATCTTGCTGCTCATAATTGGTGGGGCCGAGAAGCAGGAATGAAGTGGCGAGGAACTGTGTGCCTTGTTGTTGATGATCTTGGGAGTCAAGTAGATCACCGGCAATTTGCTCAAGGATAAACTTGTCAAAAGGTTTATCCTGATTAAACGCATCGATTACATAATTGCGGTATCTCCAGGCGGATTGATACAGAAGCGATCGTCCTCCTCCCGTAGATTGTGAGTAGCGGGCGACATCCAACCAATAGCGGCCCCAGCGTTCTCCAAAGTGAGGGGACGCTAACAGTTGATCGACCAGGCGTGCGGTAGCATCGTCACTTTTGTCGTTGAGGTATTGATCAATTTGCTCGGGCGTTGGCGGCAAGCCGATCAAATCGTAATAGAGCCGACGGACCAATGTGATGCGATCCGCGCCTGCTGCCGGTTTCAGTTTTTGCTGGTCTTGTGCAGAACGAATAAAGCGATCAATGTCTGTACGATTCCAATTCGGGTCGGAGACAGTCGGAATGCTTCGCTTTTGGATTGGTTGAAAGGCCCAGAATTGTTTCCCTTGTTCGATATCGATACGATGCCTGACGACATTGCTTTTCCCTTTTCGCGGATCAGGGGCGCCCATTTTGATCCAGGTTTCAAAGTCAGCAATAATTTCCGGAGCAAGCTTCCCGGAAGGAGGCATTTCAAAACTGTCAAAATTGAGCGATTCCAACAGCAAGCTTTCTGCTGGTTTTCCGGGTACCAATGCCGTGCCTGAGTCTCCACCTTTTAATGTGTCGGCACGCGTATCCAGCAATAATCCACCTCGGATGGATTTGGAATCAGATGCATGACATTCATAGCAGTGCTTGATCAGAACCGGACGGATTTTCGCTTCGAAAAAATCAACGCCACGGTCTTTCTGGGGAGCGTCATTTGCATCAACACTCGCGACCATACTACAGCCCATCATCACGCTGATGATGAGTAGGCGTATCTTAAAGAAGCTCCGCGCAGGTGGCAGCATGGACTCTACTCCTCACTCAGGATGAGAATTCATCGGCTTATCTAAAACCAAATAATATCAACTTATGTTTATATCAGGGTTTAAGGGGGAAAACAACTCCTTTTCGACAAGGGAGCTGGGGGAAATGTACTCATTTTTCGTGCAAGACATCGCTTTCATTAAAAAAAATACCCCCGGTTCAACTTAGAGAACCGGGGGTAAGCGAAATTGACTTATCGCTCAACAAATCCATTCAGCACAAACTGAAAACGCTTGACGAGGGATTTAGCTGTTTTTCTTCTTCTTTTTCTTAGCACCTTTCGCAGGTTTTTTGATTTTGGCGAGTTGATCAGCGGTTAAAACTGTTGCCAGTTTACCTCTGACTTCACCGTTTAACTTTCGAGTTTCGGTCGACACTTCTTTCATCTGCTTTTCCTGATCATCAGAAAGCTTGAGAGCAGAACTGACCGCATCACGAAGTTCTTTGCCCTTTTTACCAGCGTCTTTGGCTTCCTTCATTGCTGCACGACGTGCTTTCACCTGATCGGGAGTCAAAATCTCACGATTTTTCTTCTGTAAGGCAGCAAACTGTGGTGTGTACTCTTTTTTCAGGCCAGCAACTTTTTCTTTCTGGTCTGCAGAAAGCTCAATGGTAGCAGGTAATTTCAGCGCCTGAATCTGGACTGTGCGCTGTTTGTTCCCTTTTTTCTTTTTCGCTTTTTTATCAGCGGCATCAACAGAGGCGACACAAGCCAGGATTAAGGCCATCGTCACGAGCACTTTAGATACTTTCAACATTCTCATTCCCCCTCAGGAAATAACATGGTATGCCAGATATACAACATCGATATTGGCTATAATGGAAGACGCTTTAGTTAGGAAAATAGTTGGTCAATCACTGCCCCATCACGGACAATGGTAATTGGTCGGCCGGTATTCGTGTGGTATTCTTTCGTGAAATCGATACCGAGATTGTGATAGAAGGAAGCGGCGACATCATCAGGAGACCGTCCTTCATCAGCGGGTTCAGTTCCGTTTTCGGTACTCTTGCCGATGACCTGTCCGCCTTTCACCTGTCCGCCTGCCATCAACATGAACATGCAACGTGGATAATGGTCTCGTCCGCCGCGCTGTGTGTTGATTTTGGGAGTACGCCCGAATTCACCAGTGACATAGACGGCCGTTGATTCGAGTAATCCTTTTTCGGCTAATCCGGTAAACAGAGCTGACAGGCCTGCGTCAAGTGGAGGCAGCAATCGATTTTCCAGGCTGTCCCAGTTGTTGCGGTGCGTGTCCCAACCGCCCATGGAAACGGTGACAAATCGGACTCCGGATTCCACCAGTCGTGAAGCCAGCAAGCAGCTTTGTCCAAAACTGGATTCGCCAAATGGTTTGGCAAAAGCCGGCGATTCTTTGGAAATATCAAACGCGTCGCGTGCGCTTTTCGATGTGATAATCGAATGTGCCTGTTGACCAAATCGATCCAGGCCTTCGATGAGTTGCGAGTTCTTTTCAAGACTGTTAAATGTCTGATCGATGTCGCGTAATAAAGACTCACGCCGTTCGATGTTCTCAACAGTCAAGCCGGACCGCAGTGAGATACCGCGGACGTTGAATGGCTGACCGGCACGTGGAGTCGAGCCCGTATTCAGGGGCGCATGTTTCACACCGAGGAAACCCGGCTTTTGTGTCGAATTGGGGATCGAGACATAAGACGGCAGGTTTTCGGGGCCAGGATTTTCTTTGGTGAAGACGGCGCCATAGCCGGGATATTCCAGCGAAGGCAAAGGACGATTTCCGGTATTCACGTAGGAGCGACCCAGCGCGTGGGCTGCGACCGAGTGCGAGACACCTCTCAGCAAGGCGAATTTATCCATGCAGCCGGCGAGTTTTGGCAGGTGTTCGGAAATTTCAATTCCGTCCACGTTGGTTTTAATCGGTTTGAATTCGCCTCGATAGTCACTGGACGATTCGGGTTTTAAATCGAACGTATCCATATGCGAAGGGCCGCCGGAAAGTTCGATAAAGATGGCGGACTTTGCTTTTTGGGGTTTGGCCTGGCCTGCGTCTACCATTCTCAGATAGGAAGAGAGTGTCAGTCCTGTAAAACCGAGTGTGCCGATTTTGAGAAAGTCGCGGCGTTTCACTCCATCGCATGTCATTGATAAAGCCATTTGAATTCCTTTCGCATTGAAGTGCCTGATGTTATTTTCAGGCGTGAGTTGTATGTCTGCTGTTAAGTTGAAGCGATGCTGTTGTATGTTGTTTAATGAATGAGCATGAATTCCTTGGTGTTAAGCACAGCCCAAATTAGATCATAAACGCCTGCCATTTTGTCTTGAGATTCGTTCAGATACTTTCTGGCAGCCGTTTTTTCTGCTTCCGTGGGATAGCGGCTCAAACTTCTCAAATACGTTTTTGTGATAATCTCGTCTGTTTTGTCAGCGGAGATTGGTTTTTCGAGAGTCTGAATCCGGGCTGGTGCCTTGGCCATCCGAGAGGATGTCTGCTTCATTTTCTTCAACTGAGCAGTTAAGGAGCGTAACCGTTTCTGTGCCTGTTGAAGTTGCTTTTTATTGTCTTCTTGCTTTTTCAACTGGTTGACTCGTTGTTTCGCTGTTTTGGCCTGTTCTCGTACCTGATCCATGCGATCATCCATACGGCCTTTTTGCTCATTGGGTTTCTGAACGGCGCCCAGTTGCTGTCCCACCTGGAATAACCAACTGCTGTTAGAACGATTGATCGCAGAATAGACGTCGTTATCATTTTTGATATACATTGTCTGTAACAGGCTGGGATCGACCGAGCGATCACAGTCACAGTTATTTTCGCGAGTCGAGCGGCCAAAGATCGTCAAGGCATACTGCTTGTCCCGTATTGCTCGATTACGGACGCCGGAAGCTGCAATTCCGATAGCACGGTCGCCAACACTATTTTTGATGGAATCGATGGCATCATCGGATGCGGTTGCCTGATGAATGGCATCATATAAAACTTCCGCAGGCATACGACGAGGAATGAAGTGGCTGAAATTCACTTCGTCCAGTTCGTTCGTTTTGTTGGTTTTCCAGCTGCGTTGATATGTATCACTGTTTGCAATTTCGCGATGCAGCCACTTCATGTCAAAGTCACGGCGGACGAACTCGCGCGACAGATAATCGAGCAGAGGGCCATTGCTGGGAGGATTGGCCAGATTCAAATCATCCGGTGGTTCGATGATACCCCGGTTGAAGTAAGACGCCCAGACTCGGTTTAAAAACGCTTTTGCGAAATAGGGATTATCTTCACGGCGTAACCATTCCATCAGTGCCGTCCGTGGATCGTCCATTTTGCCGATTTCTACGACTTCCGCTCCCAGCAGTTTGGCTGTCGCCGGGCTCTGGTTGTTGTTGCGGCGTTTCTTTTGGTTTTTGTTCTTATTATTGTTCGCGCGCTGAGGGCGTGCTTTCGGGACATATACTTCCATGAATGGAACGTCTTTCCCGTCTTTGATTTGTTTATTTAATTCGCGAACCAATTGATTACCACGTAGCTTGTTGGCATCCAATTCGTCAACCATAGCCGTGTATTCTTTACGCGATGTAGGGTTCACGCCGAAATTGACCCGTGTAAAGAAGCCACGGAATTGGTTAAAGTCAGTTTGGGTCCATTGGTCGAATGGGTGTTTGTGGCATTGGGCACATTGAATCCGGATGCCCAGGAACGTGTAGGCAAAACCAAGCACGCGATCTTCTGGTTTTTTGAAATTCCGTCTGGCCCAGTAGTAAGGCATATGCTCGCGGTCTGCGAAATCCTGACCTGGTTTCTCCTTGTAGATTTCATTGATCGATTTGGTGAATTGTTCAAAATCTTCTTCAGGTTCCCGGCTGGTCGCCAGCAGGATGCCTTCGACGATTTTGTCGTAACCTTCGTTATCGACGACACGTTTTTTAATCCAGTCGTACCAGTGTTGGCTGGGAAGTTCTCGGACGGGAGCGACATTCACCAGATCGTCATAGTTGTTTTGTGTGAAATCACAGAGCTTGGTCGTCCACCAGGCAGCGTAGCCGGGGCTTTCGATCAGTTCATCGATCTTTTCAGAACGCTTGTTGGGCGAACTGTTTTTGAGGAAGGCTTCAATTTCATGAGGCGCTGGCAGCGTGCCGGTAATATCGAGGCTGACGCGACGCAGGAATTCGGCATCATCACAGGTCTCTGCGGGCACCATGCCCAGTTTTTGCAGTTTATTGACAACTAGCTTATCAATTTTCGTATTGGTTGCGATTTGGGGGTATTTATCACCATATTGATCGGACACCGGTTGCAGAACGGGAACGGGGATCACGCCTGAGTCATATAAGGCGACAACATGCGTGTCTCCTGGTTTCGCGGCAGTGACGAGGCCTGATTCGGAAATGGTTGCGATCTGTTCGTTGTTGGTCTGAAAGCGGCAGAGAGGCGTAACATCTTCTTTTGTGCCATCCGACCAGACAGCGACAGCCCGCAGGGAAACGGTCTCCCCTTCTTTTTTGAACTGGATTGCGTTTGGAGTGACTTCCAGTCGCTCAAATTTAGGAGCATTTTTCGGGACGCCTTGGGCGCCACCTTCGATCCAGCGCGACAAGAGCCGATGTTGCCAGCTGTTCGGTTCAAAACGCTGGCCTCCTTCGTGGTCAACTTCTTCGAGTGCTTTTTGCAGGACTAAACTTTGAGCAGGATCTTTCAGATTGATGCGCCCCACATCTTCAGCCGTCAGTTGTTTGTGATCCATTGCAAAGTCATAACCGAACAGGGAAAGCCGAAAGTCCCCTTTCCCCTGAAAGGAGCCGTGGCAGGCACGCCCGTTACATCCCAGTTTTCCTAATAAGGGAACCACATGCTGCTGGAACTGAGGTGTTTCCTTAGTTTGCGGTGCAGCGAATCGCTGGGTGACGGGCTGTTTGACGTCTGATTTGTCGGCGGCAGTGGCAGCTGCGGTTAATACCAGCATTCCGGCCACGAATGGAAAACAGTAACTTGTCATTCTGATTGATTTCATAACACACCTTCCAGGAAGGACGACATAATGTCAGTCAAAGGGTAATCCGTTTACTTTTGTTTTTTGTTTTTTTGACCGGTTTTCTTGATGCTGCGATTGATTTTTTTCAACTCGGCATCGAGGAAAGCTTCCCGGTTTTGTTCAATTTCTTTAATGGAATTTTCGATTTTATCAAGTCGTTTTTCCGCCATCTTTTGATCGTGTCGCAATAACTCGAGTTGCAAATCGACTCGCTGTTTTAACAGCGATTTTAGTTCCGATTTATCATCTGAGCTTCCCATGACAGAAACACGGGCCGCCAGAAGACGAATGCGCGAATCGACTTCCCAGCGTTCCAATGTGAGGCGGTAGCGTTCGCTGTCACGATTTTTGAACCGATCCAGTTTTGTGAGCGTGTTATCCAGATCTCGAATGGCTCGCTTATATTCGCGCGGTTTATGTTTCTTAAGCCGTTGAATCAGTTTCGCCAATTCCGGGTGATGTAATTTGGCAAACTCAATCGCCCGTTTTTCTCGTTCTGCGTCAATGCTGTTATTAGGAGCCTTACGCTCCTTATTTGTCGATTTAGAGGACTTGGAAGATTTATTCTTTTCGGGAGTCTTACTGGAGACCGTGACTGTTTCCGATTGCGAAGGGTTCTCTGCATCAGACGAATTCGCAAACAAGCCGATGATGCAGAAAGCAATCACAGTTGTCAGACAAGTCAGATGACCGATTATAGGACGCAGTAAAAACATGACTTTAATTCACACTTTCTTCCGGAAGAGAGACTGCTGTAAAAAGCCAGTCAGGAATTTCCAAGGCATGATTCTCTGCCATGACATTCTGTTGATCCATCAGGTCGGTTTGTTCCAGGTCGGTTTGTTCAGGGGCGGAGCTCAGGGACACCGTAAAACTGCTCTCTTCAGCGGATTTTGACCAGAGGTCGAGCAGGTGTTTCAGGTCATCCTGCGAAGGCTCCGTTTGAACAGTCTGGGAGTTTGTTGTTCCACGAAATGATGATTCGGTTAACAGGAAAGAGGTCACGAGCAAGACAGCAACGGCACAGCTAATGAGGGCCCCTTGTTGAGTTCGAGAAGACAAAATGGTACGCGGTTTGAAAGCAGCCGGTATCGTAGCAGCCGGTTGTGAGTTCAAGGCGGGCGTCGGTTCAATCGATTTCAGTCCGGCAATCAATTGCACTGCGGTTGCTAATGCTTCGCGTGCTGCCTGGTTTTGGGCGAGCAATTCTTCAAAGTCAAGTGACTCCTGTTCAGAGAGTTCATTAGACAGGTATTGAAAGGCAAACCAGTCCAGATTGTCTGAAATATTTGCCGGTGATGAATACGGTGATGAATTGTTTGAAGAATCAAGCATGATACATGTCTTATAAAGATACAGGTAAAATCGAAATCAATGGTCGTCTGCTGGATTATCGAGTTGCCTGGATAACGTTTTAATGGCGAGCCTCATGCGAGTGAGAACTGTACCTAAAGGGAGTCCAAATTCTTGAGCAATTTCGTTGAATGTTTTATTCTGATAAATCCTGGCGATCACAACTGCTTGTTGGCTTTCAGGCAGATTGTTAAGAGCCAGTCGAATCTGTTCGCTATTTTCGTGTTCTAACAGCCGTCGATCAGGAGCTTCAGTCCAGTAAACATTGGTTGTATGACACAGGTTGTTTAATGATTTTCGATGAATCTTATTCCGACGCATCAAAGCCATTGCTTCGTGATAGGCGACCCGAAACAACCAACCCTTGCGAGTTTCTTCTTTTGAGTGCCCTCCCGATTGAAGTGCTTTCGAAAAAGTCAGTTGGAAGACCTCGTCAACCACATCATGATCGCGCAATAAGCCTGTTAAAAAAGCGCGCAACTCCATCGCGTATGTTTCGAATAATTGATGGACGATCTCGGGGTCGAGCTTGCCATCGTTACCGGTGGTCAATATCTACTCCCGTTTAACTTTAGATCCACGGCTTTTAGTAATAACGATGCGCGACGAGCCGATATTATTTTCAGAATCTCATCAGATTTCAAAAATAGTATTTTGAAGAAAATATGCTGTAAGTCATATTCTGACAGAAAGATAGGGCGAATACTTCCGGGGTGATCGGATTAATAATCCCCAAAGTAACCCAATTAGCAGAGACTATTATGCACAAAACCTCTCTCAGAATCGATGATGGAATTCAATAATTCCATGCGAGTTGAGTCTGGCAGTGAGAGCGCGATTCAGGGCACACTATAGAGGGCGACTCGATTCTGAATCAGAGCCATTTCACGAGCAGGACCGCGGCTGTGCTGGGGTGCGTGCGTATATGGTTGCTTCGTGTGTTTCGGTTCGGAGACGAATTGAACGCGAGGGAGGATGATTGCCCGGAAGGACTCACGGGTTCCGTCTGAGGAGCGATAAGATGGTAACTCGTATGAGAGCCCTACTCGCCATTGTTAAAGTAAATCGCGGGGACAATTGTTTCGGCGATTTCGGGTTGTCTGTAGTAATTCGGGAACATGTGCCCGGCACCGACACACTTTGAGACATCGATATCGTGGACTCGGTTGACATCATCGCCTAACGCGCGCCGGTCCAGATACGTAAAGCCGGTACGGGCGAGCGCTCTTCGAGAAAAGGTGGCCAGTAGCGGATAGAAGAGAAGAATCCGGTCTTTTTTATTACGAAGATTAATCAGGCAATCAGTGCAATTCAGGGCACAGCCATAGCGTTGTCCGGGATTCAGCCAGTTATGATTTATTGCCGCCGCCGCAAAGACAACCCGGAATTGGCGGCAGTGACAGCAGATATGAATTCCGCAATCCTGAAGCGAAACCCCTTGAATCGATCCGCCCCCGATCAGATGCATGGCTGATGAAATCGTACGAGCGCCATGACTGTGCCCTAAGAGGCTGATCTGATGATGTGCGGGAAGTTCGGAAATCAGACGCGCCAGGTAATGACCATTATACTCCGCCCGTTTTCCCAAGGTGTGGACATCGATTGGTAAGATCTTTGTTTTCAGTTCATCGCTCGGCCAGGTAAAAAAGATCACATTCAAAGGCCGATTCGGGGCGGCATTTCGCAGCCAGAAATAGGTGTTATAGGCATCTCTGAGCGCACTCTCCCATTCCACAAAGCTACCATGCACCATGATGCAAATTGGTGCGCTGGGGTCGAGGGACTGAACCAGACTTTCATAGGTCGATTCAGTAACACAGCCTTCTTCGCTGGAACGATAAACATCAAACTCGCAGCATGGACAGCAACATTTGCTTTTCTGAATACAACACCGACTGCTGACAACCCAATAATTAACCTCAGTGACACAAGAGGTGCAGTCCGGTGTCACGACGCAGGAATTTGCTTCGTTCACACAAACGGGAACCGGAGGAGCAGCCTGGGCAAATAATTGTGTAGAGCACAGGAGCAGGCAGCAGCAGAGGAATGCTTTAAACTGCATGGATTGCGTTGTCAATAAATTCATTGGCCTGATTTATTTTATTCAATGGATGAGTGGATCTAGTTCATCTCTCTTCACATGCAGCGCGCACCCTTCATCATCTGTTTGTAAACAGAGTGCTTATACGGCATATCGGACTTCTACTGCATAGAATAGCGCAATTTAAACCAGGATCCGGTTATACGGATTGTGGTTGAGACTTTTTTACAAACAGGCCAAAAAGAACAGGGTTTCGCTAAAGTTGCAGCGTTTGGCCTAAGGAGACATGTAGAAATGATGAGCCAGCATCGAAGGGCGCAAACAAGCCGATAGAGAGATGAAATCAACCCCAATAAAGCGCAGCGTTAGCTAAGTTTGATAGAAGAACCCAGCTAGTGCTGCGTCAGGATTTGATTTTGGGGTAAAGTGATTTCAATTTCGCTCGGGCGTCCTGAACTTTGAATTGCCAGTCCACTCCCCGCTGCTTTTTGTTGGCGTCCTTCGACCAGGCTTTGGTT